>Ga0209958_1000064_pt1 | contig 372669 bp, 315 predicted proteins | sample ThiBio_inoc_plan_FD_183942 | JGI IMG/M metagenome (GOLD analysis project Ga0209958, IMG submission 183942) | Wastewater bioreactor microbial communities from Cape Town, South Africa - Thiocy_inoc_plan (SPAdes) | ecosystem: Engineered > Bioremediation > Thiocyanate > Unclassified | place: South...
ATTTTTGGTCTAAAGAAATCCTCCCAATAAGCTATACTATCTTGCGTTTCAAACCATTTATTATTAGTCTGCTTCCGTGCGCCTTTATCTCCCGTTTGCTTAAGCCTATCATAGCCAAAGCTAAGCAAATGGGACTTTATAGATGGATACTCTTCAATATCAATTTTTAAACTAGGGAAAGTAGTAATTAAATATAAATCAGCAAATTCATAGGCATATCGCTTAATATCTCGTCCTCTTAAAAGCGGTCGAATAATTTCGGCACTTTTGGCATCTTCCTCTATTAATTGTTTCCTTTTCTCACCATCAATTATGAATGCTTCATTATACCCCGTCAGAATACCCCTGTAAATATTAATATTCCAATCCTTCAATGGAGTTCCTACAGTCTCAATTTTCTTTTTGATTCTTTGCTCAATCTCACTTAAAACGACCCAACTATCACTAGTCCCAAAATTGGAATCAGAAGCGTATTGTCTAAAATAATCGCTCAAATTTTTTAACGCCTTATCCTTTACAATACATGCCTGCGTTTGTTGTCTATTTTTATCCTTGGTAAACATCAGGATATTGGTATCTACCGTAGCACTGTCAAATATTTGTACGCCAGCAAAATCAATAAGTATTAATGGGTTCGTTTGCTCAACAAAAAACTTCCGGGTACTTGCTCCATATCCAGCACGCATCCATTTGTTAGATGTGATATAGGTCAATACTCCCAAGGGTTTAAGAATCCTATGACCCAGTTCATAAAACAGGCTGTAAATATCTCCTGTCTTTATAAAAGTTTCAAACCCCATTTTCCCCAGGTCATCGCTTTCTTTGCCCATCTTTTGTAACTGAACATAAGGCGGATTACCGATAAGTACATCAAATCCTACAAAATCCCCATCATCATTCAGCACCTCAGGGAACTCAAACCGCCATTCAAAAGCATTTTCATAAATCCTATTGGCTTTGATAGCTTCTATCTCTGTTTCTAATTTTTGTGTATCATCACTGAGCTTCTTCAGCTTTTTATTCCATTCTGTTTTTTCCTTTTTGCTCATTTCAAAAAGCTGTTGCTGGTGGGTCATATTATAAAGGTCTCCATTCAGCTTTTGCAGTTTTTTTATTTTGGGGTCATTTTTGGTTATCTCACTTCTGAAATCAGATTTGATATCAGCAATGAGTTCTTTCATGGCTCTTTTTTCTTCTTTACTTTTGGCTTTCCGGTAAGTATCTACTGCTACTCTGTAGCTGTCAATTGTCCACTTGCTTTTTTTAAGTGCCTGGCTTAGGTCTGCGTCTATCTCAAAGCGGCTGACCAAGGAGTTCCCCGACTTGATGTTGATGTCAATGTTAGGTAAGGTTTCCAGTTCGGTTTCAGATTTATAATAAGCATTTTTCAGCAATTCTATCCAAAGGCGTAAACGGCAAATTTTTACGGAGTTCTGGTTCAAATCTACACCAAACAAGCAGTGCTCAATAATGGTCTGCTTTTCGTGGAACAGGGTCTCCTGTATTCGTTGGCTCTCTTTAGCTTTAGGGTTGTATTCAAACAATTCTCCATCATCATCGGTTACCACCAGTTCATCATTAACTACCTCTACATTGTACTCTTTTAATCGCTTGCCGCTTCTGTCTTCCAGGATTTTTAAATCATTCTTTACAGCAATCATCTCATTTAAGGCAGAAACCAGAAAATGCCCGGAACCAACAGCCGGGTCGCAGATTTTGATACTGTTGACTATCTGATTGGCTTCTTTACGGTCTTCAATTTTATTGTAGAGTTCTGCAATGGTTTCACAATTCCATCCCTTAGTCTCATTAAACTTTTGAATGACAGCTCTGCGAATCGTTTCACGGCACATGAACATAGTAATAAAGCCGGGAGTAAAGAAGGAACCGTCTTTATAACCGTTTATTTTTTCAAAAATCAGTCCCAGTACAGATGCATTGATGAGTGTTTTGTTATCTTCCTGTATTTCTTCGGAGCCTTCACTGCTGAAATCATAAGCATCCAGAAACTGGAATAAATATTGCAATGTAGGTAGTGAACCGGTACGCTTCTTGCCACTAGCATCTTTAAGAACGGTCTGGCTGTAGACAGGTATTGATTTGTCATTTTTAAGGTTGCCGATAAATACAGTCTGTTGTTCAATATCTGTAGGCTCAAACAAAGAGCTGTTCAGATAGGGTACATTTGCAAATTCTGCTTTTACATCTGCATTTCTTTCTGCATAATTCTTGGCCAGTACATCGAAGAACAGGCTATCCAAATCATCGTAATTCTTTATTTTTTCTGAGTTCAGGAAAGCATAGTTTTTATCTCCTTTGTGATAGCTGATAAGCTGTGCTTCTAAAAGTTTCAGGAATAAAATACGGTTCACCCAAGTGATACTCAAGGTTAGTGCAACATTGAATAATCGTTCCTGCGTACTATTGCCGAATATACTCGGTTTATCCAGGTTGCCGATTTTATCCCGGCTGTCTAGTTGTATAATGGCATCCTCTATAAAGGTACCGGAATGTCTTTCTCCTTCTTTGTTGCGGTCTATCAGTTTTTTACCGCCATCTTTGGTTTCTGTTAGTCCGATAATGTGTAGTAGTTCTCCATAAAACCGTTTATCCAGGCTATTGCTGTCATTAGCAAAAGGGAGTTTGAGTAAATGCTCTGGTGAGAGTAGCTTGTAAAGTGCAATGAGCTTATTATCATCCTTTTTGTCGGCATTGCGCAACGGCCTGGCATAATCCTGAATATTAAAATAAGTAAATGCGACTTCGTGTTCAATCCTGTCTATAAAAGGCTCTGCAATACTCTTGTAAAAGAATTCGGTTCTGTTATCCGGTAATCTTCCGCTTTCAAAATCCTCAAATTGCTTTACAAATGCCTTATTCTGGGCAAAATATCTTTCAAAGATTACTGCATCGAAAATAAACCATTCATTGATATTGGTAATTATGAGGTGTTTTATTTCAAGATTTTTATGTGTTATTCTTTCTCTCAGGTAATACAGTACCAGTTCGTGGAATGATTTGGTATTGATTCTGTATTCCGAAACCATCTCTGCCTTATTGGTTGTTTTCTTAGCTTCTAGAATAACTCCGACCGGGCTTTGCGCATCTTTACCGTTATGGATAACAAGGTCGTTGCGACCTTTGGTATTTATAAAGTGTTCCGGTTCGTAATACGTCTTTTTCAAGAAATCAATGACCAGGTTTTTATGAAACTCTTCAGATTCATAATCATTAATCCGGTCCAGGAGCTGGATTAAATTAGTCTTGAAGCCTTCTATAGCTGTTCTGTTGGGTTTTACTTTTAGGAACGCTTTGTTAAGCGAAATTTTGGGCTTCAGTACTTTGGTGGTCATTCGGTATTACTTATTTTAATTCATTAAAGAGACAAGTAGCTAACTTTGTAAAAACTGCCATCAGCTTATTCAAGATAAGCTACGTTTTATTATATTTATTATATTATATGTTAGCGTCAATGTTGCCAACAAAAATACTTTCATTTGATTTTTAATTAATTATATATTTATATATTTATTGAATAAATTCTAATTAAACAGTCATTTTAGCGACTAAAATTACAAAAAAGGCCAATACAAAGTGGATTGATTTTGGATTGGCTTTTGTCAAGATTAAAGTTGGAAACAAGACTCAAATGACTTCATTTCTGTATCAAATTGCTTTATAATAATCTATTCAGGTTATTAGTTCATTTATCCTATGTTTCCATTTCGGAAATTCATCAATCAATTCAGAGCCTTTATGCTTATGGTGTATTACATTAAATATTAAATCATCGTCTTGATTGTTTCCTTTGTATGCTCTTTTATAGTTTTCTCTTCCGCAATCCAGAATTGTATTAATAATCATCTCAATTTTCCTGTATTGCATTTTGATTTCACCAGCTCCTTTTCCGAAAGTCCATATATAGGTGGCGTGAGAGTTTAATAGTTCCCATATAAAATGGTTATTTAGCTCTCCTTCGACAAGAAATATAAAACCAAAATTAGGATGATTTGTAAATCGGATTTTATGACTTAAAGAATGTAGCTTTCCAGAAATATATCTTAACTCTTTTTTGTTTCTTACCGGTATTTTATCTAAGAATAATTCAAGTATATCAGTTTCTGTTTGTTGGAAAACATTTCCCATTAAGTCATTTTTCTCATCCAGTGAAAAATAGTCATCAGCAGTAAACAGGGATTTATCTATGTGCTCAGGTCTAGCTAATTTGGTTATAGCAAGCGTTCTTTGGGTCTTTATGCCATCAATCAGTTCCTGGTCAATTCTGTCTATTTCTTTTGAAGTTGCATGTATTTTTATTATCTCATCATCTAACAACGTTATTTCTGCGCTAACCCTAATTTTTCTTGTTTTCAGCTTCTTTGAAAACCAATATTTAATATTGTCAAACTCCGGTAGCAGATGTTCGTTCTCAATTTTAAATTCTATGGTGTTATTAAGCTTATTTATGTATTTTGACAACCTTATGTAGCCTAAAAGAATTGTAATTTCATTGAAATCAACTTCAAATTTTTCTTCAATGGTTGTTTGAATAGATTGTTGGATTTGGATTGCTTGTTCTCCTGTTTGCGAGGCTTCCTTTATTTCACCTGACCCTTCTTTAAAGCTGCTTTTCGATATGTCAAAACCTTGTGCGGATTGTTGATGATGTGGACCGTTAAAGAAATAGGGATTTTTGTCTGCATTTATGAGCAAACTCATAAATGCGCTTTTTTTATAAATGGAAAGATTTCTTTCAAACGGGAGCCAATCAAACTTTCCGAACTCAATAAAATCTATTTCTCCAGGATTTTGCTTTGAAAATGTATCATAGTCCGAATCAGAATAATTCAAAATTTTGACTTGTAACTTCCTTGAATTTTTATCAAAATGCTCCTGAACTATTCTCCAGTAAATTAGAATATGGTTTTTAAACTTCAAGTGCCTAATTGGTATATTTGTCTTCTCTATTGGCAAAGACTTGTCAGGAGAAAGCCATATTACCTCATTTTCAATCTTTAGGATTACTTCTTTTTTCATAATTAGCTTTGAAGAGACGTTGGAGTTAGTATCTTATAATTAAATAAGGTCGGCTTAGTGCTTTATTCTATACCATATTTTAAATAATCATATAAACAGACTAGTTTCCTGAAAGCGGTCTGTTTCTTTAGGGGTTCAGCACTTAGGCATTCCCTTAAGAACTTCAATAATTGGGGAAGGTCAATATTTTTAAAATCTAATAATGGAATATAATTTAATGAATGTGCTTTATCGTATGTTCTAGTGATTGAATTTATGTCTTTGTGATTTCTTCTGATTTCCGGTTGCTTTTTACGGTAGTTATCTGGCGGCAAAAAACAACTAGGAACATTTGTTCTGATTAAGAACTTTCCGTTACATTTATTAATTCCCTGGGAATTTAAAGTTCCGGCCTTTGTTAGCAACTTACATTTTCTAAGATACTTATAGTAAGGAATAAAACTATTACCTTTTGCAATCTGTGGTAATGTATTTTCAATTAATTGTTCAGAATCAAATTTTTTGCTATCATTCAGGATATCTTCAATAATATCCAACGTATCAATAGCTTTATAACCTTGGGTTGAAAGCATCTTAGTGGCTATACCCACACCAATAGCATACTCAATGTTACTTTCGTCTGTAAGGCTGTCGATGTCTGCAACATAAACCTGATTTCGAGGCTGATTTGATTTCACAAACTCAACAACAGAATGCTTTAATTTTCTTAGTATTTTAACAGGTATTTGCCTTTTTAAAATGGATAAAGTTTCGAAAATCGGTAAAAAGGAATCTGTCCTGATAAGCTTTATAGGCAGTACTTTATTTTCTGGTAACATAATGCTGCTATCTTTTATTTCGAAATCGGTTTGAGGTTTCCATTCGACAAAGATTAGCCTATCTTTTAATTTTTCTAAATTTTGGGGTTCAACACATTTTACAATTGAATCTATAATTTGAAGTATGTTTTTATCAGAAAGCGAATATCCTAAAAAAACTATCGGATGTTCAACAAAAATTGTTAGCAGTTTAGCTGCCAGATATGCATTCTTATCATTAAAGCCTTTATAATCTTCTTCTGTCAGTATTAGGCTTTCAGGTTTTTTGATGCATCCGTGTATTTTGTATATTTCACCTATTGAAATAGCTTCTGAGAACAATAGTTCTTGCTGTCCAACAAAGACTTTGAAATCGTTAAATGTATTCTCCAAAAAATCATCCCAATTCGTAGTTATGATGCCATCAATAACTATCTTACCTAAGATATCTATTTCTTGCTTGAGTGAAGTAGAGATTGTTTGAATAGTATTAATGTGGTTTGCAATTTCAATTTTTATTGGAAGAGCCTTGCCGGCACTTGCAAGCGTTTTGAACCTGTTCCTGTTTTCCTTAAAATGAGTGTTTTTCCACCAGATTTCATGAAATTCATCAGAGAGAGAACTTGCTAGTAATGGTAGGTTGCCATTTGATTTTGATTTGTAATATTCAAAGTCTCCCTCAATTTTTGAAAGAGTAAAAAAATCAGATAATAAAGATTCCCAAGTCGGAAGATTTAAATACCTGCGTGACAATCCAGACCCAACAAACAGATAGGGATTTGTATTAAATTCTTTTAAATGGTCGTAAAATTCAGAATTCATATTTCAATGTTATATTTTTATCTCGTGTATTATTTCCCTAAAACGCACAATATACAATAAATTATTTGTTATATATTATGCGCTGCATTTATAAAAGCATATATTCGTTTATAAATGATTAAGTATAAGGAAAGAAAAATATTTCGATAAAACATTGATTTTAGAATACTATTGGCAAATTCTTGAATAACTTCTTTGCCCACTTTATTACTTGGTAATAAACTCTCAAAAAATTAACTATAAAGAGAATTGAATAACACTGGATAAATACAGGTTTTGTAAAAAGTCACACTTAATTTTCAACTTTTATCGTCCATGAAACGGTTTTTAACCTTTCCCGAATCATTTTTAAGGTTGTAAAAACAGCTTCCGCTTTAGGTAATATCCCATACACCAGGTTTTTGAAACTACCGTTATAAGCTGTTTCCAACTCCTTCCATACATTTTCCAGGTCTTTAAAAATAAGGGCCTCTTTAGGATGATGACTTAACCACTTATTGTTGTTCTTAAAACTTGCCACATCATCATTAGCTACTTTCAATAACATTTCATCAAAAGCCTTTGAATGCAAGAAAGCTGAAAATACCTCTTGTTGGAGCAGCTGGTGTAAATCGTAAGCGTGCCTTATCTTTTTCTTTAAATCATCTACCGGGTTTTCGCCATAAGAAAAACGCACAAGGCTCATTATCTTTTCACAGATAGTTCTTACAGGTTCTAATACCAACAAGTCAAAAGGCAGCAATCCGTATTCTTCAGCTATATCAGGCTGCTTATTGTCCATCATCATCTGCCCCACAAATGATACAATACTTTTGGTGGTGTAGGGTTCGTAATAGCCCAGCCAGGTTGCTTCTACCACAATGGCATCTCTTACCTGCCCGTAATCATCTTTAAACTCTTTATTATAGGAATGGGCCGTTTTACGATTCATTCCCATTTTTTGAGTAAGCCCTTCAATATTTACTTCCGGCAAGACGGCATTTACTACCTCACTTATCGTTCTGATTTTTTTGGTTAGCTTATTGTTTGATTCTCCTTCCCGCCTCAGGACTACCAGGTCAATATCTTCTGAAAAGCGCTCTATCATATTGTAACACTTGGAGAGCGCCGTTCCACCCTTAAATACCGTGTCTTTGCCAATCTCATTATGGAAAATGATGAACAAAGCATAGGTAACCCAATAATCTTTTTCTACATAGATGGCAGGAATTTTCATTTGGTCAGCTGTAAACTGAACCGCCTGCCTGAATAGGGTTTTATTTTCGTGTAGCTTCATCCGGCTATGTTTTTATTTTTAATGGAGAGAGGAGCTGCCCAAAATGAATAGCCCAGGGCTAAATTATTTACAATGGTCCGTCTCCTGTTATATTCCATTTTTCGGCGGTGGACAATACCTGTGCCGCACCTGTGAGTTTATATTTGGTAATCGGGTTCAGAGACCTGAAAAGCGGTTCTGTTACTTTATTTTGTTGTAATTGTTCCAGCAATGCACCCAACAAAGCCCTTGTAGCAGGCGGATATTTTAATGCCAAGCGAACCAGGGCATTAATTTCTTTATCAGGCATTTTTTTAATAATAGCCAGTAACCGCTTACAGGATGCTTCTACACCGGTATCAGGTATTTTCTTGATGTAGCGGATAGCGTCCAGTAACTGCAACAATGGGATATTCTCTTTAGTTATCGTATTTTTTTGCTTTACAAAAGCAATCTTATAACGCTCCCTTTTAAAACTAGGGCGCACTTCGTTTTTGCCGATTTGTATGGTATTGCTCACTTGTGTGGTTAAGCCCAGTTGGTTGTAGATGCTGTAACCGGTAAGGTAACCCGTTGCTTTCCCGTTTTCCTCCAGCAGGTCTTTTACTACTTGCGCCTGGTTGGGTTGCAGCTTGCCAAAAGGTGTATTTTCTGGTTTATAGTATTTCCCTTTAGATAGTTTGGCTATCCTTCCAGAAGCTACCATACGGTTCAGGGCCTTTATCACCGCCTCCTTTTGGTTCACCTTTGTAACAAAATCGGCATAGGTGAATACATAGCCCTTGGGCAGCCTGTCTATGGTAAAAGCTATGTATTCAGATGTTTTCATTATATTTTATTATTAAGCAAATATAGCTAATTTGTCCAGTTTATTAGTAAAAAAACTGGACATTTTGAAATTAAAAGCAGTATGGCTAACTTTACAACTACGTTGCAAAGTTAGCCATAACTAGTCTTGCGTTTATGTCGTCAGTTGTGTAAGTAATAGAACAGGACCAAAGGATTGTAAACTAAAGTGCTTCATTCAATCGTGATTAAGGAGAAGAACTTATGTCAAGAACAAGAATTACTAAATAATATTACTTAACGAAATGAGTGCAACAGGCTTTACTCAACTTTATATAAGAGGATAGTGGAGGATTACAAAACCTTTTATCTTGTATAGTCTTTTAATTAACTTTAAAATTAGCAAGCTCAAAAGTTGACTTCAGAATTAGGTTCAGAGGTGTACCGCTTTATATTTTTACAATGTTAAGACTATCTAACTGTTCAAAATCTGCGTCATTTGTAACTAAGACCCAATTGTTCCTAAGGCATTCATGATAAATTACAGAATCGTTAAAGTCAATTGTTTTATATGCTGCAAAAACTAAATCTAAATTTGTAGCATTAAATGAATCAGAGAAGCGTTGACTGATTTTTAATATCTGATTCTTGATTGTAAGCTTTATTGTTTCTCTCAAGCTTGATGCTCTTTCCGTATTGAAATAATCTCTTTTGAAATCAGCCCCGTAATTTTTTGTTTCATTCTTCCATAAGTTAAAATCCAGCCTTAAATAGGCATTAGAAAATTCCGAAAGAACCAAGCTATTAACTGCTATATTATTGCCACGCTGCACAATATATTCAATGAATTTTGATGCAGATGCCTGCTGTTTTGCATTATATCCACCTATAGGACAAAATACAAACATCCAGACATTATTATCTATAAAAAATGTCTGCCCTGCTTTAATAGAATAATCTTTGGAGAGTATAACACTATTTGCTGCCATAAAATACTTGATTTGCAGAGTCCTCGAAGCCTTCTCTGTTCTTAAAGTATTCTTTAGCACGCTGAATGACTATAGGGAATAGTGCCTTATCCTCGTCTTGAACATTAACAATTTTTAAATGTTCATTTAAGAATTCACTTGTAAATGTCTTTTCTCCATATAATTGTCCTATTGCAGCATTCAGAAATGCTGTAGTTAGTATGGATATATTACTAAAATCTAAAGTGACATTAGTTGTTTGTTTCAGATAGGAATAAATGGTGTTAAAAACCTTATCTCCAGCTTCAGTTGCCATTGCTATCTGACTGCCAATAATGTCTTTTACTATTAAATTTACCATATTTTACTTCCTTGTAGTTAGCAAAGGTACTATTTTCATCGTTAAAAAATATTTTCCAAATCGTTAACTTCTGAACTCAGGGAATAATGGGAATCGTCATTAAGATTAAATCTAAGATTGGCTATGGTTCCTGGAAAGTAATAATTTAGGTTATTTTTCGTAGTAACTCCACGATGCCATTCCCAGAAGCCGTCAGCAGAAATAATCTGAATTTTTCCTTTATTATGTTGTATAAATTGAAAAATCAAGTCTAAACCCAAACCACCCGGGTAATCTCCCGTTTTTGTAGTGTTACCTTGTTGCATAGCCCATTCAATAGCCTCATGAGCATCTACTTCACGCTTTAAGAAGCTATTTACATTTTCCTGGAAATTACGACCGGTATCTACAATAGTGATATTTAGTGGTTTCTCTTCTTTCTTGGGAAAATACTGACCGCAAGCGTGGATAAAATTACATAAGCCATGGGTACGAGCATTTTCATATAGTTCAAAAATTCTTAAGGTAATATTTTTACCCAAAAGCTTGCTATGAGAAGGGAAATCACTTTTGTTGAGTAATTGACTTTGAATATAGTTTTCAAAATGATTATCGTCCTCTCTAACTCTTGGATTAAACCGCTGGTATTTGATTGCAGTATCATATCTATCATGTATAGGAGCATAACCATAAGTCATCAAAAAACCATTTTTACGCAATATGGTTTCTACAGCCCTATTAAAGTTTTTGAACGACACATTCTTTCCCTGTTGTTCTAGAATTTCAATAATAGTAGCCAGAACTGCACATAAATTAGCTTCAAAGAAGAATACATACTGAAAATCAAATACTATTTCAACATCATCTGAATATTTTGCCCTATCAATTATTGAAATTAACTTTTGATATCCATTAAAATCTGTTTTAATGTCGTTCTGAAATATTATGTCCATTCCTCAGTTTTTAACTCTTTACCAGAGCTCACTTTTACTAATATTTTTGAATCTATTTTACTTGACAGTTAAAAAACTTTGAGGCTATACTATGAAATACTTTCATTTTCTATTAATCTACTTATAAAACAGTCCAAGTTTCAATTTTTATTTAGATTCTTTTTGCGCTTCTCAATTTCTTTTAATCCAGTCTTCAAATCTACTTCGGTAAGACTTTCATATAGAGCAAAAAAATCTGACGGCTTTATATTTAAGCTTTCGATTAATCGGATAGCTGTAGATAATTGTATATCCCGGTTTGCTACCGATGTTAATTGAATAATAGGGAAACTAACACCAGAAGATGCTTCTAATTGTCTGAAACTCGAGATTACATCAATGTTGTCTTTTTCGCTTCCGAGATGCTCTTTATTCATCGAAATAAACCTATTCAGGCATATTGCGAATTTCAGTTTTATTATGTCTTTCTTGCTTTCTTCCATATGGAAGCAATTTCACAGTCTTAAAAATATTTTTTGATACTCGAATGAGTATCATTTGTTATTTTTTGCTATATTTGACCCTTAAAAAGGTATTGTTCTTTTTTAAAAACATATTTTTGCGATTCTTCAACTAAAGAATTTTTGAAGCATTCGCTTAGAATCTCGTAGCACAGAAACCTAGGAAATTTCTAAACAACACGAGACGATAAGAGAGAATGCTCACGCCTAAGAGCGTGGGCTTCCTTATTGTGTCTGTTGGGCTTCCTAGGGCCTCTGTCTACTTTAAGTGAAGTTCCACGCTCTTTTTGTTTCCTATATTTCCAAAGAAAAGAGCTCACTTCCTTATACAAGAGGTGCTACAGCTGTTTGTTATCCTGAATCATTTTGAGAGGAATTGCATATACCCAAACCGTATTTGTCAACCCTTTTAAAATAGAATTCAGTATGCGAGTAAAAAACATACTCCTCACATTGTACTTAGCAGGTGCAAGTACCGCTTACGGCACACCTAAACAAATCCACCAAACCACGAACAGCTCACTTGTCTTTGTAGAGAACAAAGGGCAGGTAACAGACCAGTATCAACAATCCAGGTCCGATATTGATTTCCGCATTGGCGGTAACGGTGTTAACCTCTTTGTAGGCAGTGCAGCCATGCACTACCAATGGGTACAGCCCACAGGCATTAAAGTAGTAGCAGGCGATACCCTACAGGAATATACGACCTACCGTATGGATGTGCAGCTTGTGGGAGCCAATCCCAATGCTAAAGTAGTAAAAGAGCAAAAGCAGGATTTTTACGAACGCTATTACACTTCGCAATTCGGAGAACAGGGCGCAACAGCTTACAGCTACCAAAAGGTAACGTACAAAGAAGTATATCCCAATATTGATTGGGTGCTGTATGTAAAGAACAACACGGTAGAATATGATTTTGTATTGCGACCAGGTGGCAAGGTATCGGATATTCAACTGCAATATGCAGGAGCCACCAAACTGACTGTAAATAGTAATGGCAGCTTATCCGCTACCACCCCATTCGGCACAGTAACAGAGGCAGCACCTGTCAGCTTTCAACAGGCAGACGGCAAACCTGTTACTTCTAAGTTTGTTCTGAATAACAATACGCTTAGCTTTTCAACAGGCAGCTATTCAGGTACTTTGGTGATAGACCCTACATTAAGCTGGGCAACGTATTATGGGGATGTTTCTGCTGAAATGATTAGAAACGGTTGCGTTACCGGAGACCAATATGGCAATGGGTATTTTGGAGGCTCCACAAGCAGTATTAATAATATAGCCACAATTGGTAGCCATTCCAGTACGCTTGAGGGTAACTACGATGCCTTTCTTGTAAAATTCAATTCATTGGGTAACAGGATATGGGCGACTTACTATGGAGGTACAGCAGCAGAGAATACTTATGCCATTACTTGTGACAGCATTGGCAATGTTTATTTATCGGGTTATACGCAAAGCACAACCAGTATCGCTACAACGGGTGCATACCAGGTTACATTAAGCGGTAATACTGATGCTTTTGTTGTAAAATTTGATTCTGCAGGTGTTCGTCAATGGGGAACATATTATGGTGGTACCGGAGCCGAACAGTGTTATGCAATAGCCTGTGATAAGCAAAACAATGTTATCATTACCGGAAATACACAAAGTTCATCAGGCATATCAGTACCAACAGCATATCAGAGTATATTTGGAGGTGGTTCGGACGCCTTCGTAGCAAAGTTTAGTAACATAGGGACGCTAAAATGGGCAACCTATTATGGAGGTTCCCAAATTGACTTTGGACATGGTGTAGCAAGCGACCTGAACAACAATATCTACCTTACCGGTTATACAAGAAGTACCAATAATATAGCATCTGCCGGAGCCTTTCAAACTTCGTGGATAGCTTTGGATGATGCCTTTTTAGTAAAGTTTGATAGCTCAGGTGTAAGGCAGTGGGGTACTTATTATGGTGGTTCGGCACTGGACAGAGGGCACAGTGTATGTACGGATAACAGCAATAATGTTTACATTATGGGTAACTCTGCCAGCTCAACAGGCATTGCAACACCCAACAGTACACAGTCAACATATGGGGGTGGTACTGCAAGCGATATATTCCTTGCGAAGTTTGATAATTTGGGTAATAGAGTATGGGGTACTTATTATGGCGGGAATTCTATTGATGATGGTATATCCATGTCATTTGACCCACAAAGGAACTACCTGTATTTATTCGGAAGGTCAGGAAGCGCTGGCCTCGCAACTGCCGGAGCTTGGAAAGATACTATTGAAGGAAATGCAGACGCTTTACTAATGAAGTTTGACACTGCGGGCTTAGTTATTTGGGCAACATATTTTGGTGGAGAAGGTACTGAATTTGGGTATGGAGTATTCTGTAACAATTTTTCTCAGGTGTTTATCGGAGGACAAACCAATAGTATAGCCAACTTATCCACTTCAGGAAGTTTTCAATCTGTGAATGCCGGTTTAAATGAGGGTTACTTTGCCTTGTTCAATGATTGTGAATTAACTGCTCCCGATACCATTACAGGGAGCGATACCGTCTGCAGAGGCACATTATATACTTACACTACACCCATTGTACCGGGTGCTGTTTCCTATACCTGGACACTACCCAATGGCTGGACAGGCAGCAGCTCTACAAACAGCATAGATATAACGACAGGCGCAAATACTGATACGATAAAAGTAGCTGTTGTCTTTGCCTGCGGTGTAAGTACTGAAACTGAAAAGGTAATAACTGTAAACCCATTGCCGACAATTAGCACAACAGGAAATAATACTGCCTGCTTTGGTGATAGTGTTTCACTGACAAGCAGTGAGGGTTTAACCTATCAATGGCTAAAAAATAATACGGTTATTACCAACGCAACAGATACATCGTTCAAAGCCTATGAAAGTGGCAACTATGCAGTTATTGTTACCAATAACTTAGGATGTAGTGATACATCTGAAGCAATGGAGATTATCATTCACCCATTGCCGGTTCCTGTAATCACTGCTAATAGTATGGAGTTAAGCACAGGAGCATACAGCAGCTACCAATGGTATCATAATGGAACACCAATTACAGGCGCTGTTAATCAGGCTTATACAATGGTAGTTACTACAGGAGCGTACACCGTTTTCGTCACAGATGCTAACGGATGTTCTGCAATGTCGCAACCCTTTAGAGGTGGTACAGATATCAGCCAAACTGATATAAACAATTATGTATCTGTTTTCCCCAATCCCTTTAATGACTGGATTTATATTGATATGAAACAATCAGGTTTAAGTGTTGAGGTAACGAGCATAGACGGAAGGTATATTTTAAGTCATAAAGGAAGTGGTAAAATCGAAGTAAGCAGTTTGACAAACGGAGTGTATATATTCAAAATACTGGATAGCCGCAGTCAAACAATTGCTGTATCAAAGTATGTAAAGAGCAGCAGGTAAGTCCATTCCTATAAACCTGATTGAGTAGTATTCAATCAGGTTTTTATCCTTAATTAAACAACAGTAAAATGAAAAAGATACTATTTACTTTGATTTTGTCCATTGTGTATCTCTCAAAAGTGTTTTCACAGCAGGAGGAAAATATATGGACATTCGGCAAACAAACCGGGTTGAATTTTACAAACCCCGCTCCTGTACTGTATGCCTCGCTCTTGTTTCCGGGTTTAGGAGGGTCTTCAACAATCTGTAATAGTTCAGGTGATTTATTATTCTATACAAACGGCTTTTGGGTCTGGAACAGGAACCACCAGATTATGCCTTATATTACAGGTGGTATTCCGGGATATAATTTACCTGTTTCTCCTAACATCGGTTATCCCCCGCTAATGCCTTACAACGGTCTCCACGCAACGCAGGCTACCGCTATTGCAAGGATGCCTGCAGATACGAATAAATACTTTGTATTCAGTTTATCAACAGGCGGACAGCTTTACTATTCAATAGTGGATATGACCTTGCAAGGAGGTTTGGGCGATATCATACCAGGTAAAAAGGGTATTGTAATGACCACCGGACTAACTGAAAAATTAACCGTTGTAAAAGGCTGCAACAATATCTGGGTAGTTACAAGAGCTTTGAATAGTAATCAATACCGGGCATTCGAGATAAGAGATACGGCAATCAGTACCGTACCTGTAATCTCCAATTGTGGTAATCTGCCCATATCATGGTACAGATTTGGTGTGATAAAGTTTTCTCCTGACGCTACAAAAATGGTTGCTGCTTGCAATATGTCCTTGAATAGCAGTGGAGGTTTGGAGCTGTATGATTTTGATAAAAATACGGGTATTGTTTCCAATGCACAAATACTGGATAGCAGCAGTACAATGGGTAAGTATTACGGAGCTTGCTTCTCTCCCGATAATTCAAAGCTCTACGCTACTGTTTCTTCATTCAAATTTCAGAATGTTTTTCATTCAGGAAAAGTGAGGCAATTTAACCTGGCTTTACCTAACCTGTCATCTATTATAGCTTCAAATACAGTGGTTTTTACCGATACTTATACTGACATTGACAGGTTAGGTGATTTGAAAAGGGGTAAAGACGGTAAAATCTATTTTGTCAGTGGTGGTGGTTCTCCCAATATTCATGCTATCAATGCTCCTGATATTTCAGGACTTGCCTGTAATCCTCTTGCCAATGTAATTATGTCGCCTTCATGGAATATATATCGTCCAATGCCGAATGATGTGGCTGTATTACCTTATTATGAAACCGTTAGAACTGCAATACAGGTAACTGCTTGCTTTAAAGATAGTATTGAAATCACAGCAGATACAGGCAAGCTCCATGTATGGAATGACGGTACTACCGGCAGGAGCAGGACAATAACGAATAGTGGAATTTATACGGTTAAGTACACCAATGCCGATTGTAAGAACCAGGAAGATACTTTTAAGGTTGTGTTCGTGAAGCTACCTGCTTTATCCCATACTTCGTATAGCTGTCCAAACAGCTATAAAGCTAAAGCAAAATTAATACCTTATCAAAATGATACTACAACATTCCATTACGCATGGAAAGATGAAAACAACAATGTCCTGCAACAGAGCTGGAACAATAATGGAGACAGCATACTCAATCTGTCATCAGGAATATACACCGTACAAATCAGGACACAAACAGGCTGCGATACCACACTACATTTTACTATAAACCCTTTACCTATGCCCTATGCTTCATTCAACAGCGATACAGTAATATGTCTTGAAAAGCAGGTTGATTTTTTGGTGGACAGTATGAATGCAACTGTATGGAAATGGTATTTCGGGGATGGTAATTTCTCAAGTGTTTATGACGCATCCTACAAATACTTTAAAGCAGGGCAATACAGGGTTTCTTTAGTAGTCAGCAATATGGAAGGCTGTTCCGATACTGCTTATAAAGACATTGAAGTAAAAGAGCTGGAACTTAGACTGTTTGCAGATAAGAACATTGTTAACAGGTTGGAACCTGTACGTTTGACGGTTTCGGCTGCGCAAACTTTCTCAGTGGTATCATGGGAGCCAGCTCATCTGTTTCACAATCAGTCTGCATATAATCAGTCTGTAAAACTGGACACAACAAGAACCATAACCGCAACAGGTATTTCGGAGCATGGCTGCATAGGTACAGCTTCGGTTACAATCTCCGTAAGACCGACAATATTGATGCCTAATACGTTTACACCAAACGGGGACGGCCTGAATGACAGGTTTCGTCCAACAGGTAACGGGTTTATTCTTATCCGAAATTTTGAAGTGTACAACAGGTTCGGGCAAATGGTCTATTCGGCATTCGGTGCTGCTGCTTTAGAGGGTTGGGACGGAACATTCAGGGGGCAACCCTGCGAGATGGGCACCTACTTCTATCACATCAATATGGAAACAGAACAGGTAGAAACAATCAATCTCAAAGGGGATGTAACCTTAATAAGATAGTTTGAAAGCAATAAATACTTAAAAAGAAAGCTCCACGCAAAAGGTGGAGCTTTTTTAATGTGGGTAGAAATTGATTATTTAACCATTACTTTAGCGTGAGCAGAAAGACCATTCTCGAATGTTACAGTTACCATATAGACACCTGCACTTAAACCGCCGGTTTCCACTTCAATGCTTTGTTTGCCTTTTGCAGTATTGGTGTTAATGCTGCGTACTACCTGTCCTAAGCTGTTTACAACATCAACAGTTACCTTGCCTGCATTCTCGGTATTGAACTCCACATAAGCTATGTCATTAGCAGGGTTTGGGTAAACGGAAAGCTGGGTTTTGCCATTAGCGACATTTGCAATTCCGGTAGGAGCCATACGATTTTCAGGGCATACAGTAAATGCAGCTTCGTTCCATATTTTCCAGCCAGTCCAGTCTACAGAAGCATTAATTGCGCCTCTCTTTTGGCTTCCAGAAGTAAAAAATCCATTATCCAAATCAGATGAGGCCGGAAAGCTGGCATCATCCAAGTCGGTTGTACCCAAAAGGAAACTTGGTGTTGCTCCACATATGGTGTTGCTATATCCTAAATCGTAAGGCAATGAATAAAAGTCATTTCCTGTCTGCGCACAAGCACCGATTGCAGTGCCTAAAATCCAATCGTCAATATCCAATGCACAATTGGTTGGCCAGGTAGTAACTGCATCATATGGTGAAGTGTTGTCAACACCTGTATTATAGGAATAATTCAGCAGTGCCAGGTCCGCACTCTCCATTGCCGAAAAGTCGCCGAAATACAGACCTCTTGGGCTTCCAGTTACTACTGTATTATATACACCTCCCCCGGCTCCTTTTTTATACAAAACACTATTTTGAAAATCATTATTTAGTGTAGTATAACCGCAAAAACGAGGGTTTATTAAGGAAAAATTACTTACTATCGAACGGCCAAGAGGTGTTGCATATTCACTATTACTGTTATTGGATATTACGAGTTGATTCGTACCTGATGCTCTGTGTGCGCTGGTGTCAACTGTTACTGCAATACCATATTGCATTTTACTGTTATCGCCAAAATCAAACTCGTATCCTGAACCAGCGATGTCTTTAACAATAGTGTGTTTTATCCGGGCATCACAACCTAATAAACGTATTCCTTTATCAGCAGATTGGGAAACGTAAATATGGTCTATAACAGTTTTGTTACCCACACCTACACCGGTCATACCATATTCGGAAAACATTACATTCAGGTATTGAATTACACCGGAGCTGTCGGCATTATTCTCACCACCACCTACGATTTCACATTCAGCCTCATCCAGTTCAATAATACCACCTGATTCATTGTTTTCGGCATTGCCCAGGATATAAAAACCTCCCCAATCGCCTCTTTGCCTTGCAAAAGATTTCTGGTCTGAAACAAAATTAACAAGCTCGGAAAGAGTACCATTAATTTGAACGTATGCACCTCTCTCAACGATTAAAGATGCTTTCGATGCTTTTTCAAACATCACAATTGTTCCCGGTTCAATTTCAAGGGTATAGCCTGGCAACACACGAATACATCCCTCTACCCTGTAAACTGTATTGGCATAAAGGATTTTATTATGGTCTATGTCTTCATCAATAGATGTAAATGCGCATTCCACTACCTGAGCGGAAAGGCTTAATGCGCACATTAAAGTGCTCATTAGGATTATGATTTTTTTCATAATTTCGTTATTTAAAAATGATAAATAAATGGATAAATCGGATTAAAACTCTTCTTGCGTAGCTAAGGAGGGTGAATACTATCCAGCATCATTTTTAATTCCCCCTGTTGTTGGTAGCAACAGGGGATTTTTTTTGCTTGGATGCCTTGATGATATGTAAAGGATTTTCTTTTCATAATTCACCATTTTAAGCAGATGAATGCTTGATGAAAGTCAATGAAATATTCTGTAATTTTTCATACTTCAAAGTTGAATAACTTATTTGAAAAGATTTGGGGGATATTCGACTTATTTTTAAGGGTATATTCCCCTAACGTTTGAGGGATATCCCCCTAAAAATGCATCTTCCAGGAAGTTTACGTAACGACTTTTAAGAAACAGTTGCTTTTGTAAGTAACTATAAATCAATTTTATATAAGCTTTATTATACCTTGACTTGGCAATTTCCCACAATATCTGTGCCAATATTTATGTTCATTTTTTGCAAAAATTTACTTTTGTGTTACTCATTATATTTTGCAGGATTTCTCAGTAGCATTTGTAGCAAATTCCCGAAAGGCAGCAGGGTATTTGCATACAGGTGAAATCTGATACAAGTAATTTGTAGCACGTTGTAGCAATATTGTTGCATTTTTTAATGCGTGTTTGCTACAAAAGGATGCTTTTGCTACAATTGAATAGCCGGTAATTATTCATTGTAGCATAGCTGAAGGCCTTTCCTGTTAATGGTTTCATTGAGTATTTGCTTGTATTGCTACAAATGCTACAAGTTTTCAGGGTGCTGTGCATAGTCCGGAATATGGTTGACACATTTTGAGTAAAAGAGGGGTAGAGTAAGACATTATTGTTTCCTGAAAAAAATAAAAAAAAGCGATAGTGTTACCTATCGCTTTAAATGACGTAATAATGAAGAATAGAATCCTTCTGAGCTATTAAGGTTCTCCTAAGAGTTCAACTATTCTTTTGACATCAGGTTTTAAGAATAGCTTCTTGTGACGCAGCTCGTTGAATAATACTTTACTGTCGGTTTTTCCCAGCATCCATCGCCTGAAGTTCATGCAGGCAGCCTTGGCAGTAGGGCTGTCAGGAAAGTATAACAATGCAAGTTCTTTACGGCTGTATGATTTCAATTCAAACATAATGGAGATTTTTTTCAAATCTATACCCATTGGTTTAAAGCACATCGAATATGTACAATACTTTAGAAAGGTTTTTTAATCCGCTATATCTTGCTTTAGAATCATATCTGTACTGCTGTTTTTAGCTTGTACATGTCCTTTCATACACTCTTTTTACTGTTTTATTACAGTATTGTTACATCCTTATTACAAATTTTTCCATCCTTATTACGTGTTTGCCCGGTTTTGTAACAACCTTTTGTACAATCTTCTAAAATTTTGGACGAGTAATTTAAATAAACGGTAACATAGAGCAACAACGGGCATCACTGCATTGAAATATTACATCAATATTGTATTGAAATGTGTTGCCGAATGGTTCAGGCAGCCGGTTTATTAATCAAATTCACTTATTTATGCTACCAAATCTTAAGTTGCTCCATACCATTCTGTATGATGGACCTGCTCATCTAATTTTTAATGTACAGTTGCTTTTTATGAACAGGAAAATCCGATATACAACAAAATTTGCCAACACTTACAATTGCTTTTTGAGAATTTTTATCTGTATTAAGCTGTCAAAATTGTGCCAATATGGAATGCTCAAGTGGATAGTGAGCTTACGGAAGCATAACCATATTACTCTATTGATGAAATCAACGGAGCAAATTTCAAAAAGTGGTTTCTCATCCTGAAAAATTCAGAAAAACGCCAGAACGCTAAATATAAAAAAATAGGCTACATTATAATTGATAATCAATGTTTTGTATATTTGAATGCTTTAGCTTTTCGTCAGTAACTGAGACAATTTGTAATTCTTTAAAAAATGAAATAGTGAAGAAAACTAAAGTAATACAGTTTAATAATAAAGCAGAAAATAAAAATAGATTGACTAAGGAAGAGTTAATTACGTTTCCAGGATTTGAAAACAGTTCTGAGAGTGAATTAAACGAATCCATAAAAGTTATCCATGCCTTATCAGATATACTATATGAATTAATAGCAGGAAATGTAGTAATAAAGACGAAGGACAATAAAAAACAATTTCCAAACCAACAAAATTTAGCTGCATGACAGATTTAGCCGCATTTCAGCGTTTCGCAAGATTATCCGGCCGCCCTGTATTTATTCAGGACTTTAAAGAGGCTGTAAAGTATACGAGAGTATCTTCAAAAGAACAGCAGGATACGAATCTCAGCCTTGATTTTCAGGACAAAACGATTGATGAGTTTGCCGCCAGGAATGGTTATAACATACAAGCTTCTTTTGGAGGAAAATTTGAGTCTGCAAAAACCGATGGACGCAAAGAATTTCAGCGAATGCTTGATTACATCAGCAAGAAAAAGGGGCAGATTGGATATATCTTGATTTATACAACTTCCAGGTTTAGCCGGACAGGTGGCGGCGCGATAAAACTCGCTGCTGATTTACGCCGGAATTATGGTGTGCGTGTCTTAGCAGTAACACAACCTACGGATACAGCAACACCAACTGGGCAGTTTCATCAAAATATGGAACTTTTAATATCTCAGTATGACAATGAACTAAGGCGTCAAGCTACTATGGATGGTTCCAGAGAACATCTTGAACGGGGAATCTGGTGTTTACGTCCGCCTATGGGCTATAGCGCTGTTATGATAAACGGGAAACGTGAAATTGTCATCAATGAAATTGGAAAGCATCTCAGAAAAGCTTTTTACTGGAAGCTTGAAGGCATGAAAAATGAAGTAATCATTAAAAAGCTGAAAGCTTTAGATGTTGTCATGTACAAACAAAAGCTAAGTCAGACATTTGCCAATCCCTTTTATGCGGGTATCATTGTAAATAAGATGCTGGATGGCAAAGTTGTAAAAGGCGTTCATCCTTCATTAATACCCGAATCTGTATTTCTGAGAATAAACCAGATTCGGGCCGAGTCCGGAGGGAAACTGGGAGTATCTCATCAGAAAGAAAGAGACAAGCTTCCTTTAAAGGTTTTTACAAAATGTGACAAATGCGGTGTTGGATTTACAGGTTATATTGTAAAAGCAAAGAACATCTATTATTATAAATGCAGGACTAATGGCTGCAAGTGTAATATAAATGCGAGAAAGATGAATGAACAGTTTCAGGATTATCTGAAGTCATTTTCTCTTAAAGAAGAGTTTATAGCACCACTTATGAAAGACATGACTGCACTTTACCATCAGAAAAATAAAGATGCAATAAGTACACAGCAAGTATTAAACAAGCGATTGGAAGAAGTCGGGTCCTACCTGGATAATATTGATGAAAATTACTATGTTAAGGGTAATATGAGCACCGAAGCTTATCAGAAGTATAAGCTAAAATACCTTAACCAGAAGGACGAAATTCTAAAAGAATTAGAGGGTAATAAACCAACGAGTTCGAACCTGAATAAACTCCTTGAGTCAGCAGCCTATTTTTCGACGGAACTAGCTACTGTATGGCATTTCAGCTCAGTGTCAAAGAAAGAAGCACTACAAAAATTGATGTTTCCGGAAGGTATTTATTATAATTTGAAGAAACAGTCATTTCGAACCGAAAAAGTTAATACTGTATTTTCTCTCTTCGCAAGCCTGACGCAGGTTTCAGATGATTCTAAAAAAGAACAAGGTAGCAGAAATGCTACCTTGTCTAGTCAAGTCGGGACGACTGGATTCGAACCAGCGACCCCTTGCACCCCATGCAAGTGCGCTACCGGGCTGCGCTACGTCCCGAACATTTTTGGAACGACAAAAGTAATAAAAATTTACATTTGCAAATCAATTGGCTTGTATAATTTTTTATGTTATTGATTCCTTCATTACAGACCCGGTTCGAACACCATAAGATATGTGTGCTTATACCTACCTATAACAACGCATCTCTTATCGGTGATGTGATCCTTGATATCCTGCAATACACTACGGATATCATCGTGGTGAATGATGGTTCCACAGATAACACCTCCGAAGTTCTTGCAGCCTTCGCTGCTGTTGATGTCCTGAGCTATGTACCCAACAAAGGTAAAGGCACCGCCCTGCTCACCGGCTTCCGGCACGCCTACAGCAAAGGCTACCGCTATGCCATTACCATAGACAGCGATGGTCAGCACTATGCCAGCGACCTGGTCCGCTTCGTTGATCATATAGAGGCCCACCCTTCCAGCCTCATCATCGGCGCCCGCAATATGGATCAGCAGCACATTCCCGGCAAAAGCACTTTCGGCAACAGGTTCTCCAATTTCTGGTTCTGGGTTACTACCGGTAAAAAGCTGCCGGATACACAGTCCGGCTACCGGCTCTATCCCCTGGAACCCATCGTGAACACACGGTATTTTTCCGGCAAGTATGAATTCGAGATAGAAGCGCCTGTCAGAGCCTCATGGAAAGGCGTTCCCATTGGCGTGGTACCCGTGGGAGTGTACTACCCAGACCCCGAAGAGCGGATCAGCCATTTCAGGCCGTTCCGGGACTTTTTCCGGATCAGTGTGCTCAATACCTTCCTGACATTGACAGCACTCCTCTGGATCCACCCCCGGGACTTCCTGAAAAAGATACTGACCAGGGAAGGCCGGAAGGACATCTGGAAAAGCGGCTTCATCAGGCCCGGAGAAAGCAATCTCAGCAAAGCACGAAGCCTGTCCTTCGGGGTATTTATGGGCATCGTGCCGGTATGGGGCTTCCAGCTGGCTATAGGCATACCGCTTTCCATTGCCTTTAAGATGAACAAGGCGCTGTTCCTGCTGGGCGCCAATATCAGCATTTTCCCGTTCACGCCTGTCATCTGGCTGCTGAGCCTTATGACAGGCAAGCTCCTGCTGGGCTATGATGACTGGCAGTATGATCTCCGGCACCTGCTCACGCTGGAGCAGGTCAAAGAGGCCGGCTTTGCCTTTTTCCTGGGCGGTACGGTACTGGCGCTGGCGCTGGGAATACTCACCTTTATTATCGCGTTCCTGCTTTTCAGTGCCTTCCGGAAACAACAGGCCGCTCAAAACTAACGACATCCCTTTTACATATTCCTTTATGAACAGATCACTTTTACAGATCCATACAGCCGTATTTCTCTGGGGATTTACGGGTATACTCGGCAGGATCATTTCCCTGGGCGCCCCCCTGCTGGTAGGCTACAGAATGCTGTTTACCTGCCTGATCCTGTGCCTCCTGCTTACTGCAGGCCGGAAATGGGTCCGCTACGAACGAAAGGATTTCCTCACCGTCCTTGGTGTGGGCGTGCTGTTTGCTATCCACTGGTTCCTGTTCTTCCAGTCCATCAAGCTGGCCAATGCGTCCATAGCTATGCTGTGCCTCGCCACTGCCAGCGTTTTTATCGCTATTCTCCAGCCGCTGATCAGGAAGACAGCCTTCCAGGCAAAAGAGATCACCATAGGAATGATCGCACTGGCGGGTGTGGGCTGCATTTACTTTATCCAGCCGGCAGAAAATACCTTATCGGGCATGGTGGATTTCCAGGCCGGCGTCATCTATGGCGTGCTGGCAGCTATCCTGAGCGCGGTCTTTACCATCTTCAATAAACCTTTGTCAGAAAAATATCCTTCACAACCCACTGTATTCTGGGAAATGCTGAGCGGCTTTGTAGTGATATGCCTTACACTGGCCTTTACACAGCCGGAGATGCTGCAAAACCTGCCCGTCCCACACGGCCAGGACCTGGCGGCCTTGCTTTTCCTGGCCGTGTTCTGTACGGTCATTGCGCAATCGCTTGCATTGAAAGCGCTCAAAAAGCTGGACGCCTTTACGGTGACACTATCGGTCAACCTGGAGCCTATTTACGGCATGATATTCGCATTCCTTATTTTCAGGGAAAATGAGCAGTTGAACTGGGGAGCTTTTCTCGGCATAGGGCTCATTCTCGCTTCTCTGGTGCTGCAGGTATACAACCATCGCAGGCAGTCCCGCCGGGATATGCTTAAAGGCTAACGGAGGATCACCGGATACCCCGGCATATAAAAAAGAAAAGATAGCAGGCTGCACCGGGCATTCTGCTATCTTTTTATATTAAAGAAAATCTTTGTTTTAATTTCTACCAGGCCGGACCTAGTTCAAAGGCTGGTGGTACAGGCTTTCATCCACGCTTCTTTTCACACCATAGTACTGGAATGTTTTCCTGCCGTAGCCTTTTTTAATATAGAGGTCTGTCCTACCTTCTTCAGGGATGGTAACCCAGTCTCTTGTTTTAGGCACATGCCAACGATATACAGCTACCCTGTTGTTATCTCTTCTTGTAGGTGCATAAAATTGCAAATTTTTCTCTGTATAACCCATTTTCAGCATTTGGTCGTCAGAAAACTCGTCTTCTGCCACACTAACCCAGTCTTTGGTAGTAGGGTTAAACCAACGATATACTGCTACTCTGTTCGGTCCAGGAGTTTTAAAAGCGTAGAACAACAAAGTTTTATCTGTCCAGTGCCAGTTTAACATTTGTCCCTCTTGAAACTCTCCCTCAGCTACAGTAATGTAATTTCTATCTACTTTAGAGAACCATCTATATACAGCCACAACATCATCATTATTTTGAGCTTGTGCTATATTGCCCATTAACATACTGATAGCCAAAGCAGGCACAAAGAATATTTTTTTGTTCATAATTAAATAGCTTTTTTCTGAATTCGCAACCAAAATACAATATTTTTTTGCGTACTTACAAGAATTCTTTAATTTTTTTTTGGGATATACAATTATGAACACAATACTACGAAATGAATTTGACAAAAAAGAATAGTTGATAAAAAAATATTTATTTTTTTTTATCATTTGTAGCACCCTGTTTTCCCTGCCCTTCCCGTTATATACTTCCCTGATTCCCGTCAAAAAGATTCTTATTATTAAATATAGTATTAAAAGGAAGCGTGCGCCATCTTTTTCCGATCTTTTTTACTTAACTTTGGCGCTTGCTTTTTACTAAAGACCCCTTAAAAATAAAGAACCACAAAATGTCATTACCCTCCATACTAAAACACGTATATAATAACGCTTCCGATGAATCCATCCGTAAAGGAAAGATCATCTTTCATACCGGCGGCGTACAACTTACGGAGTATGACACATTGGTAGGACATGCTACATTCAGGGTTAAGAATGACACCTATGCGGTACAGTATAAAGTATCCGTACAGAGCTTTCACGATCCGGAGCATCTGAATGTAAGATGTCAGTGCCCTTATAATATGGGACCCGTATGCCGGCACGAGGTAGCGGCCCTTTTCCACCTGAACGAGCTGGTGCAAAGCGGCTTTTTCAGCAATGTAAAGATCACCTATGACCAGCGGCATTCCGTGATAAGGATGCGGCAGATCACCTCGCACTTCATAAAGTTATTTTCTGACAGCACTATCTTTGAAGAAGCCAAAACACTGGCCAAAAAAGGTAATGTCTCCGTCACCTATGCCAAGGATGAAGAAGTAAGGGCGGATGTTAAGGCGGACGGCAAAAAATTCCCGGTCATCATCAGGCAGAATGAGGAGCGCTATTTTGATACCTCCTGCACCTGCGATCATACCCAGCATCCGCTGTGTGTGCATAAGGCCGCCGTGCTCCTGGATATAGAGCACCGGCATGGGCCGCATTATTTCAATACCCTCCGCAACTGGGACATACAGAAAAATAAGCTGCTCGGACTGTACGGCTATTCCCTGGAAGACGACCTGGCGGGCAAATTTGAGTTTTATTACCAGGAAGGTAAACCCTTCCTGAAAGTGCTGGACCCGTCCATCAAAAAGATCGACACGTCCGTTGAAAATACGAAAAGCGTGATCGCCTCGGAGCAGGCCGTCAAGCCCAGCAATATACTATACAAGCAGATAGGCATCCTGCTCAACCACGACAGCGAATATTACCCCTATATCAGCTTCGACCTGATAGCCGGTGAAGTGGACGACAATGAGCATATCTTCGTAAAGGATATGGAAAAGCTGTCTCCCGGCACCTATATCTCTCCGAACCAGCTGCGTGACAGGGATAAGGTCGTGATCGCCAACCTGAAAAAGATACAGTCGGAAGAGCTGATCAAGCATATCAAACGGAACTCCCCGTTCGGGGAATTCATGGAAAATATCGGCCAGGACCTGAAGGACAGCCCGGACCAGGAGCTCATCCACCAGGCCTACGAGTTTTACCTGCCCCGTTATAAAAGGCTGCTGGACCAGATGAGCGAGATGCCCCTGGTCTATTACCTGCCTTTGAAAAAGCCGTTCACCAAGAATAACATAGAGAAGATAAAATTCTCCCCTAAGCATTTCCAGGTGCAGCTCTATATCCGGCAGCTAAAGAATAAGGATAAAAAAATAGATATCCGGTACAGGATAGAAGACCAGATATATACCCGGCAGGAAATACAGGTGCTGAACACCGCGCTGATCATGATCGACCATACGGTGTATGCCGCCCAGGATGAAAATACGGTAAAATCCATCCTGCACCTTTCCCAGAGCGCCGGGGAGGTCATTCCTGCCAAAGACTGGGAAACCTACCTGTCCGACACTTTACTGCCGCAGATAGATTCGCTGTCGGTGGACTTTGACCCGGCCCTGAAGCTGATCGTGGACGGCGTGGAGCCGCAACTGAAGCTACAATTCAGCGAAACGGAACGCAATATGGTCTTTAAGCCGGTATTCAATTACCACGGTGTGGACAAATACTGGCTGGACTACTCTGCCGCCATCATCGCGGAAAAGGGCAAAGTGGTGATGATAGACCGTAATGAGGCCGCAGAGCAGACCTTCCTGACCTTCCTGCGCCACGCCCATGAATCTATGCAGGAAAGCCGCAAGGCCGCCGCCTTCCTGCTGCCGGCCAATGCCGCGCTTAAAGGCAAATGGTATTTCACCTTCATGGAGCAGTTAAAAGAGCTGCAGATCACCATTGAAGGCTATGACGGGCTGAAGGAATTGAAGATCAATCCCAACAAGCCGGTCACCAATATACAGATCACCAGCGGCATAGACTGGTTCGATGCCAATATGGAAGTACAGTTCGGTGACAACGTGGTAAAGATATCCGATATTAAAAAAGCGCTGTCCAATCACCAGGCGCATATCAGCCTGAAGGACGGCAGCATCGGTATCCTCACAGACGACTGGATAGAAAAATACGGGCTGCTGATGAAAATGGGCACCCTCAATAAGGACGGGCAGTCCTTAAGGGTGAAACAGATCCACTTCTCGGTGATAGATACCCTGGCGCTGGAATCAGGGGCCGACCCTACTCTCCTGCAACTGGCGGAGAAACGGGAAAAGCTCAACAATTTCGATTTCGACAAGCACCTGGAGGCCAATGCCCTCCCGGATAATGTCAATGCGCAGCTACGACCTTACCAGCAGGCCGGCTTCAAATGGTTCCAGTTCCTGGAAGAAACCGGCTGGGGAGGCATCCTCGCGGATGATATGGGTCTGGGTAAAACACTCCAGACGCTGACCTTCCTGCAATCAGTACAGAACCAGGCCCCCGGGGCAAGGTTCCTCGTAGTATGCCCGACCTCCCTGATGTATAACTGGGAAAGTGAATTATCCAAATTCACCCCTTCCCTGAGCTATCATATCCATCATGGTACCAACAGGGGGCATTTTGACATCCTGAAGCATCCTGTCAATGTGCTGATCACGTCTTACGGAACGCTCCGGAGCGATATTAAAAAGCTGACATCCATCACCTTCGATTATGTGATCCTGGATGAATCCCAGGCTATCAAAAACCCGCTGTCCCAGGTAGCCAAAGCGTCTATGCTGCTGAATGCCAAAAACAGGATAGCGCTGTCAGGTACTCCTATCCAGAATAATACATTCGACCTGTATGCCCAGATGAACTTCCTGAATCCCGGCATGCTGGGCAGCATGGAGTTCTTTAAAAGCGAATTTGCCACGCCTATAGATAAGATGCAGGATGCTGACGCCAAAATGCACCTTAAAAAGCTGATCAACCCGTTCCTGTTAAGACGCACCAAGGAACAGGTGGCTCCGGACCTTCCGGCCAAATCTGAAATGGTGATGTACTGTGAGATGGGCACCAAGCAGCGAAAAATATACGAAGCCTACAGGAATTCCTTCCGCTCCCAGATATTAGGAGAGATTGACGAGAAAGGTATAGAGCGCAGCCATATGAGCATCCTCACCGGGCTGACGAAGCTGCGCCAGATATGCGATTCTCCGGCCATCCTTACCGGTGAGGAGTATGAGAACCACTCCATCAAGATAGAAGAGCTGGCCCGGGAAATGTCTGAAAATATGAAAGGTCATAAAGCGCTGGTCTTTTCCCAGTTCCTGGGGATGCTCCACCTTATCAAGGAAGAGCTGGACAAGCAGGGTATTCCTTATGTGTACTTTGACGGCAGCACCAGCTCCGGGGACAGGGAAAAAGCCATCCAGGAATTCCAGAACCAGGAAAGCTGCAGGGTATTCCTGATCTCCCTGAAAGCGGGCGGTGTGGGTCTGAACCTCACGGCAGCGGATTACGTGTACCTGGTAGACCCATGGTGGAATCCCGCGGTGGAGCAGCAGGCCATAGACCGTACCCACCGTATAGGCCAGACAAAGAATATTTTTGCATACCGTATGATCTGTAAAGACACCATAGAGGAAAAAATATTGCAATTACAGGACAGGAAGCTCGGACTGGTAAAAGACCTCATTTCCGAAGACAATGCCTTCCTTAAAAAGCTGACCAGGGAAGATGTGGAATATTTGCTGAGCTAAGTAGCTGCCAAAAGCGGTACAAGCCCGCTGCATAGTCATAATAATTCAATATATTTGAAGCATAGAACATTCTTATTGGCTTATGGTACACCATACAATCACCCGATTATCAGCAGTCATTATACTGCTCCTGTGCAGCCGGATTGCCGGTTTTGCCCAGGCCCAGGATACCCTGCAGCCTGATCTCGCACCCTTTATTCCATCCGCTGCGCCGCAGATAAAAGCGGAAGATGTACAGATGCAGGTTGACAAGCAGGCTACTTTCCCGGGCGGGAACCAGAATATCAATCCCTTTATAGCTAAAAATATCGTATATCCTCCCGAGGCTATAGCACAGGGCATAGAAGGCAGGGTCACTGTCTCTTTCACGATCACCAAAGAAGGCAAGGTAACCGATGTGAAAGTACGGAAGCCGGTGCATCCGCTCCTGGATGAGGCTGCTATCAATATCATTAAGAAAATGCCGCAATGGGAACCGGCTATGTTTAAAAACGAACCGGTCAATACCCTTTATACCATACCCATCAATTTTAAATTGCAGTAACACTATACAAGGCGGTCACAAATGTGACCGCCTCGCTTTTCTAATATCTTCTGTCGCGGTATTACTTCGCAACAATGGTTTTTACATTTACAAACTCTATTAAGCCGTTACGGGATAATTCCCGCCCGTAACCGCTTTCCTTAATGCCGCCGAACGGCAAGGCCGGCTCTGAAACCACGCAGGAATTGACATTGACCGTCCCGGCATCCACCAGCAGCTCTGCGATCCGGAAAGCCCGCTCCTCATCCCGGGAAAATATCCCGCCGCCCAATCCGAAGACGGTATCATTCGCTATCCTGACAGCTTCTTCTTCCGATGCTACGCTAATGACGATCGCTACCGGTCCGAAGAATTCCTCACTGTAAGCCGGCATACCCTTAGCTACGCCGGCCAGGATCGTAGGCGGGTAATAAGCGCCTTCCCTGTCGGGGATATAGCCGCCCATAACCATACGGGCTCCCAATGCCACGCTTTCCTCTACCTGCCGGTGCAGGTCATTTCTCAGGTCTTCCCTCGCCATTGGCCCCAGCTTACAGGAAGGCGCCGCGGGGTCTCCCATTTCATATTGCCGCATTTCCTCAGATAGCAGGGCTATAAATTCCTCTTCTACGGCCTTATGCACAATAAAGCGTTTGGCGGCAATACAGCTCTGCCCGGCATTGTTCATCCTTGACTGTGCCAGCGCCCTGGCCGCCAGCCGGAGGTCCGCATCTTCACACACGATATAGGCATCGCTGCCGCCCAGCTCCAATACCTGCTTCTTGATGTATCGGCCTGCCGTTGCCGCGATCTTTTTACCCGTTGCAGTGCTGCCGGTAAATGTAACAGCCTGAACAGCGGGATGCGCTATAAAATATTCCGTGTCTTCTGCCCATATGATCAATGCCCGGAAGACACCTTTCGGTAAACCGGCGTCCTTCAGTATCGATTCGATAGCCAGGGCGCAGCCGGACACATTAGAAGCGTGCTTGAGCAGCATCGCATTGCCGGCCAGCAGCACAGGACCCATTACCCGGAATACCTGCCAGTAAGGGAAATTCCAGGGCATCACTGCCAGCACAGTACCCAATGGCCTGTAAGCCACATAGCTCTTCCTGTTGCTCGTTGGTATCATTTCCGGCTGCAGGAATGCCTCGGCATGAGCCGCATAATAACGGAGAGAGACGGCACTTTTTTCCAGCTCGGCCACACTCTGGCTGATCGGCTTCCCCATTTCGGCTGTGGCAATGGCAGCATAGCGGTGCAGTCCCGATTCTATCACAGCAGCTATCCTGAGTATAAAATCTGCCCGCTCCCTCACGGTGCATGTTTTCCAGCGCTCAAATCCCTCGCTACTGTTCTGGAGCACCTTATCAAACCCGGATGCTTCCAATACGGTATAGCTTGCTATCGCTTTGCCATCAGCCGGGTTAACAGATGTTACGGATGTTGTCATAATTAAAAGGTTGTATAGCAAATTTAAGCTATAATGCAACACTGAACCGCAGCAGCCCGGGCAATCAAATTAAAACAAATTATTTTATATTTGTTTATAAAAAATGTAAATAAAAAAAAAATGAAATTGGGCAACAGAGCATTCTACATCGTCATGAGCATTTCAGGACTGCTTGCCTGTATCCTGTTAGGATGGTTAAGGTACCGGCAATATCATACCCATGCGGAAGTCCTGTTTGAGCAATTTGATATTTACAATAATGACAGCCTGCTGCTGTCGGAAAACCTGCAGGTACGGAAACCTCCGGGCGATGCAGAAAGGAAACAGGAAGTGTCTTACTTTTATTTTGATCCCAATACAGCCACAGCAGAAGAGCTGATCAGCCTGGGCCTTGCGCCCCGGGTGGCGCACACCATTGTCAGGTACAGGGACAAGGGCGGCAGGTTCTACCAGCCGCAGGATTTCAAAAAGATCTATACGCTTTCTGAAAAAGATTACCAGAGGCTGCTGCCTTACATCAGGATCGCCTCACCCGGGCAAAGGGCTTCCTCTCCGGAAGCTCCCGGCTACACGCCTAAAACCAATCACCCTATTGACATCAATGCCGCGGACGCTGCCGTATGGATGCTGCAGAAAGGTATAGGCGCCGCTTTCGCCGGGAGGATCGTAGCCTACAGGGAAAAGCTGGGCGGATTCCTTTATAAAGAGCAGCTCCGGGAAGTGTACGGACTGCCGGACAGCACCTACCAGGCCCTGCTGCCCCACATGTTCATCTCCGACAGCACTGTACGCAAGATCAATGTCAATACTGCCACTGAAGAAATGCTTGCGGCGCATCCCTATATCGGTCGGCGCATGGCGGCGGCCATTATCCGCCTCAGGACAGACCTGGGCCGGTACTCCAAAATGGAAGATTTAAGAATGGTCCCCTTGATAAATGAAGAAAATTATCGTAAAATTGCACAATATTTGACCGCAGAATAAACTTATTTTAATAATCACACACAATATATGGATTTCAATTACACGGATACTCAGCAGGAGATAACGGCTATGATCAAAGATTTTGCCGCAAAAAAGATAAAGCCCCGGATGATGGAATGGGATGAAAAGCAGATCTTCCCTGTCGAGTTGTTTAAAGAGATGGGACAATTGGGTCTCATGGGCGTATTGGTGCCCCAGGAATACGGCGGCTCCGGGCTGAGCTATTTCGAGTATGTAACGGTGGTGAGTGAAATTGCCAGGGTATGCGGTTCTATTGGCTTATCCACCGCAGCGCACAATTCCCTGTGCACCGGCCATATACTGTATTTCGGGAACGAAGAGCAAAAGAAAAAATATTTACCCAAATTAGCCACCGGTGAATGGATCGGAGCCTGGGGTCTCACAGAGGCCAATACCGGCTCTGATGCCGGCAATATGATGTGCACCGCTGTCAGGGACGGTGATGGCTGGATCATCAACGGCACCAAGAACTGGATCACGCACGGCATTTCCGGGGATGTGGCAGTTTTACTGGCACGTACCGGCGAACCAAGGACCAAGAATAATGTAACGGCTTTCATCATAGAAAAAGGCACACCGGGCTTCAGCGCTGGTAAAAAAGAAAATAAGCTGGGCATGCGCGCTTCAGAGACCGCAGAGCTAGTATTTGATAATTGCCGCATTTCTGATGCCCAGCGTATGGGTGAGGTCGGTGAAGGCTTCAAGCAGGCCATGAAGGTGCTGGACGGCGGCCGTATCTCCATAGCAGCCTTATCCCTGGGTATCGCAAAAGGAGCTTATGAAGCTGCTGTACAATATTCCAAAGAGCGCCACCAGTTCGATCAGCCTATCAGCAATTTCCAGGCTATCGCGTTCAAGCTGGCCGATATGAAAGTAAAAATAGAAGCTGCTGAAGCGCTTATCTACCAGGCAGCCGACCTGAAAAACCGCGGAGAGAAGATGACCAAGGAGTCCGCTATGGCCAAATACTATGCTTCCGAGATCTGCGTGGAGATCGCTACAGATGCCGTACAGGTGTTCGGCGGCTATGGCTATACCAAGGATTTCCCTGTCGAAAAGTATTACAGGGATTCTAAATTATGTACCATAGGAGAAGGCACCACAGAGATACAGAAGCTGGTGATCTCCAGGGATATCCTTTCCTAAGCTATACTATACAGCCCAAAGAGGCTGTCTAAGAAAAATAAACAACCCTGTCATATGGAGCCAAGCCGAATATGGACAGGGTTGTTTACTTATACAGATCACATATTTCGACAGGCTCAGTGTGACACAACAGGCTCTCCCTGTGACAAATCCCCAACCGTCAGGCTGAGCCACGTCGAAGCCTTGATAAAACCATTATAAATCCACCCTTCGACAAGCTCAGGGTGACATAACAAGCTCCCTGTAACAAATCCCCAACTTTCAAGCTGAGCCCCATCGAAGCCTTGATAAAGCCATTATAAATCCACCCTTCGACAAGCTCAGGGTGACACCATACGCTCAATGTGACAAATCCTACCAACTGTCAGGCTGAGCACCGTCGAAGCCCTGCTACAACCATTAATCCACCCTTCGACAAGTACCCTGTGACACAACAGGCTCCTCGTAACAAATCCCCAACTGTCAGGCTGAGTCCCGTTGAAGCCCTGATAAAGCCATTATAAATCCACCCTTCGACAAGCTCAGGGTGACACAACAGGCTCCTCGTAACAAATCCCCCAACTGTCAGGCTGAGCCCCGTCGAAGCCCTGCTACAACCATTATAAATCCACCCTTCGACAGGCTCAGGGTGACACAACAGGCTCCCTGTGACAAATCCCTCAACTGTCAGGCTGAGCACCGTCGAAGCCCTGATAAAGCCATTATAAATCCACCCTTCGACAAGCTCAGGGTGACACCATACGCTCAATGTAACAAGATATACTCCAAGTGGCACGTCCCCAACTGTCAGGCTGAGCACCGTCGAAGCCCTGCTAAAACCATTATAAATCACCCTTCGACAAGTTTAGGGTGACACCATACGCTCAATGTGACAAATCCCTCAACTGTCAGGCTGAGCACCGTCGAAGCCCTGATAAAGCCATCATAAATCCACCCTTCGACAAGCTCAGGGTGACACAACAAGCTCCATTTGACAATAAAAGAGGCTGCGGGCCGCTGCAGGTATGAGATAAAAAAAATCCTGTCCGCCGTACCGGCAGGACAGGAACAAAATAAAGTCGATCTCAGGTATTATCTTGCGGCAATGATCGCGGCAAAATCATCTGCCTTCAACGCCGCGCCGCCTATAAGACCGCCGTCAATATCCGGCTGGGCAAACAGCTCCTGCGCATTCTGGGCATTACAGCTACCACCGTATAAGATAGTCGTATTATCAGCCGCTTCCTGTCCGTATTTGCCGGCTACCACGCTCCTGATATTGGCATGCATATCCTGCGCCTGCGCCGATGTGGCAGTCTTGCCCGTGCCTATAGCCCAGATAGGCTCATAAGCTATCACGATCCTGGCCATAGCCGCCCCGTCCAGATGGAACAGGCTTTCCGCGATCTGGGCATTGACAAAGTCATTCTGTGTACCGGCTTCCCTTATTTCCAGAGGCTCGCCGCAACAGAAGATCACATCAAGTCCTTCAGCAAGCGCGGTATTCACTTTTTCTGCCAGCAGCGCGTTATCCTCCCGGTGGTATCCCCTGCGCTCACTGTGTCCCAGGATAACGTATTTACAGCCCAGCGCTTTCAGCATAGCAGCGCTTACATCGCCGGTATAGGCACCGGAAGTCTTCTGGTGACAATCCTGACCTGACACAAAAAAGCCTGTGGTATCTTTCAGTAATCCGGCTACCCTGTCAATATATACATACGGCGGAGCGATCACCACTTCCGTATGCTCCGGCAGGCTGATCTGCTTTGCAGTCAGCGCTGTCACCAATTCATTGCACGCCGCCGGGCTTAAATTCATTTTCCAGTTGCCGGCCACTATTTTTTTCCTTGCCATTTTTGTTGAATAGAATTATTTATTTTAAACAATATGATCGTATATATTTTTCAGAACGGTTATTTCCGCCTCCGATAAGGTCCTGTTTCTCCTGCTCATCATACGGTTAGCCGCCTCTACAGCTTTCTCAAACCGGTAAACAACACCTTCTCCTGTACCGCCCCAGGTAAACGCCGGTATATATTTATCCGGGAAGCCGGAACCGAATACATTACAGCTCACTCCCACTACCGTCCCGGTATTGAACATGGTATTAATGCCGCATTTGCTGTGGTCGCCCATCAGCAGACCGCAGAACTGCAGGCCGGTACTTTCCTGCGCTCCGTTTTCTATGTTCCAGACCTTTACCGTATTATAATCATTCTTAAGGTTACTGCAATTCGTATCAGCGCCCAGGTTGCACCATTCGCCCATCACCGCGTTGCCTAAAAAGCCATCATGCCCTTTATTGCTGTTATTGAAGACCACGATATTATTCACTTCTCCGCCTACCTTGCTACCCTCGCCTATAGTGGTGGCGCCGTACACCTTAGCGCCCATCTTCAGAACGCCATGATCTTTCAGCGCAAAGGGTCCGCGTATCATACAGCCTTCCATGACCTCACTATCTGCGCCGATGTAGACCGGGCCTGTGCGGGCATTGATAATGCAGGGACCTATCACTGCACCGGGCGCCACAAAGATATCTTCCCTTTCGCCGATCACCGTCACATGGTCGGGCAGCTTCTGGCTGTATTGCTGTACCTGTATGGCATCAAAATCAGACCGTATAGCAAAATCGTTACAGGCAAATATATCCCAGGGCTTAACCAGCCTGGCAGCATCCCTGTGGATGCCCGTATGGGAAGACAGGCTGCAGGCCGCATACAGCGCTTCCAGGTCACTCAGAGGCTCAGCGGAACGGTAAGCGATAGTACGCTGCTCAGTGTCAGCCAGCACCTGCCCCCTTTCCAGCTGGTGGATGGCCTCCACCAGGGGCATATTCGCAAAATAGGCCGCATTGATGTACAGGGTATCTTCATTGGCTGCGCCGGAAGCATACAGGGGCTGCAGTTCCGGTGCTGTAAGAATACCGGTATCGGCACCCAGGAAAAAATCCCAGCGCTCCTTCATGGTCCAGATACCGCAGAGGATGTGAGCCACGGCTCTTGTCTGGGTAAAAGGATAGAGCTGTTTTCTTAAAGTATCGTCAAATAAGATATAATTCATAATATGAAGATTTTATTTGGACCATTTTTCCAGCTGCCTGACGGTAGCCTGCATATCCTTGGAAAGCGGCGCCTGTATGTGTATATCATGTCCGCCGGCATCCTTAAAATGCACTTCAAAGGCATGCAGGGCCAGGCGCTGCAGGATAGGCTGCTCTTCCAGCTCATTAATGGATAGCTTAAATTTCTTCTTGATCTCCGAAAGATAGACGGGACTGCCTTTCCCATACAGCGGGTCGCACACCACCGGGTATCCCAGGTCATGCATATGCACCCTGATCTGGTGGGTCCTCCCGGTAAAGATCTGCAGCTTTACCAGCGAATAGCCCGCAAAGTTCTGCAGGACCTCGTAGTCCGTCCTCGCCTCTTTTCCCCTGGCGTTCACCACCATCTTGCCTTTCAGGGTAGGATGCGGCATAATGCCTTTCCGGATGCTGCCGTCCAGCTGAGCCGGGTTGCCCTGCACCAGCGCCAGGTAATATTTGTCAATATTCCTGCTCAGGAAAAGGCTGCTCATATACCGGTGCGTCTCCTCATCTTTAGCAAAGACGATCAGCCCGCTGGTATCCCTGTCAATACGGTGCACGACGAATAATTTACCATACCGGCTTTCCGCGAGCTTCAGGAGGTTGGCCTTTTGGGTATCAAACCTGTCCGGGATGCTCAGCAAGCCGGAGGGCTTATTAAACGCGACGAGCTGTTCATTTTCAAATACAACCTCTGGTTTCATGCTTCGTTATCAAAATATTGGGTCAAACATTCCTCTTCCCCGCCTCTCATTAAGGCCGCGTCCTTTTTCGTTTTGTCCTTGAACCCGCATAAATGCAGCAGGCCATGAAAGATAACACGGTGCAGCTCGCGTTCATAGGAGGTATTAAATTGTTGCGCGTTCTCCGCGATACGGGTGACGCTGATATAGATTTCAGCCTGTAAGTGCTGCGCCTCTTCCGAAAGATCAAAGGTTATAATATCGGTATAGGTATCATGCCGGAGGAAGTCCTGGTTGATCTGCAGCAGGTAGGCATCATCACAAAATATATAGGTGATATCCATTTTGCTGACAGCCGGGAGATAGCGGGCTACAATGTTGTCCTTCAGGAACCTTTTGAGCCTCAGCCTGTCCTTAAGCCGTGCCCTTACGCCTTCCTCATAAAAAAAAACTGCCATAGCCTTACATGGATTTCAATGCTTTCACGCCCCGGTACACCCGGAACACACCATATAATATAAAGACCGTTATCAGGATCCAGGACATAGTAATTCCTATTTCGAAAACACCATCCGGCAACAGTCCCTTATTGATCCTGTACGCTGATATGACTGCTATAGCTATATATAAAAGGCCCATAAAAACGCCCAGCATTCCCTGTAAGCGTAACGAAGCCTTTTTCCTGTTCTCTTCCGGCAAAAACTGACTCATAGATATATTGTAAAAAATTTATAATTCCCGCAAAGTTAATCTTTAAATGCGATATACCTCTCCGTTCAGCGGATTTACTTGATGCGGTCCGCGAGCTTTTCCAGTAGCTTTTCCAGGAAATGCGCATCAGTATCATCAAAGGTATCATACAATTCGCTGTCCGCGTCCAGCACCGCCGCCACCTCTCCGTTCACCATGAGCGGCACCACGATTTCCGACCTGGAGAGCGCGCTGCAGGCGATATGTCCCGGGAATTGATCCACATCCGGAACCACAATGGTAGCCGCCTGCTGCCAGGCCGTCCCGCAGACGCCTTTCCCTTTCGATATACGTGTACAGGCCAGCGAACCCTGGAACGGTCCCAGCACCAGCTCTTCCGGCGTATCTGTCAGGTAAAACCCTATCCAGAACCAGCCGAATTCCGTCTTCAGCACAGCGCATATATTGGCCATATTGGCAATAAGGTTGGATTCATGAGCAATGATCGCTTCCAGTTGCTCCAGAACATGCCTATATTTTTCCTGTTTCCCGGAAACCCCGGAAATTTTATAATCAAATGCCATACACAAATGTATTTAATAAAAAACAAAAAGACCAATCGATAAAGTATCGACTGGTCCTGTCAGTTATAATGAATATTTTTTTAAAGAGCTTACCGGGTGGTAGGTGTAAAGCTGAAAGTATATTTCAGGCTTATGGTATTCAGGTTGAATTTAGCCGATTCTGTCTGGAACACCTGGTCCCAGCCCACTGCATGGTACTGGATCTCGGTTTTGCCGACCCTGTAATTATTAAAAGGCAGGAAGAACTGTATTCCCAGGGTAGACCTGTTCAGGAAATCGCTGGTCGTATTCCGCCATCTCAGGCCGGCATACAGGGACGCATAGGTACTGGCCCAGGTATTGCCTTTGCCCATATCCATATGCTCAGTATAGTAATAGGACAGCTTATTGCCCTGCTCCTCTATTTCAAAAATATCTCCGTATACATTTTTCTGCTTGTTCAGGTAGATGCCGGCTCCCAGCCCCATACGGAATTCCAGGATCGCTGTCTGCCGGATAGGATTGGTCATAAGGTTGATATCGAACTGCGGAAGGAACATCAGCGAGTTGAACGAGCGTGTTATCTTCTCCCCGCCGCCGGTAGGATACATATCAGCATTACCCAGGGTGTCCCTTGGAATAAACCCGATATTATTATATTTCTGATTATAGCTGTAGGAAAAGCTGTTAAAGGCCAGGCCCCCGCTTACCGTCATGCTGAAATTCTTATCCAATGCCAGTTCATAGAATCCCCCTATTACAGGCATAACGCTCATATTCCCTTTCAGGGATTTGGTGATTCCCGTTTTAGACTCTACCGAATTATTAATGTTATTCACACCCAGGCTTCCAAAAAGACCCGCCCGATCAAACCGATCATGGTATTGCGCTGATGCGGCAGTTGAAACCAGGAGAGCCAGTGCACCCACACTACAAGTTAACAGTTTTTTCATTTTCGTTTATTTTGTCTAAAATTTGCTCAAATATATAAATTTGTATCTGATTTTTTTAACAAGAAATAAAAAATTATTTTACAATTTTTATACTACCAAAAAAATTTCTATATTTGAATCAGTAATTTTTATGATATAATAAACTTTTTTGCCTTATTTTTGTCAAAAATATAAAAGCAACAGTAAATATTAAACTTCATAACAGCATGAAACACTTTATACATATCATTATAACGGCTTGTTTACTGGGGTTTTCTTATTTATCCCAGGCGCAACAGCAGGATAATAAAGGCATAATATCAAATGAAAGCATCAATCTCTATACCTACCCCAACCCGGTGGTCAATAAGCTGAATGTAAAGCTATCCAGCAATCTGAAGCAGCAGGTCTATAAAGTAGAGATCGTCAATGTGGTGGGCAAAAAGCTGAGAGAACAGCAATTGCTGGACCGCAATACCACGGAATTATCCTTCAATGACCTGGACGATGTCCCGCAGGGCGTGTACCTTGTGATCGCGCGGGATGAATATGGGAAAATACTTCAATCCAACAAGTTCCTTATCAGTAAATAAGCGCTTGTAAAAAATTTAAATGCGGAAATCTTACGATTTCCGTTTTTTTATTTAATTTCCTTTGAGAAAACCTGCCGGTTGGGTTACCCTTTTTAAAATATAGAATATAAAGAAAAACACAAGGTATGAGTAAAGCAGAATGGAGACCGGATATCGACCCGGAACAGGAGAAGAAGCTGATATTACGCGAGTACAGGGGTCTGCTGCGCGCGCTGAAAAGCCGTTTGAAGAAGGGTGATAAGAAGACGGTAAGAAGGGCGTTCGAGATCGCCTCGGAAGCCCACAGGGATATGAGAAGGAAATCGGGAGAGCCTTATATCTTCCATCCTATCGCCGTGGCCAGGATCGTGGTGGAAGAGGTAGGCCTGGGCGTGACCTCTGCCTGCTGCGCCCTGCTGCATGATGTAGTTGAAGACACGGAAATAACCCTCCAGGACATAGAAGCGGAATTCGGAACCATTTATTCCAAGATCATCGATGGGCTGACCAAGATATCCAATATTGTGGACACATCAGCCACGGAATCCATGCAGGCTGAAAATTTCAGGAAGATATTGCTCACGCTTGCAGACGACCCCCGCGTGATCCTGATCAAGATGGCGGACCGCCTGCATAATATGCGTACCTTAAGCAGCATGGCCCGCCAGAAGCAGCTTAAGATCGCTTCAGAGACCTCGTACATCTATGCGCCGCTGGCACACCGCCTGGGCCTGTACGAGATCAAGACCGAATTCGAAGATCTCGCTTTGAAATATACCGAGCCGGAGATCTATGTGGATATTGCGCAGAAGCTGCAGGAAAGCAAGAAGGAAAGGACACGCTATATCAACGAATTCATCAGGCCGATCAAAGAGGAGCTGGAAGAGAACGGGCTGGTGTTCCGCATTTTCGGGCGCCCGAAGTCCATTCATTCCATCTACAATAAGATGAAGAAAAAGAAAGTGGAGTTCAACGAAGTGTACGATCTCTTCGCCATCCGTATCATTGTGGATGCTCCCAAGGAAAAGGAAAAAGCGGAATGCTGGAAGGTATATTCGTTCATTACCAACCACTACGCGCCCAATCCCGACAGGAGCAGGGACTGGATCAGCTTCCCGAAAAGCAACGGCTACGAATCCCTGCATACGACCGTAATGGGTCCCGGCGGCCGGTGGGTAGAGGTGCAGATCAGGAGCGAAAGGATGAATGAGATAGCGGAAAAGGGCCTGGCCGCACACTGGAAGTATAAGGACGGCAATACGCAGGACAGCAAGCTGGACCTCTGGCTGAAACATATCGCGGAGGTGCTGAACAACCCGGACACCGATACCGTGGATTTCGTAAAGGATTTCAAGCTGGACCTGTTTACCGAAGAGATCTATGTATATACCCCCAAAGGCCAGATGCGGGTGCTGCCGCAGGGCGCCACCGCGCTGGATCTTGCATTCGATATCCACTCTGAGCTGGGTGCAAGATGCATAGGCACCAAGATCAATTACAAGCTGGCCCCTATCAGCCAGGTGCTGAAAAACGGCGACCAGGTGGAGGTCATTACCTCCTCCAAGCAAAAGCCATCTGAAGACTGGCTGCATTTCGTGGTGACCGCCAAGGCCAAATCAAGGATCAAGTATTACCTGAGGGAAGAAAAGCGTGAAAAAGCGGAGACCGGGAAAGAGGTATTCCTGAAAAAGCTCCGGCATACGGAGATCCCGCCCGGCAACCAGCATTTTATACACGAGATCATCAACCATTACAAATACAGCAATCCCACCGATTTTTACTACGCCGTTGCGGTAGGCAATATTGACCTGAAAGACCTGAAGGACTTTACCGTAAAAGGCGATAAGCTGATCCATAAAGATAAGCTGAGGGAGAAAGAGCAGCCCGTACCGCCGCCGCATCATACGGAAACCGAGATCAAGCCGAGCAAGGAAGAGCTGATCATTTTCGGTGAAAGTTCGGATAAGATATTATATGAGCTGGCCATGTGCTGCCAGCCCATCCCGGGAGACGATGTATTCGGCTTTATAACTACGGGCAAGGGTATGATCATCCACCGGACCAATTGCCCCAATGCGGCCCACCTGATGGCCAATTACGCCCACCGGGTGGTCAAGACCAAATGGGCCAAGAACAAGGAGATATCCTTCCTTACGGGCGTAAAGCTGACCGGGCTGGACGATGTGGGTATCATACAGGGCATTACCAATATCATAACAGGAGATATGAAGCTGAATATGCGGTCCATCAGCATTGATTCCACCGACGGTGTCTTCGAAGGCACTATTATGGTGTTCGTGCATGACAAGGAAGAATTTGACGTACTGTGCAAAAAGCTCAGTAATATCAGGGGCATCAGCAAAGTAGAGCGTATAGATTCCGACGGCAACGTCCAGCAGGTGATCTAAGACCTTGCATAACGATATAGCACATAAAACAAACCGTCCGCTTTTGGAAAGCGGACGGTTTATATTTTATAGCATAGCAATACCAGGCTTGCTTACTCCCATTCTATGGTTGCAGGCGGCTTCGAGCTGATGTCGTACACCACCCTGTTAATGCCTTTTACTTCATTGATGATCCTGTTGGAAACCAGCTCCAGGAATTCGTAAGGCAACCTGGACCAGGTAGCGGTCATAAAGTCAATGGTATTGGCAGAGCGTACGGCAGCGGTGTACTCATAGGTCCTTTCATCGCCCATTACCCCTACCGATTTCACCGGCAGCAACACTACAAAGGCCTGGCTGACCTCATCATACAGGTTATGCCTGTACAGCTCCCGGATAAAGATATCATCCGCTTCCTGGAGGATGCGCACCTTTTCCTCGTCCACTTCGCCCAGCACACGAATACCCAGACCCGGCCCGGGGAAAGGATGACGGTACACCAGCTCTTTCGGGATACCCAGCTCCACGCCTACTTTCCTGACCTCATCCTTGAACAGCTCACGCAGCGGCTCCAGCAACTGTAAATGCATATCTTCCGGCAACCCGCCTACGTTATGATGCGATTTAATGGTTGCAGACGGCCCTTTAACGGATTGCGATTCTATCACATCGGGGTAGATGGTACCCTGCGCCAGGAAAGCGGCATCGCCGAATTTTTTGGATTCTTCATTGAAAACCTCCACGAAATCCCTGCCTATGGACTTCCGTTTGGCTTCAGGATCACTGATGCCTTTCAGGTTCCCCAGGAATCTTTCCGAGGCATCCACCATTTTGATCTGCATTTTAAAATGCCTGCCATAATTCTCCATGACCTTCTTGCCTTCATCCTTACGGAGCAGGCCGGTATCTACGAAAATGCAGGTCAGCTGGTCACCGATAGCCTTATGGATCAGCACAGCGGCCACGGAGGAGTCCACACCGCCGGAAAGACCTAAAATAACTTTCCTGTCTCCCACCACTTTTTTGATCCGCTCAACTTCCGTCTCTATAAAGCCCTTCAGCACCCATTGCTTCTCAGCGCGGCAGATATCAAACACGAAATTGGTCAGTATCTGTGTGCCGTATTCCGAATGGGACACTTCCGGGTGGAACTGCACCGCGTATATATGCCTGTCCGCGTCGGCCAGCGCCGCTATCTCTATATTGGACCTGCCCGTAACGGTAAAGCCCGGAGGAGCTTTCGCCACTTCATCAAAGTGACTCATCCACACTACGGAATTTTCCGGCACATTTTCCAGCAACCCGCCGGGAGCAAGCACCTTAAACTCAGATTTGCCGTATTCCCCCTTTTCTCCTTTCTTGACCTCTCCGCCCAGCAAGTGCGAGATCAACTGCATACCATAGCAGATGCCCAGCACCGGTATACCCAGCTCGAACAGCTCCGGGCTTACCAAAGCCGCCTCCGCCCCGAAGACGGAAGAAGGACCACCGGAAAGAATAAGGCCTTTGGGATGCTCACGCCTGATATCCTCTACGGATGTGTTAAAAGGAACGATCTCGGTATAAACACCCATCTCACGGATACGGCGTGCTATCAGCTGGTTATACTGAGAACCGAAATCCAGTATTAAAATTTTATCCATAACAGTATATAAAAGGAAAGGTAAAAATTAAGAAAAGAGTATAGTAATGTGTATACTATACTCTTAAAAAACTTACGGTAAAAGCACGGTCATCATTATGCCTCACCCTGCGTACCGCCTACGAAAGGCACAGGAACATCCTGCTCTTTGATCACACCGTTCTGCGCTTCAAATCTCTTTACATTATCAATTAAGGCGCGCATCATTCTCTTGGCATGCTGCGGCGTCATGATCACTCTTGATTTTACTTTTGCTTTGGGAGCGCCCGGCATTAAGTTTACAAAATCTATTACGAACTCTGCAAAAGAGTGATTGATGATGGCCAGGTTAGAATAAGTACCTTCAGCTATTTCTTCTGTCAGCTCTATATTGATTTGTTGCTCCTGATTTGGATTCTGTTCCATTGTTTATTACTTTTTAGGATGAATTATTCTTAAGTATTGCAAATTTACAAAAACGGAATTACTTAATAAAAATAAATCTTGCGTTCCGTTTTCCCGGCAGTACAGGACAGCTTATATTGTCCAACCGGGCTGTCCCATTACATTGAACCTGGCGTGTCACATTGAGCCTGTCGAAATGTGACATATACTAAAAAAATCGTGTTAATATTCCGGCTGAGCCCCATGACAGGATCGTTTACTTTTCAGACACCCTCTTTTTTTATTATAAGGTATAATAGGAAGTATTGAGGTTCGGATTGGCGGTTTCCGCCTTTTCGATCTCCGTATAATCGGACAGTATCTCCGGCTTGCCCCTTTTTACGCAAACATCGTGCTCAAAGTGAACGGAAGGGCTGCCATCCTGCGTCAGGATGGTCCAGCCGTCATCAGCCGTATAGACGTGCCTGGTACCCAGGTTGATCATCGGCTCAATGGCTAGCACCATATTCTCCAGGAGCTTTTTGCCATACCCCTTACGGCCGTAATTAGGCACCTGCGGGTCTTCGTGCATTTCGCGGCCCACACCGTGGCCCACCAGCTCTCTTACCACACCATAGCCGTGCTTACCATAGGTATGCTGCTCTATCGCCCATCCTATATCGCCTGTCTTCTTACCTACCACCGCCTGTTCAATACCTTTATATAAGGATTCTTTGGTGATCCTTACCAGGTCAAGCACCTTCTGCTCCACCTCTCCCATGATGAACGTATATGCGTGGTCACCATGAAATTTGTTCTTATAGACGCCGCAGTCAATCGTTACGATATCCCCGTCCTTTAGTTCATATTTGCCCGGCAAGCCGTGCACAACGGCATCATTCACCGAAATGCACAGGGAAAACGGGAAGGGATTCCTGGGGCCGCCATATCCTTTAAAGGAAGGTATACCGCCATTATCGCGGATGAACTGCTCGGCATATGTATCTATTTCCAGGGTAGTGATACCCGGCTTTAAAATTTTAGCCACTTCTGTCAATGTGGCGCTCACCATCAATGCGCTGTGTCTTTGTACTGCTACTTCTTCGTTAGTTTTAATTATGGACATTACTGTGTTGTTTCTTACTTATAATATTTATATGCCTTCATCTTCATTATCCTCCCTCAGGGTGAGCTGCACCGTTTCAGCGGAGTTCCTGTACATCTTCACAATAGTGACGTCATACCCGTTGATCCTGATCTGGTCGCCTTCCTTTACCGGCTCATCATTATTGAATTCCGTGATCAGTCCGGACAGGGTCTCATAGTGCTCACCTTCTTCCAGCTTTACCGGGATATATTTATTGATATCCGACAGGGTCTGGTGAGCGTTCACCAGGAAGGTGGTCTCAGAGGTCTGTTCCACTATCGGCTTCTCATTATCATACTCATCCTGTATCTCTCCTACCAGCTCCTCCAGGATATCCTCCATGGTAACGATGCCGGTGATCTCCCCTACCTCATTGGTAACAACAGCCATCTGGATACGCTTCTGCTGGAATTCCTTCAGCACATTCTTGATCTTGGCCGTTTCCGAGATAAAGTTTACCGGGCGCAGCATATGGGCTATCGTCCGGGAGTCCAGGGTCGTATTCAGCATATGCTTGATGATATCCTTGGTGTACAGCACTCCCTTTACATTGTCAATGGTTTCCTCGTACACGGGGTACCTGGAATAGCCTTCCAGTATGGCAAATTCCAGCGCTTCCTTCGCCGTGCTGCTGATATCAATGGCGGAAACATTCTTTTTGAGTGTCTGGATATTGCTCACCCTCCGGTCATCAAAGTCAAATACATTCTGGATAAGGTCCCTTTCCGTCTGCTCGATCGCGCCGCCCAACTGGCTTTCCACGATGATCATTTTCAGCTCCTCTTCGGAATGGATATCGCTGCCGTGCACCGGCTTGATGCCAAACAGCCGGAGCAGTTGCGCGGCCAGGCCGTTCATGAGCCAGATAACCGGCCTGAAAACTATATAGAATATCCTTAAGGGCCAGGCTATCCTGAACGTAGTAGAGGTAGGATATTGTATCGCGATTGATTTGGGAGCCAGCTCACCGAAAACGATATGCAGGACCGTAATAATGGTAAAGCCCACGGGTATGGACAGCGCCCTGGCCGTTTCGGGTGTGATAAAGCTACCGAGGGTAGCCATAAGGATAGATTCCATTACACTCTCTCCGACCCATCCCAGTCCGAGACTGGCCAGCGTGATGCCCAGCTGGGTGGCAGCCAGGTAAGAATCCAGGTTATCAACTATCATTTTTGACACACCTGCAACGCTTTTGCTGAGATTGGGGTGCACTTCAATTTGAGAGGAACGAACTTTTACAATGGCAAATTCGGCAGCAACAAAAAATCCATTGAGAAAAACCAGGAAGATGGTTAAAAATAGCTTCCACCAGGAGATTCCGGCATCCGCCGTCAGAAGAATCAGGTGGTTAAATAAAAGGGGGTCCCCGTCCATATAGTGTTTTTTAGTGAACAATAGCCGCTTAATCCAGAGGTTGGTCACTTCTGAATTTAAACTAATGCATCATTAGCAAATATAATTATTATTTCATTGAAACAAAAAACACCGGGAAAATTAGGGCTTATTTTGCATTATTATTACGACAGGCTGACAATCGGATAATTCTTGTAAATCATTATTTATATAGGCCGCATTTATCAATAAATTAAATTTAAATTATTAATTTCGCCTGATGTATTTATATTTACTCACATTTTAACCAGATCATTCATTCATTCACACAAAAAAAGAGACAGTACAAAAATATATGGAGTCAACAGAAATAATTATCGCCGTAGTCGTAGTAGTGGCAGTAGTCGTGGGAATTTTCTTAGGCAAATCAATTTTCTCTAAAAATACGAAACAGCTCATAGATGACGCTAACCAGCAGGCCCAGAAGATCATAGATGATGCCAAAACCCACAGTGAAACATTAAAAGAAAAGAAAATCCTGGAAGCCAAAGAGCACTTTTTACAGTTAAAGACACAGTACGAAAAAGAAGAGATCCAGAAAACAAAGAAATTACAGGAAGCTGAAAACAAGTTAAGACAAAAAGAGCAGTCCCTCAACGAAAAGAATAACGCCCTGACCAAGCAGATCAATGAAAACGCGCAGCTAAGGGCCAACCTTGACAAGCAACTGGAAGCCAATGAGCTGAAGGGGCAGGAGCTGAAGAAGCTGCAGGCGCAGCACCTCGAAAAGCTGGAAAAGATCTCCGGCTATTCCGCTGAAGAAGCCAAGAACGACCTGGTGGAATCACTTAAGGAAGAGGCCCGCACCGATGCGATGTCCCATATCAAGGAGATCGTGGAAGAGGCTAAGATAAATGCATCCAAGGAAGCCCGGAAGATCGTTATCCAATCCATTCAACGTGTAGCCGCAGAACAGACCATTGAGAACGCCATCAGCGTGTTCAACCTGGAAAGCGATGAGATCAAAGGCCAGATCATAGGCCGGGAAGGACGTAATATCAGGGCGCTTGAGGCCGCTACCGGCGTGGATTTCGTCATTGACGATACGCCTGAGGCCATTATGCTTAGCTGCTTTGACCCCCTGCGCAGGGAAGTGGCACGCCTGTCCCTACAACGACTGGTACAGGACGGCCGTATACACCCTGCAAGGATCGAGGAGATCGTGGAGAAAACACGCCGCCAGCTGGAAGACCAGATCCTCGAGATCGGGGAACGTACCGTTATCGAGCTGGGCATCCACGGCCTGCATAAGGACCTGCTGAGAATGGTCGGCAAAATGCGCTTCCGTTCTTCCTACGGGCAGAACCTCCTGATGCACTCCAAGGAAACGGCCAACCTCTGCGGCATCATGGCTGCCGAGCTGGGACTGGGACAGAAAGTCATCAAGCTGGCCAAAAGAGCCGGCTTACTGCACGATATAGGTAAGGTTCCGGATGAGGAATCCGAACTGAGCCACGCATTGCTGGGCGCCAAGCTGGCTGAGAAGGCCGGGGAGCACCCTGCCGTAGTGAACGCGATCGGCGCACACCACGATGAAATGGAAATGTCCTTTATCATCTCTCCTATCGTACAGGCCTGCGATGCTATCTCCGGAGCCCGTCCGGGCGCCCGCAGGGAGATCATGCAAAGCTACCTGCAACGCATCAAGGACCTGGAAACGCTCGCTACCAATTATACCGGCGTAGAAAAAGCCTACGCGATACAGGCAGGCCGTGAGCTCCGCGTCATTGTTGAAGCGGATAAGGTGACCGACAGCGACAGCGACAGGCTCAGCTTTGAGATCGCGGATAAGATCCAGAAGGAAATGCAATACCCGGGACAGATAAAAGTAACAGTGATCAGGGAAAAACGCGCTGTCAACATAGCAAGATAGGCTTTTCTCACCTTTTCATATATAAAAACGGCTGCTCTTCAGAGCAGCCGTTTTTATTGTCTCCCCGTGCTGATGTCATATTTCGATGCCCGTTATGCTTCATGTTAAAATCTTCCATCTGCCCCGTCACTGCTGTGCCTCGCCAGCAACCCAATACACAGCAACCCTTCATTCTCCCATTTCCGTATTCCTGAACCTGACTGAAATAGCAGCGGTATCCGTATCTTTATACCAAAGCAACTAACTATGAAAGTACTCAACGCATGCCTGATAGCCAGTCCACACACCAACCTGGATGTATTCAGGCAGGTTACCTCCGGCCTGGACGGGCTGACCGTCACGGTGGAAACGGATATGGAAAAAGTGGTGGACGCACTGCATACCGGCCGATTTGACCTGCTGATGATAGACCTTGACCTGTCCAAAGAGGATTTTAAAAAGATCAGCAGGCTGACGGAAAGGGTGTTTTCCGATATCGCGACCGTTGAGCTGGATCTTTCGCAACCTCATTACATACAGTATAAGCTCCATATGATGCTGTCCAAATGGAAAGACGCCCAGTCCGACGGCAGCACTATTTTTATCGACAATCCGGATCTTCATTAAAAGACGTGCGCCCGGGTTAAAACCGGGCGCACGTTAATATGATTACTGTTCAGGTGGTATTATTCTGCCATCATTTCCCTGATCACTTCCGCGATTTCCTCCGCATTCGGTTTGGAAAAATAATCTCCGTCGGTAGCGTAGGCCGGGCGGTGGGCTTTGGCGGAAATAGTGCGTGGCGCCACATCCAGCCATTTGTAGCCGCCCTGCTTTTCCATTACCTGCTGGAACATATAAGCCGCTGCACCCCCGGGAACATCCTCATCAATGAATACGATGCGGTTGGTTTTCTTTAAAGATTCCACGATAGCATGTTCCGTATCAAAAGGCAGCAAGGTCTGCACGTCCACCAGCTCACAGCTGATGCCTTCGGGAGCGAGATACAGGTCTATAGCTTCCTGGATCACCCTCAGGGTGGAGCCGTAAGATACGATAGTGATATCATCGCCTTCCTGCAGGATCTCCGGAACCCCGAACGGTACTGTAAAGCTATCCAGGTTGTTAGGTAGTTTTTCTTTCAGGCGGTAACCGTTCAGGCATTCTATCACCAGGCCCGGCTCATCCGATTGCAGCAAGGTATTATACATACCTGCAGCCTGGGTCATATTGCGCGGCACACATACATTGATGCCTCTCAGCGCGTTGATGATCATACCCATAGGCGAACCGCTGTGCCAGATACCTTCCAGCCTGTGTCCCCTGGTACGGACGATCAGCGGGCACTTCTGTCCGCCCTTGGTCCGGTATTCCAGCGTAGCCACATCATCGCTCAGGGGCTGTAAGCCATACAGCAGGTAATCCAGGTATTGTATCTCGGCGATAGGCCGTAATCCTCTCATAGCCATACCTATACCCTGTCCTATGATCGTGGCTTCCCGGATGCCTGCATCGCAGATGCGCTCTTCACCGTACTTTTCCTGCAATCCCGCGAATGCCTGGTTAACGTCACCGATCTTTCCAACATCCTCACCGAAAGCAAATACGGCGGGGTTATTGGCAAAAGTGGTGTCAAAAAACCTGTTCAGGACCTCGAATCCGTTCAGGTTGGGGGCATCGGCATCATATGTAGCCGGTACCGCCTTTATGTGCTTCACTGCCCTGGCGCTCTGGGAGGTCAGGTGTGAATTGAATTTATCTTTTGCATCTTCCAGCAACTGGTCCCTGTAATTGGTAAGGTTGCGGGTAGCCTGGGAGGTGTTACCGGACAATGCGAGTATCTTGTTGGCGGCACGCAGCACATCCTTACGGATCGGCTCTTTTACCGCATTCAGGTCTTTAACGATAGCTGCTATGGCCTGCCCGTTGGGATGACCTTCCATGACCACCTGGTTAGCCAGGCCGGTCAACTGAGCGATCTGTTCCCTGATAGGCTCCAGGAATTTATTCCAGGCAGCCTGCCTGGCCTGTCTTGCCTTATCTTTGGCCCTTTCCTCTACTGCCACCAGGTCATCTTCACCGGCAATGGCGCTTTCCAGTATGAATTCACGCATTTTCCTGATACAGTCTACTTCTTTTTCCCATTCCAGTCGTTCCCTGGACTTATAACGCTCATGGGACCCCGAAGTAGAGTGTCCCTGGGGCTGTGTCGCCTCCTGAACGTGGAACAGCACGGGAATATGGTGCTTCCTGGCACGCTCCACGCCTTTCTGGAATGTCTCTACCAGGGCGGCATAATCCCAGGCTTTTACGGTATAGATTTCCAGACCGCTGGCCAGCTTTTCATCATACTGGAACCCGGAGGTGATCTCGGAAATGGATTGCTTGGTGGTCTGATACTTCTGCGGCACGGATATACCGTAGCCGTCATCATATACTACCACAGCAAGCGGCACCTGTAATACGCCCGCTGCATTGAGCGTTTCCCAAAACAGGCCTTCGGACGTAGAAGCATCCCCTATGGTAACAAAGCTCACCTCGTTACCTTTATTGGTAAAATTTTCGAATCCTTCAGAGGTAACGGCCGCGTTCCTGTAACATTTGGAAGCGTAGGCCACGCCCAGCGCACGGACCATCTGCCCGGCAGTAGGTGAAATATCGGAAGTGGAATGAACGGCATCCGTCAGCTTTTTAACGGTACCGTCATCATTGTACCATCGTGTCCCGTAGTGGCCGTTCATCATACGGCCCGCGGATGAGGGTTCATCAGTAGTATTGGGATTAGCGTATAATTGTGCAAAAAACGCTTCCAGGTCACTCATACCGGCAGCAAACATCAATGTCTGGTCTCTATAATATCCTGAGCGAATATCTCCCGGCTGAAAGCACTTGGCCAGCGCTATCTGGGGCAACTCCTTACCGTCTCCAAATATCCCGAATTTCGCTTTTCCCGTCAATACCTCCCTTCTTCCAATCAGGCTTGCTTCCCTGCTGGCTACTGCCAGTTCGTAATCTTTCAAAGCGATCTCCTGAAATTCTTTAAAAGACATATTTTTTTTAGTCAAAACGTTGCTTTTTTCTTTTGCCATAAATTAATATTATAGACTACAAAGATAATGTTTTGTAATTAAATGCGGGAGACGGATTGCCACAGTCTTGTCAATTTAAGTACCGACTGCGTCCGCTTTTCCGCTGTCACGTGCACAGCCTGGTAAAGTAAAAAGGTGCAGGACGACTCCTGCACCTTTTGTTAAACCCTTTTGTAACAGGTAACAATTTAATCGAATTTCATCCTATCAATGAATTCATTGATATTTTCCTTGGTCTCTCCTGTTTTTTTCTGAACCCGGCCCAGCAGCTCCTCTTCCTTTCCTTCCTCATACAGCAGGTCATCATCAGTCAGGTCTGCCCATTTTTGCTTAAGATTACCTTTAATAATGTTCCAGTTTCCTTTGATCTTATCATTTAATGTACTCATCTCTAATAGTTTTTAGAAGTTAAAGAATAAATAATAGTTCAGTCAGCCGCTTTGTCATTCAGCCGATCTGTATATTTAACCTTTATCAGGCGTAAATGGTTGGCAGCAGCTTGTTAATAATTATTTATTTACTTCTTAAAAAAGGGAGATGCCGGCTGTCCACCCGATCCAGAATTTAAGGTTATTGCCGATCATTACGGACGGGTAGCCATTATCCGAGGGGAATCCATAGCCTTCATAACGGCCTCTCCTGCCGGGCAGCACCACGGTAACGGCCGGGCCTGCATAGAAACCGACAGAATGGCTCAGGCTGTATTGATATAGCAGTTGATAACGCGCCAGCGAGTTCAGGTCATCCCAGTTGCCGGCATAAAAACCGTGACAGGACAGTTCCTGGATGAGCTCATGCCGTTCCCGCTTCGCCAACCGGTGCCCCAGCCCATACCCGAAGCTGAGCAGCCGGTACCCTTCCACCGGGTTGGCGCCTGCATGAATAATGCTGTAAAACCGGTCTGTGCCGGATTTATAGGCCAGGTTAAAAGGCTGCCATTCCATAGCTGTAACATTCAGGCTGTGCTTTCCTTTCCTGGCGACATTGATAAGTCCCACCGCAACACCAGAAAAGGTATCCGCAACATTGACCAGGCCTATCTGCACCCCTTTTACCACGGACGCGTAATTGAACAGACCGGCTACCTGCACGCCGTTCATGCTTTTCCTGCTGAGATTCAGCAGCCCGGCAATGTGCACACCCTTACTGCGTTGCTGCGCATAATTCATCAGGCCCGATATCTGCGCGCCCCTGAAATGCCTGTTTTTACTGACTATGCCCGCGATTTGCCAGCCATAACCGTTCCGGTAGTTCCAGTTGGTGATGCCGGCTATCTGCATACCCTGTATGGTATTGGTCCTGTTGAAAATCCCGCCGATCTGCATACCGGCCGTAACCACTACGGAACTGTCTTTTTTATGGCAGCTCCAGTTGGAGATACCTGCAAGCTGTAAGCCTTTCAGTGACCTGGAATGGTTAAAGATACCGCTGATCTGCACACCCTCCGCATGCTTATCGACGTAATTGTAGATACCGCCGATCTGCACGCCCTCCATATTGCCACCCACGATATTAAAGACACCTCCTGTCTGGCTGTACCGCATATCGCCCTGGACAATATTAAAGACCGTTCCCAGCTCAAACCCGTTCACGCCCCCGGCGTAGCCGCCCAGGAGACTGAAGGAGAACTTATTGACCTGCTGGCTGCTCAGCCTGTTCTTGGAGCTGACCCCGGGCAGAACGCTCAACTGGAACGGCTGCTCATCGAACATCCGGCCCAGGTTGATGCTGTTGATCCTGTTGCGCGCACCCATCATCCTTTTAGCCAGCCAGTGCTCCTGTATCCCCGAAAAGCTGACGGAGTCCAGCGTGGATATGTCGCTTCTGAGCACCACCGGCGTCTTTATGGCGTACTGGCTCTGGATATGCAATACCGTATCAAGGAAGAACTGGCGGCTGAAGCTGACCTCGTAAGCAGGCTGCTGCTGCCTGATAGGCAGTCTGAAATGTCCGCCCTGGTCAGAGATCGTGCTTACCTTCAGGTTCCTTTCATACACGGAAACATATTCTACCGGCTCTCCGTACATATCTACGACCCTGCCGCTGATCACGATGCCCGCACCTGCCCCAGATTTGATAATAATATGATTATCGGCCACCTGGTAACGGAACCCGGGCCCCAGCATGCCATTCAGGATCGCCTCTATCGTCTGGTCCCGGTAACTGACCGTGATCACCCTATCATCCGGTACCACCTCGCTGTTATATGAAAAATAGAACTTCCCCTGCATCTCCATCTGGTTCAGCACTTCCCGTATGGTGCCCCGCTGTACCCCTACCGTCATCTTTTGCTGCAGCAGTTGCTGCGCAAACGCGCACAGCCCTACGCTCATAAAAGCAGTAAGGCACCATGCAAATTTCAATATTCTCAAAGCGAATGATCTATCCATAGGCGGGCTGTCGCGACAAAGTTAAATCATTTATCATAGGAAGCCGGGGAGATTATTTTAAAATATAACCGTTCTTATCCTTAACAACGGTAGCGTTCAGCGTGAGGGCCACCGTTTCCAATATAGGCTCTATAGTAGCCGTCCTGGGGAACTTACCGGTAAGCTGCTGCTCCCGCAGCCTGCTGTCGGCAATGCTTACCTGCACCCCGTAAGCCTGGCTGAGACTTTCTGCAAACTGCCCCAGCGGCGTATTGTCACAGACAAACATATTGGTCCTGTAGTACCGGTACAGGTGGTTATCGACCCGGCTGACATCCGCCCGAACCCCTTTACCTTTAAAGACCAGCTTTTCTCCCGGCGACAGTATATAGTCCTCGCCCCCCCTGCTGACCTTTACCGATCCCGTCTCCACCACGATCTCCGTTGTCTTTTCATCAGAACGGATATTAAAAGAAGTGCCCAGCACTCTCACCTCGATATCGTCCACGCTGACCACAAAGGGCTTTTCTTTATTCCGGGTCACGTCGAAAAAGGCTTCCCCTTTCATGGCTACCCACCGCTCTTTCTTATTGAAAGATTTCTGGTACCACAGCCTGGACTGGCTGTTCAGGGTCACTACGGACTGGTCAGGCAGGGTATAGGTCGCTGATGCGGTGACGGTTTCGAACGATATATTGTCTTTCCTGATAAAGGCCCACCAGGCAGTGAACATGACCATAACGGCAACAGCGGCAGCAATACCGGTGCGGAAAGGATTCTTAAAGGCCAGCGTACGGCCCGGACGCTTCTGTTGCCTGCCGGCTTCCTCCCTTTTAAGGATAAAACGCTGCCAGGCAGCCTCCATATCCGGCTCCGGTAAGGCCGTACCGGTCCGGCTGTGCTCCCAGAGCGCCAGGAAATGCTCGTAGGTCTTTCCGTGCCCGGGATCTTCCGCTATCCACTGCCGCACGCGCGCTGTTTCCTCGCTATCGGTCTCGCCCACAATATATTTTATAATTAATTCATCCATTGTCTTAATTTTTAAAGAAAACACCTAAAAATGTGATCCATCCTGCCAGCAAAGGCAAATAATCTTTCAGCTCTGCCCGAAGTATCTTAAGGGCCTTGCTCATCTGGTTCTCCACGGTCTTTACAGACAGGCCCAGCTTTTCCGCTATTTCCCTGTAGCTCAGCTCTTCCTGCCTGCTCAGGTGAAAAATGGTCCTGCATTTTTCCGGTATGGTAGCCAGCACACGTAAGATACGCTGCTGCAGCTCGCTTGCCTGCAGCCTGTGCGCAGGCGACATTTCATAATCCGGCGCACGGTGCCGCGCAAATTGCTGATATTTCTGTTCCACTTTGGCACGATTTAAGATGTTGACCGCCTGGTTATGCACGGCCCTGTAGAGGTAAGCCTGCATATTGGTCGTGACAGCAAGCTGTTCCCGCTGCTGCCACAGCTTCAGAAATACATCCTGCACCACCTCCTCACTCTGCATCTCATCTGATAAAATACCACAGGCATACCGGTATAGCGGACTGTACAATTCCCTGAACAGGCGCTCAAAGCCCTGCCCGGTATTCCAGTCCAAATGTGAAGTCGGGTTCATTCCAATGCTTTAAATAAATACTGATGCTTTCTTAATGATAAGACAAATTTAAGGTCTTATACCCCTATTTCCTTGCCGATATTCCCAAAAATAAACCACGGCGCCGGCCATATTCCCGCTTTTTGCCGCGTATTACCGGTCAACAGGCTGTCAGCGTATAAGTTTCCTTTCTCCGGCTCTGATTATTTGATTAAATTTGCAGCGTATCAAATATCATATCAATGGCCATTCAAGGATATGCACATTCAGTCGCCGACCGGCTGATGCGCTATGTACAGATAGACACGCAAAGCGACCCGTTCTCCGCCTCACAGCCATCTACGGAAAAGCAGAAGGATTTAAGCAGGATGCTGGTTGAAGAGCTGAAAGGGTTAGGAATAACGGATGCAGAGCTGGACGAGGCCGGCTGTGTATATGCCACCATACCCGCCACTACCGAACAGCCGGTAAAAACCATCTGCCTCTGCGCGCACGTAGATACCAGCCCAGACAGCTCCGGCACCCATGTCAAGCCTATCTTGCATAAGAGCTGGGACGGCAGCGATATCGTATTGCCCGATGATCCTACGGTGGTCATCTCCACCGCCAATCATCCTTATTTGCTGGAAAGGATAGGCGATGATATCATCACCGCGTCCGGCACAACGCTGCTGGGAGCGGACGATAAGGCCGGCGTGGCCGTTATCATGGACACTGCACAGTATTTAATGGCACATCCCGAAATAGCCCACGGTCCTATCCGCATATTGTTTACCCCGGACGAGGAGATAGGCCGAGGTGTGGACGGTGTGGATATGCAAAAGCTGAACGCCGATTTCGGCTATACGCTGGACGGCGGGGAACGCGGTCACCTGGAAGGCGAGAGCTTTTCCGCCGATGGCGTCCGCATCACTATTCATGGCGTCAGCGCCCACCCCGGCTATGCCAAAGGGAAGCTGGTGAATGCCGCCAAGATAGCAGGACATATATTAGCCACCCTGCCAGCCGATAGCTGGAGCCCTGAAACTACCGAGGATAAGCAGGGTTTTGTACATCCTACCCATATTGAAGGAGGTGCGGAAAAAACCATTATAGATTTCATCATCCGTGATCATGACACCTCCAGGCTGGCAGCATACGAGCAACGGCTGGAAGATATGGTGAAGGCCGCCGTGGAACGCCACCCGGGTGCTGCCTACGAGTTCACCGTTAAGGAACAGTACCGCAATATGCGCGAGGTGCTGGATCAGCATCCTGAAGTGATGGCCTATGCAGAAGCGGCATATAAGGCCGCAGGAATGGAACCCCGGAGGATCAGCATCAGGGGCGGCACTGACGGCTCCCGCCTGTCCTTTATGGGCCTGCCCTGCCCTAATATCTTTACGGGTGAGATGGGCATCCATTCCAAGCAGGAGTATTGCAGCGTTCAGGATATGGAAAAAGCAGTGGAAGTATGTGTTCACCTGGCACAGATCGTTGCTGCGGACCAAAAATAACAGTATTTATACCAGATAATGAAAAAGGGGAGTGTGTTATGCGGGCTGATATTGCTTGCCTGGTGCGGATTCAATTTTATTTCGCCTGGCAAGAGGGTCGCTTTCCGGTGGCCCTTACCCGACCACGTAACACGCTCCTTTCATTCCCCCAATTTCCCCGATAAGGAGAACCCTTTGAGCAGGGAAGGCTTTGAGCTGGGACGCAGGCTATTTTACGATGCCAGGCTCAGCAAAACACAGACCATTAGCTGCGCCTCCTGCCATATACAGCAGTTCGCCTTTTCCGATACCGCAAGGTTCAGCAGGGGCATTCACGACCGGACCGGCGACCGTAACAGCATGAGCCTTGCCAATATCGGCTGGAGCAGCCGCTTTTTCTGGGACGGGCGGGCGGAGCACCTGAAAGACCAGATCCATAACCCCGTAATAGATACCAGGGAAATGGGCAGTACCTGGGAGGATATCATCACGTATGTCCGCTCTGAAGCATATTACCGCGATGCTTTCAGGAAAGTCTTTCCGAAAGAGAAGATCGGGGAGCAGACCATTAAAAAGGCGCTGGAACAGTTCGTGTCCAATATTTATGCCTTCGACTCCCGTTATGACGCCTATTTCTACAAAGGGCAACCCGTATTTACCGAGCAGGAAAAGGCAGGTATGAAGCTATTCAATGGCAAAGCCGGCTGCTCCGGCTGTCATAATACGGTCTTATTCACCAATCACCAGTTCATGAATAACGGGCTGGACAGCATACCCGCGCCCGGCCTGTATAATGCCACCGGGGTTCCAACGGATAAAGGCCTGCAAAAGACCCCTTCCCTGCGCAATGTTGCCATTACCCCGCCCTATATGCATGACGGCAGGTTCCAGACCCTGGAAGCGGTGCTGGAGTTTTACAATACCCGGGTACAGGGCAGCAGTCCCAACCTTGATTTCCGTATGGCTTCCTTTACCGGCAGGAACGGGTTAGGATTGAGCCGGGAAGAGCAGCAGGCGATCATCGCTTTCCTGCATACGCTTACGGATTCCACCCTGCTGCATCATCCTATGTATGGCGATCCCTGGAAATAAGAGAAACCTACTATCTAAACAGAAGGTATAAGACACACATAAGGCGCTACAAAATAAAAGATGCCTCCACATCCTTCCGGAATGACCAACACCCTCAACACCTTTATAGTAAAGATAGTCTCTGAGCATAGGAGGACACTACCCGGCAAAGTGTATCTGAAATAAAAGGTTGCTTCATGTAAGCAGATAGTCACTAATTATTATAACAGAGATGCCTCACATCCGTTCGGAATGACCGGCACGCTATAATGCATTTACAACAAAAGCGGTCTATAGCCCGCAAAGAGGACACTGACCGATTACAGGTTATTGTTAAAGACATATTCAATGATATTGGCCCCCATCTGCAGAGCCTTGGTGCGGACTTCCGGAGGGTTATTATGCACCTCTTCATCTTCCCAGCCGTCTCCCAGGTCACAACTGAAGGTGTAAAAGCATACCAGCCTGCCTTTGTACAGCAGGCCATAGCCTTTGGGCGGAGCGCCATCGTGCTCATGGACCTTGGGAAGTCCCTTGTCAAACCGGAATGTCTGGTGGTAGATAGGATGTGTAAAAGGCAGCTCCACAAATTCCAGCTCCGGGAAAACCTTTTTCATTTCAGTGCGCACATAGGCATCCATACCATAATTGTCATCTATATGCAGAAAGCCGCCGCTTTCCAGGTACAGCCTTAGATTCCTGGCTTCCGCGTCGGAGAATACGATACGGCCATGACCTGTGGCATGAATAAAGGGATAATTGAAGATATCGCCGCTGCCCACCTGCACCTGGGCTTCCTGGGCAGCCAGCTTTGTCCGGAGCTGGCTGTTGCAAAACGCAGCGAGGTTCTTCAGGGACGTGGGGTTGGCATACCAGTCACCGCCGCCGTTATAGACCAGCAGACCCAGCTTTATCTGGGAAAATGACGTCACGGACATGATCAGCAGCCCGGCTATCAAAGCAAAAATTCTACGCATCGTTCATCGCATTAAATATGGTGGCTGCATAAATAGCTGCGGTTTCAGTCCGGAGCCTCCTGTTCCCGAGACTGACAGCGGTTACGTCCTTTCCTTCCAGATAGCGGATCTCTTCAGGGGTAAAATCACCCTCCGGTCCTATAAAGACCAGCGTGTCCTTATTACCCTGGCAGGCCTTATGTAAATATTGCCTGTCCATATCCGCCTCACAATGTGCCACAAATTTCTGGGCATATCCATCCGTTTCTATTTTGCGCAGCTCCACCGGCTCTGAGATAGCAGGCAGAAAGTATTGTTGGGACTGCAGCATGGCCGCTACCAGTATCGCTTCTATCCGTTCAAAATTAAATTTCTCTTTCTCCGTTCTCCGGGTTACAAGCGGCACAATGCGCGACACCCCTATTTCTGTCAGCTTCTCCAGCATCCATTCGTTCCGGCTCCTGTTCTTGGTAAAGCTCACTGCCACGGTCAGCGTCACTTCCGGCTTTTCGTGCATAGTAAAAGATCGCACTTCCACCCGGCAGTGCCTTTTATCTGCATCCACGATGCCGGCCAACGCACTTAACCCTTTACCGTTCGTCAACCCGATCGTACTGCCGGCCTCCATCCGCAGCACCTGTACCAGGTGCCTGGAAGTATTGGCATCCAGCGTAAAAAAGGTAGTGTCCCGGCGAAGCTGCGGCTCGAAATACAGTTGCATATGTTCCAAAAGGGCTTAAGGTTTAATAATTGTAATAATATTTTATAACAGTCGTTACAGGATCCGAGAAAAGACTTTTCTCATATTCCTGTATTACTATGGACTTTTCCGTATTATAGTTCAGCTTTGTGGCCCTGGATCTGAAAAGCCCGGATTTGCGGGTCTCAATATAAACGGAAAGGATCTTATACGTTTCATCATGGATACCCAGCTCCACCTTTTGCGTCAGCAGGTCCTTATCCAGCGCATTGTAATACAGGAACAGCATTTCGTTACCGGAATCATGACTCTGCTCCACCTGGTATTTGTCTTTCAGGATAACATCGCTGATGTCCGTAGGCGCAAAATAGGTACCCAGCTCTTTAAAAAAGTCCTTGTTGACTTCCACATAAGAGCTGTCCGAACGACCGTCCTTTTCCACGACCTTCAGCAATACATACGGCTGGTCCTTCTGGAGCTCCGCCTGGCCTTCCAGGTATTCCGTAATGGAGAAATATTTACCCTCATCCTCTTCTGCAGCCTGTACAGATGCATTATCCTTCGCTCCCTGCTTACAGGAGCCCAACCCGCCGGCAACAGCCGCAGCCATTAAAACATATAATAGTATCCGCATTCCTTTCATATTTAGACGGCCAGTAATAACCGTTTTCCAAAAATAGAAAAATATGGTCAATAACCATCAACCGCGGCCATGAATAAAGGGCGTACCATACAGCACGCCCTCATTCAATACATGAAAGATTGTTTTAGCTCTTCTTCTTCACTTTACCGGACCCTGAAATGTAAGAATTAACTGCAGGGTTGCCATAATAGTTTACATCGCCGCTGCCGGACAGGTTTACGGTAAGCCGGTCCCTCACCCTGAGGGTTGTGTTGCCGGACCCGGACGCACTTACATCAGCCGTATTGCTTTCCATATGCTGCGCATTAAAGTTACCGCTACCGGTCAGACGTATATTCAGGTCATCCGCAGAGCCGCCCAGTATCTTCAGGTTACCGCTGCCGGTCAGCTCGCAGCGTACCGTTTCCGAACTGATCTTATCCAGCTCCATATTGCCGGATCCTGTCAGCTTCAGCTCTATGTCGGTACCGTTAATGGCACTTTCACCATATATGTTTCCGGAACCCATAGAAATGACCGACCTGTATTCCGGGATGGTGATATGGACCCGTAACCTGCCGGAATGCAACAGGTTGGTATTATTCCTGATCTTTATTTTAAGAATACCGTTCTGCACTTTTGTTTCCACCACATCTACATATTCCTGCGGGCCTTCGAGGATGACCGACTGCTCATTGCCTTCTTTGAGGTACACATTACCGGGAATACTGCTTTCTATCCGGTCAAAATCCGGCAGTGTCCTTTCATTGCTTACCACAGGGCCTCCTCCTACCACTTTTCTGCAGGCGCTCAGGCCCGATAATAAGGTTACTGATAATACAGCGATCGCGACAACGTAAAATACTTGTTTCATAAAATTTAATGCAATTGTGTTTTTATATAATGCTATACTAATATTTAGAGTTTAAAATGAATACCGGCTACACCGCCCACATAGAAGGTGTTGACGGAATAAGCGCCGTAAACTTCGAAAAGGCTGTAGGCCACATAAGGCTCATAACCGGCTAAATAGTTGACATAGTTAAAGCTCGGACCAGCCACCAGCTCCAGGTATTTACCCAGCTGAACGCCCACCAGCCCCCTGAAAGCAGCTTTATAATAGGCTGTGCTATAGAAATTGGTATTGGTGATATTGCTGATCTCCAGGTTGAACCTTACCACGCGGCCTAAAGGAATATGCATGCCCAATCCTACTTCGGCAGCATGCCGGGCTTCCGGCATCAGCACGTTGTTACCCAGCCCTAAAATACCATAGGTCCTGCTGCTGCCGGACCGGAAAGCAACAATGGCATTTCCCGATTCATCAAGTGTCAGCCCCAGGCTTTTTTCGCCTTTTTTAATCAGGTTCAGGAAGCCTATGGGGTATTCGCTTTCTTCGGCAATGTTCACAAGACCGGCCATTTGTATACCGGTTACCTTACGGGCAATATTGACCAGGCCGGACAGCTGTCCGTTGCCCGTTCCGGTGACATTGACCAACCCCGACAACTGGAAATTACTGTGGCGCGAGGTATTGCTAAGTCCTGCTACCTGGAAACTGGCAGCACCGGCAGCTATGTTGGCCAGACCGGCCACCTGGGCACCTTTCACTGACCGGGCGGTATTGCTCAGCCCGGCTATCTGCACGCCTTTTACCGTCCCGCCGGCAGTATTCAGCAGGCCTGCGATATCCGCGCCCTGCACCTCACCTTCAACCAGGTTCATCAGCCCGCTTACGGCAGCGCCCTTCTGCGGTCCCCTGATTATAGTGGCAAGACCTGATACGGCCGCTCCCTTCTCACCTCCGCTGACGCCGGACAGCGCGTGCAGGGATACGGAATTGCTGATCTGCGGAGCCTTGGTGCCATTCGTGCTGATAGGATAGATCAGTCCTATATGTGCCCGCTGGTGCTCTTTCTGCGCCGATGCCTTTCCGGCAGCGGCCATTAAGGAAAGTATCATCCCTGCCGCCAGAGGGTAAAATGATAATGATTTAATGATAGATAACATTTGTTCGTTCTTTTGATAGTAAGACAGCATCCCGCTTTGCTACCCCTATGAGGCCTAAAATTTCCCTGACATCTCCCGGGCGCTTTCCCCGGAAAGCACATCCCCCGTATCACAGGCAACCCGGGATTGCCTGTGATACGGGGGATGATATGTCTTAACCGGTCTGCCGCTACGCGGATATTACCGAACTGTTAATGCGGTACCAGTCGATCTTCCTGGTAAAGTACATGATCAATGCCAGGAGGATGAAGAGCGCTACGCTGCCGAATATGAGCGCCATGTCTTCCAGTTGTATAAGGAAGTACACATAGCCGTACAGCACGAGCAAGCCTGCCGTAAAGCCGGATACGATCTTCAGCTTTTTGAATATGGCTTTGATGTAGCCGCTTACCAGCAGAATAATGGCCATAGCAGCTATCAGGTAGGCCCACCTGAAGTCCATGTATTCCGAAAAGGACAGGAGCAATGTATAGAATATCACCATAGCCAGCCCTACCAGTATATACTGCAGCGGGTGCAACTGCAATTTCTGCAGGGTCTCTATCAGGAAGAAGACGCCGAAGGTAAGCCCAATAAACAGGAGCGCATATTTTACCACCCTTTCCGTCTGTGCATAATGATTGGTCGGCTCCACCAGGTTCACACCATAGGCATTTTCGTGAAGGTCTGTCTTTTTATTGATCCATACCTGCGGGAAGGGGCGGTGCGCGGTGATCGTCTTCCAGGTTGCGTCAAAGCCTTTCGTTTGCTCCCTGCTGCTGTCTTTCCGGGGCAGGAATTTACCGGTATAAGACGGATGCGGGTAAGAGGAGGTCCAGCGCACTTCGCTCTCGTTAGCCAGCGGCGCCATCCGGAGGCTTGAGTTACCGTTAAAATCAAGGGCGATCTCGAAAGGCTGCGTAAAGATATCCTGGGAAAGATTCTTGAGCACAAGTCCCTCGTGCAACATACCTCCTGATTCCTGGAAAGCGCTGAACAGCCTGCTGCTGCCTGGTGTTTTATAAAATATTTCCTGTGTCAGCCCTGCGGGGTCCGACAGTCCCAGGATCAGCCGGGCATCTTTCCAGTTTACCCTGGACAGGTCCACGTTCACCTGCGACCAGTCTATATCCCTGAAATCTCCTGTCAGCTTGGCCCGGGCATTATACAGGTTCACCTTATACAGGCTGCGGTGACGCTCCTGCGGTATGATAGTACCGTCCAGCTTTAAGCGGGAAGGCAGCACATAGATAAGGTCCTTATAGACAGCCTCGGAACCGTCCTTCATCCGGGTCGTATAGGATACGGGCAATTCCAGCACCGGCCCGGTGAGCAACTGCTCGCCGCCCCATTTACTGCTCACTTCCCCTATCACCTCCTGCTGGCGCTCAGCACGCTCGGCGATCAGGCTTTTGATAAAGGATAAGGGTATCAGCAGCAGCAGGATGATCAGCAGTATAATACTGCATTTCAGCAAAAGTTTCGGGGACCCGCTGGAAGTCACAGCCCTGTTAGCGGGGGCCGGTGCGCTTGTCTGTGCATTGTGTTCTACGTTGTGGTTTTCCATATGAATTGTGTTTTTAAATTTCTGAAGGTTGTAACAGCAGCTCCCGTACCAGCTGCATGTTAAAGGGCAGCAGGTCAAACCATTTCACCTGCTGCAGGGATTTATTCCTGTAGCCACGCTGCAGGGCTTTCCCGAAATCCCGCCAGTATTCCGGCATGGTACAGAAGCCGAACAGCACTGTCAGCAGGACCGGCAGCGTATAACGACCGTTCGCCAGCATAAAGCACTGCAGGCATACCTCTCCCTTTTCCGTAGGCGGATAGTCCAGGATGATATGCTTGATGTCATGCTTTTCGTAGTAAGGCAGCAGCTCCAGGTGATGCTGCTGTAAAAAATCGAACAGTCCGCGGCCTACCGTATCCGGGGGCAGGCTTTCAAGCACTGCCAGGGAATAACGGAAGTCCAGGGGCTTACGGACCATCCTGAAATAAGGCATGCCTATTTTGTGTGTGAGGAACACGAGCACGCGTTCCCGGTAAAGTTGCAGTTTCATATGATATCTGTTTGCTGTATGGATGCTCAAAAAGCCGCTCAAGGGTCTTTTATATAAAAAGCACTTTGTATTTCAAAGCATTTAGAGCAAAAAAAATTATTTCAGGTTATTGAATATTTTTTCCAGCGCGCCGATATGCTCCCGGAACGCTTTTTCTCCTGTGACGGTAATGCTGTAGGTGGTATTGGTCTTACGCCCGATAAAGCCTTTCTGCACATTGATAAACTGCTGTTCCTCCAGGGCTTTCAAATGCGATGCCAGGTTACCGTCGGTAACGTCCAGCAGCGCCTTCAGATCGTTGAAGTTCATAGACTCGTTCACCATCAGGGCGCTCATTATGCCGATACGGACACGGCTATCGAACAGCTTATTTAATTTATCAAACTCCTGTCTCATCTTTTATCATACTTATACCACATCAGGATACCATATATAATATGCAGCAGGCCGAAACCCGTACCCCATATCCACAGGTGCCACCTCATCAGGAATAATGCCAGCAGCCCCAGCAGCACTTCCAGCAGTCCCAGGTACTTGATCTCCGTAAAGGTATATTTACTGCAGTTGATCAGCGCCAGGCCGTAAAAGGCCAGCGATACGGGAACAAAGTAATGATAATTCATTTCCGTGGCAAATTTCAGCAGGAAGGCCGCACCGGTGCCTATCGGGATAGCCATATTGATCAGCAGCTTGCGGGCCACGCTGTTATACCCTGCCGCATGTCCTTCCTTTTTGCTTTTGGCATAGCTGAAGAATACAGCGCCTATAACCGCCAGTACAAAGATAGCCAGCACGCTGTAAAACAGGACCTGCAGGTTATCGGCACTGATCGCCCTGATCGGCCGGGCATCGTACCCAGGCTTACCCGCATCGAAGTCACTCAACGCTATCATTTCCGACCTGCCGAAGTCCGACAATACATACCCTATCCAGGCAGTGCCGGCAAGCGCCACGCTCCCCGCCCAGATCCCGCTCCAGCCGCTCAGGCTGAAAATACGGGTCGATTGCTGCATGACCTTCCGGATCTCTTTTAAAGTCTCCAGGGGATTGTTTGAAATATTATCGTGCATAACAAAAGTACTTTGCAGTACAAAGTTATTTTTAAATTTTATATTACCAAATTTTTTTCCCGATTTTATATTGATGCCCCCCTGTGTGATCGTAGCAGCCAGAAGCATACAGCTACGGACAACAGGCAGCATTCCGGGATGAAGCAAGGCAGAAAATACAGGGAAGCGCGTTTACCGGGGCAGTAACCGGGCCGGCCGGCCCCTTTCCAGTGAATCGTATCTGTAATAAGAAGTTATTTTTATAAGCAGGTGGCCGGTAAGGCCAAAGGTATATTCCCGCATCCTAATAGACGTGCCATGACACGCCCGGGCAACCGGGTATCTGTTTCGCAACGGAAGGCAATCGTATGTTGTCTTCACACAACACATCATCATTGCCATTTATAACTCAATGATTGTTTAACCCTTGATCAATTTCTCCAACAGCTTTTCCAGCATTTTCTGCTGCTTGATAAAAGCGTCCATAAAATCTTTGGGTACGGAATAGTAATTTTCAACCTGTCCGATGACTCCGATGCCACTCATCCCCGTAGCGCCTGTGTGGATGCTGTCTTTCTCAAATGTGATATTGATATTGCTGTCTTCATTGACCAGCCATTTGGCCGATACGCCAAACTCTTCCGCAACCCGCTGTACAAACGCGTCATCAGCTTTCACAGATTTCTCATCATTTTCATAACGGCTATATACAGACTGCGATACGTGCAACAGTCTGCTCATCTCGTCCTGATCAAGGTTACGTGCAGTACGCAGGGTTTTTAGCTTGGTGCCGAATTTCATAACAAGTTCTGTTTAGAAAATTTACAGGTTCAAAAATAATCATAATACAAGAAAGTGAATAATTTATTCATAAAAAGAATAAGGTATTCATGGATTAGAATATCATATTCCGGGATTTAACAGTGTATTATGTTTTTTTACAAAATTATTTAAAGCGATACAACAGCATCGTGTTTTCTGCACCAGAATAACGGACAAACCGGTTGCGCTCCCCACCTTCATTACAAGGAGCAAAGCAGGATATCCGGGGGTGCCAATCAAAAGCCCGTATTCGTGTTTTGCGGAATGAGCGTGATGTGGAAATGCACAACCACTCGTTTCTACAGCAGGAAATATAAAAAACTGATAAACAAATATTTCAACTGCTACATTCCAACTGTTACAAATGCTGTCTCAAAACTGCTAATTCAAAATTTATAAACCAAATTTTTATGAAAAAGTTATCAATCCTATCACTTTCCGGCTTATTGATCACCGCCGGCATGCCGCTTTTTGCACAGCAGCCTATATTTGACTGGGCATTACAGGGAAACGGCAATGCCAATGAACGTGCCTGGAACGTAACAAGTGATATGGCCGGGAATGTTTATGTGACAGGTATTTATGATGCGGCGTTCGCTATCGGCCCTTTTAGCTTACCGGCTCCGGCAGGCAGCTACGATATATTTATTGCCAAATACGCAGCAGACGGGACACCGTTATGGGTTCAGCATGCCGGCAGCTCAGGCCAGGATATGGCCAATTCCATCAAGGTAGACGCTGCCGGAAATGTGTATGTGGCAGGAACGTTTCCCAATAACATCACACTGGGCGGGGCTGTAACGCTTGTAAATGCCGGGGGACCTGACGTATTTCTTACGAAACTTGACGGGACAAACGGCAATATTTTATGGGCCAACGGTTTCGGAGGTAATGCCGCCGATATTGTCGGCGCCCTGGCAGTAGACGCAGCTTCAGGAGATGCTTATATTGCAGGCCAGTATGCAAGCAGCAGCCTTACAATAGGCACCCATACTTTCTCCAATGCAGGAGCCCTGGATGTATATATAACAAAGTTTGACGCTTCGGGCGGGTTTGTCTGGTCTAAAAGTGCCGGCAATACAGGATTGGATGAAGCGGGAGCTTTGGGTGTTGACGCATCAGGCGATGTATATCTTGCGGGCAGGTTTACCAGCGCTGATATTGCTTTCGGCTCAAACAGCCTGCTGAATACCCAGGCCCCATATTATGACAACTTCCTGGTAAAATATGATGCCTCCGGCAATGAGCTGTGGGCAGCAAGCACAGGAGGGACCGCCGATGACGTTACCACAGCTCTTGTAACGGATGCTTCCGGTAATGTCTATATAGCCGGAAGGTTCAATAGTTCCGCTTTAACATTCGGGAGCACCATACTCACCAATGCAGGCTCAGACGATATATTCATTGCCAAATACGATGGTTCGGGAAGCGCTTTATGGGCGGTCCGGGCAGGAGGCGCGGATATAGACGTCCCGGTTACCGTGGATATAGACCTGGCAGGAAATGTATATGTAGCAGGATATTATCACAGTCCCAGCTTCAACATAGGCACCACAACGCTTACCCGGTCTGCGGCTGCAAGAGAGCTCTTCTTTGCACAGTACAGCGCTTCCGGAGCTCCATTATGGGCTATGACCTCTGCAGGCGGAGGCAATAAGACTACGACATCTATGGCTGTACACCGCGCTACGGGCAATGCCTACCTGGTAGGGTATTTTACAGGCACTGCAGTCTTCGGCGGAACAACCCTTACTGCAACAAATGCTGATTTTTTCCTGGTAAAGTTCAAAGACCTGCCTTTAAGCGTGGAGCTGTCTCATTTCATAGCCCGGGAAGCGATCTCCCCGGCAAAAGGCGCGTTGCTCAGCTGGACAACAGCAACAGAAAATAATAACAGGGGGTTTGAAATAGAAAGAAGCCGGGATGGCCGCAACTGGATACCCATAGGCTATACGCAGTCCTTAGCAGCAGACGGCAACAGTAAGTGGGAGCTGCACTATGCCTTCACAGACCCCACTCCTTCGGCCGGTCATAATTATTATCGTTTAAAGCAAACGGATTTTGACGGCAAATACGAATACAGCCCGGTAAGAATGGTATATTTTGACAGCAAAGTCATTGCGCCCTCCTTTTCATTGTATCCCAACCCTGCTTCCAACAAGTTATTTATAAGCGGGATTACCGGGATAAGTACGGTGAGCATCAGCAATATTTCGGGACAGGTGATCAATACTATAGTGTCTGAGAATGAAACTACGATGCTTTCATTGCAGGAGCAGTCTTCCGGCGTATATATTATCAGCATTACAGACGCAAACGGCAACAGGACAGATCATAAGATCACAAAGCAGTAAGCAGCCCCTTAGCCCCAGTAAGCCAGACCCCGGCATCTTATGAGCTTTTAACATGTGTAGATGACTTTTGATGTTCTTGTCAGCACTTTGAATTATTTTGATTGATTCCATCTCCCGACTGATTTACCCTATCCAACTCCGAGCCTTATAAGTATTGTTGTTGCGCACTATCCGGTGAAAACAACATATCATTTTAACCCGATTACATTTTTTTAAAAAATCAAAAAACTATTTATGAAAAAACTTTTCACTTCCGGACTAACAGGATTAGCCCTAGCAAGTTTAACCGCATTGAACGCCAACGCCGCAGATGTGAAAGTTGTCGTTCTGAAGAGCGACAATACTCCTTTGAATGGTGTAAGTATCAGGTATCAGTACGGAAGCGGTGGTGCAAACACCATTCTCGCTTCCGGCGCCAACCAGCACGAAGCTACCAGAACGCTGACCACCTCCGGCGCCTCCCACAAGTTTACTGCCGCGTGGAAAGGTACGGAATACACGATTATGCTGAACAGGTCCGTATCCGACAATGATACCACTATCTACATTTACACCACAGGGGTTACTTTCCACGCGAAATCGGGAAGTGCCAATGTAGGGAACGTAAGCCTCAGGTATACGGCAGGCGGCTCTGTAAGCAATCAGCAGGGTGTGACCGGTGTTGACGGCAAATATGCTATCGAGATGTTCCCCGGCACCTATACTTACAACAAGTCAATAAACAGCACCTCGCAATCCGCTACTGTTACAGTAGTCGGCGATCCTCTTTCTCAAGGTAATACGCAGACAGAAGATATTACCATTACCAAAGTAAACTTCCTCAATGCAGGTACGGTAAAATACCCGAGACAAGGCAGTGTGGACGGAACTATCGGTACAGATTTCTATATGATACCCGGCACCTACAATCTCCGCTTTAAAACGGGCAGCAACCCTACTTACAGCAGAAATGTAGTGATCAGCGGCGCTAACTATAATAAAGTGGCGGCTGTCATACGGCAGAAAGACCATGCAGGCGGTCCGCTTGCTATCGGCTCTGTAAGAGGTGGCCGCGGCAGCAGCCTGGGCTGGCACGTAGGAGCCGTTAATACCAATGGCGGCAACCACGTATCTGACCAGGATCCGAGCGTATGGATAGATATAAGCGACTATAGTAACGCTGAAGTAACTAACGGCCCTGTACGTATTTACGAAGCAACTAAAAACGGGACCATCTCCACACAATCGCAAAATGCGATGGTAAATAATATATTCGATTTCCAGACAAACCTTATGACCTTACGTTTGCAGAAATGTAACGGGGAAGGATTGCAAAACGGCGAAATCCGTGTAGGATCGTCCCCGGATGTGAATGCAGTACCGCCTGCTTTTGGCATTAACCGGCACTGGTACCAGATGGAAGTTACCAGCAACCAGACAGATGCTGACGGTAATACCTCGTCAGAAGTTTTTACCGGTGCGTTCCTTATAGAAATGAGATACGCCGGTACCCAGCAGTCTAAGCTGGTACAGTTTACAGGTAATGATACCATAGTATGGAACACTACAAATGTAAAATTAAATTATGCGGGTAACATTGCTTACGGTACCGGCAGCATCACCTCCCACTTTATCAAGCCTTCTATGCAAATGCTACCCGGAATATTGAAAGTAAGCTTCCGCAACAATGGTGAGAACATAGTAGATATGGTAATACCCGAGCAGTGCACAACTTTTGAGAAGACCGCGGCAATAATCAGACTGGTCAGCAGCACTAACCAGCCCATAGCAGGCGCTACCGCAGAATACCAGGACGGTTCCTGGAAAAGCGCCGGCCTTACCCTGTCAAACGGTAACGCCGTGGCATTGTATGATGGCTTAGTTACCGGTAACCGTCATTTCAGGGTCACATTGGACGGCAAAACACAAACCAAAAGCAACCAGCATATTGCCAACCTGAATAATGTGATACTGTTCCAGACAGTTAATTCAACGGTAAACTTTACCCAATCTGACGCTTCTCCACAGACAGGATTTATAGAGTACCAGGCAGGTAATATTTGGAAACCGTTTGGTAATAATTCGGGAAATATCACAGGTTCTCAAAATATGGAGCTGTTACCTGTAAACTATAACTTCCGTATCACTTACAGGAACAAAACACAAACAAAAACCAATCAAAACCCGGGTAATGGTGCTATAGGCTTCAATACGGTCAACGCCCTGGTAAACTTTACCAAATCTGACGCTTCTCCACAGACAGGCAACATAGAGGTAGAGCTAAATGGCTGGGAACCGTTCGGTAATAATTCGGGAAATATCACAGGTTCGCAAAATATGGAGCTGTTGCCTGTAAACCATAATTTCCGTATCGCTTACAGGAACAAGACACAAACAAAAACCAATCAAAACCCGGGTAATGCCTCTATAGATTTCAATACGGTCAACGCAACTGTAGTATTTAAAAATTCTGCTAACGGGAACCAGGATGCGGAAAACATCGAAGTGCAATTGAACGGATGGGAAGCGTTTGGCGCAGGATCTGCAGGCTTTTCGGGTTCGACGTCGGATGAGTTGCTGCCTGTAAATCACAACTTCCGTATCACCTATAAAACAAAGACACAAACAAAAACGAATCATAATCCGGGCAATGGTGATGTGACATTCAATACAGCAATGGTTGTATTGAGAGGCTTTGATGGCTATAACAGCCCTTTGATAAATACCCATTTCCAATACCAGGGCGCAAACGGCTGGGTAACGTTAAGCGCTGCTAACGGAGGTACCTATACCGATGAGTTTTTACCTGTAAATCATAATATCCGCGCTAATTACAATAATGGATCTTATATCTCCAAATCCAATTTCCTTCCGTCGCTTGTAAATGCGAACGAGCAGGTATTTAATTTTGTCAATGTTTACCAGGATAATTTCGATATTCACAAAGATGAAGCAATTGCTCCTGAAGCGGTGATAGATATCTACCCGGTTCCCGCTACCAGCAACCTGAATGTTCATGTATATGGCGCAGAGAAGGTAATGGTAGAGATATTTGCCGTAGATGGTAAAAGAGTGTACGAATACAGCTCAGATACCGGCTTTATGGATCTTGATGTATCTGACCTTAACAAAGGAAATTACATCTTAAGACTGAGCTATGATGATAAAGTTGAAACCCGTAAGTTTATCAAGCAATAATCGTTAAAGCTAACAGCAGCTTATATGACCAAGCTGCTCAGAATAATGCGATCAGGTATTAACTGTAACCAGGTTAATACCTGATCCTTTTTTACAGGACCCTGTTCCCGGGCATAACTGCATGAAATGCACTAAAAATGCTGCTATATCCTTTTCCTTTTTTACGATGGATGCAATGGAATAGCATATGCAGGGGTATACGCTTACGGCATGACAACCGGTGCTGCAATTTCTCATAAGGGATTTTTCACATCCGTTCGGAATAACCGGCACGCTGCAGTACCTTTATAGCAAAAGTGCCCTCTCACCCACTGAAAAAGCGCTCCTCAGCGAAGCGTACCTGTAATAAGAGGATGTTTCTTACAAACAGGCCGGTGCTTCAAGATAATGAGGGTAAATATTTACGTATAAAATGCACTGTAAATAATAAAAGGTTATAAATTTGTGACATTTAAAAATAAATAACTTATATATCATCACAGTATCAGCTAATATATTATGGAAGACACTATACTCATTATAGGAGCAGGCGGGCAGATAGGCGTGGAGCTGGCCCTGGCTTTGAGAGCCAGGTACGGCAATGATCGGGTCATAGCCTCCGATATCAAGGACCCTCATCCGCTGCTATCTGACGGACCTTTTGTACACCTGGACGTTATGGACGCGGACGCCGTTCGCCAGGTAGTACAGGGAAAAAAAGTAACACAGATATACCTGCTTGCGGCCATACTTTCCGCCACCGGTGAAAAGAATCCGCTGTGGGCCTGGGATATCAATATGAAGAGCCTGCTGTCCGTACTGGATATTTGCGTACAGGAGAAGGTGTCCAAACTGTACTGGCCCAGCTCTATCGCCGTATTCGGCCCCACGACGCCCGAAAACCATACACCGCAGAAGACCGTGCTGGAACCGACCACCGTTTACGGCATTTCCAAATATGCGGGAGAGCTATGGTGCCAGTATTATTTCAATAAATACGGCCTCGATGTAAGAAGCATCCGCTACCCCGGCCTGATCTCCTGGAAATCGGCACCGGGCGGAGGCACTACCGATTATGCCATAGATATATACATTGAAGCCCTGCAAAAAGGCAGCTATACCTGCTTCCTTTCCGAGAATACTTACCTCCCGATGATGTATATGGACGATGCCATCCGCGCCACTATTGAGCTGATGGAAGCTCCCAAGGAGCAGATCAGGAACAGGCTGGCCTATAACCTGGGCGGCATTTCGTTCTCTCCGGCAGAGATCGCCGCAAGCATCCGGCGCCATATCCCCGGATTTACGATCAGCTATGCGCCCGATTTCCGCCAAGCCATCGCAGATAGCTGGCCCAACAGCATAGATGACAGCGAAGCCCATAAGGATTGGGGCTGGAAACACGAGTATGACCTGGAATCCATGACCAGCGCCATGCTTGAAAACCTGAAAGTAAAGCTGGCGCAGTAAAGCAGCGCCTGTCGTAATATTCAAAACGTTCCCCGGAGATGTCCGGGGAGCGTTTTTTGCATAAAGCAGGTAATCCCGGTCCTTAGTGAGGCATATGCCAGCAACGGAGGGCACATGGTAATCTCGCTTTATATGATGATGTTTGAGCCGATTCCTTATGGGTTGTTGGTGAGGAACGCCAACAACGGAGAAGTCGTGTTTTAACTGCCTATATATAGGCAACAAAGCCATTATAAGCTACAAATTATTATAAGAGATTCCTCACATCCGTTCGGAATGACCGACACCCTCAGTTCCATTATAGTAAAAGAGGTCTCTGGCCAGCAGAAGGGGCACTGCTCAGCGAAACGTATCCGTAATAAAAGGTTGTTGCCTGTAAGCAGATAGTCACTTCATGTTATTAGCGGGTCATATGCCAATAATGGAGGATAAAAGAAAACAACCCTGTCATATTGAGCTCAGTCGAAATATGAACAGGGTTGTTTATTTATATATAGCACATTTCGACAGGCTCAATGTGACAAGACAAACTCAATGTAATATAGCAAGCTCAATGTAACACAGCAAGCTCAATGACAATAAAAAGGCTTTCCAGGCAGCCGCTTGCCGGGTCTTGAGCAGCGCTATCTGCCTATCACTATCTTACGGTTGACAACTCCCTTGTCTGTCACCACCCTCAGATAATAGGCCGCCGCGCTGTATTGCGATACATCCAGCGTATATACCGGAAGGCTGCCTACCATATGACGTTCCAACTCCTGCCCTAAAGTGCTCACGATCGCTATCTCTTTTATCTTTGCGCCCTCCATTATCTCCACAGTCACTTTTCCTTCCGTTACAGGTAAAGGATATACCCTGAGCGCATCAGACAGCAGCTCCGTTTCATCAATACCTGTAGGTTTGATATGGATAGTGGTAGTATCAGATGCATCTCCGCAACCGTTCAATACTTTCAGTCGCACCACATAATTGCCCGAAGCCGGGAAGGTATGCACCGGCGTTTCACTGTAAGACAGCGGAGAACCGTCTCCGAAATCCCAGATATACCCCGAAATATGCGCAGGGTCCACCAGTTCAAATTTAAAGGTATGAGTACCGGTGTTCCGGACCCAGATACCGGCATATTGGGGAGCTTTCCCGTTTTGTGTGATCTGTATGCTGTCCATGCTTATGCAACCGTTCTCACCGGTCACTGCTACTGTGTACAGGCCATCTTTATCCACAACCGTTGTACGGGAAGTCATCCCGGTATTCCATTGATAATATATACCGTCATCGCCGGCATCCAGCAGCACTTCCCTACCTTCGCACACATTCGTATCATTTCCCAGTTGCACTTCGGGATTCCATTTAAAATTAATATTGATCGTATCATGCGTAGTGCAATGCCAGCGGTTGGTCACCGCTACCCAATAGGTACCGCTGCCATCAATAACCCTCACCTGTCCGTTGTAGGCATTATCCCATAAATAATCATCTCCCGCATTCCTGGCATTCAGGAATTCCAGATGACCACGGTCCACACATTTATTGATGTCTGATCCCAGGTCTACTACGGGATATTCATGTACGGTCACATAGGTAGAGTCCGTTCCAAAACACCCATTGGTCCCTGTAACGATCAATTTGTATTTGCCGGTCTGGTATGCCCTGACCGCCGGGGTCGTTGCGCCGGTGCTCCAGGAATAGGATGCCACATCCGGCGTAGTGCCATCTATAACAATCGTATCCGCGACACATATATTGGTATCCGGCATCAGCGCCACTACCGGGTTCAGCCGGTTGATCACATTAACGGTATCTGATGTCCTGCAGCCGGAGCTGTTGGTCACCCATACAATATACCGCCCGTTCTCGGTCACTGTCCGGGTCTGCCCGGTACTGTTATCATCCCACAGGAAGGTCGCGCCGTTGTTGCCTGCCTGCAGCGTATGCGACCAGCCTTCATCCACACAGTCATTGACATCAGGTCCTAAGTTCACTACCGGTACAGCCAGATGTGTCATAATAATGGTATCTTTCCCGGTACAATTATTATTATCAGTCACACTCAGGCTGTAGGTGCCGGGGAGGCTTACACTGATAGCAGGCGTTGTTGCCGCCGTATTCCACAAATAGGAGATGGCATTGGGAGTAGTACCGTTAATAGTGTATATAATATTGGCGCAAACAGCAGTATCGTTTCCTAAACGCACCACCGGTGAAGGATGTACCCGTAGCTGCAGCATGGTGATACTGTCACAGCCTGTTATCGTGGAAGCTGTAGTATCCACTAAGGTATGATTGCCCACGCTGTTCACGGTCTTACCGTTCCACGTAAAGGGTAGGGTCTCCTGGCAGATGGTCTGAGTGAGGCTGCGCGTCAGGGTCGGATGCACCGTCAACGCCAGCGTTGTAATGCTGTCACAGCCGGTTATAGTCGAGGCTGTAGTGTCCACCAGGGTATGATTGCCTACACTATTGACCGTTTTACCGTTCCACGTAAAAGGAAGCGTCTGCTGGCAGATCACCTGGGTAACGCTGCGCGTCAAGGTAGGATGAACCGTCAGGGCCAGGGTGGTAACACTGTCGCAGCCGGTTATAGTCGAAGCCGTAGTATCCACTAAGGTATGATTGCCCACGCTATTCACCGTTTTACCGTTCCACGTAAAAGGAAGCGTCTGCTGGCAGATCACCTGGCTAATGCTGCGCGTTAAGGTAGGATGGACCGTCAGGGTCAGCGTTGTGATGCTGTCGCAGCCGGTTATAGTCGAAGCCGTAGTATCCACTAAGGTATGAGTGCCCACACTGTTCGCGGTTTTACCGTTCCACGTAAAAGGAAGCGTCTGCTGGCAGATCGCCTGGCTAATATTGCGCGTCAATGTAGCATTTACTGTGAGAGACAAGGTTGTTATACTGTCACAGCCTGTTATGGCAGAAGCAGTAGTATCTACCAATGTATGTGTACCGGCTGTGGTCACCGTCTTTCCGTTCCAGGTAAAAGGCAATGTCTGCTGGCAGACCGTCTGACTCATACTGCGCGTCAGTGTAGGATTCACGGTCAGCGTTAAAGTGGTGATACTGTCACAACCCGTTACGACTGAGGCGGAGGTATCTACCAGCGTATATGTACCAGATGTAGTCACCGTTTTTCCGTTCCAGATAAAAGGCAATGTCTGCTGGCAGATCGTCTGGCTCATACTTCGGGTCACTCTAGGATTCACCGTCAGTGTTAAGGTGGTTATACTGTCACAACGTGTAATAGCAGAACGGGTAGTATCTACCAGTGTATGTGTACCTGTAGTCGTCACCGTTTTACCATTCCAGGTAAAAGGCAATTGCTGCTCGCAAATAGTTCTTGTAACAGCATTAGGAATTCTTTTCAAAAAGATGGTATGTTGTCTCACGCTATCACATCCTATTCTGTCACGGTACACATTGAATACTTTTGATGCTCCCCAGTTATTAATAGTATGGTTGAGATACTGATGGGGTAACTGATGGAGGCAAACCGTATCTGCAGATTTAACCGTATCGGACACCCTTGTCTGCCTGTATACAGTATCGCGATAGTTGTATGTAAAAGTCCCCGTACAGGTATTATCAGTTCCCTGATAGGTAACAATATAATAACTCACTGCCGGATTATTCTGTATATTCAGATTTTGTCCTGTAGCGATAGGAGTACTCAGGTTATTGGAAGCATACCATCTTATATTATTATTATTAATTGCCCTGAGCACAGGTAAGGGGCTGTAGGAAATATTTGACAATGTATAGGTATTACCGTTGGGTGTATACCGGAAAGAAGTATTGCTCAGTGTCCATTGTGCTACAGTGGTATTATATGTAGGGTGTGTAAGTCTGTTTGTACCATTCTGCAGCCCAATAAAAGAGTTATTATCAAACGCTTCATTCATTTTGGTCCCGATATGTATTTCGATATGATTCGACCCCTCATAGAGTACCAATTGCCCCGTATACACATTACCGGGCATATCATACAGGCTGATACTACAGAATTCCAGGACGAATTTGCGGCTTCCCGGGTCTCCGTAGGTCTGGAACCTGATATTCTGAACATTGGAAGGGCTCGGCATAATATCATGAAAAGAGAAAAAGATAGCATCATCACTGGACGGGAGGTTGTAATGACGGTACGGAGAGCCCTGATTCGCCCATGCGGTATTAAAAGAGATATACCCGTTGGAGGAAATCACACATTGTGTCCTAGTAACACCGTAGTATTCAAAAGGAAACCCTATATTGACAACACCACTGAACACATCGTCATTCTGAATGTTTCCAGGCAGATTCTGAAAAAGCTGTACGTTGAGTTTTACAGAATCCTGGCAGTCATAATAGAAAGTGGGTGAAATATTGATCTGGGCATCCAGCGTTCCTGTAAAGAAGCTGCTGCTCAGCAGAATTAAAAAGAATTTATAAAAATTATTCATAATCAGCGCGGTTTTAATTAAAAGTGGCAATATTTTGTGACGCAAAAGTACTACCTGGCAAGCGGTTTTGTATCGGTATAAATACCTATTTTCAAAAATAGTGTCAATAACACATTAAAAAAATGCCATGGCAGCGCTCTTTATAAAGCAGGGAGACCGATATTGTAAGCCCATCTACAATACCGGTCTCCCCTATAGTCAATATTTTTACCGCTTTTATAAATTGATACCGAACCAGTAACCTACCAACGCAGTAAGGATCATCGCTACCGTTCCCCACAGCGTGATCCGCGTCACCGCGCGCTTCACACTGGCTCCGCCCGCTTTTGCCGCTACGCCGCCCAGGAGACCAAGGAATAATATGGCAAACGCATACAGGGAGTATTCCATAGTATGCAGCGGCAGGAATAAGGTGACCATCAGGGGCAGGATACCTCCGGCAGTGAAAGCTGCCCCGGAAGCCAGCGCTGCCTGTACAGGGTTGGCCCTGGTGATCTCCGTGATACCCAGCTCATCCCTGACGTGCGCACCCAGTGCGTCATGCGCCGTCAGCTCCCTGGCCACTTGCAGGGCCGTTTCTTTGCTCAGGCCACGCTCTTCATATACGCGGGCCAGCTTTCTTAATTCCTGTTCCGGCCTTTCGAGAAGCTCCTGCTCTTCCCTCGCAATATCAGCCCGCTCAATATCTGTCTGGGAGCTTACGGATACATATTCCCCGGCAGCCATGGACAAAGCTCCCGCGACCACACCCGCCAGGGCAGCCAGCACAATGGATTCCCGGGCACCACTGGCTGCCGCAACCCCTATAGCGATGCTCGCAGTAGATAAAATACCGTCGTTGGCGCCCAGGACAGCAGCCCTCAGCCAGTTACTGCGGTGAATATAATGTACAACCTGGTAGTCATCCAAAGTTTCGGTCTGGGTCAGCATATTTGTGAGTTTAAGGACAGATGCAATATTACTCCGGGGCTGTTAACTGGTCATAAAGGGACGGTTAATTTAAGGTTACCAATAAAGATTACGGCAGCTCTCTGGCAGAATTATACCGCTGCCGGGCAGACAAGCACTGTGCCTACCCGGTACACCCGGGCGTCAAAACCCGTATTTTCAGGAAAGAGCGCAGGGATTACCACAAATATTTTTAAATTTGAGCCTTATTCATCCACATTTCAATTTCAACAATTAATATACTTATGGATCCAATTATTCTGACCCAATTAGAGAACGGCATACTGACCATTACCATCAACAGGCCGGATAAAATGAACGCTTTGAATAAAGATGTTATCACAGGACTCGGCCAGGCCGTGGATGAAGTGATCAGCAACCCGGAGATCAAAAGCGCGATCATTACAGGAGCCGGGAACAAGGCATTCGTTGCCGGTGCGGATATATCTGAATTCACCGATCTTGACGGGGCAGGCGGACAGGCGCTTGCGCAAAGAGGCGCGCAATTAGTGTTCGATAAGATAGAGAACGCGCCCAAGCCGATCATCGCGGCCGTTAACGGCTTCGCGCTGGGCGGCGGCTGCGAGCTGGCTATGGCCTGTCATTTCCGGATAGCGAGCGAGAACGCCCGTTTCGGACAACCGGAAGTGAACCTCGGACTGATCCCCGGCTATGGCGGCACACAGCGGCTGGTACAACTGATAGGAAAAGGCAAAGCTATGGAGCTGCTGATGACCGCCGATATGATCAAAGCTGATGAGGCCAAAGCACTGGGACTGGTCAACCACGTGGTAAGCGCAGAGGAATTGTTGCCCAAAGCTACAGAGATACTGACCCGGATAGCGGGCAAAGCGCCGCTGGCAGTCTCCGCGATCATTAAGCTCGTCAACACCGCGGCTACCGTTTCGAAGGACGGCTTCAGCGAAGAGATTCATATGTTCGGGGCCTGCTTTGATACGGAAGATAAAAAAGAAGGCGCTGCAGCCTTCCTGGAAAAAAGGCCTGCTGTATTCCAGGGTAAATAAAATAGGTGACGCTTTCGGTTACCGGATGCTCTGTCACGCCACCCTCCCAAAAATTAAAGGCTACCCGCTGCTGTATGCTGTACAGCCCGGGTAATCTTTAATTTTTAGATTTAAATAGCCGCAACTATGATCGATCAGGATAATTCATAAGCGCTTATAGTAAAAGGTAAGCGCTCTATATAGATATTACAGATTATGATGACAAGAATATTATTACTGCTCATTTATATGCTGGCAACGGTTCACGGGTATTGCTTCAATAACAGAACAGAAGACAGCCTGGAAAATGTAATTTTTAATGAAATTGAACAGGTCTTACATCATAAAAGCTTTGAAAAAGTCAGGCTGTTAAAAAATAAATATTTCAATATCAATCTTCTGAATTATGAAAAAAATCTGCATATCATCAACAACTATAAATTTCACTCTGCCAGAATTGCGATAAAGAAGAGTCTCATCCAGGATCATAACTATCCCGGCTCATTTCTGGTGAATATAATAAGCAAAGAAGATACAATTATTTATTATACACTTTCCAATACAGACCTTAAGACTGCGGATAGTTTTTATAATACCCAGGCTATGTCTGTCCTGATGGAAGCGTATAACAATTTCTACCCGGGCAAGCTGTCTTTATCAGAGGTGATTGCCGGTGATATTTTCATTTATGGAAATGATTGTGGGATGAGTGGCGCATTATGGCCAGAAAGGATAATTATAGAAGAAGCCATAAAAACATCTGATACTTCTATGCTGAATCAATGGTTATCCAGTCCGTATTATGAAAAAAAAGTGTATGCGTACGAAGCTCTTAAAAGATTAGAGAATAAGGGACTTACTCTTTCTGTCAGCCAGAGCAGGGTATTACGAATGCTGGAAAGCTGCAATGAGAAAATTAAAATCTGCGGCGGATGCATAGTAGATGACCAAACGGTAAAGTACACTATCGAAACAATGGTTCCGGATTAAAATCTATACCTGTCGGTATGGATATGAAAAGGTATCGCACAGATTTAAAGGTATAAAACGCTCTTTTGTGGCTCAACGCTAAAGCCGGCAAAGGGGTTAAAAAATATCTTAGCAGTTTATAAATTTAATTTCCCCAAAAAATGGTAAGAACTGAAACTATAATAGCAGTCAAGGATGTTCAAAGAAGCTCCAAATTTTACCAGGACCTGTTAGGCTGTAAAAGTGAACACGGTGGAGATACTTTTGATATCCTGACGAGTGATGCAACTGTCGTTCTTTGTTTGCACAAATGGGGAGAACACGAGCATCCAACAATGTTAAATGCTGAAAAGGACGCCGGAAACGGCTTAATTCTTTTCTTTAGAGTTGATAACTTAAATCATATATTGGACAATGCGCAACAGCTAAATGCGAATATTGAGAAAGATATACATTACAATGAAAATTCGCTTAAAAATCAATTTATTTTAAGAGATCCGGATAATTACTATTTAATCATATCTGAATAATAGCAAGAATTCACTGACTATCTATAGGGAACAAAGCCATTATAAGCTGCCGATTATTATAAGAAATGCCGCACATCCGTTCGGGATGACCACACAATACAGTATATTTTACTCCGTTGTTGGTGTTCTTCACCAACAACCCTATAAGGCTTTATCAGGTGGCTCCACCCCGCCACCTTTACGGAATAAATTAAGCAGACTGTTTCTATATAATCAACAAAACCAAATGTGCAGCACACACAAGATCAAGATAAGAGATGTCTCACATCCGTTCGGAATGACCGGCACCCCCAGTTACTTGATTGCAAAAGCGGTCAAGTAGTTAAAGAAAACGGGGCATGCTATTGCTGAACAAGATACCGGCACAGTGGACAGCAGACGGCACGGCACATTTCATTGAACCCAGACCCGAAAAGCAGGAAAAAATTACAGCATACCTACTGAATAGATCAAGAAAAGAAAGGCCAGACAAAAACCATCAGTATGCTGAAAGCGCAGCTGCAATTAATGTAACTCATTGATAAGCTCTCCGGTAAACCCGGTAAAATAGCAAAGACGTGAAGGATCACGTCTTTGCTATTTTTGGTATTTTAATTTTATCCCAGCTAAACGGCAGTTAGCTAAATAATCGAATCCTGTGCTTTTTATTTCACCCGCAGACCGTTAAACCGGCAGACCTGCCTGTTGGTAGTATTCAGTGAAATAGACTCCAGGTATATAGAAATAACGTCTCCGTCTACACGGATATAGGCGTGAATGGTAGCTTCCAGCTCTTCCACATAAGTCTGGATGTGGGTTTCAGGTGTTTCAGCCACACCGGTCATATCCAGTACAGAAGTATTACCCGCTCCCATTTTTAACGTGATCACGTTAGGTTTTTCAGCTACAACGATTTCAACCTCTTTAAAATCTATCGGAAACTGGTCACATCTGAGCGCACCCTTGTATTTACCGGTAAATTTATCTACTGTCAGTAAGTCACATTCAGCACCCTCATAGCCTGCCGGACATACGCAGTGCCCGTCTGAACAGGAAGCCCCGTTCTGGCAGTTCAGTGAATTGCATGGATCTGTGGTACAGGAAGATAAGAGCGTACCCGATAAGGTGAATACAGAAAATGCCGCAATTAAAGTAGATTTAAGTCTTTTCATATTATATGGAGAATTGTACTGAATATGTAATAGCTGCTTTTTAAGTTAAATAACTTTCAAATTTAAGGTTAAGTTACAAATAAATTGCAAATACCCAAGATTTTTTATTAATATTTCTTGCAGCCCCATCTCCTTTACAGCCTGGGAAATCCATATGCCCGCTTGCTGCCGTCCTGTGGTACACTCTCCGCTTTTGCATTCATAACTTATTAGCATATATTAATTTAACTATTATATAACTAAATAAATTTCAAAAAACATTCGTGATAAATCAGTTATTTTATACCTTTGTTTGATACATCATAAATAGCCAGGTCTGCTGTATAGCAAATGGTATGAAATTTGATGGTATTTAATTTTAAACGGTAATAATAAAAAAATACAATTCTGTAGTTATGAAAAAAAGTCTTTTAATAGTTACCGCAGCATCTGCAGCTATATTTGCATCCTGTGGCGGAGGTTCCGGTACTTTAACCCAGGAACAATTAGATTCCATTGCTGCAAAAAACCTTGCAGATTCCCTGGAAGCTGTACGCATCGCGGATTCTTTGGAAATGGTACGTATCAATGACTCTTTGGAGCAGGTACGCATAGCTGATTCCACAGCAAGAGCCATAGATTCTCTCGCTGCCGTTAAAGCCGGGAAAAAATATACGCCGCCGCCACCAAAGAAAACCACACCTCCAGTTACTAACAAACCAGTTACCCAGCCTGAGGTATCTACTCCTACCACTCCTCCTAAAAGGACCCAGGAAGATATCAACAGGGATAAGAAAAAAGCTGAATTCGGAGACCAGGCCGCACAAGAACGCCTGAACCAGGATAAAGCCAACAAAAAGAAAGCTGAGTTCGGTGATGCTGAAGCAAAGCAAAAAGTAGAAGAGCAAAGGAAATCAAAAAAAGCAGCTGAGTTCGACAAATAGTTCAGAACGCTTACCTGATCCGATCCCTGCATATAATATACAAATCCCGCGTTTATATTCAACGCGGGATTTTTTTGTTCCTGCCGTATACCGGCGTCCGTTAATAATTAAGGATACCTACCCAACGGGGCAACAGGTCATCATCTTTAAGACCTTAAAGACAAAAAACAAAGTGTTAACTGTCTGCTACAGGAAACAACCTCTTATTACAGGTACGTGTGCCAGGTCATTACGAACGGACGTGAGAAGCTCCATAATAATTTACATCTTATAATCTTGCAGGCTCTTCTTCCATATGCTGGGCCTGTTGTCCTACATATTAGTATAGATAATCAGTAAAAAGAAAGGCTGCCCGATGTGGGCAGCCTTTCTTGGCATATTTATAATCCTGTCAGGAATTATTTTTTAGTCCAGTTACCTGTTCTGTTGATGATACGGCCACCTTCAGACTCTGGTTCAGTCAGGGTATAAGTGATAGTCACTTTCTTGGAAGAGATATCATAAGTACCTTTACCGCTTACAGCGTACTCTCCATCAGGTTTTTGGCTAGGGATATCAAAAGTGATGGTATTACCTGCTTTGGTAATATTGGAAGTAACCAGTTCTGCGCTACCTGAGTAGAATGCACCAAACTCCTGAATATTCACTACAGTTACAGTTGCATTTTTGGTGATGATCGGAGTGTAGGTTTTAGTTTCGTTAGTTGATGTTGTAACATCTACAGCATCAAAAGTACCGATCAGCTGTTCGCGGATCTCCACATCACAGTTTTTACCTTCATAACCAGCGTTACAAGCTTCATCCTTACCACAGGAAATAATAGTGGTAGAAGCTGTTAAAGCAATCAGAGAAGCCGATAAAATCAAACGTGCCTTTTTCATAAGAAAATGTTTTATTTAATTAATTAAAATGTTTACAATACTGATTTAAAATATTTACGATAGAATAAAAGCAAATAATATGCCAAATGTAAGTAATAGAATGCAAAAATAGCAACAAAGTTCAAATAACTAAAAAATATAAAGAATATTTTAAGATTTCAGGCATTTCTGAACCTTTTACCGCTATCCTTAATCAAACGTATTTGCTACCCTATTCCTTGGGGGCGGCCTGTTTATTTCCTGTTAAAATCTAAACTTTAATAGTCAATACCTTGGTCGGGTCCAGGTTGGCGTTCCGTATAGCTACATTCCGTGCCACCGCCTGAGCGATATGCTCAAAGGCCGCTTTGCTCACCGCCTCATCATCTATAACCGCCGGGATGCCCTTATCGCCGCCTTCACGGATGCTTTGCACCAGCGGCACTTCTCCCAGGAACGGCACCTCAAACTGCTCTGCCAGTTGCTTGCCTCCGTCCTTGCCAAAGATGTAATATTTATTATCCGGCAGCTCTGCCGGCGTAAAATAGGCCATATTCTCAATAATGCCGATAATAGGCACATTGATCTGCCCCTGCCTGAACATCATCAGTCCTTTTTTGGCGTCTGCCAGCGCTACAGCCTGGGGAGTGGTCACCACAACGGCACCCGTAACGGGTATCGTCTGCACCATGGTCAGGTGGATATCCCCGGTGCCGGGCGGCAGGTCCAGGATCAGGTAATCCAGGTCTTCCCAATAGACATCCGTAATGAACTGCCTTAAAGCCGAAGTAGCCATAGGACCGCGCCAGATGACCGCCTGCTTTTCATCTACCAGCAACCCGATGCTCATCACCTTGACACCATATTTCTCAATAGGCACTATCATCGGCTTTTCATTGACCGTGGTCATCATAGGCCGCTCGCCCTGGATGCCGAACATGATAGGCGCGGACGGCCCGTAAATATCGGCGTCCAGCAAGCCGACCTTTGCGCCCTCCCGGGCCAGCGCCAGCGACAGGTTGGCAGCAACGGTAGATTTACCTACCCCGCCTTTACCGGATGCTACGGCAATGATATTCTTAACGCCCGGCAGCACCAGCCCGCCGTCTTTCCTGTTGCTGTTGACGCGTGCGGTCATATTCACCTCCACTTCCGCGTCCTTATCCACAAATATCTTGACGGAGCTTTCACAGGCCTTCCTGATCATATCCTTCATGGGACAGGCCGGCGTGGTCAGCTCTACCGTAAATGCCACTTTCTTACCTTCCACGCGAATGTCCTTCACCATATTCAATGTCACAATATCCTTGCCCAGGTCCGGGTCATCCACGTTTTTTAATGCCTCTAATATTTGAAACTCTGTTATCATTGATACTATTTTTATATTTGCTGCGTTTAAGGATTTGTCAAACTTTCCCTTATTTGACGCAAAGTTAAGGCATTTACGATTTTATAATTTATATTTGTGGTTAATGAAACACCTAGCATTTCTCATTACTTTTATCCTATGCAGCATAAGATGGGCCGCCGCGCAGGACCTCGTACAGGTTACCGGTGTAACTATGACTTCCGACAGCCTGGATATCGTTCCCTACATCACCATCAGGATCAACAGCGCAGACTATACCGAACGTTCCAACTATAATGGTGTGTTTTCATTGGTATGCAGACGGGGCGATACCCTGAACTTTTCAGGTATGGGCTATGAGCAGAAATCCTTTGTGCTTCCCAAGAACCTGAAAGGTGCGCATTATTCTATGGTACAGTTCATGAACCAGGACACCTTTTATTTGCCGGAAGTGATCTTCAGGCAGGAAATACCTTACGGTCGTGATTTTGAATATGCCTTCCGGTATTGGGATTTTGATGATGACCTGATCATTGTGGCCAAACGCAATACCTCGACCAACCAGATGGAGTACCAGCAATACGTGCTGCCGCGCTCCGGGGCCGAGGCGCAATCCGCCTACCTCAGCAATATGAGCAACAGGAGCGGTTATAATAATATCATGCCTACCGTCAACCTCCTGCGGGTCCCGGAATTCCTGAATGCCTGGCGTACCGGTAAACTCAAACGAAAGCAATAGCAGATCATACATTCTTTAAGGCGGGCACAAGGCCCGCTTTTTTTGGGTATTATAAGTCCCGTTCCGGGTAATGCTTTATACAGGCTGCGGGCCGGAATTGTGCTGCATAGCTTAAACGGTGCGTTATTTAAGCTTTTATTGGGTATTAAAACATATTTTGCCTCACCGGAGTAGTAGATTTTAATTGTAAAATACCTATTTTTAGAGTCTGATTGAATTTGATTTTTATGGAACCAACAAGTAATTACAGCTCAACACCGGACATACAGCAGCTCAACCAGCAGATACACCTGAAAAGTGCCTTTATAGATACGCTGCTGGCAGAACTGGATAAAGTGGTCATAGGGCAAAAGCACATGACGGAAAGGCTGCTGATAGGCTTACTGACACAAAGCCACATTTTACTTGAGGGCGTACCCGGCCTGGCCAAAACGCTGGCTATAAAATCCCTGGCAGCCGCTATTGCGGGAAAATTCAGCAGGCTGCAGTTTACACCAGACCTCCTGCCTGCCGATGTGGTGGGCACTATGATATACAATCCGAAAGATCATACCTTTGATGTGAAGCACGGTCCTATCTTTGCCAATTTCGTGCTGGCGGATGAGATCAACCGTGCGCCCGCCAAGGTCCAGAGCGCCTTACTGGAAGCAATGCAGGAAAAGCAGGTGACCATCGGTGAAAAGACCTATACCCTGGAAGAGCCCTTCCTGGTGCTAGCAACGCAAAATCCTATCGAGCAGGAAGGCACCTATACCCTTCCCGAAGCCCAGGTGGACCGTTTCCTGCTCAAAGTGGTCATATCTTACCCGCAGATGGAAGAAGAGCGCATCATCATCCGCAACCATATGAACCCGGATGGTATGCCGTCCGTCAGGAAGGTGGTGTCCGCAGAAGAGATACTGGAAGCCCGCAGGCTGGTGAAAGAGGTATATATGGATGAAAAGATAGAGCAATACATCCTGGATATTGTATTTGCAACGCGTTTTCCTGAGAATTACAAGCTGTCCCGACTGAAGCCCCTTATCAGCTACGGCGGCTCACCAAGGGCATCGATCAGCCTGGCTACGGCTGCCAAAGCCTATGCCTTTATCAAGAGAAGAGGCTATGTGATACCGGAAGACGTGAGAGCGATATGCTATGATGTATTAAGGCACCGCATAGGTGTTACCTATGAAGCCGAAGCCGAGAATATCACTTCCGAAAATATCATTACCGAGATACTGAACGCCGTGGAAGTCCCTTAGTAGAGTACCGGGGCATCCTTCACTGCATTTGTCAACACTACCAGTACTGCCATGACCACTGCCGAAATATTATCAAAGGTTAGAAAGATAGAGATCAAAACGAAAGGCCTGAGCAATCATATTTTCTCCGGGGATTACCATGCTGCCTTCAAAGGCAAGGGCATGTCCTTCAGCGAGGTTAGGGAGTATATACCGGGAGATGATGTCAGGGCGATAGACTGGAATGTAACGGCCAGGCTCTCTACGCCCTATATCAAGGTCTTTGAAGAGGAGCGGGAACAAACGCTGATGCTGCTGGCCGACATCAGCAACAGCTCGATCTTCGGCAGCACCCACACAACCAAAAAAAATATCATCACGGAACTGTGCGCCGTACTGGCCTTTTCCGCCAACGCCAATAATGATAAGGTGGGGCTCCTGCTGTTCAGCAACAAGGTGGAAAAGTTCATCCCGCCCCAGAAGGGCAAATCCCATATCCTGCGGATCATCCGGGAGCTCCTTACTACCGAAGCCTCCGACAAGACCGGCACTGACATTACCCAGGCACTGTCCTTTTTCAATAACGTGATCAGGCAGAAGACCATTTGCTTCCTGATAAGCGATTTCCTGAGCCCTCCGTTTGAAAAGCCACTCCGCCTGGCCGCACGCAAGCATGACTTTATAGGCGTGAGCATATATGACAAGATGGACCGGGAGCTGCCGGACGTGGGGGTCATAGAAGTGGTGGACAGCGAGACCAAAGCCCTGCACTGGGTGGATACCGGAAGCAAAAAAGCCCGGAACGCCTATACCGAATTGTTCGACCGGCATCAGAAATATTGCATTGACCAGTTCCATAAGAACGGCGCGAACCTTATTTCTATGCGGACAGACCAGGATTATGTAAAAAAGCTGAAAGGATTTTTTAATAACAGATAGGAACAACAGCATGACGAAAAGGTCAGTTTTATATATGATATGCGCAGGTGCGCTGCTCTGGCTGCAGGCTTTAACGGCCCGCTGTCAGACGGAGGTGCCGGAACTGCAGTACAGTATAGACACCGGTAACATTCTTATCGGTGATCTCGTCACGCTGCAGGTAACGCTCAGCAATATACCGGATAATGCCCTGGCCGTATTGCCTGATTACGAATCCGTGCTCCGGACCGGTGCCGAATTTGTAAATATCATTGCGTCAGATACCATCAGCGGACCGGGCTCCTACAGCATCAGGCAACAGATCGGCCTGTCAGCTTATGAAGCCGGCACCTACTGGATACCGGCTATGGAATTCCAGGTACAGGAAGCCAACGGTACCTGGACGGTGCTCCGGTCAGACAGCATTCGTCTTACGGTAGCTACCGTTGAAGTAGACACTACACAGGCCATAAAAGATATTAAGGATATTATACCTGCCACATCATCTTACTGGCTGCAGTATGCCATAGCAGCGCTATTGCTTGTCCTCGCAGCCGCAATAGCGGTATGGAAGCGTAAAATGTTGCGGAACCTGTTCCGTAAACAACCGGTAACAGCGGCTCCTTCCCCGGCCAGGCGACAAACCCTTTCGGAAAAATACCAAGGCGCGCTGCTCAGGCTCAGGGAACGGAACTATATCGAAGCCGGGCTGTATAAAGAATATTACAGTGAACTTTCAGACATTCTCAGGAGTTACATCAGTGAGAAGTTTGAGCTGCCGGCCCCGGAGCTGACCACGCAGGAATTGCTGAAACGCTCCAAGAGAATAGCGATCCTTAAACGTTACCGGTCGGATATCAAGACGGTATTAATGATGGCGGATATGGCAAAATTCGCCAAGGCCCAGGCTAACGAGGCCTCCGCCTCAACGGATATGAAGCTGGTCGCCGATTTTATTCAATCCACCTCTAAAAACGGAAGCGCAGCATCAGATGTTTAATTTACTGGATAAATATAACCTGGAATTCGGAAGCCCTGTATTCTTCTTTCTGCTGATCCTTTTGCCGGTTCTGATATACTGCATATACCGTATTCACAAAAAGCGCAGGACCAGCCTGACGGTTTCCACCACCGGCGGAATTGCCAGGATGGCTGTGCCCTGGAAAGCCAGGTTCCGCCCCCTCATACACATTCTTAACCTGGCCGCCGTTATCTGCTTTATTGCAGGGCTGGCCCGTATGCAGGAAACGAATATCAAGGAAAATATTGAAAGCGAAGGCGTGGATATCGTGCTGAGCATGGACATTTCCGGCAGTATGCTGGCCGAGGATTTCCAGCCCAACAGGCTGGAAGCCGCGAAGACTACCGCTGTTTCCTTTGTCAAAAGCAGGCCCGGCGACAGGTTCGGCGTGGTGATATTCGCGGGAGAGAGCTTTACGCAATGTCCCATTACCATAGATCATAACGTGGTAATAGAGCAGCTCAGCAGGGTCACCAACGGCCTGCTGGAAGAAGGCACCGCTATTGGCATGGGCATGGCCACTGCCATAGACCGGTTGAAAGATACTAAAGGCAAAAGCCGCATCCTGGTGCTGCTGACGGACGGTGTCAATACAACCGGCCTTATCTACCCGGAAACGGCCCTGGAGCTCGCCAAAGCCTATAATGTGAAGGTATATACAATAGGTGTAGGTACGGAAGGCAAAGCCTTGTTCCCTGTCAAAACACACCTGGGTATACAAAAACAACTGATGGATGTGAAAATAGACGAAGCCCTGCTGCAAAAGATATCCCGGGAAACAGGCGGCAGGTATTTCCGCGCTACGGACAATACCTCACTGGAAACTATTTATGCGGAGATCGACCGGCTGGAAAAGACTACCGTACAGATCGGCACCTACAAGCAGCATAAGGAAAGGTTCCATATTTTTGTCTTATCCGGCCTGACGCTGCTCATGCTGTCCATATTGCTGCAATACACGCTTTTCAGGAAGATACCATAAACACAATAGGAGATATAACAAACTCTGGGGATATTCCTCTCTTCCCTTGTTCCCTCCCTTGTTGGTGTTCTTCACCAACAAGTTTCTATACCTGATCTGAATACGATGAATACTTATTTTAACTGACTATCTATAACATAAGCAACAGAGCTGTCATATGGAAGGTTCAGTATCCTGCTAACCGGTATAAGAGATTCCTCACATCCGTTCGGAATGACCACACGCTACAATACCTTATACTAAATCAGTTTCTGAGCCGCAGAGAAAGCACATCTTAACTAAGTGTCCTTGATAAATTTCTCCCTTGTTAGTGTTCTTCACCAACAAGCTTCTATATAAAGACGGGGAAGCCAGATATGAATGCAATGATTATTTAGCTGACTATCTGTGTATAAGCAACAGAGCTGGAAGGTTAAGGATCCTGCTAACCCGTATAAGAGATTCCTCACATCCGTTCGGAATGACCACACGCTACAATACCTTATACTAAATCAGTTGCTGAGCCGCAGAGAAAGCACATCTTAACTAAGGGTCCTTGATAAATTTCTCCCTTGTTAGTGTTCTTCACCAACAAGCCTCCCTGTAAAGACGTGAAAATCGGATATGAATGCAATGATTATTTAGCTGACTATCTGTGTATAAGCAACAAAGCTGTCATATGGAAGGTTAAGGATCCTGCTAACCCGTATAAGAGATTCCTCACATCCGTTCGGAATGACCGGTACGCTACAATACCCTTGTACTAAATCAGTTGCTGAGCCGCAGAGAAAGCACATCTAAACTAGGTGTACTTGATCAATTTCTCCCTTGTTGGTGTTCTTCACCAACAAGCCTCTATATAAAGACGGGGAAGCCAGATATGAATACACAATGAGCCCGGTATGATAACCGGGCTCATTGTATACAATTCAATACTTATTTATCTGAACTCTGACTGCAGGATGCCGAGATGACCGCCTGCTTTGCTATTTGGGATCGGGCTTCTGGAAAAAGCTATTAAAATCCGCTTCTGAGGCAAATTCATGAATGTAGTTAATGATGATCTGCCGTGGTAATAACTTATAGCTTCTTAACTTGAAGATCTGGTCTATGGCCTTCTTCTTAATGACCGCTAAATTAAAAGGCGTTTCGGCATCACTGATAAAGTCCAGCTCATAATAACCGGTATTGTTGTTATTGATATACTGAAACGTAATATAAAAGTACCTTTTCATAGTGTTGTCTTTTTTATTTGAGCTAAATATACATCATTCCCTGCTCGCTGCCAAACTCCGGCGGCACATTTTACCCGCGCTGTGTCAGCCTGCATATTCCACTCGCAGCCGGGCCGCCAACTGCGCGACGGAAGGGATATCCGTTATCCCGCTGACACCCTGTCCTGCCGACCATATGTCCTTCCAGGCTTTTGACCCGTCTCCCCCGAGCTTTGAAAAATCCTCTTCTTTTTTATGTGCCAGGTCTACTCCGGCCTGAGCTATGCTTTGCTTCATAAAATTGGCGGGTACCCCGCTGACAGCATCCGTGTAGAGGATATCCTCTATGCCGCTCTGAAGGACCATCTGCTTATAGGCGTCCTGGGCCTGGCTTTCCTCTGTTGCTATAAAGCGGGTACCCATATAGGCGAAATCAGCGCCCAGCAGCTCCGCCGCCCTTACCTGCCTGCCGTTGTTGATACAGCCTGCAAGCGCTACCGGTCCGTCGTAAAAGCTTCGTATTTCCTGCATCAGCGCAAAGGGATTGATGGTGCCCGCATGTCCGCCCGCGCCCGCGGTTACGGCTATCAGTCCGTCCACACCCGCCGCTATCGCCTTGCGCGCATGCCTGCTGTTCACGATATCATGAAACACCAGGCCGCCATAGCTGTGTACGGCATCCACCACTTCCTTTACGGCGCCCAGGGAAGTGATCACCACCGGCACACGGTGCCGTATGCACACTTCCAGGTCTGCCTGCAGCCTTTGATTGGTTCTATGAACGATAAGATTGATACCATAAGGCAGGCTGACGCCATCCTGCTCCAGTTGATGCCTGACGGCTGTGAGCTGCTCTTCCAATACTGCCGTTGTCCTGGCATTCAGCGCGGGCATCGTACCCAGCATACCGTTCCTGCTGCAGGCCACCAATAGCGCTGTCCCTGATACCAGGAACATCGGCGCCGCGATCACGGGTATGGTAAGATGTGCTTTTAATTCTTCAATAGTCATATATGCCGAGATTGTTGATTGTAATTGTATTAATTTATGGGGTTGTCGGTGAGGAACACCAACAACAGAGGTGATATACCTATCAATTACCTCTTGTAATCGGAGCTGCCGGTGAATATCAGACAACAGACAATCCTTTTTATTGACAGACAGCGCCTGCTTTGCTATGGAAATATACCACCCTGCCCTGTCTATAATTTTATCTTATAGCTCAGCCGGTGATAAGCCGCATAGCCTTTTTCCCTGACCACTTTTTTATGCCGGGGTGTCGGGTAGCCCTTATTGGTCTTCCAGTCGTAATCGGGAAATTCCCTGTCCAGTTGCTTCATGAGGGCGTCCCGGTGCGTTTTGGCCAGAATGCTTGCCGCTGCTATCGCTGCATACTTACTATCACCCTTGACAATGCACTGGTGCGGTATCTGCCAGTAGGGCTTAAAGCGGTTACCGTCTATCAGCAATAAGCCGGGGCGCAGGTGCAGCTGGTCTATCGCCAGGTGCATAGCCTTAAAGGAAGCCTGCAGGATATTGATCTTATCTATCTCCTTATGATCCACCGCAGCTACCGCCCAGGCCAGGGCCTCCCGTTCTATGACCGGCCGCAGGAGGTCCCGCTGCACTTCCGTGATCTGTTTGCTGTCATTCAGCAAGGGGTGATAGAAATCTGCCGGAAGGATCACTGCGGCTGCCACTACCGGTCCCGCGATGCATCCTCTGCCGGCTTCATCACATCCTGCTTCCACCAGCTCTTTCTGGTAATACGGCAGCAGGGAACAGCTTATGGCGTCTTTAGGTTTCAATTATTTTACTTTTTGCAGGTAATTGTCATTTACTTTTTTATAGTAAGGCTTCAATACAGGGGCTTGTGTCTTATATTGCTCGAACAGCACCTGTTGCTGCTTCATATAATCCTTAAGGTCCGGCGGAACGGGTCTTTCCGTTTCCTTAGCGGTATTTCCCTTCCTTTTATCATCCTGCTCCTGCTCTCTTACCGCTTTCTCCGCTTCCAGCAGCCGGGTCATGATCTCCTGCTGCCGCAGCAATAATTCGCGCGTAAGGCGCCTGTTCACCAGGTCGGTCTCATTCTTATCCATCAGGTGCTGCAGGTCGGTCATCTGCTTACCCACTCCTTTAATGCCTTTACTGTTCAGTATGGAGTTCAACTGGTTGAGCTGCTGCCGCAGCTGCGCCTGCTCTCTTGCCATTCTTGCCAATTCCTTTGCATCCCCGTATTCACCGTCAGGACCATTATTACCTCCGCCGCCGGAGCTGCCCTGCCCGTTATTACCGGAACCGCCGCTCCCCTGCGTACCCTGGCCCGTCTGGCCCCCCTGACCCTGACGGCCCTGGCCCTGCTGCATACCTTTACCCAATTGCTGCTGCTTGGTGATAATATCTTTCAACTGGTCGCCGGCACCCTCGCCACCTTCACCGGATTTACCTTTGGATTTGCCGCCCGGACTTCCACCCGAACCGCCGCTCTGCTCTCCCGAGGACTGCATCTCGCCCATAAGGTTCTCCAGCAGCTCATTCAGGATGAGGGCCAGGCTGTTGGCATTGGTCATAGCGTGCTGCTGCCTGACCTGGGCCAGGGACGTCTGCCTGTCCTGCAGGAATTTCAGGGACTGCTGGATATTCAGTTCCAGCTCTGTTGTTTCCTTATTGACGGTAGCGGCTATCTGGAAGACCCTTTTGCTCAGGCTGAATAGGCTGTCCCTGATCATCCTGGCATTGGCGGCCAGCCTTGCCTGCTCTTTGTTAAGATCAACGAAGCTATTGCTGTGCACCGGGGTGACCTTCACCTTTTCAATGAGCTTTTCCTGGTCAAAGGAGAATCGTAACAGGTTACTCAGCAACTGGCGCGTGGCTTTGATATCCAGGTCCAGTTGCTCCATATCCATTCCACCGGCTTTTTCCTTCATTTTTTTGGACATCTGCTGCATCTTGCTGATAGATTGCTGCTGCTGCCTGCGGGCGCCTTCCTGGTCTTTCTTATCCAGGCTCTCACCGCTTTCTTCCATATGCTCCGATACATCCGCCGCATCTTCTTTCATTTCCGCACCGGCCGCGCTTTCCTTTTTAGCCTGCTGCTCTTTGGCATTCAGGTCTTTGGTGACTTCCTGCACCATCTTTTCAAAATCCTTCCGGACCTGTTCCTGCTCTTTTTTCAGCTCCCCGGACAGGTCGCCCCGCTCCGTCTTTTCCAGTATGTCCTGCTCCTTAGCCACAAATTCATCTATCTTCTGCGCGGCCAGCTCCATGGCGAGCTGCAGCTCCAGCTGCTTAATAAGCTCCTGCACCCGTTCCATATTCATCTGGAACAGCTTGTTCTGCTGCTCCATCTGCTGCATTTTTTCAAAGGCCTGCTGCGGATCTTTCTGCTGGCGCAATTCCTGCAATCTCTGTAGCTGCTCCTGTAGCTCCTTGTCTATGATCTGGTTGAGCTGCTTTTTCACCTCTTCCTGCTTTTCCATAAGAGAGGGGCTCATTTCCATCTGTGCGGTCTGCTTCTGCTGCTCTTCCAGCCGCTTTCTCACCGCTTCCATCTGCTTCTTCAACTGCTCCTGCTCCCGGACCATCGCTTCCAGCTGCTGTTCCTGCTGCCAGTCCATCGTCCTGGCGTCCAGCATTTTATTTTTCAGGTCCTGCATATCTTTCTGCATGGATTGCTGCTGCTTCCGGGAAGCGTCCAGCGTCTCCTGCAGCCGTTCGGCATTCTGCTCCAGGGCGTTTTGCTCCTCCCGGGCTCCGGCCGCGCCTTTTTCCTTCAGGTAAACATACGCGCTGCGGACACATTTGCCACCGTTGACGATATCATTGTCGCAGGCCTGTATATACATCCTTATATTCTGGTCCGGCAGCCGGTCTATCACACCGGCATCAAAATAATGGCTGATCTGCGCCGTAAGCGGCGACCCTACAGGCAGCCTGGCGCTTTTCTGCGTCACCACCTTGCCCGATGCATCAATCACTTCATAGTGGAAGGTCAGGCTCTGCAAGCCGTAATCATCGGAAGCCAGGCCGGTAAAGACCATCTGGTCGCCGATAACAGTATCCCTCCTGGTCTGCACTTCCAGCACAGGCAGGTTATCCTTTATTACTGATATGGTATAAGCGAAGGTATCCGTAAGCCGGGCCTGCTCGCCTTGTATCAGCACCCGGAAAGCGGCCTGGTCCAGCACCTGCTTTTCCCAGCTCCATGCGCCCCCTTTCTGCTCGGTCTGCAAAACCTGCACGGAATCCATCAGCACGGTAATATTATGGGTATGCTGTGCCTGTATCTTCCAGGTGATGATAGTGCCTTCGGGTACCTGCAGGTCGCTGAACACCATCAGCGTTTCCGTCGCCTTACCCGTGTGGCGGGGGTATCGCAATACCACCTCCACCGCATCTATCACCGGCAGGAAGTCCACTACCAGCCGGTAGCTTTCCGACTGATACCCCACTGTGGAGAAGTAAAAGCTGTGAGTATTGTTAACCCTTGCAATGGTATACCTGAACGTATGGTCACCGAGGGGTGTCATCAGGAGCGCTTCACCGTCTATATGGATATAGACCGCTTCGGGGAGCTTATCGCCTTCCAGCCGCACCACGATATCATGGGGCTGCCAAAGGGTAGCGCGAAGTGCCGGCGCATCCACCCGGAAGGTAAAAGGCGCCGGCGGCTCGAAAGCGGTGGCCGGCTGCAGCAGACGGCTGGTAGAGTCTTTCAGCAGCTGGGGCATCCACCACCCCACCACTGCCAGGATCATCACCAGGCCTGCAAACCAGGGAAGGTATTTCCTGTTCCGGCGGAGATCGACCGCATTGGTAAAAGGCACATGGGCCAGTTGCGCGGTCTTCTGCCCGATGCCGGCTTCCAGGAGGCTCATATCGGCGGCTGTTACCGCGGCCTGTCCCCTGAGCTGTATCACATTCAGTATCTTGTCGTCTACTTCCTTAAAATGTTGCCCGATGATCACTGCAGCCTGCTCATGAGTAATGCGCTTACCTATTTTCTGCATCCGGAAGAGCGGCGTTATGACATAACGAACCAGCCCCCAGACACCCGCAGCCGCCAGCAGGATCACAAGGGGAAGCTTTACCGCAACGGGAAAGTATAAGTAATATTCTCCCATAGCGGTGACCAGGAACAGTATCAACCCGATAATAAGGAACAGCAAGGCTCCTTTCAATAGCTGGTTGAAATAATATTTCCTGATGAACAGGTCTAATTTATCAATTAAGTCCTCGTACAATTTCATAATGCGCTATACCTGCTTGTCCGTTGTGCTGTCAGGGTTCTGAATATATCGGGCCTACGATCACCGTATCGCTCCTGTTTCCGTCATAATCCTGTATATAGATCCCCAGGTGCATCGTATCCAGCCCGCTGCTGTGCAGGGAGTCCTGCCTGGGATAAAAGAAATAATAAGGCATATCCAGCATCATGGCAGCTTTAATGCCGCCGTTCTTCTGGAAATAATTGGATTCTACCATAGGCATCGGGAATACATGGCGCAGGCTGGAGGTATCTCCTTCCCTCAGCACCAGCACCACGATAGACGTATCAATACCCGCGTCCCTCTTGGCAATATTGCCGTCACCGTCCGTAAAGTTGAATTTCAAACTCAGCACGGAAGCAGTATCCATATACCGGATAACGTCCGTATTCTGGCTGATGAGCGATAAATACGGTATTTTGCTGTAGGTGCTCTCGCCCGTTTTCTTACAGGAAGCAACCATGATCAGCATCAGCCAGCCTAAAAACTTTATACTTCTCATTTGAAATTTTTAACAGGTTTAAAATCTACCTTTGCATCCGTCATTTTTTTATGCCCTCCTTTGTAAGGCTGCAAAATCCAAATTTAATAAATGTATCGGAATTTAGACATTATTATTTCAACAACGGGATGGTATGATCATATCCGGACACAGGATTTTGACCAGGCAGCACTTGCCGTATTTAACCACCAGTACCGGAACAACACTCTGTACAGGTCCTATTGCGACCTGATCCACACGGTACCTGAAAAGGTTCTGGGCATCCGTGATATCCCGTTCCTGCCCATACATTTTTTCAAGACCCATACCGTTGTTACAGGCAGCCCACGGCATTTTGACGCGGTCTTCGAAAGCAGCGGTACCACGCAGACCGTTAACAGCAAACATTATATACCATCCCTCCCCCTGTACCTGGACACCTGCCTGAAAGGGTTCGAGGCCCGCTTCGGCCCTGCGGGGTCGTACGTGTTCCTCTGCCTGCTGCCTTCTTATTTAGAACGTAAAAATTCCTCTTTAGTATATATGGCGCAGCATTTAATTGACTGCAGCCGGCAGCCGGAGAGCGGATTCTACCTCTATGACCTGGAGCGGCTATGCCAGACCATCACCACCTTAAAGGCAGCAAACCGGAAGATTATACTCCTGGGAGTAACCTTTGCGCTGATCGATTTCGCGGAACAATTCCCCATGGACCTGCAGGATGTGATCATCATAGAGACCGGCGGTATGAAAGGCAAAAAGGAGGAGTGGACGCGCAGACAGGTGCACGATTACCTGAAGCAGCAGTGGCAGGTACCGCATATCTGCTCGGAGTACGGCATGACAGAACTGTCATCCCAGGCTTACAGCACCGGCGGGGAACGCTTCCATCCCATTGCCACCATGAAGGCGCTGGTCAGGGATGAGTATGACCCGCTGCTGACAGCTTCGGCAGGACGGGGCCCCCTGAATATCATAGATCTTTCCAATATATATTCCTGCAGCTTTATTGCTACGGAAGACATCGGCATTGTGCACAACGACGGTACGTTTGAAGTTCTGGGACGCCTGGACGCCTCGGCGCTGCGCGGCTGTAGTCTGATGACAATATAAATAGCTTGAATTCACATAAATATTAGTAATTTTGTTGGTCTAATTATTAAAAAATAAAACTATTTTTATCTGACAGTTGAGCATTTAGCCCCACTTGAATACAAAAAGACACTAACAATGATGAATGAATTTCAACATACGCTACGGGACGTTGTAGAAATAAAAGGCGTAGGTTTACATACCGGTGTGACGACCAATTTAACACTGAAACCTGCAGATACGGACTTTGGCATCAGGTTTAAAAGAACAGACGTTGAGGGGCAACCAATCATAAAAGCGGACGTAGACTATGTATCTGATACATCCCGGGGCACAACACTGGAGCTGAAAGGCGTAAAGGTGCACACTATAGAGCATTTAATGGCCGCCCTGGTGGGCTCAGGCGTAGATAACGCTCTGATAGAAATGGACGCGCCGGAAGTGCCTATCCTGGACGGCAGTTCCATTGGATTTATCGAAGCTATTGAAAAAGCAGGACTTAAAGAGCAGGATGTAAAGAAGATCTACATAGATATTGATACTAACCTGGAGTATTTTGACGACAGCAAGAATGTTAATATCATGGCGGTACCGGCCAAAGAGTTCCAGGTGACCACGATGATAGATTTCAATTCACCGGTACTGGGCACTCAGCACGCCACGCTGCGCAGCCTGTCCGAATTCAAATCCGAAATAGCGCCCGCCAGGACCTTCTGCTTCCTGCACGAGCTGCAGGCGCTGGTAGACAATAACCTCATCAAAGGCGGCGACCTGAGCAACGCTATCGTAGTGGTGGACAGGGCTATAGAAGCAGAAGAGCTGCAGCAACTGTCCAAAATATTCAACAAGCCCAACGTGGAGGTAAAAAGCGAAGGCATCCTGAACAATGTGGACCTGCATTACCCCAATGAGCAGGCCAGGCATAAGCTGCTGGATATTGTAGGCGACCTGGCCCTGACCGGCTACACTATCAACGCGCATATCATCACCAGCAGGCCCGGACACGCCGCCAATATAGCTTTCGCCAAAAAGATCAAGCAATATATCAAGCAGAATAAAGCCATTGCCGTGCCCAGGTACGATCCTAACGTACCGCCGGTACATGATATACATTATATAGAAAAGGCCTTACCGCACAAATATCCCTTCCTGCTGGTAGACAAGATCATCGAAGTATCCGATAATTATATCGTGGGCATCAAGAACGTGACCCGGAATGAAGAGTTCTTCCAGGGCCATTTCCCCGGCAACCCGGTAATGCCCGGCGTGCTGCAGATAGAGAGCATGGCGCAGGTGGGCGGCATCCTGGCGCTGAAGAAATACCCGGATCCGGAAAAGTACAATACCTATTTCCTGAAAATAGATAAGGTAAAGTTCCGCCAGAATGTGCTGCCCGGCGACACGCTGATCCTGAAGCTGGAGCTGCTGAGCCCGATCCGCAGGGGCATATGCGAGATGAAAGGCACTGCATACGTGGGTAACCGGATCGTAACGGAGGCGGAGCTGGTCGCCCAGCTCGTGCCTAAAGAGTCGGAAAACAAACAATAAAAAATAATAAAACCAACAGGCTTTACGTTCAGAGCCTAAAATTTATATGATACATCCTCTTACTTACGTTCACCCGGAAGCCAAAGTTGCAGATAATGTTACCATTTCCCCGTTCAGCGTCATTCATAAAAATGTCGAGATAGGAGAAGGTACCTGGATCGCATCCAATGTAACGATCATGGAAGGAGCCCGGATAGGTAAAAACTGCAAGATATTTCCCGGTGCCGTGATCTCTGCCGTCCCCCAGGACCTGAAGTACAACGGCGAAGACACCAGCGTGATCATAGGGGACGGATGTACCATCAGGGAATATGTGACCATCAACAGGGGCACCAGCGACAAGGAAGTCACCCGCATCGGCAAGAACTGCCTGATCATGGCCTACTGCCATATCGCGCATGACTGCATCATCGGTGATAACTGTGTATTCTCCAACGCCACCACCCTGGCGGGTCATATAGAGATAGGCAATAATGTGATCCTGGCCGGCCTGGTAGCCGTGCAGCAGTTCAGCAGGATCGGCTCGCATGCCTTTGTGACCGGCGGCTCCCTGGTAAGGAAGGACGTACCGCCTTATACCAAGGCCGCACGCGAACCGCTCTCCTATGTGGGCGTCAATTCCGTGGGCCTGAAAAGAAGAGGCTTTCATATAGATACCATCAACCATATACAGGACATCTACCGCATCCTGTTCGTCAAAGGCTACAATACCTCCAAAGCGCTCAGCATCATCGAAGCGGAGATACCCGTAAGCGAGGAACGGGACGAGATCGTGGACTTTATCCGGAAATCCACCCGCGGCATCATGAAAGGCTTTACCAGGAAAATCCTGGTGGACGAATAATCATACGGCATGATCACGCTTGACAACATCTCCAAACGCTTCGAAAACAGCTGGATCTTTAAGAACATTTCCTACAGCTTTGCTGACGGCAGCCGCTATGCTGTACTGGGCAATAACGGTTCAGGTAAGTCTACCCTGCTGCGCTGCATCGCGGGCATCCATGCCGTGAATAAAGGCAGCATCACCTATACCATCAACGGCCAGCCGGTCGCTCCCGAAAATTTTTACCCGCATTACAGCTTTTGCGCGCCGGGTATGGATATCATAGAGGAAATGACGCTGGAAGAGTTCCTGAAGTTCCATTTCTCCTTTAAACCCGCCCTGCCGGGCTATACGGTGACCGATGTGATCCGGGAGATAGAGCTGAAGCATTTTGCCGGGCAGCAGATCCGCAATTTCAGCTCCGGTATGAAGCAAAGGGTGAAGTTAGGACAAGCACTGTTTAGCCATACACCCATTGTCTTCCTGGACGAGCCCTGCACCAACCTGGATAAAAAAGGTATAGACCTCTACCAGCACCTGCTGGCGCTTACCACTACGGCCGAACGGACCATCATCATCGCTTCCAACGATCCCAGGGAATACCCCGCCGCCGATCATATCCTGGATATGAATACTTTATCGCACAGTGATAAGCTGACGGTGGGGTAAAGCATTTTATTGTTTCTTTCTTTTGTTACGCTACCTATGGCTGGTAATTTTCATACATTTTATACTTTTTTGTTATAAATTAGCTATTGAATATTGTCCATATAAAACACTATTCTATCGGAATTAAACATTTACAAGTGCTTATAAATCATGCCAATTTTTAAGTTGGATGCTATTTTACACTACCTGCAAAAACAAAAAGACAGCATTATAAATGACATTCAGGAGGACAATCGTGAAACAAATTATTTTCATAACGACACTTTTTTTATTCGTTTCCTGTGGACAAGGTTCGGATACACGAAAACAACAAAATAATTACGGACAAACTGATACAAATAGCCAATCAGTAAACACGACAGCAACAAAAATTGATAAGGACAATACTCCTGATGAGATTGCATTGACATTCATTAATTCTTATGTTGATAACTGCAATAAAATGCAAACATCAATGGACATTATTGAGTGGGTTCATTCAAACAACCTGGCAACAAACCGCTTTAAGACCGAAGTAAAAACGATAATCGAAGAAGCCTATAAAGAAGATCCAGAACTGGGACTTGGCTTTGACCCGATATTTGATGGTCAGGACTTTCCTGACAGAGGGTTTGAACTGGAGGCATTTGATAGCAAAACAAATTTCATAGTAGTTAAAGGCAAAAATTGGGCTGACTTTAAGTTGACTATTAAAGTGATTTCAGAAGATAATAGATGGCTTGTTGATGGTTGTGGAATTATAAATATCCCGGAAGACAAACAAAGTAAAAGATGGAACGGCTCCAATTAGCCATTTGTGCACAGGCTTAGCATTTCATATCTCTTCATTAAACCTTTGTTTTAAATCCCACTCCCTCTACACCAAGCAGCGAACCCTTAGCAGTCACGGTATTGGAACAGCCTTATTATTTAATTTGACTATACCAGCAGCTAAAGCCACACTATAATGTGATTTTTACAATTTTGTACTGTATTTCCGAAAATACCAATATCAAAATCACACTATAATATGATTTTTAGTTCACATTAGAAAAAAAATCTTATCTTTGGCCTTGAAATCACATTATAATGTTAGTCAAGACTCTCGGTGCAGCCATAAAAAACAGGCGGAAGGAATTGAGTATAACGCAACCTCACTTAGCCGAACTGGCAAAAGTGAGCACAAACACCCTGTATAAATTAGAACGGGGCCAGGGCAACCCTTCGTTAGATGTGCTGAACAAATTAACGGAAGTGTTGGGAATGGAGCTCACACTGCAAGTAAAAAAGAAACATTAAGTAAATGAGAACAATGGAAATATACCGCAACGGAATCTTAGCAGGAATGCTGACAGAAGCAAATCGTCAGCATTATGTTTTCCGGTATGATGACAAATATTTTAACGATGCAAGCAAACCAGGGATCAGCTTAACACTACCCAAAACACAAAAAGAATACAGCAGCAAATTTTTGTTCCCATTTTTTTTCAATATGCTGAGTGAAGGAGTCAACCGGAAATTACAAAGCACACAATTGAAAATAGACGAAGAAGATAATTTCGGCTTACTGGCAGCAACAGCACAATATGATACAATTGGAGCAATAACCGTGAAACCAATAGAGGCCAGATGAGCTTAGATACATTAAAATATTGTCCGGGAACATTGGCTAAGGGGTTTGCTACTTACAGCCCAAGTTGCTTACGGCATTTGTTTAACGGTAAAAAGGTAAGTCATATCTTACCTTATGAACAACCCCAACAAAGTGAAGAAGTTACGGAGCAGTTCATGGAAAACCGTAAACGCATATCCATATCAGGTGTGCAGGAAAAACTAAGTTTTTTATTGGAGAAAAATATATTACGATTAACAAGGGAAGGGGAACATGGAACATATATACTCAAGCCGATACCAAGAGATCTGAAAAAGATTGACCAGATTCCTGCCAATGAACATTTGACAATGCAAATAGCCAAACAAGTATATGGACTGAATACGGCTGAAAACGCTATGATTTTTTTTAAGGATGGTTCACCCGCCTATATCACCAAACGATTTGACGTGAAAGAAAATGGAAGTAAATGGGGCATAGAGGATTTTGCAACACTGGCCGGGAAAACAAAAGACAATGCAGGTTCAAATTTCAAATATGAATACAGCTATGAAGAAGCAGGATGGTTGATACAACAATTTGTTCCGGCCTGGCGCATAGAAATAGAAAAGTATTTTTCTTTAGTTGCTTTCAATTTCCTGTTTTCAAACGGAGATGCTCATTTAAAGAATTTTTCCTTGCTTGAATCATCCAGTGGAGATTACCTGCTAAGCCCAGCCTATGATCTTGTAAATACAAAACTGCATGTGGATGATACGGATTTTGCATTGGACAGAGGACTGTTTGCAGACGATTATAAAAGTGAACAATACAAGAAAAGCGGACATCCTTCCAAAGCCGATTTTACGGAATTTGCCAGGAGAATTGGAATTGCAGAGCACCGGGTTGATAAACTATTGAACCCGTTTTTAGAAAAGAAGCCTTTTGTGGAAACATTGGTCAGCCATTCATTCTTGACCGAGGCCAACAAAAGAGGATACCTGCTAATGTATAACACAAAAAGAAATCATTTAATAGCTCAATGAGGTGGCAACCTGAAGATTACCGCTATAACGTTACAATTCCCAAAAGTTCATGATTGTGAATTTACTTCCCTATGCCACTTTACCTGAATCAAAAATATGCACTTGACATATTAGCAGTGCCGGACTTTTTTAATTAAAAATGAAGACAGCAATCACCCTGCTGTTGAAAAACATTGTTCGGGATTTCAGTGATTATAAAATTTTGAACCTTTTCTCCAAAAGAATAAAAGCAAACATCTTAGATATCCTTAAAGAGGTAGCTGCCTCCCAATCATATTGAGATGCGCGCTTAATATCAAGATTAAGGCCAAATCTGTTTAAGCTATCCAATATGCTTATCAACGGGTTTTTATTTTTTTAACTGTATTGGTAGATTTTCCAATTCGCAGCCGCTTTTTTCATAAATTAGCAATTGTGAAACATTTAGTTACACGTTTTTCATTATGCATAACTTTCCACTCCAACATATGAGACAAATCCTAACATTTTTCCTGGTATTCACTTTCAATCTGTCCACTTTCGGGCAACAAAATGAATTTAAGGTTTACAATAATGGCTTAATCTACAGTGAAGAGGCGATGCTTAAACTTGGTCATATTGTTGACTCGCTCAATTTAAAATATAAGACCTGTGATTTAAACAAAAAATTCTATTCCAAAAGTCAGACGATCGGATATATTGTTTCACTTGACACGGGAAATATCAAACAAGCGAAACAAGACATGGAAAAACAGATGCCTTATGACGAGTTTGTAAAAAAATATCCACAAGCAAAAACTGAAAAGAACAAACTAATTATCAAAAGGAAATATCTTAATTACAGAGGGAAGGAATGGATAGAATTTGCAGAGTTTGATTTAAAAAGCGATTATGGATTTAATATTGATTCAAAGGATTTAAGTCTTTATGAAAAATATTTAAAGAACAATTGGTTGTTTGAATACAATGAGCAATCCCAATATTCAAAAGAATCATTAAGAGCATTCTATTTTCCAAATGAGTTTAAAACTCATGAGATCCCTGAAAAATACGCGCGGATGATCGGATATTCGGATTGTTTGATAGATACTACCACTACAAAATTTAAAGATAACTTAAAAGATGGGCGGGTGGAACTTCCCCGGAACTGGTATTCTCTTTCTACAAAAAAGAAAGCTAAACTTTTAGATGACATGAGAAGTACCCGGGTAATTGGCCGCTGTAGTCAGGATAACAGCCCAAGAAACCACGCAGTCAATATAGCTTTACTTTCTGCTGAAACTTATAACTGGGGGTCTTTTTAAAAGCACATCTGGATATTATGAATGACAGGTTTGAAAGGGTTTCAGACGGGAACTACGCCTGGGGCCCAAGAAATACTTATATCCGTGAATTAGAAGCATTGGATATCAATGTGCTTGATTTAATTCTTGGTATTTCATTCCGCATTGAAAATCCAGCTTTAAATCACTATTATGGAAGTATCGGGCGTATAGGAAGAGCCCTGGCGGAAACAAAAAATAACAATGAAATCGAAGCAGCAATTTTATCTGTTATTTCAGACAAGGAATTAGATGATTACAATAGGCTACTTTTCTATTTCCTGCTCAGGAATTACAACTATTATATTCAGGACAATGAACTGAAAGAACAAAACGAAAAAAATTTGCTTAGAGCTGCCAATACATTACCTGAATATTATCGAAGCGAGTTAACTCAAATTGAAGAAGAATAAAACTGAGCATAATAATCCTACACAGATTTCATAGGTGCAACGCTTCCCTGCAAACTATATTACCATGATGAAGAAAGCTGTCAAGGATAACACTCCTATTTATAATTATTGCAGTAATATTTTACACCGGATCCAGATTACTGCCCATAAATATAACCCGGTATGCTGACATTAAAAACGGGAACAATATTATCAACAACCTTGAAAATTATAAAGCCGAATTTGGAAGACTTCCCGACAATACCGAAATTGAAATATTAAAAAGATTGGGCTTTGAACTAGAAATGCTGGCAACTTCTCCTGATTATTCAAAGGATGAAGAAGATAATTATGAAATAGTTTTCTTAGAAGGTTTTGACGGACCTTATCTGATATGGAGCTCCAAAGATAAAAAGTGGAAAATTGCTAATCCGACTATATTTGAATAAAAATTGTAACCCTTATTATACCCCACAATTATCAACAATGACCATAGAGTTAAAAATTGACGAAAACGACTTCCTGACGCATCAGCTTTACACTGCGTCAAAGTCCGCCCGTATCAAAAGGAAAAGACAAAGAAATAAAGTAGTAATGCCTTTAATATATATTGCCTTGGGGATTGTGTTCTTCTTTTCAAACAGAGTTGCAACGGGCATCATATTTTTCATTATCGCGCCGCTATGGTTTTTTATTTACCCCATATGGGAAAGACAACGTTATATAAAACACTATAAAGATTTCATTAAAGAAAATTATAAAGACAGACATGGCAGTACAGGAACTTTAGAACTGAGCAATGATTATATCCTGGCAAAAGACAATGGTGGTGAAAGTAAAGTCCTGACAAAAGAAATCGAAGCAATCAATGAAATCCCATCAGCAATATACATTAAGCTAAAAGGCGGCCAGTCATTCATACTGCCCAAGGACAAAATATCTGATACAGGCACTGTAACGATAAGATTAAAAGAGCTTGCAGCCTGGTTAAGCATCCCTTACAATATTGAAGATACCTGGGAATGGAAGTAATTACCGTATATAACAACGGCTCCACTTCCGGAGTGCTACATATACTTTTTTACACATTTTACACATTGGCTTTGCATCCGACAAAAAGCCCATATTGACCGTGATCTTACGAACAACTATGAAACGATTTATCATCCTTCTCCTGGCTTTGTTTTGCCTGAACCCCGTATTCGCCTGCCTGAACAGTGCAAGCCTGATGCTAAAGGACGGCACCTTCCTGTATGACGACAGAGAAGGTAACGTACCCTACGGACACGAATTTTATAAAGATGCCTTCGGATATGCCATCCGGCAGCTTGACAGCCTGTACAAAGCAACTAAAGACATCGACTACCTTTCCGATAAAGGACTGGTGCTGATTTTAACCCAAGATTATGATGCCGCGATCAGGCTATTCCTGGAAATCGAAAAATCGGCGCCCGGCAGGTATGCAACGGCTGCCAACCTCGGCACAGCTTACGAGCTTTCCGGGCAAAACGACCTGGCGCTGCAATGGATCAAAAAAGCTGTTGAGATAGATCCTGCCTCCCACAGTAATTCGGAATGGATCCACGTCAACATTTTAGAAGCAAAGATCAAAGGTGAACAATGGTACACATCCGACTTCCTGCTTCGTACGAACTTCGGCACAGAGGTCCAGCCGGGGACTTCCCTCACGCCAGCCGCACTGCAGGAGCTGTCTGATGCTTTGTATTACCAGCTGAACGAAAGGATCTCTTTTGTGAAACCGCCGGAAAAAATTGTGGGTCAATTGCTGTTTGACTTGGGTAACATCGCGTTCTTTTTAGGGAATTATGAGGATGCCCTGGCGGATTATGACCTGGCAGACCTATACGGCTATACCGGACAACTGATAGATCAACGCGTGGCAGAGACGAAAAAGCAGCTAAGGCAAGCCAATAAGCCCCAAACGGCAAAACAGGCGTCACCGTCTTACCTGCCGTATATACTTGTGATCCTGACCCTGATGATATTGCTGATCCTGTTAAAGCTGCTGTATAAAAGGAAACAGCAGGACCACGGCTGATGCGATCTCCAGGTGGGCAATGAAGTACCTTGTATCCCATAACAGCTCCTGATAAATAAAAACATTATGACAGCAGATACCAAAATATCCTGGAAAAAAATATTTATTTTCTATGCAATAGCTTTTATAATATCAGGACTTTTTAATTCAGGAGTTCTTACGCCCTGCTATCAAAAACTGACAACCGGCCTTTTAATTGGCAACTGGGCCTTTTTACCTGCAGGAGCCGGAACTTTAATAGCAGCTTTAATAGCATATAAGTTTGATAAAAAGTTCAAAAGAACCATTTCCTTATATGGTAACAATCGCCTGAAGAATATTTTGATTGCATTAGTCCCGGCAATGGTTTTCACAACCACCGGACTTTTCAACAGCAATGGCATCAATGAGCATTTCTATGGATTTGCTTTTTCATGTATTGCCTTATTATATGCTGTTGCGGAAGAAATATTTTGGAGGGGCTATCTGCTTGATGCCTTACGTCCGTTAAACAGGCTTATTCACAGCCTGGTGATCGGTATATTGTGGTGGGGATGGCACTTCAGGTTTAGCACAGGGTTTGACCTCACCTGGTTTTTATTGATCTGCCTTGCCGGTTCTTTTTTATTGTGCCGGTTTGCTGACGACACAAGATCATATTTAACAGCAGCGGGACTGCATTCGCTGATCATTATAACAACATCCGGCGGGGAAATGCCCCGGACTACAACCATAGGACTATGTATTGTGATAATAACTTGGTTGCTCATAGGAAAGATCTGGAAAACAAAAGAAGTGGTACAGGCAGCTTAAAGCAGTGCCCGGTAAGCCGCCGATCCTTAAGAGCAGTCCGGCAATAGCAGGGATGACCAGATACCATGGGATATTTTTGCTATATTTAAATTCCGGAAACGGGTCAAGCCAAAACCCGGGAAATTACAAACCATTTGCGACAACCTGTGTAAAGTGAACAGATTTCAGGAGCTATTAAAAGGCGGCGACCTTCGTTCCATTGGTAAAGCCAATGAGATCGTTGCAATGGTAAAGGACCAGGCAGCGTTTGATGCATTGTTTGAAGGCCTGTCCTGCCCGGACAGAAAGGTGGTCATGCGCACTGCAGACGCCATCGAGAAAATAACGGTAAGCAAACCGGGCTATTTACAGCAACACAAAACGGTACTCTTAAATCTATGTCGGGACGCAAAAGACATAGCGCTGAAATGGCATCCGGCGTTGCTTGTTCCGAGGTTGCACTTAACGGAACAGGAATCAGCAGCGATGTGGAGCTTATTGGTCCGATGAGCAACTGCCCCTAAAGAAAATAAAATAGCAAGGGTAAATTCAATCCAGGGGCTATTCAATCTGTCACAGCAAGACCCCGGCTTATCGCAGGCCTTTAATCTGATACTTTCCGAAATCGGTAAGGAAAACATACCCTCGTTAAATGCAAGGATCAGGAAACTACAAAATGCCAGCCGATGATATGCATTGGCAACTGACAGGTTGATATACCAGGAAATATTTACTAAATTTAAGCCCTGAAGCTCCGGTGAGGCTTTGGCATTAAAGTGCGCTATTCCAGCCAACCAAAAGACATCAACAGTTATCATAACAGCACAGCAAATGAACAAAATATTTACAATTATTCTGACACTTATCTCTGTAAGTGTATTCGGAAAAAAGAACCCCACAGCAGAAGCACAACTCATAGTTGCCGAGGGCAAGCTCCTTTACAGGTCGGAAATGGCCTCGTGGTACGGAACAGACCTGTTTTTAGAGAAATATAAGGACCATGAAAATATTGGTGGGTATTTCTCATACATTGAAAATGATACGGCAAAGTGTATTTTCTTTTCAAAGGGAGAAGATCCCAAAGTAATCGGGACAATCTCTTTTGACAGCACCTACAATATAAGAACGGCCCCTGCAGACCTGACCGAAAGAAACTTTACCAATAATGAATACGATCTCTATCAAATCAGGAAAGCTACATTAAAAGAGCTGGAAACGAATAGGGACGGGCTTTTCAAATTTTATGAAAACACCTACCCCAATATAATCCCCTTAATCAAGGGTCAGGAAAAGAAAGCTTACATTTTGACAGGGCCACATCAAAGCGGAGTTGTGATCTTTGGAAATGACTATTTACTCACTTTTGACAAAAACAACAAGCTTAAAACCAAAAGACGGCTTCATAACAATATTATTCCCATTGAATACGGTAATCCTGAAGATGGTAAAAATGTTGCCATCACCATGCATACCCATTTACCGGAAACAGGCGATTTTATTACAGCAACAGATATCTGTACATTAATGCTTTACCAGAAATTCACCCAATGGGAAATGCACAATGTTGTTTCTTCAAAATATTTCAGCATATGGAATTGTGAAGCAGAGCAATTGAATATTATACCTAAAAGCGTTGTTGATAATATCGAAAAAGACCAGGAAAAACGCAACAAGCAAAAGCAAAAATCCCATTAATGGCAGATCATTTACGAAGTCCCAATATCAGGGATAATCTATACCAATAGAGCTAAGCAAGCTATGATCACGATAACAACCAGGCCAGCTACAGCAACAGAAATAGCACTGCAACAGCAACGGCAGCCGGGGCTTTATCAACGGACAGAAAAATTTGTGATGCTGTTGATAGCAGTGCTAATGCTGCTCCTTGCGCCTTTGCTGATTTACAACAAATTTCACCCCATAGATCCGGGCACACAGGCGGTTTCCGGTGTTGTCATTATCATTCTTGCAATCATCCTGGTTACCTGGCTGGACAGGAAGTATAAAACCAGCAGCAGGCAACAGCGGAGTATGCTGACCCAGGAAGTAGAAGTAGTCCGCGTACAAACCTCCAAAGCCATTAAAAGAGAAGATTCTGAGGACTTTGGCATAGCCTATTATCTTGACGTTACCCACAACGGGCAACCTAAGACCTTATACCTGTGGGGGCAGTACCTGGACGAACTGGAAGAAAGTACTTTTCCCAACACAGCGTTTGAATTTACCCGGTACACCGGCAGCGATGAATTTATAGACTTCAGAATCTCAGGCCAATATTTTAAAGAAGCAGGAACATTGCCGCCTTTCGGTAAAGCCATATGGAAAAGTGGCACTTACCCACTGAACGGGCAATTGCTTGATCAAAGTATTGATGCTATAACATAGAAAAGCCATGAAGCTATATTAGCGTGTACCGGTGATCTTCAGTAACTTTGAGCTGTAAAGACCTCTGAAATATATGATGCAGACATTCAGGCCATTGGCCCTTAGATATCTTTTACCGGCAGTTTGTATGCTGACGGCAACCGTTTCTGCATCGGCACAATTAATGCTGGAGAAGGACATCCGTATGGCAGAATACCCGCTGTATTATGACTGGGTCCGCAATTCCATTATAGAAAGCAATATAACAGACAGCTTTATCAAAGCCCGCCGTGTCAGAACCCTCACCGAATTATTCTCTTATAAAGACAACGGGCGGGATACTATTATCCCCTTACAAAAATTATACTATGACCCATCGGGACAGCTGACCCAAAGGGAGCTGTTCTATTACGGCCATGTATATTACACGGAATATTTCACTTATGCCCCGCACCAGGTCACCGTTCACAACAGAAGGTTTGAAAATGACAACAGGTTGGGTCCGGGTTATACCCTGTACCTGGACACATTCGGTAATCCGGTAAAATATATCAGCCTGGACAGCCACAATCATCACGATGGCCTGGATTCCATCAGCTACCAGTACACCTACGATGCCAGGGGTAAGATACTGACCCGACGACAACAATTGTTTTACGATGGGGATAAACGGCCGGTGCTCCTGTTCCGGTACACTTACAGCCCGGCCGGGCATAATACAGGCTATACCGTTTCCCATATCCGGGAACCATTATATGCGGTAACCAAAGAAGTAAGCCCGGAAGGCGTAGTGCTTAAAAGATATGCTGTTTACAATTACGGAAAGGGACCTGTTGCTACCGATCTGCGGCAAACAGCTTCCATCAACGGGCCGGACTATTTTGACAGCACCACGTATATATACGGCACCAGCGGAAAGCTGGGCTTTATCAAGCGGACCTTCAGGCATGATCCTATGTCCGGCAGGTCTGAAAATACCTTTCTGCAGCTCCTTTACGACCAGCAGGGATTCCTTACTGAAAAGTACAATCATAAAGACCATGCCTATTACCGGTGGGAATTATATGAATAAATTCCGGCCTGGACAGTATACCTGTACACTTTCACCCCCTGGCTGCTGCTATTGAGCCTTCATATACTCTATACGAAGCATCATAGGTTCTGTGATCACATCTTTCCACTTTGTTTCAATGGTGGCCGGAAGCCCGTGATCATTATAGGTATAGATCCAGGTAGTTCCGTCCGCTATACCGGTCATATTGTTCCGGGAAATGTTCTTTTCAAAAGTAGCCTCCGTACCGAAACCGGGCAAAGGCTCTATCTTGAATACCTGCCCCAAGCCGAAATCTGGCTTCGGATGATCGTCATAAGTAAAGCTTTTGGTCACTTCCCGGTAACCGTTGCCGATCCAGCCATCACCATCCTTAACCATTAGCCTGACTTGCAGAGCATTGGCAGTCTGCTTATAATCAATGGTAAAATACTCAAGCCCATTTTCATCCACCAGGCTTTTTATTTTTCCGTCGGGATCATACCTGTAATTGGTAAATGACTGGAGCGCGCCGTATTGATAGGTTTCATCACGCACTATCCGGCCGGCTTCATTATATTTAAGCACAATATTGTGGTTGAACTGGGGAAAAGTAAAATCCGAATAGATAATCTTGCTGATCCTGCCATTGTGATACTCAAATACATATTCCGAACTATTCTGTGTTTCCGGATCGGTAAAGCTTCGCCTGAGCAGCTGGTTGCTGTCATTATACTCATACTGCGCGAGGAGGCGGTGCCGGTAGTCATACACTTTACTCACCAGGTACTTTTGAGCAGGGTCATTGCCGGAAAGATGCCCGGTAATTCGTTTTCGGCAGGATAAGATGCTGATGGTCATCAGCAAAAGCAGAGAAATAGCACGTACATTCATTAAAGAAAAAATTAAAAGGTTAAAAATCAACAGGTCAGTCAGCAGCCACGGCCTGACAACATCCTTCATGAATATAAACGGTCATTCCTGCTGCGATCTTAGCGTTTCCCGGCTATTTTTTATGCCCGGCGAACTACAGGACCGGCAGTCGCATCCCTGATACTTCAACCCGTCAGAATATCATTGGGAAAATTATCTTTAGTGGCTATCTGCTTACAGGCAACATCCTTTTATTACAGATATGCCTCACTGAACGATGTGCACTCTGCGGGTCAGAAACCGCTTTTACTATAAAGACACTGAGGGTCTTGGTCATTCCGAACGGATGTGAGGAATCTCCTATAATAATTGATAATGATTTTGTTGCCTATATCATAGATAGTCAGTTTATCTTTTGAGCAATAGCCCGGAAGTTGCCCATCTTACTCTAAGTGGGTAATTTTTTGCTCATTCCCATTATGGGAGCAAATACCTTTTCCGCCCCCTGGATATTATTTCCGCTTTTCTTAAAGGTGCCGGACAGCATGCAGCCTGTAAGCATATTACAGCATGCCATCCTGTGGTAACATTGATTACGAAGCCTGTGTATATTAAAGATGCACTATTGCAGCGTCATTGCTTCCGGTGCTGATCTATGATTATCCTTATCCCGGCTATAGGCATCAGGTGTTCCTTCCGCGGACTGGCAAAGTATTTGCATTTTATCTTATATTCGGTCCTGATCTCATCATACGCACCTTGAAATCTCCGGACCATAGGCGTTACCCCATGCTGATGTCCGTGCTTCGGACCAGCTTCAGGCATTAATATTCACATTATTTCTATCACCCATTAAATCTTAAAATCATGGCAAAGAAAGCAGCCGCTAAAAAAAGCACCGGAGGATCCGCAAAAAAAGCGCCACCCAAAAAATCAGGGACCAATACGGAACAGGGATTAAGGAAGTTATTCCTTGATGAGCTGAAAGACATCTATTGGGCAGAAAAGCACCTGACCAAAGCTTTACCTAAAATGCAAAAAAATGCCAGCTCCGAAGCGTTATCCAATGCTATCAGTGAACACCTGGAAACCACAAAAGTGCATGTGGAGCGCCTGGAAGAGATATTCAGCCTGCTGGGAGAAAAAGCAGTGGCCAAGAAATGCGATGGCATGGAAGGCCTGACAAGGGAAGGGGAAAATGTCATAGAAGAAACGGATGACGGAACCGCTACCAGGGATGCAGGCATCATCATTTCGGCGCAAAAGGTGGAGCATTATGAAATATCGGCCTATGGCAGCTTAAAACAGCTGGCATTGACCCTCGGAGAAGACGAAGTGGCAGGCATTTTAGAGCAGACGCTCAACGAAGAAAAGGAAGCAGACCAGTTGCTCACCGAGATCGCCGAGAATGATATCAACTATGAAGCCGCGGAAGAGAACGGCGAAAACGAAGATGAAGGAGATGACGAGGATGAGGGCGATGATGAAGAATAGGTCAGTTGTATTATATAATTCAATTAAAAAAGGAGAACAGCTTAATGAAAGATATCATAGTATTTTCACACCTGCGCTGGAATTTTGTTTATCAGAGACCGCAACACATAATGTCAAGATTCGCGAAGACTTACCGCGTCATATTTATTGAGGAAGAAATATATTCAGACGAGGCCGATGGCTACAACATCTCTTTTGCCGCCGATAATATCTGGGTAATCCACCCGCACCTGCAAAATGGTCACAATGGCGATATAACAGCGAGAAAGCGGGCCATAGCAGATACGCTTATGAGTGAATTCGAGATCACTGATTATGCTGCCTGGTATTATACACCGATGGCCTACGCTTTTTCGGACCACTTACATCCGCATGCTATCATCTATGACTGTATGGATGAGCTATCAGCCTTCTTATTCGCGCCTCCAGAGCTCATCCGGAATGAAGCTGCCCTGTTAAAAGCAGCGGATATCGTATTTACGGGAGGTATCAGCCTGTATGAAGCTAAAAAGGACCGGCATCCTGCCGTATTCTGTATGCCCAGCAGCATTGATAAAGCGCATTTTGCAAAAGCGAGACATCCCGGTGAAGAGCCGGACGACCAGTCAGATATACCCTTTCCGCGCTTCGGCTTCTTCGGTGTCATTGATGAACGGTTCGATATCGCGCTGCTTAAAGAAGTAGCGACCCGGAAGCCTGAATGGCATTTTATCATCATTGGACCGGTGGTGAAGATAGATGCAAAAGACCTGCCCTGCCTGCCCAATATCCATTACCTGGGTATGAAAAGCTACAAAGAGCTGCCCTCCTACTTAAGGAGCTGGCAGGTAGCTATCCTGCCCTTCGCCATCAATGAAGCCACAAGATTTATCAGTCCTACCAAGACACCCGAATACCTGGCGGCAGGAAAGCCTGTCATATCAACGCCTGTAAAAGATGTTGTACGGACTTACGGGGAGCATAAGCTGGTGTCTATCGCTGACAACGCGGACGGGTTCATAGCAGTTGGCGAACATCTGTTGCAGCAAAAAGAAGATAGCTGGCTGGCCAGGGTGGACGACTTTTTAAGTAAAATGTCCTGGGACAGCCTGGTTATGAAAATGAATAAATGTTTACAAAGCGTTATAGCAACAAAACAAGAAAAGGTTTAATCTATGTATGACTATCTGATAGCAGGCTGCGGCTTTGCAGGAGCTGTAATGGCCGAACGGCTGGCGTCAGCCAGCAATCAAAAGGTGCTGATCATTGATAAGAGAAACCATATCGGGGGAAACGCATTCGATCATTATAACGAGCATGGCATACTGGTCCATAAATACGGACCGCATATATTCCATACCAATTCAAAAAAGGTGTTCGAATATCTCAGCCGGTTTACAGAGTGGAGGCCCTATGAGCATCACGTGCTGGCAAGCGTAGACGGCCAATTGGTACCCATCCCGATCAATCTCAATACCATCAACACACTATATGGCCTGGACCTCTCTTCAGCGGCTTTTGAAGAGTACCTGGCATCCAGAGCGGAGAAGATAAGCCCTGTACGGACGTCGGAAGATGTGGTATTAAGCACCATCGGCAAGGAGCTTTATGAAAAATTCTTTAAAGGCTATACGATCAAGCAATGGGACCTGGATCCTTCGGAGCTGGACGCTTCCGTAACAGCACGCGTACCTACAAGGACCAATAAGGATAACCGGTATTTCACGGATACTTATCAGGCCATGCCCCTGCATGGCTATACGAAAATGTTTGAGCAGATGCTGTCACATCCCAATATCCATATCATGCTCAATACAGATTTTGAGGATATCAGGAATACCATCCCGTTCAGAAATATTATTTACACAGGCCCTATAGATGCGTTCTTTAACTATCGTTTCGGGAAGCTGCCTTACCGGTCCATTGACTTCAGGTTCCAGACACTGGACCAGGAAGCATACCAGTCCTGCGGCACCGTTAATTTCCCGGTGAGCAACCTTTACACACGTATTACGGAGTTTAAGAAGCTGACCGGACAGACCCATGCCAAGACCACCATTGTCTTTGAATATCCGGTTGCCGATGGAGACCCTTACTATCCTATCCCGAGACAGGAGAACCAGGCCATCTACAATCAGTACAGGGCACTGGCCGAAGAACTTCCGAATGTATTTTTCACCGGAAGGCTGGGAACTTATAAATATTACAACATGGACCAGGTAGTAGCCCAGTCGCTGGCGCTGCACAAGAAAATTACGGAAGAAAAGATTTCGCTGGAATGTGTGCAGCAATAACTGTTCTTTTAAAAAGATGATTATGACAAATCCTTTTGCATCTTTCTGGATGGCAGGCTATGAATGCAGCGATCAGTTGAACTCTTCCGGCGACCGTGTAGATCTGCTGGGCGCCACCGGGCATCCCGATCAACTTGAATCGGATTACCGGCTGCTCAAAGACTTCAGCATCGCTACGGTACGCGAAGGTGTGCAATGGAGCCGGGTAGAACATACACCTTACTGCTATGACTGGTCACGGGTCCGGAAGATCATACAGGCTGCCGGGCAGCATCGCATACAGGTGCTCTGGGATCTTTGCCATTTTGGCTATCCCGCGGATCTCAGTCCCCTGCATCCGCATTTCACCAGGCGTTTTGTGGCATTCGCGCTGGCTTTCGTACAGTTGTACCGCAGCATCCGCCCGGATGGCCCTCTCATTGTCACGCCTATCAACGAAGTGAATTTCATCTCCTGGCTGGGAGGAGAGGTAGGCGCCACTTCACCTTATACCAGGAATTACGGGTGGCAGGTAAAGTACAACCTGATGCAGGCTTACATCCAGGCAGTCAAAGCGATGAAAAGTATGGACAACCGGCTTATCATCCTTACAACGGAGCCGCTGATCAATATCATTCCCGGGGATTTTGACAATCCGCATCTGGTGGAAATGGCCCGCAAGAAAAACGAGGAGCAATTTCAAATGTTGGACATGCTCTGCGGGTTCATCTGTCCGGAGCTGGAAGGAAGCCCCGGCCTGGCCGATATAGTGGGCTGCAATTATTATCACAACAACCAATGGCTTTACCCCTCGGAAAAGCACCTGGACTGGTGGCATGGCCCAGATACCCGGGGCTATAAGAGCCTGTCCGGATTATGCCGGGAAGTCGCTGAAAGATACGGGCGGCCTGTAGTGATCACGGAAACAAGCCATGAAGGAGCGGACAAAAGCCTGTGGATGCAGCTGATCACAGAAGAGTGCAGGCAAATGATACTCCAGGGCCTGGAATTATGGGGTATCTGCATCTATCCCGTGCTTAACAGACCGGACTGGGATTTCCCGGACCGGTGGCATGATTCCGGTATCTGGGAAGTCCACAGCCACACTAAGGAAAGAAAGGTACAGGATGCCTATGTCGCTGTGATTAAAAGCTGCATTGAAAAACTGGCAAATGCCGGGCAAGATAAGCATCACCAGCCGGTCTTACAGAATATACAGTTGTAAAGGTATCCAACCTTGTACCTATTTAAAAAGGGAATGCAGCGCTGGTCAGCGCTGCATTCCCTTTTTATGCAATTCAAAAGATTATTTTTTGGTAACTTTCTGGCGGTAAACGGTAGCATTGTTCTCTACCAGCTCTACCACGTACATACCGGGCACGAAAGCGGACATATCCACAGCTGCGGTATTAGCGGTCAGCGCAGCAGAGCGGAGCAGCTTGCCATCCACACCTACGATATTAATGGAATACTCCGTACCGGGCTTATAAGCATTAAAGGTAATGTGCAGCCTGTCTTCAGCAGGTACCGGGTACAGCTTTACATCGGCAGCAGTATACAGCGAGCGTACGGAAGATGGCTTGGAGCCTTCACTGTAGGAAGCTTCCACGTCATCGATCAGCATATAGTTCAGGGGGTCGCTGGTTACCTCGTAGTCATTGGAGCTGAAGAAAACGATAACAAATGTATCGGTAGCCGTAAAGTTGGCATCAAAATAGTCCACAGTAACGGAAACATCCTGGTAAACAGTATCAGGGGTAATGCTTACATACCCTTCACCGATAGCGGCATATTCGTTGGTAGCGGGGTGCTTGGCATAAGCGGTCACCATCATACTGCCGTCTTTCTTGTACAGCGTATCCAGGAACACCTTGGCCTTTACTTCATCCACTTTTTTACCCAGCGCCGGTGTACCGCCGGAATAAGAGAACGCGCTTTCTATATCCTGGTTCTGCATGAACTCCGTAATATTAAAGGACATCTTTGCATTGCTCAGGATACCGGGGATCTGGATAGTATCCACCAGGTTAGATGATTTGATACCCACCGCGAAGTCTCCTGAAGTACGTATCGTATCTTCATAGCACTGCTGGTTAAAATTGGCGTTGATAAAGCCCATAGCCATTAATCCCGGGGCAAGGCTGGCGATCAGGGAATCGGCACAGTACCAGTTGGCCGGCGCTACGGAATTAAGATTGACAGGAGGTAAAGAGCTGGTCACAACCACAGCGCGGAAACCGCCTTCAAAACCGGGGTTCAGGATCACCTGACCCTGTAAACGGGCAGCCATCAGTAGCCCGAAAACAATAACATAGATTTTTTTCATAATACTTTATATTTGTAACTAAACTACAAATATAATTATAATCATATTATTCTTCCTCCTAAATATTATAGTTTTTGCGGAACAGCCACTCTCCGGCCATTAATGCCAGCAGCAGGAAGAACAGCCATTTGAAATCCACCAGCTTATGCTCGCGGGTCTCTTCCTTAAGCCTCGCAGCAGCCGAGGCGTGCTGCAGCATTCCTTTTATAATATTATCCCGGTCCGCATAGGTACCGAAAAGGCCGCCGGAGTATGCAGCGAGGTTGTTCATCAGCGTATAGTCCGCATGCGTGCGTACAGCCTCCAGGTCAAATGGCGCCACTTCAAAGCTCACCTTAGCCGTATGTTCCCTGCCGTCTTCCCGGAGCATACCGGTCACGGTATAGCTGCCCTCTTCAAATATCCCCAGGTCTTCCTTGTAAGTATTGCCCATTCTTTCCATAGGCCTGGCGGCAGGAGCACCGTTCACCTGTAGCCTGACATCCGGGATATTATTCAATTCTCCCAGTGCGTTCTTAAACATAGCATATACATATACCTTTTCATAGGCATTATACACCTGCTTATCGGTATATAATACAAAAGGCCGCTTATCCTGCCTGGAATGTATCTTTAAGAGGCTTTGCTTCACCAGGGCCTGGAAGGTCTCGGTCTTGCCATAATGCTTATGCTCCTGCATCCGCCATTTCCATAATCCCTCTCCCGCCAGGATCACAGCCGCCGTATGACCGTACTGCTTAAAGAACCACAGGGGCTGCCGGGTCACGACATTACCTATCCTTTGATAGAACAGGACGTCATCCTGCGCTTTGAAGGACACCAGCGCACCCTGGAGCGGCGGATACCTGGCCGTAACATCGGCAATATTTTCCGGCAACTGGAATACGGCGAACTGCTGGTTCAGCACCGGCAGCACTTCCACGTTACCGCTGGCGCCGCTACCACCATCCAGCAGCTCCAGCGCCGCGAATACCTGCACGCCGGTCCCTGCGCCCAGTATATACCATACGGGCTTGTCCGACATTTTCAGTTGGTTGCAATCGCCCGCATCCGGCGCATGGGCAATCACGATATCACACTGCTGCAGGTCGGACGGCAAAAGTGTTTTTACCACCTGTACGTCAAACTGCTCCAGCCCCTGTAAAGCGCTTCTCACCGCCGCGATATCAGGATGCGGGCTTCTGGCCAGCACCAGCACCTTAATTTTTTCATCTATAACATCCACAAATATATCCTGGCGGTTATTGATCACATTTTTTTCTCCTTCTACCGGCGTTATGCTCACGGTGTACTTTTGTAATCCCTGCTGCCTGGCCTGAAGCTGCAAGGAGTAGCCCAATACCTGCTGCTGCTGTCCGGCACGGATCGCCTGGCTGAATACCGGCTGACCGTTATGAAGCACCTGCAGCATCACATCCTTTCCCTGCACCTTGTGCGCGAATACATCTATCAGCATCTCGAATTTCGCATTTAGGCTGACGGTCTTATTGACCAGCACATTCTGAATGCCTACATCCACAGGCATTGTACTGTCTCCCAAAACCATCGTATGCACCGGGAAAGGAAGCTGGTGCGCCAGCGCAGCCGGGTCCCCGCCCATATTATTGATACCGTCCGAGATCATCAGGACACTTTGTACCGGCTGCATCTTATGCCGTTCACCCAACTGGTACAGGGCGCTGCCCATCTGGGTGGAATGCTGCCAGGTACGCCACAGGCTGTCCTTGTCCGCTATCAGCCCATCGCCCCAGCCGGCTATCTCAACATCATACCGTTCAGACAACTGCCGCGCCATATCCTCAACAGCCTTACGGTAAGCATCGTCACTCTCAAAATACGATCTCATGGAAGTGCTCCTGTCAGCCAGTATGGTCAGGGCCGGCCTGATCTCCCGGACCGTTTTGGTTACAATGAACGGCGCACACAGCAGCAATACGAGCAACAGTGTGCTCAATGCTCTCAGGGAGGCCGGCAGAAACCGGTAACGGGTCAGCTTCCGCTTATCATTTTTATACACCCACCAGAACATAATGCCCGCTGCTGCTATACCCGTAATAATTGCTATACTCCAGTTCATTATCTTAATGATTTAAAAAAGTCCTGCATTAATGCCGCACATTCCGTAGCCAATACGCCTTTCTCCAGGATGGTCTTCGGATGAAAAGGCCATTGCTGCCGTTGCTTCAAGGCTTCCGCATCCCGGAGATCGAAAAACCTGCTGATGCCATTCCGGTTATCGGAAGCGCCAAATACGATCCGGCCTATTTTGCTCCAGTACAAAGCGCCGGTGCACATCATGCAGGGCTCTACCGTCACGTACAGGGTGGCATCCATAAGGTATTTGGCGCCCAATCCGCTGTAAGCCGCGGTCAGCGCGATGATCTCCGCATGCGCCGTGCTGTCCTTCAGCAGCTCCACCTGGTTGTACCCGCTGGCAATGACCGTATCGCCATGCACCACAATAGCCCCGATAGGGACTTCGTTGTTATCCAGCGCCAGGCGGGCCTGCTGCAGGGCTTTCCGCATAAAATATTCATCTTTATTCGGTATCATGCTTATGTGCTATAAATTCTCTGAGGGGTAAAATTATATCTTTATAAAATGCTTCACTGTTCCAGCCGGCACTGTCTCTTTCCTGCGCTGTCTGCCGGTAGTACATATTCCAGTAAGGATCATCCACCTGCCTGATGACCTTTTCCTTATCCAGGGCTCCGGGAGATAAGGCCATATCCCCGGTCTCCGTGTCCGTAAGGTACGGGTAGAACAGCACATCCATTTCCAGGGGATGCTCACTGCCGGCAAGCCAGTATCTCAGCACGGCTTCCAGGTAGTCCAGGGCCGCCGCGGGCGTGATGCCGGACAGGTCTATCCTGGCCAGCGACCTTTCCTCATCCTTTTCCCTGTATTTCACGATGCAGACCGTATCTATGGCATCCAGTGCCCTCCCCGCTACGGCATCCAGGTAACAGCCAACAAGATGCTTATCGTAATTGGAGGAGAAGACAACCCGGTACATCGTCCGGCCGAGGGTAAGGGTCTCCGTATGCAAAATAGTACCGCCAACCGCTATGCTCCAGCGGGTCCGGTTAAGATCACTACCGGCTTCCGGTATCAGCGTGTCCAGCTTCTGCTTCATATCCGTCCAGTACCTGTCCACGTAATACGCGCCTACATTCTTAAGCGGCAGCAGCCCTTTCAGCTGGCCCTGCCGTAAAAAGCCTTCTTTATCCTTTCCTTCAAAAACAGACTGGTATATTTCATGATGCAGCCGGAAACGGGCCAGGCCATCCTCACCTGTAAAGACAAACATCTCCTGGTCCTCTATGGCATCAGGCGACTGCTCCAGGCGGATACCCAGCACCTGGCGGTAAAAATATTTTAAAGGCGAGCTGACGAACTGCACCAGTACGGCGAGGTTCAGCTCAGGGGGCAGCGCAGTCGCCTCCCTCACCGCCGGCACAGGCGCTATTCTTTTGACCGCCGTGCCAGCCGGTTTATTATAATAATACAGACCGGGAAACGCCGGGTCATTATAACGGGCGCTGAAGCTGTGCAGGGGATGCTGTATGCAAAGCTCCTCTTCCACGTTCACTCCCGCCGGTACCCGCTGCTGCAGGTACACCAGGAGATCATTGATCAGCACGGACGGGTTTTTGAGCGTATTATCCTTTGGAGACCGCGCATTATAGCTGATGTAGAGCCGGCTCTGCGCGGACAGCACCGTTTCCAGGAACAGGTGCTTATCGCTGTCCTTCAGGTTCCTGTCTCCCAGCTGGTGCCGGTCCTGCATCAGGTTAAAATTCAGCCGCTTTTCCTTCCGGGGAAATTTATCATCATCCATACCCAGCATCGCCACCACCTTAAAGGGAATGCTCCGCATCGGGACCACGGAGCAGAAGGTAATCCCGCCGTTATAAAACAGGCCTGATCTTACATCTCCAGACAGTTGCTGCACAAAGCTGCGCTGGAAAATATCGTATGCCAGCGGCTCCTGGAAGAACCGGGACGCTTCGGCATATTCGTTCATCAGGCTATGGAGGTATTTCATATCCTCTCCCATCACTTCCTCATCCTGCTGCAGGAAGGCAGCCGTCACACCTCTGACATATTCCAGCCATTCCGCCACCGTACGGGCTTTATAGCGCTGCTCCACGCTTTTCATCAGTTGCGTTACAAAGGCGGAGAATAGTATCACGTCCTGCGAGGCCATACCTTCCACGACATCCAGGGGATAGAAATCGCTCCCGTCCTCCGTTGCCACCAGGTCTTCACCGCTCATACAGATACCGTACATCATCCTCCGCACGCCGTTCCACCAGCTCATCGTATAGGTCTGGTCCCCGGTATGCCCCCGCCACCCGCTGCGGATATTGGCCTCCTGCACGATGCTGCGTACCAGGCCGATATCCCGGATTCCCGTTTTTTCCCTGATCGCCCTGAATTCCAGCAGGCCCAGCACCTGCTCTGCCGTACAGCTATCCTCTTTCAGGCTCAGTATTTCCAGCAGCGCTCCCGGCAGCGTATCGCCCTCCGAAACATAGGTATCCGCGATCTTGTACCGGAAAGGCACCGGCGCATTGGAGAACACCCCTTCTATAAAAGCCGCATATATATTCACATCACTGCACACCACCAGTATATCCCTGGCGCGGATGTCCGGCTGCTCCTCCGTCACAAGACGGACAAGGTAGTTGTACAGGCCCTCCACTTCCCGTTGCGGGGTATAATGCCGGTGTACCTGGATGGTGCCGTCCCTTAAAAAATCATAAGGGATCGTATCCCTTTCCGAAAGCGTCATATTGTGAAATATCTCGAACTGGACCCTGGACAGCAGGGTCGTATTGGAAGGCTCGCTCACCGCTACCGGCTCGTAGGCATTGATCAGCTCCTCGTTCCGGAAGAGCAGGCGGATGGTCTGCTGTATCATTTTACCCCAGCTCACCAGCAGCTCGTTACCGATCGTATAATGCTCATTGATCACATACCCTTTGGCTTTCCACAAGGCGATATCCCTCTCACTGTTATCATCCCCCCAGTAAATGAACGGGGAGGGATTGATAAGGTAGAAACAGATATCAATATATTTCGCAAGCCGGTAAAATACCTCCAGGTGATATTTGGTAAATACGGACAGGCCGAAAAGATAGATGACAGGCAACTGCTCCCGGAGCCGCCTATGCTTTTCCGGGTCGTCTATATGCTGCAGGATATAGTTCCTGACATAATTGATATTATGGTATTCGGAGGATTCCTGCCGGTGCCGGGCCTCTATTTTGCTCCACAGGTATGCCTGCCAGTGCGGCGCGCTGTCCGGGCTCATAGCGCTCCATTCTTCTATGAACTCCTGCCGGTATATCTGGTACTGGTCGAACAAGTCTGCTACCTTTTCCGCTAGCAGCAGGCGCTTTATGTCCGTATCGTGCGTGGTATCCAGCAGGTAGGTCGCCTGCTCGGGGAAACGCGTTTTAAATTCTTCCGTCCCCAGGATATTATAGAGCATCCATACATAGCTCTGCCGGTTCAGCGTTACCTGGAAGGCCCCGCCCAGCGCGAGATAGACCACAAAGAGAATATCATTGGGCCTGGAGAACCTGATATTGGATGCGATGCCCCAGCCTGCAGCCAGCTGATGCTTCAGCCAGATATTCATCCCCTCCGTCTGGGAGACGATATGATACGGCTGGAATACCGGAGGCACCCGGGATTGCATCCCTGAGCGCAACTGCCGGAACAGACCGTCCAACTGGTTAGATACATACAACTGGATAGACATAGGACATTTACTACAATCAGTACATAAAAGACAATAAAAATAATAAATCTTTGGAAGGTAAACCAACGAAACTGCCCGCTGCATTCATGGCAACCGGTCTTACTGTGGCTCCGGAGAGGCAAAATATGCCATTTCCCGGCGCAACAGTGCCGGTAATATCCCTGCGCTAATCCGGCTTTTTCGTGCTTCCCGGTCCTTCCGCCTGCAACATCTTCCGCCATTCAAAATAGCTGACGGATGCTACAATGAACAGGAATGCTGTCAGGGCGGCATAGAGGTATAACCCTTTATGGATCTGTAAGGGAACGGCAATAAAATTACTGATATTCAGCACAAGCCAGTTCTCTACCTTCCTTTTAGCCATCAGCCACATCCCTGCCCAGGCAAAAGCCGCGACCGTAGCGTCCCAGACCACATCCAGGCTATCCGTGTAAGTGCTGATGACCGTATATAATATGACAAATGCGGTCACCACGATACCGGCCGCTCCTAAAAGCTCCTTCCGCGTAGCCGATGATATCGGTACAGGCCGTTCATCTTTCCTTTTGAACTGCCAGATATACAGCCCGTAAACGCTCATGACCAGGTAGTACAGATTCAGGTAAGCCTCCGCGTACAGGGATGCCCCGTAAAAGATATAAATGGTCACGGCGACCCCTATGATCCCGAATATGTAATTGACCGGGTTATTCTTACGGGCATATAATACCTGCAGCACGCTGAAAAAGACACCCGTTATTTCCAGCCAGGGCCACGCTGCTATGCTTTCCCACAGATGATGCATACGGTAGTTTTTAAGTCGTTACGGCTGCTGCTGCAAGGCCGTTTTATGTTTATGGTAATATTTGCAGGCGGACGTAAGAGGACATACCCCGCACCTGGGCGTACGGGCAAGGCAGATATACCTGCCATGCAGGATGAGCCAGTGGTGAGCCTTATGTATCAGCGCTTTCGGAAAATGGGTAATGAGTATTTTCTCGACCTTTACCGGCGTATTAGCCGTCAGTGGTACGAGGCCGATCCTCCTGCTCACCCTGAACACATGGGTGTCCACAGCCATATTGGGCTGGTTATCCAGCACGGAAGTGATCACATTGGCGGTCTTCCGCCCTACGCCCGGCAGCCTGATCAATTCGTCCACCGTCATAGGAACCCGGCCGTCAAAATCCCGCATCAGCATAGTGCCCAGCCCTACCAGGTGCTTAGCCTTGTTATTGGGATAGCTGATACTTTTTATATATTCAAATACTTCCGCCACCTCAGCGTCCGCCAGCTTTCCGGGTGTCGGGAACCGTTTGAACAGCTCCGGCGTCACCATATTCACCCGCTTATCGGTACACTGGGCCGAAAGCACCACAGCTATCAGCAACTGAAAGGGGTTATCATACATCAATTCGGTTTCCGGCTCCGGCAGGTGCTCGGAAAAATAATTGATCACATATTGATAGCGTTCTTTGAGCGTCATGAAAGCACAGTAGTTTTATGAATTAGCTATGAAGCTGCAAGATAACGGAAAAACGCCGGACTGCCATGTATCACGGCAACCGGCCGGGGTGTACAGCCTACCGGATATTTTATTGTTGGAGAAGAACACCAGCAACGGAGAACACTATATAAGGTAGTTGATGAAGCGATGGAGCAGTAATAAGGAATGGAAAAAATGAAAGAGGCTGTCCGCTTTCCCAGGGACAGCCTCTTTTGGGGGATACCGGTACAAGCAAACTATAATACCGGCTCCACTGTATAGCCCAACCGGTGCAGCAGGCGCAGGACGCCCTGGGGGCCGACCAGGTGCGCGATACCCACCGCGAAAAAGGTAGGCTGCTCCTTCATCAGGGCCTCCATCTGTGGTATCCAGGCCTGGTTACGGTCATCTGTCAGCGCCGGGCGTGCCGCTTCGCTAATATGGTCCGGGTTCAGGAAATACTCCTCCAGCCCGGCCAGGTCTTCGGTCACATAGTACTGCATAAGCTGCTCTATCTCCTGTGTCATCAGGCGGCCGATGCTGTCCCTGCTGTTATCATTCAGGTATAATTTTATTCTTTCCAGCTCTTCACCTTCGGTCATCTTCTCCAGCACAGCCACCTGCTGGGCGGCGGTTTCCAGGCTGTGCACCTTTTTACCGTCCTTTTTGGCCATACTGATGATATTCATATCATAGGACTGGGTATTGGGACAGGAAAACGACTGCAGTGCAAATATGGAAGAGAGTATGCCCGGGGACAAGCCCTCCAGCGCCTTCAGCGAAACACCCATCTTTGCCTGCACCAGCGTATCCAGGTGCCGGTATTCGTCCGGGGTAAAATAAGTGGACAGCCCCTTTCCTTCCGGCGCTTTCATACCCTTGAAGATGTCCATCTGCACCGCGGGATCGGTTATGTCCAGCTCCACGCATACCTGTCGGGTCTGGCCGTAAGCTTTTTCCAGCCTGGAAGACCAGTCGTATTTTTCCGCACAGATCAGGTGAATGGTGCCCATAAGATAGGAAGGACTTTTCAGCCCCTTGCCTGATATCTTCCATATATTGGCATTACGAAGCTGAAAGGGCGCCTGTTCGGAAGTCGCAGCCTGTCTTTTCTGCCGCTGCGCCACAGCAGGCATCGCAAGCACCCCGAAGCTCACCAGGAGCGCAAGCGCAATAATTCTTTTCATCATGTTGCTATTTCTTTTTTAATTCCAGGATCGTATGGCTCAGTCCCACACCATCCCTGGTATGCACCACTTCAAATCCGGCCTGTTCTATAAAGTCCGAAAACACCCTGCTGTCATACATCTGGCTGTTCCCGTTCGCCATAGTGGTGAAGTACAGGGAGGTCATCTGAAGCGTGAAAGCAGAGGTGGCAAAACGCTGCCTGTCCCAGAAGGTCTCGTTAATAAATATACGGGTATGCTCACCCGCCACTTCATGGCATTTTTTGAGGATGGTTATAATTTCCGCATCCGAGAAGCAATCCAGGAACTGGCTCATCCAGATCACGTCATAACCCTCCGGCAGCAGGTTCTCTTCCTTCAGGATGTCCTGCGGGTAATACTGCACCCGGCCTTCAAAGCCCGCCTTATTGATATTTTCACGCGCCATCCCGATCTGGCCGGGCAGGTCCACGATACCCATTTCCACGTCAGGGTCATATTCCAGGCATTTAAGCGTCCATTTCCCGGTATTGCCTCCTATATCCAGCACCCTGGCAGGCCGGGACTCGAAGATGACAGGAAGCGCCACGGGAAATACGATATCTGAGTAGAAGTGGTCAAAATTGAGCCAGCTTTCCAGTGCCCGCGGGGGAAACTGCGACAGCCCCTGGTAAATGGTCGGCCATTCGCCAATGCTCTTCAGTCCTTCGGGACCGGAGTTCCTGATGGACGCCTCCAGCGCACCGGCGCCACCGGCACAGACGTCCCGCATAAATTCAAAATTCACCCGGGTCATCTCATTATTCAATAATATATGGCCCGTTTTGGCAAGGAAATAACGGTCCTCTTTCCGGTACAGCAGGCCGATGCCCAGCCCGGCCTCCATCAGTATCCTGACACCATAATACGACATATCCACCTGCCCCGCTACCTCCCGGATGGTCATACCCTCCTGCCTGCTTTCCTCCACCAGCTTCAATATCCCCTGGTCCACCAGCAGCCTGCTGGCTTCCCAGACATAGGGAGCGAAAGCTATGAGCTGCGCCCTGTCCAGTGCGTCTATCACCTTTATATCATCCCGGTCAAACAATGTACCGCTATTTTTTTGTTCTGTCTGTTGCATGCTTGGTCTTAAGTGTAAAAACAGCATCAAAAATACTATAATAAGTCAGAAAATATGTTCCGGGCCATAAAAAAGCAGTGCGCCGGCCGTTTAGAAAAAAACCATAATATTTCCGATGTAAAGAGTTATTATTTACATTTGCACCTTAAACTATTTAAAAATAATTCAAAAAAATTGATATGGCAACTACAGCAGATATTCGTAACGGAATGATTCTGAAGCTTGATGGAGCTTTGTACAGCGTAGTAGAATTCGGACAAAATAAAACTGCTCGTTCCGCGGCAAAAGTGTGGGCCAAGCTGAAAGGTGTAGATAACAACAGGAGCATAGAACATACCTGGAATTCAGGAGATACCCTCTTCCCGGTAAGAGTAGAAAAAAGAAACTATCAGTTTTTATATAAGGATGAGAACGGGTTTAACCTGATGGATACCGAGACATTCGAACAGATCACGGTACAGGAAAACCTGATAGATAAGCCGGGCCTTTACAAGGATGGCCAGGACTGCTTCGTTATGGTCAATACCGAAACCGAGCTGCCTATGAGCGTGGAGCTGCCCGCATCTGTCGTATTGAGGGTTACTTATACGGAACCCGGCCTGAGAGGTGATACCGCTACCAGGACGCTGAAGCCCGCGACACTGGAAACCGGCGCCAGCATCAATGTTCCGCTGTTCGTGGATACCGATGAGCTGATCAAGATCAATACCTCCACCGGTGAATATATGGAAAGAGTAAAAGGATAAAACGATCCTTTACTACTTTTATTGTAGCGTGAACTAAATTTACTTTTAAAAAAACTCAATATGGAATTCAAACAGATTCAGGAATTACTGAAAGCAGTAAACAAGTCGAATATCAGCGTATTAAAGATAAAGGATGGTGATTTTGAGATCACTATCAAGCAGCAAAGTGCCGAAACGGAAGCCCAGGTCATCGCGACGCCCATCTACCAGGCCCAGCCGGTACAGATAGCCCAGCCTGCTGCTCCTGCGCCTGTTCAGGCGGCGCCTGCCGCTCCGGCTGCAAACGCTCCCGCAGCGGACAGCAGCAATGCCATCACTGTAAAATCCCCTATGATCGGCACTTTCTACAGGGCATCCGGACCGGACAAGGCTCCTTTTGTATCCGTAGGCGATGAGATCAAGGTAGGCCAGGTGCTGTGCATCGTTGAGGCGATGAAATTATTCAATGAAATAGAAAGCGAAGTAAGCGGCCGCATCGTAAAAGTACTGATCGATGACGCCTCTCCCGTGGAATACGACCAGCCTTTATTCCTGGTAGAGCCTGTTTAATAGCAGGGCTGCACCAAGACATCCGCGACTTGTAAATGGAGAACCTGCTCTTTTACAAGTCGCCTGTTTTCATAAATAACTGAAGAGAGCGCCGTATCAATAACGCTATTGTACCCGCTTCAAGTATTTACAGCATTTTATTATATACCTGTATGTTCAAAAAAATATTAATAGCCAACAGAGGCGAAATAGCACTTCGTATTATCAGAACCTGTAGAGAAATGGGCATCAAAACCGTGGCGGTATATTCCACTGCAGACAAAGACAGCCTGCATGTCCGTTTTGCCGACGAGGCCGTATGTATTGGTAAGCCCCAGGGATCGGAATCCTACCTGAACATTCCCAACATCATGGCGGCGGCAGAGATCACCAATGCGGATGCTATTCACCCCGGCTACGGTTTTCTTGCCGAGAATGCCGGCTTTTCCGAGATCTGTGCCAAATACGGTATCAAGTTCATCGGTCCCACTCCCGAGATGATCAGGAAAATGGGCGATAAAATGACCGCCAAAGAGACCATGATCGCTGCCGGCGTACCCGTGATCCCCGGCTCCGAAGGCCTGCTGGAAAGCGTGGAAGAAGCCAAGAAGCTGGCCAGGGAAATGGGACTGCCCGTTATCCTGAAGGCTACCGCAGGCGGCGGCGGAAAAGGTATGCGCGTGGTATGGAACGAGGACGAGCTGGAAAAGGCATATGATACTGCCAAGGCCGAAGCGGCCGCTGCCTTCAAGAATGACGGCATTTATATGGAAAAGTTCGTGGAAGAGCCGCGCCATATAGAGATCCAGGTAGCAGGCGACCAGTTCGGTACCGTTTGCCATATGAGCGAACGCGACTGCTCCATCCAGCGCCGCCACCAGAAGCTGGTGGAAGAGTCTCCCTCTCCTTTCATGACCCCTGAATTGCGCCAGAAAATGGGCGAAGCGGCCATCAATGCCGCCAAAGCCATCAATTACGAGTCCGTGGGAACCATTGAATTTTTAGTGGACAAGCACCGTAATTTCTACTTTATGGAAATGAATACCCGTATCCAGGTAGAGCATGGCGTAACCGAAGAGACCATCAATTTCGACCTTATCAAAGAGCAGATCAAGATAGCTGCAGGCATTCCCATAAGCGGCAAGAACTACGAACCGCAAATGCACGTGATAGAGTGTCGTATCAACGCGGAAGACCCGTACAATGACTTCCGTCCGAGCCCCGGCGTCATCAAGGTATTGCATACACCCGGCGGCCATGGCGTTCGTGTGGATTCGCACATCTATGCCGGCTATACTATCCCCCCGTATTACGATTCTATGATCGCCAAGCTGATAGCCGTGGCACAGACCAGGGAAGAAGCGATCCAGACCATGGAAAGGGCACTCAGCGAATACGTGATAGACGGCGTTAAGACCACGATACCTTTCCACCTGCAATTGATGAAGAATGAAGATTTCCGCAACGGTAACTTCACCACCAAATTCATTGAAAGCTTCGAGTTAAAATAGCAGACCTGAAAAGGGTCCATATACGGCAAGCGATACCTCCCGGTATCGCTTGCTTTTTTTATTCCGGCTGCACCACCCATGAAGCCGCGCGGAATGACAGTGAGCTGACAATACTTTGACGTGACCGTGACAGTCCCCCGGCGTGATTCGAATACCTTTGCACTTGTAAATAAGCAGCCGATGCTTATCTGCAGCAACAGACAAACAGCAAACATTCTCATAAGGCTGCGAGCCAACTGGATTAAAAATTATTCAACCGTTTTAATACCGCTTTGGATGCAGTTTCAAATCAAAACCTGCCTGGGCGCCATAGGACTGATAGCCTCTGCCTTTCAGGGGTATGGTCAGCTCAGGGACTCGCTCTCCTACGAATACCTGGAAACAGGTACCCTGGAAGAGATCGTAACCACGGCAACCCGGACAGAACAATCCCTTAAAAACGTGCCTATGCCGGTCACTGTGATCAAAGGCGCGGACATCCAGCGCATGGGCGCGCTCCGGCTGAATGAGGTACTGGCGGAACAGACCGGGATCCAGGTCATCCAGGATCATGGCGCGGGTGTGCAGGTGCAGGGCCTGAGCACGGATTATGTCCTGATACTGATAGACGGAGAACCCGTAATAGGACGTACCAAAGGGAATATTGACCTGACCAGGCTGGTAGTGGGCAATATCGACAGGATAGAAATAGTAAAAGGTCCCTCCTCTTCGCTGTTCGGCAGCGAGGCTATGGGAGGCGTTATCAATATCATCACCAAGAAGGGTAAGGAGACGCTCTCCGGGAGCCTGAGGGCCCGGTACCGGCGGTACAATACCCTTGACCTGTCCGCTGAAGCGGGGAAGCAGCACCGCAAGCTGGGCTGGTATATCTTCGGGAACCGTATGAGCAGCGACGGCTATTTTGCCAGGGGCGCCGCCAGCAGCATTACCAAAACGATCGCGCCTTTCACCGGCTATACGGCCAGCGGCAAGATAAGCTACCGTTTTTCTCCCTCCCTGGAGCTGGCGGTGAATGCCCGTATCTTCAAGGAAGACCAGCATAACCGGAAGCAGGTGGAAGTGAACGCCACGCCCCACCTGATTCGTGAGCAGACCAACCGCATGGACCTGAGCCTGACACCAACGCTTTACTGGACCCTGGCGCCCGGTAAAAAGTTCCAGATACGGAATTATATTACCAGCTTCCGCACCAGGAGCCTGTATGAGTACCAGGGCAGCAATGAGGTATATGATGACAGCTATTTCAGGCAGTTCTTCAACAGGTCCGAGATACAGTACGACCACCAGTTCAATACCCGTCATACCACTACCCTGGGCGTGGGCAACATCCTGGAAGGCGTGGATGCTACCAGGTATGAGAACAGCAATACCTTCAACCAGTTCTACGGGTTTGCCCAGCACCAGTGGCAACTGTTGCAGCAGATCCAGGTAACGGGCGGCTTCCGGTACGACAAGCATAACCAGTATGCGGACAGGTTCAGCCCCAAGCTGGCGGCAGGATGGAATATCAGCAAGACCTGGAGCATCCAGGCAAGCGTGGCGGGCGGGTATAAGGCCCCTACCTTTGAGCAACTGCTGCTGAACTTCACCAATCCCACCGTGGGCTATACCGTAGTGGGCACCAATGTGGCCGCCCGTGCCATACGCAAGCTGGAAGAAGAAGGCCAGATACAGCAGATACTGATAGATCCCTCCACCATCGGGGCGATCAGCGCGGAAAGCTCCCTGGCCTATAATGTGGGATTTAAGTTCCAGCCGGGCAGGCGGCTGCTCGTCCAGGCCAACCTGTTCCGGAACAATATTACCGATATGATAGATTTCAATACCGTGGCCATCAAAACCAACCAGGGCGCTATCTATTCGTATTTTAACCGGAACAAGGTATTTACACAGGGCGTGGAAGCGAATGCCTCGCTGAAGCTCCCGTATGATCTTGAGATCAGCGCAGGCCTGCAATATCTTGACGCAAAGGACGCTACGGTCTGGAATGATGTCAAAGCCGGCAAAGTGTATTACAGGGACGATCATAACCTGGACCGCAAGGTGGCACCGGCAGATTACGGCGGCCTGTACAACCGTTCCAGGTTCACCGGCAACATCAAAATACATTACAATAATACCAGGTACGACTTTGATATTGCATTAAGGTCCATATTCAGAAGCCGGTTCGGGACCGGGCTCGACGTGAACGGCAACGGCATCCTGGACGATGACAGGGAGTATGCCGCAGGCTACCAGCTCTGGAATCTTTCCGTCAGGAAGTTCGTCAGGAAACTGGGCTTTGAAGCCGGGGTCAATAATATTTTTGATGTCCACACGCCCTACGATCCCACTACACCCGGTCTGAACTGGTATGCCGGCATCAGCTATAAGTTTAATTAATATTGCCTAACCTCCAAAATATCTTTATCAGACAATGAAACGCAACATTATTTCCCTGGGACTGCTTACAGCCTGCGCAGGCCTGATCCTTGCCACCGCTTCCTGTACCAAGAAAAACACACCCGAACCCAATAATACCACGCAGCAGCCGTCCGGCATTGAAGTGAAGACCATCACCAGCCTGGAAGCCAATGAAAAGGTGTACCTCAACCTGACCACCGGAAATACCGTAGCGGCCACGGAGCTGACCAGCACCAACTGGGACATCTCCTTTTACGCGAAAGACAGGAATATCGTGGTAGCCGTGAACAGCGGGGATGAAGGAAACGGCGCTGCAGGCGCGCAACTGGTAGCTACCGGCTTTGAAGATATGAAAGAAGCTCCGGCATCAGGATATCTGCCAGGCAAGGAAGCCACGGGCGATTTCCTTAAATGGAGCAACTATACCGGCAGCAATGAGCCCAAACACGCTGTACTGCCCAAACCGGGCCTGACCATCGTGATCAAAACGGCGGACGGCAAGTACAGCAAGCTCCAGATGGTGAGCCTGTACCAGGGCAATCCCAATACCAACAGCGCCGGATTCGCTGACCTGAACACCCGTCCCGCGTTCGGTTATTTCACCTTCCGTTACGCTACACAGACCAATGGCAGCCGTAATTTCTGACAGGCGGCCCATGGTATATATCCATTACCATAAAAAATTTGTGACCCCTTCAATTCAACATAATGAAATATAAGATACTGGCAGCCTTTTTACTTTTACATGCCGCAGTGTGGATGTCCTGCAAAAAAGATGCCCCTTCCCAGCCGTCAGCGAAAGAGGAAAACAAGGAAGAGCCGGGAACGGCAAGCTTCAATCTCAGGGGACAATATATCTGGGACTTTGAGATACCAAATATCGGCGCCCAGCGGTCCCAATTATTCTTTTATAAGGATTCCATAGGATATGCGATGAACGGTCCTGCCTACACCACAGATTATGTGATGATGCTGGAGGACTATACGGACAAGAACGGGGAACGCCGGTGGATCGGTACCGGCAGGGGCGGCAGCATCTCCAAGGATGGCGTATGGTTCGTGTTATTCTTCAAGGATATTACGGACCAGTCCGTAAGCGTATATAAGCGTGAATGTAAAGACGGCAGGTCTGAAGCAGAAACGTTCCCTTACCCTTCGGAACATGCCACGGAAGATCATGGCTGGAACAAGTATATAAAGCAATAATTTTTTCGTAATGGCGGGTGATGAAAATTGCCTGCCCGGTTTTCATAACCAGTCTTTTTTTTGTTTAGTGTTAGTGTTACAGGCTACCGGATATCTGGTCCCGCAAACGGTAAAACGTTAAAGGATTACGATAGAAGGCAGCCTGTTTTTTTCAGGACCGCCCTGGAATTGTACTAAATATTAAATAAAACAACATACATATCCTTCTTAAACCCATACTATATAATTTCAACATAAACAATACCCTAAAAAATTTTAATGAAAAATTAAAAATTAACATTAAAATCAATACATTTATTTTCAATTTAAACGGAAATAAATCAGTTCATCATTTTACAACTCAAAGGGTATGATTAAAAATTTCTACTTAAAGCTGGGCATCATGCTCATGCTCTTTCTATCGTCGTCATTAGGGTTTAAAGCAAGGGCACAATTGGTACAGGTCGGAACAGGCACCACCTATTCGGGTGTCAGTCCTATTAACTCTTGCTACGTTTACAACTATACCCAGCAGATCTATACGGCAGCAGAAATCATTGCGGCCAACGGGAATACAACCCCTGTGGGCACCATCAACAACCTCCGGTTCCACATCAACACGGCATCCTATAACTCCGGCACTGCCAATTTCAATAACTGGAAAGTGTATATCGGGTTTGTAGCGCAGGGAGACTTTACGTCCAACACCAACTGGGTACCCCTGGCCAGTCTGACCCAGGTATATTCTGGCGTGCTGACCTTTCCCGCCAACGGCAACTGGCTGGATATACCATTATCGACCCAGCTCGCCTGGAACGGCACCAGCAATATCGTAGTAGCCATTCACGAGGAAGTGCCGGGGTATGACTGTACCATGCAGTGGACCTCCACCAGCACATCCCCTACCTACAGGACCATTTATTATTATAACGACAGCAACAATCCGAACCCGGCATCTCCGCCCTCGGCATCCGGCCGCTCTTACACAAGACCGAATATCCAGTTCAATTTCGTGGCGCCCTGTAATGCCAGCACTGTCTATCCTGCCAGCGCCACTACAACAGCCACTCCCGGCAGCTCCTGCTTCGGGACCAATGTAGCCTTTACGCTGAATCCGGTTTCCGCGATGCCTAATGTATCCGGGCTGACCTACCAGCTACAGTATGCTACTGCGCTTGCAGGCCCCTATTCCAATGTTGCGGGTGCCATAAGCTCTACCACAACTATCAATTATGCCCCTGCCAACAGCGGCTACTACAGGATACAGGTCTTGTGCGGCAGCACGCCTACCTCCCTGGCCAGCTCGGGTGTCAATATTACGGTCGATAATCCGCAACTGGCCAGCACTGCCGGCGCTACACGCTGCGGTCCCGGCACATTATCCCTGAACGCCACTGCTTCAGGCAGCTATACGGTCAACTGGTACACCAACCCGACCGGGGGACAGCCGATTTTCACTGGCAGTAACTTTACTACTCCCTACTTATCATCCACCACCACCTATTACGCTGCCGCATCCACCCCTCCGACCCAGATAAACGCAACCATCGGAACAGGTACGGGATCTACCGGCGGAAGCAGCTATGTTCCGGGACCTTTCAGTATCTATTACCGCCGTACGACCATGCAACTGCTGTACACCGCTGCGGAGATCACTGCTGCCGGCGGCACCCGGGGTAATATAACCTCTCTTGCATTTAACTGTACGGGCGTACCCGCATATGCCATTCAGAACTATACCATCCGGATAGCAACGGCACCCTCCACCATGACCACGTTGACCTGGCAGCCAATGGCGAACTTCACCCAGGTTTACAACAATGCTTCCTATACGCCTACCACGGGATGGCAGACGATCAATTTCGGAACACCTTTCCCCTGGAACGGCACGGACAATATTGTCATATATATATGCTGGGACCAGACCCAGCCCAGCTACAGTTCTACCGGGAATCACCAGTTCACAACTAAATCCGGCAGGTTCCTTTATACCTGGACAGACGGAACCGGAACATCCTGCGGCGAAACCGGAACTTCGACTTCCACTGATGTACCCAATATCCGCTTTGGTATCAGCGCAAGCTGCGAAGGCGCCCGTACAGCCGTGACCGCAACTGTAAATACCTCACCGCGTATTACCGCGGCATATGATAGTGTTGTCTGCAACAGCGCCATCACATCCTTCAATATAACCTCAGCTCTCAGTAATTATACAACCTATAACTGGGCCTACATAGGCGCGGGAACAGGTACCTTATATACAGATCCCCAGGCCAGCACCCCCTATTCGGGAACCAGCCTGACGACCCTGTATTTCAAAAGCTCCGTTCCTGGCCTGCACAGGGTAGTTATCAACGGCAATAATCCCACCACCGGATGCGCCACATCGGACACTTTCCTGATATTTGTAAATCCTGATGCCGGGAGCTTTGCCATCACCGGTGACAAGGATACCCTTTGCCAAAGCGGCATATCCTCCATTAATGTATCCAATGCCGCGTATTTAAAACCCGGCTTTTACACCTGGTACCAGTCAGATAACGGCACCACTTATACCAGCATGGCTACACCTGCGCTGCCATTCAATACCGCTACGCTTACCGCTCATAAATACTACAGGATAGTGGTAAGAAACAGCAATAACCAAAGCTGTGACACCATCAATAAAACCATTTATGTAGCGAACCCGGCCATTATCAGCACGGTTAACGGCTCTCACTGCGGACCAGGCCAGGTACAACTGGAGGCTTACGGCAACCCGGGAGAATCCGTCCTGTGGTTTGAATCCCAGTCTTCTGCAACACCTATATTCACAGGCAATGTATTTACCACGCCTTACCTGGCGAATAATACCACTTACTATGCACAGCCAAGTGTAGGCTCTTCAATAAGCAACGTACAGATCGGTACCGGCACTGCCACATCAGGAACCACATCTGCCGGACCATACAACATCTATTACAGGAGCTCTACCGTACAGATGATGTACACTGCCGCTGAGATCATTGCAGCAGGCGGACAGGCAGGCAACATCATGTCCATGGCCTTCAATTGCATACAGCCTCCTGAATACAGCCTGCCGAATTACACGCTCAGGATAGCGACCGTACCTTCTGCTATGACCACCCTTACCTGGCAGCCCGCCGCCAATTTCACACAGGTATACGCCAATGCAAGCTATATGCCGGGAACCGGGTGGCAGACGATCACATTCAACACGCCTTTTGCCTGGAACGGAAGCGATAATATCGTTATCAACGTATGCTGGGATATGGTACCCGCCTACAGCAGCACCGGCGGTACACATCAATACACCAGCATTTCCAACAGGATGCTCTATAGCTGGAGCGATGTGTCTAATATGTGCCCTTCCACCGGCTCATCCACCAGCAACTTATTACCTAACCTGAAGCTGGTGATAGAAAGCGGCTGTAAAGGTACCAGGGTACCGGTGGATGCTACCATCCTTGAAATTCCCGAGGTCAACCTGGGCGGCGATATCAACAAATGCGTGGACCAGGGACACATGGAGTTTCTGAATGCGCGCAATGCGGGGGCCAATTATACCTGGGATAATAATTATAACGGACAGGTCAGGGTGATAAACAGCAGCGGCACGTACTGGGTGACCGTAACCAATACCAGCGGCTGTTCCAGTTCCGACACCGTATCTGTACAATTCAACTACAACCCGGTATCAGAGCTGGGCAATGACACCACTACCTGTCTCCGCACTCCATTAACGCTGGACGCGGGTGGCAATGGCATACAATACTTCTGGAATACAGGAGCTACGACACGTTCCATCAATGTGAACCAGAGCGGACAATATATTGTGTTCATCACAGCGGAGAACGGTTGTACCACGCAGGATACCATCAATGTTACACAGCGCGGCAATACACCTTCCCACGACGGCATCTGGGTGAGGAATATCAATCCCAATACCTTTAACTTCACCCTCACGAATCCCCAGAATGTAGGATCTGTGCGCTGGGACTTCGGTGACGGCAGCCCTTACTCCTTCCAGATGAATCCTACACATACCTATAACAGCAACGGGCATTATATAGTAAGGATCATAACCTACAGCAGTTGCGGGTCTGCCCTGGATACCACCGCCATCCATATCAAAGGTCTGGATATCAGCGATATCAGCACACAGCAACTGATCAAGCTGTACCCTAACCCCGCATCTGATGTCGTGACGGTCGAAGCAGACAAGGTAATGATACAAAGCATCCATATCGTAGATGCCACAGGCCGGATAGTTGACGCGATCCCGGATCTGAACACGGCTTCCGTACGTGTCAATACGGAAAAGCTGGCCTCCGGTATGTATTATATCATCATCAATACCAATACCGGTCAGGTACAGAAAAAGCTGGATATCATAGGTAAGCATCCATAAGCCTTTCTGTATATCATCATAAAGCGGCAGGCACCTTCAGGTGCCTGCCGCTTCGCTTTATTGCAGGTCGTGCGGAGAGATATTTAACGTAAAATTCACACTCAGCGAACCTTGTATAATATATATCCATTTCAACATCCATTTTATAAAAAAAATATGAATTCAGGATTATTTGTCTTTGAAAAAATGCAATAACTTTATCAAAAAATAACACTATTATCCTAACGCTCTAAACAATCACCTAAATATGAACAGGATATTTTACACAATATGCAGTCTGTTGGCCGGGCTTTGCTTGCTGCCGCTGACCGGATTTTCGCAAAATGCAAACCAATACGGGTTTCAGGCTGTATCCGGAACATTCACGCCGGTCACGGGTGCCACGTCTCTATCTGCCATACAGTCAGATGATGCGATATCTGCAGCCACGAACATCGGCTTTACATTCAATTACTGCGGAACCAACTATACGCAATTCAGGATCAGCTCCAACGGCTTTTTAACATTCAACACATCAGTAAGCAGCTCTTATCTCACCAACAGCCAGGCTGAGCTGAACAGTATCAAGCCGGCCCTGATGTGGCTCTGGGATGACCTGAGCGGCGCTGTCGGCACAGCTTCTTATGTAGTGACCGGCACCACCCCCAACCGCGTGCTGACGATCCAGATGCTTAACTGGCGCTGGAACTACAACAGCTCTTACGCCGCCACTATTTCCGTACAGATAAAGCTGTATGAGACCACCAATATCATTGAGTATGTCTATCGGCAGGAAGCGGGTACCGGTAATACTTCCGGATCCAGCGGCGCAAGTATAGGCATCTGCGATAACCTGGGCACTCCCACCTATCTGTCGCTGAACAATACCAGCGCAAGCCCTACCGCGTCCCCCACCGTCTTTACAGCCAACCTTGATGTAAGACCGGCTACAGGACAGGTATATCGCTTTTCTCCACCGACCCCATGTAATTCCGGCACCGTATTCCCGGCTACCGCCAGCACCATACTGGACAAGGACTCTATCTGTGTGGGCAAAAGCACAAGCGTAAGCTTTGTGCCCGGATCAGCTATGCCTGTTGTAACAGGTATCACCTACCAGTTACAATCCGGCCCGTCCGCTACCGGTCCCTGGGCCAATGTCGGTACGCCGTCAGCCGGCACCAACTTTGTAGTAACACCCGGCACACTGACCTATTACAGGATACAGGTATTGTGCAGCGGCACTCCTGCATCCCTGGTGTCTACACCTGCAGGCGTATTTGTTGAAAGCCCTACCACACCTACCGCCAGTAATATTTCAAGATGCGGCCCGGGCAATGTTACCCTGACCGCCAATACCAATGCGACACCTATATGGTATGGCAGCCTGTCCGCTACCACACCATTATTTACCGGTAATAACATTACAACATTCCTGTCCAATTCCACTACTTTTTATGTAGCTGCGGGACTTCCGCCCACAATGGAGAACAAAGTAGTAGGAAACGGCGCCAACCAGACATCTAACCAGGCGACACCTTTCTATGGATTATATGGAGGCTATAAGCACGAATACCTGGTCACACAGGCTGAGCTTGCTGCCTTCGGCATCTATCCCGGCACCGAAATAAGAGGATGGGGCGTAGACATTTATTCCGGCTCAGGAAGCTATGCCGGTCTCCAGATCAGCATGGGCACTACTGCTGCCACAACACTTAATACCACCTTCCAGACCGGCGCAACGATAGTAAAAAATCCTCAGAATGTATCTGTCAGCGTTGGTGAGAATGTTTTCGACTTTGATGTACCTTATGTGTATAACGGCGGCAACCTCCTTATCCAGACCTGCTGGAGCAATAATGCATCTTCCGCTCCCTACTCCTATGTGAAGCAGGACGGTACCTCCTACAACTCTACACACTATTATTACGTGGATAACATCACTCCTGCTGCGATGTGCGGCTATGCCAGCGGTGGCAGCACGCTCACTTCAAGGCCTAAATTCATCTTTAAGGTAATGGACAGGTGTGAAAGCGCGAGAGTGCCTGTTGAGGTGCTGATCAAGGAAATACCTGAAGTGGACCTCGGCGCGGATATCAATACTTGTGTGGATGAAGGTCATATGGAATTCCTGAATGCGCGCAACTCCGGCTCAGACTATAGCTGGGATAATAATTACAACGGACAGGTAAGGGTCATTGACCGGAGCGGCACCTACTGGGTAACCGTAACCAATCCATCCGGCTGTGCCAGCTCAGACACGATCAATGTAACATTCAAATACAACCCGGTATCAGAACTGGGCAACGATACCACGCTTTGCCTGAATACAGCCCTGACACTGGATGCCGGCGGCAACGGTATACAATACTACTGGAATACCGGCGCTACTACCAGGGCCATTACAGTGAACCAGGGCGGTCAGTATTTTGTAATCATCACCGCTCAGAACGGCTGCATCACCCAGGACTCTATCAATGTGACCCAGCGCGGCCTGCGCCCTACCCAGGACGGTATAAGAATAAGGAACATCAATCCGAATACCTTTAATTTCTCCCTGTACAATCCTCAGAATGTAGGCTCAGTACGTTGGGATTTCGGGGACGGTTCTCCTTACTCTTACCAGATGAATCCCGTACACACTTACAACACCAACGGGAATTACATTGTAACCATTACCACCTACAGCTCCTGTGGCGCCGGTATCGATACTACTACCGTACATATCAAGGGACTGGGGGCAGAAGACCTGGCGCTCAATAATGCCATCAATATCTACCCGAACCCGGCGTCCGATTTTGTTACCGTAGCTGCAGAGAACAACAGCATCATACAGCAAGTGCACATTGCAGATGCTACCGGCAGAATAGTAGAGGTCATCAATGGCGATCGCTCCTCGACCTTGAAGATCAATACGGAAAAGCTGGCACCAGGTATGTATCACCTGCTGATAGAAACCAGTGACGGTCCTGCACGGAAAAAGCTGGATATCATAAAATAAATAACGGAATACTACCGAATCAATACCCGAAAGAGCCGCCTGACAGCGGCTCTTTTTTTAATACGGGCACCCGGATATTTTGACGGAACACGCAACATCCAGGCACCTGCTCCGCTGCGGTACACTTCACCAACCCAAGCAGGCCAGCAGGAAAGAGCCTCATTAAAGATTGCTCCCTTCAGCGCCCTCTCCTGGTATCCTGCGCTTACAGCCGTATTCCCGTCAAAGCCTTTTAAAATCCTCTTCACTTTTTAAAAACCGGAATTACAGCATTCCTTTGTACCTTTGCAGTTTCGCTTTCACGCATACATATAAATGAAGAATAAAACGCTTAAGCAAAACAAGGTTAACATTATCACACTGGGTTGTTCCAAAAATATGGTGGACAGCGAGGTCTTAAGCGGCCAGCTGGTCGCCAATGAAATCGACGTTGCCCACGAAAATGAGCAATCCGATCATAATATTGTCATTGTCAACACCTGCGGCTTCATTGACAAGGCCAAAGAAGAATCCATCAATACCATCCTGGAGCAGACCGCGCTGAAAGAGGCCGGCAAGCTGGACAAGGTATATGTCACCGGCTGTCTCAGCGAGCGGTACAGGGGAGATCTGGCGGCAGAGATACCGGAGGTGGATGCCTGGTTCGGCACCCTGGAGTTACCGCTGATCCTGAAGGAGCTGAACGCGGACTTCAAGAAGGAGCTCCTGGGAGAGCGCATGCTCAGCACCCCGAAACACTATGCCTATCTTAAAATATCCGAAGGCTGTAACAGGACCTGCTCTTTCTGCGCCATTCCCTTAATGAGAGGACAGCACGTCTCCAAAACGATCGAAGAGATCGTGGCGGAAGCCCACGCCCTGGTCAGGAAAGGCGTGAAAGAGATCATGCTGATAGCGCAGGAGCTGACCTATTACGGACTGGACATCTATAAGCAACGCCGCCTGGCAGACCTGCTGCGCGCCGTATCCGATGTGCCGGGCATAGAGTGGATACGGCTGCATTATGCCTATCCGTCCAAGTTCCCTATGGATATCCTGGAGGTCATGAACGAAAGACCCAATATCTGTAAATACCTCGACATGCCGCTGCAGCACTGCAGCGACAATATGCTCAAAGCTATGAAAAGGCAGATCACCCGCGCGGAGATGCTGCAATTAATACAGGACATCAGGTCCAGGGTACCAGGCATAGCGCTTCGCACCACGCTCATCACCGGGTTTCCCGGGGAGACCGAAGCTGATGTGGAAGACCTCAAGGCGTTCCTGGAAGAGGTAAGGTTTGAGCGTGTGGGCATCTTTACCTACTCCCACGAAGAGAATACCTCCGCATATGACCTTCCCGATACGATCCCAGCGGAAGAAAAAGAGCGGCGGGCACAAAGCATTATGGAAGTGCAGCAGGAGATCTCCTTTGAAAAGAACCAGGAGCTTATAGGCAAAACGTTCCGGGTCATAGTAGATAAGAAAGAAGCCGGGCGCTACCTGGCAAGAACAGAATTCGACAGCGTGGAAGTAGATAATGAAGTGATCATCCATACTTCCGAAAAATTATATCCCGGTGATTTCGTTACCGTAAAGATCACCAGGGCATACGATTACGACCTGGAAGCAGAGCTGGTCTGATGACCGCTCCGGGGTCTTTTTCATCCCCTGCCGGGGTTTCCCGGCAGGGGATTTTTACAAGCTATCCGTAGCGCTTTGTACGCCCGCCGTCCTGCATCTTATCCCGCACCGGCAGCAGGCACCCGGAGGCTGTAAGATTTTTCCATATCCTTAATAAGCAGTAATTTTGCACTTTCCTTATCCTGATCATACTTACATCAAAATAAACCAACAACAATGTCTCAAAAGCAAATCAGCTCCGCTTTAATCTCTGTTTTTTATAAAGACGGCCTGGAACCGGTCATTAAAGAAATGCAACGCCTGGGTATCACAATCTACTCCACGGGCGGCACCCAGAAGTTCATAGAGGACCTCGGCGCTGCCTGCATACCGGTGGAGCAGGTAACCACCTACCCCTCCATACTCGGAGGCCGCGTTAAAACGCTGCACCCGGGCATTTTCGGGGGCATCCTGGGACGCCGTCACCTCGAATCGGATATAGCGGAGATGCAGGCATACAGCATACCGCAGATTGATCTTGTCATTGTAGACCTTTATCCTTTTGAGGAAACCGTTAAAAGCACTACCGAAGAAGCTGCCATCATTGAAAAGATAGATATAGGCGGACCTTCTATGATCCGCGCGGCGGCCAAAAACCACAGAGACCTGATGGTCATTGCGGCAAAGGACGATTATAGCTGGCTGGAAGAGATATTAAGAGAACGCGAAGGCGTTACCACCCTGGAAGAACGCAGGCAGGCCGCGGCCAAAGCCTTCCACGTGGTCATGAATTACGATATCGCCATCAATAACTGGTTTAACGGGCAGGTGTACCCCGCCCTGAATAGCCGGCAGGTATTAAGATACGGAGAAAACCCGCACCAGAACGGCGTATTTTACGGCGACCTGGAGGAAGTATTCGAAAAGCTCAACGGTAAGGAGCTTTCTTACAATAACCTTGTAGATACAGATGCTGCCGTACAGCTCATAGATGAGTTCAGGGGCCAGGAAGAGGCCGTATTTGCCATTATCAAGCACACCAATGTCTGTGGCATCGCGCAACGCGCAACGCTTGCCGAAGCCTGGGACGCCGCGCTGGCAGGCGACCCTGAATCCGCCTTCGGAGGCGTTCTGGCCACTAATAAAGAGGTAGATGCGGCTACGGCACAAAAGATCAACGAGCTGTTCTTCGAGATATTGGTAGCACCTTCTTTTTCAGAAGAAGCGCTGGCCATACTGAAAAGCAAGAAAAACCGCATCCTGCTGGCCCAGAAAGCGCCGGCCACCGCCCAAACGATCTTTAAGAACGTGCTGAACGGTACGCTGACACAGGAAGCCGATACCACCAATTACGAAAAATGGGAAGAAGCGGGCGCACAGGAAACAACAGCGGCCCAGAAAGAAGACCTGATATTTGCCAACCTGGTATGCAAGCATTTAAAATCCAACGCGATTGCGCTGGTCAGGGACAAGCAGCTATTAGGAAAAGGCTGTGGGCAAACCAGCCGTGTGGACGCTTTACGCCACGCTATAGAAAAGGCACACCAGTTCAATTTTGACCTGGCCGGAGCCGTGCTGGCATCAGATGCCTTCTTCCCCTTCGCCGATTGCGCTGAAATAGCCCATAGGGAAGGCATCAGCGCGATCATCCAGCCCGGCGGGTCCATCCGTGACAGCGATACGGTAGCGTATTGCAAGGATAACGGCCTGGCGCTGGTAATGACAGGCAACAGGCATTTCAGGCATTAAGGCTGCCATACGCTTATATAGCTTTCATACCCGGCACAGCTATGTAAGCAACGGGAACCGGCTCCCCGGCGGGTCTTAATGGTCTGCCGGGATGAAGATACCAGCTAAGTCTTCCGGCAAATAAAAGTGCCGAATATTTTTTGGTTATAAACAAAGTATTATATACCTTTGCGTTCCGTTTGCGTTTATTGAACGTTTTACTATGTAAAATTATGTAAGCAGGGAAAAATGCAAGTGGGAAATTATTTACATTATATAATATAGTAATAAAGATATAATTATGAAACGTACATTCCAACCACACCGTCGTCGTCGTAAATCAGTACATGGGTTCCGCAAACGTATGGAAACTGCGAACGGTAGAAAAGTATTAGCTGCACGTCGTAAAAAAGGACGTAAAAAACTGACTGTTTCTGACGAAAGACGTTTGAAATAATCACTTTACAGCAAAAATCCTCAGCATGCCCATATCCGAAAACAGAAAAGCCTTCAGCTTTCCTAAATCGGAAAAAATAAAGCTAAAAAAACAAATTGAGACGCTTTTCCGTAATGGAAAAGCGTCTCAATTTGAGCATTTCCGTTTTATATGGCAGTTGGGAGCCGCTACTGACGACAGTAAAATAAAATTCGGCGTCAGCGTGCCTAAAAAGAAGATCCGGAAAGCGCACGACCGGAATACCAGCAAGCGACGTATCAGGGAAGCCTGGAGACTCCACCGGCACAGCCTGAAAGAGCAGATCGCTGACGGGCAAACGCTTTTTATCTTTATCATTTATACCCACACCGTTCCCCCGGCTTTCAGCCAGGCAGAAAGAGGCATTCAAAACGGCATCATCAGGCTGGCACAGGCTATCCGGGCATCATCCTAAGGTCACGGATACTAAGTCGCTGACTGCTTCCCGGTAACCGCCGCACTTCCCCGCTGTCTCTTATGACTTTAATTTAGTAACTTGCATCTGCACAAGGTAACCGCTATAGCGATCCGGGTCCTATAGACTGCAATGCCTGCTTTAAAAGCTTGACGTCTTTCTTATGAAGTTTATTTTTTTGGCAATTATCAGGTTCTACCAGAAATTCATATCACCCCTGCTGCCCGCGTCCTGCCGGTACACGCCTACCTGCTCGCAATACGGGGTGGAAGCTATCACCAAATACGGGGCTTTCAAAGGAGGCTGGCTTACCTTTAAGCGGATCTTATCCTGTAATCCCTGGGGCGGGCACGGGCATGATCCTGTTCCCTGACCGGCAGCATATCATTTGCCGTCTTTGATCTTATTCCACGTTTCATAAAGCGTTTCCTGGGAAGGCCTGTTCACGGGCATTTCCGTAAGCGGTTCGCAGGCCTGCCAGCAATGCTGCATATCATAGGGCAGGGACTGGTATAAAGCCGTACCCTTGGTCTTCCACGCGATCATATCATCACTGACCTCCTTTATTACTTTCCCCGGGTTGCCCACTACCAGGCTTCTCGCGGGTATCTTTACAGCGGCGGGCACAAAGGATAGAGCGCCTACTATGCATTCCTCCCCTATCTCCACATCATCCATGATCACGCTGTTCATGCCTATCATGCTGTTACGGCCTATCCTTGCGCCATGAATGATCGCCCCGTGACCGATATGGGCGCTGTCTTCCAGCACGGCGGATGCTCCCGGGAACATATGGATGGTGCAGTTCTCCTGGACATTACACCCGTTACCGATCACAATGCTTCCCCAGTCGCCTCTCAGCGCGCAGCCGGGGCCTATATATACATCGGCACCGATAATCACATTTCCCGTAACGCAGGCCTGGGGATGAATAAAGGAAGAGGGATGCACTACAGGTATAAAACCCTTAAACGAATAAATCATAATTTGCAGAATAAAAATTTGACCGAAATACGAAGCTACCCGGCAATATGATCCGGCCTCCACGGTCCCGGCCAAGCCACCTGTAGCAACAGGGTCGGAAAGCAAGCAGCAGAAAGTTCCTTTACACCGCTCTTACGGATCCTGCATACAGCATCATGGTACCTGAATAAGATAATGATGCCTTAGAACGGTAATCCTATCGCCAGATTGAAAAATATATTTTCATTTCTCCATTTGCCATCCAGCAGGTTGAACTGGGAGAACTGCCACCTTTCTTTTTCCGGCATATAAGGTTTCCGTAAAGGCCCGGCAAAATCGAGCCGGAGTATAAGGATGCTGAAATCAAGCCGCAGCCCGAGACCCGCGCTTATAGCGAGCTCCTTGTAAAAATCGCCGGAGATCTTACCGCCCGGGAAGTTCTCATTCTCCCTGAGCAGCCATATATTGCCCGCATCGACAAAGATACCCAGGTCAATGAAGCGGTACAGCTTCTGCCTGGCCTCCAGGCTCCATTCAAATTTCATGTCGCCCAGCGTTTCTATATACTTGCCATTCCTGAAATCATAGGTTCCGGGTCCCACCAGGCGTGAAGGAAAGCCTCGCAGGGAATTCGAACCGCCGCTAAAGAACTGCTTGACATTGGGTAAGGTATAAGAGTTGCCATAAGGTATACCGACTCCTACAATGACACGCGTAGCCAGCTCCAGCTTGGGATTGATCCTGTGATAAAACCTGAAGTCCGTCTGCAGCTTCCCATATTGGGCATAAGGTGAGCCGAATATCTTTTTACTTTCCTGCTGCAGGGATGTCGTCCCGTTGATCAGCCCCAGGAGATTACCGGCCACATCTGCATTCACAGATACGAAATAATTGTTCTTACGGGTGTTGTTGTTGGCCTTGCTGTTGAATATATATTCGTAGGTGCTTCCCAGGATAATACCGTTGAACACCAGGTTGCTCAGGTTATAGTCAAAGTTGGAGAGCTTGCTCAGCGTATCCGTCCTGACGATCCCTATACTGATGGGAAACAGCTTGTGATCCCTCAGGATATCTTCTTTCCAGTTATATCCCCATCCCATTGTCAGGGAGTTAATAGTATAAAGGTTTCCCCTTCTTGAATAGTTATAATCCAGGTTGATCAGCGTCCTGGGCACAAAGGTCCCGGAAGGCCTTACCTTAATAACAGGGACCAAAAAGCGGGGAATATTCAGCCCGACGCCCAGCCCGGCATTATAAGTATTGGGTCTCCTGTTCTGCCCGCTGCTGCCGTATTGTACCTCGAAGCCTCCTGAGGCCTTAATGGTAAAAAGCTCGCCACCCCGCAGCGTATTCCTGTTTCGCCACGAAATGCTGGCCCGGCTCCCGGCGCGGCTGTCATTCTGCGTAAAGCCGCTCACATCACCGTCCAGGGATTTTTTAGGATAAGGCGTGAGAAAGTAAGAGACACGCAGCGCCGCGTCCGGCTCATCGCCCATATTCACAGGATCATACCTGAAGCGTAGGGCCGTATCGGACACGCTGTCATTAGAAGAGGGAGTATTCCTGATCTGGACAATGTCACTCTTTACAAATTTAAAGGTACCCATATTTACCAGCCTGTTCAGGGACAGGTTATGGTCCCGCTGGTTATAGATCGCACCCGGCTTTAGCTGCATAGCCTGGTAGAATGTCTGGGGCCGGTAGCTTCTTTTCGGCCTTTTGGATTTCCTGCTGGCAAGCCTCAGCGGCTCTACCATTTTAATATCATTGAATATAATGAGCGTATCGGAAGCCTTTGGCACTCTTTTGTAAGTGCTGGTATCCCTGCCGGTCTGCAGCCGGTAGTTGGGTATGATGATAACATCCTTTACCGTGAAGCGCTCATAGGCGTTCCGCGGCATATCGTCCCATTTTAATTGCACGGTAAGGTTTACCTTTGCCTGTCCTACCCCGGTGTCTACTCTCACAAGGAAGTATTCAGGGTTGAAAAAGTAATAGCCGTTGTTCTTTAGCTCGGCGTCTATCCTGACCCGTTCATTCTTAATGATCTCCAGGTTATAGGGATTGTCCTTTTTAAGCAGGGTCTTTTCCTTCGTCTGTTCAATGTCGTGCGCGATACGTGTAATATCGCCGTCATCCAGCGGGAATTTCACCTCGTTGATCTTATATTGTTCCCGCGCCCAGACATTAAAGTAAGCCTTGGTCCTTTGATTCCGGGTCTCCTTGGTACTGGTGACATCGGCATTGAAATAGCCTATATTCTGAAGCTGGTTGATGAAAATCTGGTTATTGGTGGTCAGGTTCATTGTTGAAGCCAGCACCGGAGGCTCTCCTACCTTTTCACGGACCCAGTTCCTGAAGCCCCCTGTTTCCCGCCTGGGCTCTCCTACAATATTGTATAAGTATAATTTCCATCGCAACCCTAAGAAGGTTGCATTGGGCTTAGGGCGTATCGAAGCAGAGAGGTAGGTCTTTATATTGTTCTTCTCTTTCCTGGAAAGCGTTGTATCCATCACCTTTATATCCCCTCCCACAAAAAGGCTCTCTTCATCAGCAAGGTAGCGGGTATTGCTGCAACTGCTCAATGCCAGCATTGAAATGATGGTAATGATCGAATACCTGAGTAGTTTCTTATACATCCAAACTGCTTAAATTCTCTTTAAAAATACAAATAAGGTAGGTACCATTAATTATCCGTGAATATAATTATGGAATTTAACAATATCCGCCGCTAATTGTTGAGGCATTTCCTCAAATGCCCCATGCCCGCAGCCCGGATAAATATTTACCAGACAGGTAGCCGGCAATGCAGCCTGCGGCAGGATCTCCTTCAGCGGCGTGGCCGTATCTTCCGTACCGAGTATATATTGTACCGGAATGCCGCTGCTGCGGATAAGGTCAAAGCTGTCGCTCCTGTCCAGTATGGACCTGAAAAGGCCTATGACCACCGATACCGGGATGGCTGTGCCGATCTGTATATATTTATTGACAATCTCAGGATGGGCCAGGGTGAACTGACGCGAGAAGAAGTTTTTGAACATGGCGGTTATAAAGACCTTCACCTCCCGCTCTCCCTTTTCCATAAGCGCAATGGATTTGATCCTGTTCTTCCGCCGTTCCCCGCTGTCGGCATTAGCGCCTGAATGAACAAGCGTCAGGCCTGCCACATTATTGAATTTCTTCATCAGGCTGAGCGCCGTATAGCCTCCCATGCTATGGCCTACCAGGTGCACGCGCTCCATGCCTTCGTACGCTATGACCCGCAGGATACTGTCCGCAATGCTGTCAAGGCTCAGTGCCTCCAACGCAGGACTGTTGCCTATACCCGGCATATTAACCGCGATACCGCCGGACACTTCCGCCAGCGCAGGTATGACATTATCCCATACCGTGTAATTGCTGGGAAAGCCATGGATGAGCACGAATCTATAAGGAGCTTTGCCAAATTTTACATATTCAATCATACTGGTTATCTCATTTTATACAGGTGCCGCAGCCGGAAGCGCTATGCCGCACGATCTGTATCAATGCCTGTAAAGGCAACGGCATCCGCCGCCTTTACAGGCATTACAGGTTACTCATTTATTATAATATGGTCTGCTTCACGCTTTCAAGGATGTCCAGCGTTTCTTCCCTGCTGTTTCCCTCCGCGTAAATACGAAGCAAAGGCTCTGTTCCCGAGGCTCTCAGCATGACCCACCCGCCGTTCTCCAGGTGGTACTTGATACCATCTATGGTCTCTACACGGGTAACGGCATATTTACCGAAAGCGGTATATACTCCGTTTTGCGCATTTTCAATGATCTGCACTTTCTTCTTATCTTCAAGGGTGAGATCGTTCCGTTCATAGACGAAGGTCCCTACCACATCATAGACTTCCCTGCACAGCTCTTTCAGCGTTTTGCCGGTCTCTATCATGAAGTTGTACAGCAGCAGGCCGTCATATACCCCATCCCTTTCAGGGATATGTCCTTTGACCGCTATGCCCCCGGATTCTTCCCCGCCCACCAGCACATCTTCCGTCACCATCTTTTCACTGATGTATTTAAACCCGATAGGGGTCACTTCCACTTCCAGTCCATAGGCCTCGCACATCTTCTTCACCCTGTCGGTCACGGAAAAGGCGATCACCACCTTACCCGTCAGCTTTTTATACTTATACAGGTAGTGGATCAGCAACAAGATGATATGATGCGCATCCACATAGTTCCCGTCCTCATCATACAGGGCTATCCTGTCGGCATCGCCATCGGTGGCAAGCCCCACCTTCAGCTCCGGCGACCTGGCAATGGTCTCTGACAGCTCCAGCAGGTTCTTATGCAGCGGCTCGGGCGCTGTGCCGTTAAAAGAAGGATTGTATTCGGCATGCAGCAGCCTTGCTGACGGCAGTATTTTCCTTACCACCCGCTGACCTGCACCGAACATCGCATCATAGGCCAGCTTATAAGGCGCATTATTGAGCTTTTCAAAGTCGAACTGCTTTTGCAAATAGCTGATATAATCCGCTTCCAGGTCAACGAACTGCAGCCTGCCTTCCTGCTCCAGCGCTTCCAGGGACACTTCCGGGATAGTAACAGCAGCATCAGGGATCAATGCTTCTACCTCTGCGACCTCGTTCGGGTTGGTAGGACCACCATGCGCGCCTTTCAGCTTATAACCGTTGTAGGACGGCGGGTTATGGGACGCCGTGATGACCACACCCTGGTCGGCCTTATAGGTGGTACACCCCAGCGATACCATCGGGGTGCTTACAAATCCCCTGGCCATCAGCACCTTGATTCCCCGCGATGCCAGCACTTTGGCAGCCGTTACGGCGAACAGCTCCCCTCCGAAGCGGCAGTCATGACCGATCACCACCGTGGGCGCGGCATTGCGCTGCAACAGCCATTTTGCCAGTCCCATACTGACCCTTGCGACATTATCCGTAGTATATTCCTGCGCAATGATAGCTCTCCAGCCATCCGTTCCGAACTTAATCTTTAACATATTGTTTGATTCCTTTACTGTGTTGTGTTATTAAAGTTATAATAGTCTGAAGCAGTTGCTTCTTGATAATCCTTTCGCGGTATATCTCCTGGGTCTTGATATGGAACACGAGCCGGTACCTGATATAATCTTTCTCAATTTCCTTGGGACGTACCAGGAAGCTGTTCGGCTCTATAAAGTCGGTATAGGAGGCCATCTCGACCCATAGCTTATCATAAAGGAAATCCATATCCAGGCCCAGCCTGTTATCAATATCAAATTCAAAGTATACTTTTTTGTACAGCAGGTGGGAATGATTGATCACCACCTGGGTCAGCATGGTCGTGTTCGGGATATAATGGATATCCCCTTCATCATCCAATATCACCACGTTCAGGAATGTAATGTCTATGATCTTGCCTTTGTTCTTATCCACTACAATATAGTTGCCCAGCGACAGCTTGTCCGAGAACATAATGATCAGCCCGTTTATCATATTGGTGATGTAATCCTTGGATAGTAAGGCGAATGCAGCGGCAGCGATAGAGATGGACGTTACAAATTCCAGGGGATTGATGCTGACCGTTTTCATAATGGCCACGATCGCCAGGATGACATTGAACATCGTCACGATCCTTTTGACACCGAGGATAAAATTGTTATCCCGGATATCGGCCACATGCTTATTGACCGCGTAAATGGAGATCACGAACAGGGAGAGGACGGATATCACTACATTGAATATCAGGAAAAACAATATCCCGTTGAGCAGGTCCACCGCTATCCTGGATTTGAAAATAGTGGTCGGCGGCTCATCCAGCAGGTACCTGCATAAGATGATCACTCCTATTTTCGCGAGGAAGTACAGTACATTCCTGAGCGTGATCTGTTTGAAATATTTAAAGAATTCACCCATGTGCTATTCCTGGTCCATCATTAAGTAAGCTTTTATAAATTCATCAATCTCCCCGTCCATCACCGGCCCTACATTCCCTACCTCGTAATCGGTACGGTGGTCCTTGATCATCTTATAGGGATGAAAAACGTAGGAGCGTATCTGGGAGCCCCATTCTATCTTTTTCTTACTGCTGTTCACTTCGTCCTTCAGCGCTTCCCTTTTCCGCATTTCCTCCTCATACAGGCGTGATTTCAGCATCTGCATGGCTTTTTCCCTGTTACCCAGCTGGGTGCGCTCGGTCTGGCATATGACCACGATACCGGTAGGGATGTGCGTCAGCATGACCTTGGTCTCCACCTTATTCACGTTCTGTCCACCCGCACCGCCGCTCCGGGAAGTCTCCATTTTCACCTCGCTGTCCTTCACCTCGATCTCTATGCTGTCATCCACCAGGGGATAGACATATACAGAGGCAAAGGAAGTGTGCCGCCTGGCATTGCTGTCAAAGGGCGATATCCTGACCAACCTGTGCACCCCGCTTTCCGCCTTCAACAGGCCATAGGCGAAATCACCGTCAAACTGGAGGGTGCAGGTCTTGATACCGGCGCCATCCCCCCATTGCCAGTCCACTTCCGTAATGCTCCAGCCTTTCTTCTGCCCGTACATCTTATACATACGTGCCAGCATTTCCGCCCAGTCCTGGCTCTCCGTACCACCGGCACCGGAGTTGATCTCGATAATGGCCGGCATTTCGTCCTCCGGCTTATTCAGCGTGGATTTGAATTCCCCTTCTTCCAGCAACTGCAACGTATGCTTGTACTGCTCCTCTACTTCTTCTTCCGTAGCTTCCTGCTCTTTCCAGAAATCGAACAATACACCGCAATCATCTACATTTTTGGCTATATTATCATACAGGTCACACCACATTTTGTTCACCTGGATATCTTTCAGAATGCCCGTAGCCCTAGCGTTATCATCCCAGAACCCGGGAGCAAGAGATAAAGCCCTGTCGTTTTCCATCTTATCTTTCCTGTCCGCTATTTTCAGAAATTTGAACAGGTGCTGGGTCCTGTCCTTCAATTCTTTTAACTGTTCAATTGTCATAGTGGTGCAAATTTAATTAATATAGGCCATAATCATAATTCATCACCATTTTAAAACGCATTTCTTAGGAATTAATTAAAAACCGCCGCTTACAGCAGGGTCTTTAAGGTCCTGTCGTCCAGGTCAGGATACCGGAACACAAAGCCTGCGGCCCTGATCTTACCGTTGTCCACCGCAGCGCCCGAAAGCAGCAGCTCACCGGCCATTTGCCCCAGCACGATCTTAAGCACCAGGGCCGGCACAGGCATGCACAGGTAAGCCCTGCCTTTCCTGAACCGGGCTATGCGCTTTACCATCTCCTTATGGCTCAGCACCTGGCCGGCCACCGCATTATAGACACCGGACAGCCGCTGCTCCATGATATAGATATACATAGCAGCCAGGTCATCAAGATGTATCCAGCTCACCAGCTGCCTGCCGCTGCCCAGTACCGGTACCAGGGGAGTAAGCATAGACCGCACGATAGGAGGAAGCGCTCCGCCCTGCCTGGCCAGGACCATGCCGGTCCTTAATACCGCCACGGCAATGCCGAGCTCCTCCAGCGCAAAAGCCGCCGCTTCCCATTCCCTGCAGACCCTGCCCAGGAAAGAGTGCTCATCAGGCGGCGCCTCCTCCCCGAAAAGGAGGGTACCGGAGGGATCGTCACCATACCATCCTATAGCGCCGGCACAGATCAATTGCCGTACCCGGTGGTCCCCCTGCTTTAAGATATCACCGATAAGCCGGAGGCTTTCCACCCTGCTCTGCAGGATGAGCTCCTTTCTCCGGGGTGTCCATCTTTTATCCGCGATACCCGCCCCGGCAAGATGGATGATCACACTGACATCACGGAAGGCTTCGGTATCCACCTGCCCGGAACCGGGATCCCAGTAATAATAATTGCCGGCCGTAGCAGCCTGCTTATTTGTAGTGAGCATACGTACGCTGCAGCCTTCCAGGTGCCGCAGCAGCGCGGCACCGACCAGACCGGTCGCCCCGGTGATCAGCACTATCTCATTTTTTGTATCCATAGCTTCCATCATAAACAGCATCCTTTGCCGGATGCTATGAGCAATTCAACCTCTAAATATACAAAATCATAACCATCTTTGCCGCAGGCACGCCCGCCGGAGCCTTTTTCTCCCGGCATACTTCCGGCCCGGGAAATATATCGGGCATCCCCCCGGTTAGGGGGAATGATTTTTTCCATAACTTAACTATCTTTGCTCATAATCATTAAAAAAAAATCAGACATACATGAAACGTTTCATCTTAAGTGGGGCACTGGCATTGTTATCATTTGCCACTTTTGCTCAACAAGGCCGTATTCAATTTGAAGAGTATGATTTAGATAACGGCCTGCACGTTATCTTACATCAGGACAAATCGGCACCCGTAGTTTCCGTATCCATCATGTACCACGTGGGCTCTAAAAACGAAGACCCCCAGCGTACCGGATTCGCACACTTTTTCGAGCACTTATTGTTCGAGGGTACCCAGAATATCGGACGTGGTGAATATATGAAGATCATCCAGGAGAACGGCGGCGTACTGAATGCCAATACGTCTTTCGACAGGACCTATTATTTCCAGATCCTGCCTTCCAACCAGCTCGCGCTGGGATTATGGATGGAGTCTGAAAGGCTGATCCACCCTAAAATAGACTCTGTAGGCATTGAGACGCAAAGAAAGGTAGTGAAAGAAGAGAAGAAACAATCCTATGATAACAGGCCTTACGGTCAACTGACCAATGTGCTGTTCTCCAATATGTATTCCAAGCACCCTTACAGGTGGATGCCTATCGGTACGGAGCAGTATATAGATGAAGCCAGGTATGATGAGTTCTACAGCTTCTTTAAAACGTTTTATGTTCCGGAAAATGCGGTGCTGGTCATCGCAGGTGACTTTAATCCCGAAGAGGCCAAAACGCTGGTCAAAAAATACTTCGGAGATATTAAAAGAGGCGGTCAGCCTATCCCCCGTCCCGAGAATAACGAGCCGCTGAGAACCAGGGAAAAAAGAGCTACCCATTTTGACGAGAACATCAAACTTCCCGCAGTTATCGTTGCTTATCCTGCACCGCAGATAGAAAGTGAGGACGCTTATGCCGTAGATATCCTGATGCAGGTGCTGGGCGGCGGCGCTAACTCCAGGCTGTATAAAAAGCTGGTGGACAAGGATGAAATAGCGGTACAGGCCGGGTCCGCCAATATGAGCCTGGAACATACCGGTATCATCATGGTACAGGCTATCGGGGCAAGAGGCCAGGAAGCTTCCACCATAGAAAAAAGTGTAAAAAGTGAAATCGAAAGGATCAAGAAAGACGGTATCACGGAAGAAGAGTTCCAGAAAGCGCTGAACAATATGGAAAGCCAGTATATCAACTCCCTGAACAACACCGAGAATGTTGCAGAGCAACTGGCTACCAATTATATGTACTTTAAGAACACCAACCTGATCAATACGACCTTTGAAAAGTACAAAAAGCTGACCGTACAGGATGTAAATAATGCAGCCAAAAAGTACCTGGATCCTTCCAGGAGCCTGGTATTGCAGTATTTACCCAAGAAATAGTTATTCAAGCATTTTCTAAAATCAAATCACACACAACTATATTTCAATAAGATGAAAAAATTATTGTTCACTATATTCGCTTTAGGCTGCCTCAATGCAGCTTATACCCAGGGCTCCAGCAGGAATGTAAGACCTCTCCCCGGCCCTGCACCGCAGATCAATATTGCTGATGCCAAAACATTTACTTTAGACAACGGCCTGAAAGTATATGTTGTGGAAAATCACAAATTACCCCTGGTTACTTATACCATCCAGTTTGATGTTGACGTGCCTAATGATATGGAAAAAGCCGGTATCAAGGACTTTTTCGGAAGTATGATGTCCGCCGGTACCAAAAAAAGAAGCAAGGAGCAGTTCATTGATGACCAGGATGCCATCGGCTCCAGGATAGGTGTATCGTACAATTTTGCCTTCGCCTCCGCACTGACCAAGCACCAGGATAAGCTGCTGGATATTTTTTCCGACTGTATTCTGAATCCCAACTTCAGCAATGAAGAGCTGATCAAGATCAGGAAGCAGGCCGAATCCAGCCTCCAGGCCAATGAGAACAGCGCTGATTATATGATGAACAATGTTCAGGGTGTTGTTTTCTATGGCGCTAATCACCCTTACAGCGAGGTAACGACAGAACAAACGATCAGGAATGTTAACCTGTCGGATATCAGCAAGTATTACCGGACATATTTCAAGCCTAATGTTGCCTATATGGCCATTGTGGGAGATATTACGGTAGAGGAAGCTAAAAAGCTGGTCACCAAATATTTCAATAGCTGGCAGAAAGGAGACGTTCCAAAAGCCAAATACCCGGCAGTACCACAGCCGTCCGGACGGGTAGTTCATTTTGCTGACAGGCCCGGCGCCGTACAGTCCAAGGTCGTTATCGGTAATCCCGTTGAGTTAAAACATACCGATCCTGACCTCCAAAGCGCCAGGGTCATGAACTATATCCTGGGTGGCGGTAGCTCTTCCAGGCTCTTCACCAATTTACGTGAAAACAAGGCCTGGACCTACGGCGCCTATTCTTCACTGAGCCAGGATAAGGAAATAGGTTATGTAGAACTGGCTGCGGACTGCCGCAATGAGGTGACGGATAGCTCCGTTCACGAGATGCTCCAGGAGATGAAAAGCATACGCAACCAGCCTGTTGACGAAAAAGTGCTGCAGGGCGCTAAAAATTATATCAACGGCGTATTCGCGCTGGGCTTAAGAAATCCCCAGACCATCGCCTCCTATGCTATCAATATAGACAGGTACAACCTGCCGAAAGATTACTATAAGACCTATATGCAGAAAACATCCAGCGTAACAATTTCGGATGTTAAGAATGCTGCCAATAAGTTCCTGACGCCGGAACAGACCAATATTATCGTAGTGGGCAACCGTACAGAAGTAGAGAAGTTAAAAAGGTTCGCCACCAACGGGGAAATCCGCTTTTACGATAAGTACGGCCAGCCTGCGGCAGCCATTGAGAACAAGGTCATCAACGGCCAGACCGCGGATGCTATCGTAGCCAAGTATATCCAGGCCATCGGTGGGGAAGCCGCGATCAAAGGGCTCACTTCTCTTGATGCCAGGGGCACTACGGAAATTTACGGTACCAAAGCCGATTTTGAAGAAAAGGTATCCAGTCCCGACAAATATTATTTCGGCATCTCCACCAAGGTGGGCAATGCCATGCAGACTGCTTACGCAACTATGGTGAACGGAGAAAAAGGCGTTATTGAGCAGCAGGGTTCCCGCAGCACTATGCCACCAGCCTATGTGGCTGTGTACAAGCTGAAAGCCAATCTTCAGTCTATCCTGCAAAAGGATTCCCTGGGTGTAAGCTATGAGCTGGAAAGCCTGACCAAGCTGAACGGTACGGATGTATATCTTATCAATAAATATTCCGATAACGGTAAGGCGCTGACCAGGCAGTATTATGATGCCAATACCGGCTTATTGCTGAAAGATGAAGAGATCGTAAAAGTCAACAACCAGGAGTCGATCACCACCCGCATTTACAAAAATTATAAAGAGGTGAAGGGTGCCAACGGCTATAAAGTGCCTCATACCATTGAGGAAGACGCCGACGGCCGTAAATCGACCTACCAGTACAGCAATGTAAAAGCCAACGGTAAGATCCCGGGAGTATATTTCAAATAGTCTCCTGGCTGTTTTTGCCTGTCCATAAAAAAAGGTTGCCCTTCCGAGAGCAACCTTTTTTTATGCTCCCGATTCAAGTGTATTAATTATTTTTTGAAAATATCAATAACTGCTGCTGAATACCGTAAACATAGCAAATATCTGATGATGATACAATCATAATGAAATGTTAAAATTTAAAGATTATTTTTCATAAGCCAACTTTATATATTTTTTATATGTCTATCAACCGGAGCGGTCGCAGCGCGCCTGCGGCGGCCGGGGCGCGCCCTTGTTGTTTAAGTAAAATGCAGATAGGATGAAAAATCATTACCGGAAGCGGTATCGGGGAGTAAAACATTAAGGAAGCAGTGCCTGGACCGGATAGTGTAGCAGAGCTATTGAGTTGAATTGCATTAAATAACCAGTATCCGACTATATGACAATACAATCATTTACACTAAGATCATACATCCGTCCATGAAATCAAAATTTATACTTCCTGTTTTAACGTTCTTGCAGGTGGCTCTGTATCTGCCTACCCAGGCGCAAATGAGCTGCGATACCACCAATTTCCCAACCGCCTATGTTATTAACGAGCCGGATTATCCCTATACCTCCGCCGGTGGCATCACCATCACATCCAGCTATATCAATGCCCTTGTGTACCCGGCAGCCTGGGCATCCAACTGCGGGGGACAGTCTTATGGCACCAGGGCCAACAGTATCTGGCTGAATGCCACCAACCAGTCCTGGACGCTGACCTTCAGCCAGCCCGTCTCCCGTCTGGTCATGGTAATCTCTGCTACAGATGGCGGCGAGGAGTTTTATTTCAATGCCAACACCGGGACCATTACCCTTTCGGGCTACTGCACCGGTAATTTCACATCCACCGGCAATGCCCTTACCTGCTTCGGGGTCACTCCCTCTCCCGCAGCCGGCACCTATGTCATCATCAACAATAGCATGCCCGCCACACAATACACCGTTACCCATAATGGCGCGCTGAACGGCTCTATCCTGAATCTCCTGGACTGCTTCTCTATGGGATGTCCTGATGTCAAGATCAGCCAGAGCATATGCCAGTCAGACCTTCCTTTTACCTGGAACGGCAAAACGGTCCGTACAACAGGCACCCATACGCTGACCGACGTCCGCGCCTCTTCCATAGCAGGCTGCGACAGTACTACAACGCTGACATTGACCGTACATAGCAACCCGCAACAGGACCTGCAGGAAACCATCTGCGAGCAGGATCTGCCTTTTCAATGGAATGGCCAGTCAGTAACGGCTACGGGTACCCATATACTGACCGATGTCCGGCCTTCGGAAGTATCCGGCTGCGACAGCACCACTACCCTGACCCTCACGGTCAACCCGAACCCCAGGATATATATAACGGACACGATATGCGAATCCCCTGCCGGCTTTGTCTGGAACAACCAGAGCATACAGGCACCGGGCCGCTATACGCTGAAAGATACCCGCCCTTCCGTCCTTACCGGCTGCGACAGCATCACCACCCTGGACCTGACCATACACCCCTCGCCCGAGATTGCAATGTCCCCGGAAACTCCGGCTCCCTACTGCATAGGAGATACCATCGCGCTATCCTTCAGCGGGGCGGTATCTTACGACTGGCGCGCCATCCGGCCGCTTCCTGATTTCAGCAAAGGCAGGTATTACCTATACGAAGGCCTGAACCTCCTGACCGTCAAAGGAACTAATGAGCTGAATTGTACCGGTACCAAGACCTTTACCATCCTGGCCAATGAATGCTGCGATATGGCTATTCCCAATGCATTCTCACCTAATAATGATGGCATGAACGACTTTTTCTATGTCATCCAGAACGGCAATCCCGCCGGCTTTGTTCTATTAATATTTGACAGGTGGGGCAAGGAAGTTTTCCAGAGCTTTAATGTCAATGTCCAATGGGACGGCTCGCACTTGGGCAGACCCGTTGAGGCCGGAGTATATTATTATTATATTGAAGCTACCTGCGCCGGCGGCAATAAAACAGTCAAAAGAGGAGAGATACACCTGATCAGGTAAGCTCGTTCTTACCGGAAGGCAAAAATGCCGGTCTGAAAAGTAAATAACCCTGTCATATTTCGACTGAGCTCTATATGACAGGGTTGTTTATCGATACATAGCACATTTCGACAAGCTCAATGTGACACAATAAGCCCGATGTGACACTACAAGAGGCTTTTTAGAAAGCCTCTTGTAGTGTATATAATGATCGCCTTAATGCACTTCCAGCTTGTTGCTTATATAAAAACAGCCAGTTTATTTTATCTCGTAAATTCGGCGGGGTGCAGTTATCTGATAAAGCCTTACAGGGTTGTTGGTGAAGAACACCAACGATGGAGTGAACACCACCAGCCGAATAAAATGTACGGTCTTGTGTGGTCATTCCAAAAGGATGTGAGGTATTTATTACACCTGCTATATACTTTGCGGCTTATATATAGAAGTCAGCTTGTATTATAATGGCTTACCCTCCACCGTCCAGTTATCATACCTGTTATTGCCGGAAGTATTATCATGACCGTCACTGAATACGATCTTTATCCCGAAATCAGGGTTATTCCCCGCGCCCGGTATGGTAGAAAAGTCCAGCTCCTCCAATACAAAGCTTTCTGTAACGCTATAGCTGGACTGCTCCAGCCCTGTATTGATATAATTACTGCCGTCCAGCGTATAATAGATATTATTGGTCCGGGCGCCGTTGCCTGTACGCATCACCACATATTTCACTTTGATGTCCTTAAAGCCCGTGGTAGGTATCTTCACAAAGAAATCAGCCGCAGGATTCCGCAAACGCAACGCGTTCCCCGCCGCATCATTATTACGGGCGTTCAATACCGAACCTTCATTTACCGGGTCAAAAGCAGCGCCATAGGACATAGCTGCCCCACCGGTCGTGAAGGCCGGGTCCATAACAGCGGTCCCGTTGAAATTCCAATAGTGGATAAGGCTATCATTACCGGTCAGCGTATCTACAGGCTCTCCCGGCACGGAATCTATTTTCAGCGCATCAATGGTGATATTGTCATACCTGTTGTTACCGCTGGCATTCGTATTGCCCACGTTAAACGTAAAGCGTATGGCAAAATCAGGGTTATCGTCCGCAGCCGCTATCTTAGCGAAGTCCACGCTATACACGATCCATTCCGTAGATACATTTACAACCTTTCCCGTAATGCCGTCACTGATAAAAGTAGCGCCATCGGTGGTATATTCAATGATATTCTCCCGGGCGCCGTTGCTGGTCCGCATGACCGCAAACGTCAGCAGAGGCGATTTATATCCTTTGGTAGGCGCTTTAATGACCATATAGGTGGACGGGTTCCTGACGCGCAGCGCCTTGCCGGAGTCGCTGCCCCGGCGGCTGTTCAGAAGCGTGCCTTCCGTATCATCATAAGCATCACCGGTAACGATCTGACCCGCCCCTATGGTAAAGCCGGGATTCAGCAACGAACCGCTGTTGAAATCCCAGTAGTGTATCAGCTCCCTGTCGCCCGGGTCTATAGGGTCTTTGGGAACAATCACGGATGCGTCGGAAACCCTGTCCTTTACACATCCTGTCAATCCCGCCATTAAGAAGAGCGGTAAACATACCTGTTGTAATAAACGTCTCATGAGCTATCTTATTAAAACGATAGTATAAGTATTGACATCCGCCCGTATACTTATACTACCGTTAGTATTTTGATGGAGAAAATTTTATGCTTATTCTACTATAAACCGTGCTGCACCGCCGTCAGTAGTCCTGATGATATACATACCTGTATGCAGGTCCTCTGTGGCCAGGGCTGTGGCATCAGTGAAGGTTTTCAGCGCTCTCCCGGTCAGGTCGTATACCTTACCCGAAACCGGTCTGTCAAATACCAGGTCCTGCCCGGGCTTAACAGGATTAGGATAAAAAGCCACGCCTTTATTACCCAGCTCCCGTACGGAAATGGGACGGATATATCCTTTCACCTGCACGTCATCCAGCCTGAAAGCAGGCCTGGAGCCTCCGGCGCCCGGTACGTCCAGCTCGCAATACAGCCAGCGGAGCTGCATACCAGAACGGTTCAGCAGAGCGGCATCCAGGCTGAAGGATACCCTGACGCTGTCCAGCTCCGATCTATTTTCAGAAGAGAATACCACTGGTACGGCAAAGTCTTCAAAGTCCGCATCCGTTCCGGTCCTGTATTGCAACCTTACCTCATATTCCCTGGCTACCGCACCGTCTCCCCTTGTCAGCAGTTGTAAAGTATAGTCCAGCACCACACTGTCCACCTCCTGCGTATTCAGCCCTACAACGATACCACCCACATACACATTATTGTTATTGCTTCCGGATACGCAATCATCATATTGCGCGCTGCCGGTATTGATAAATGAAACCCCGTTATCTTCCAGGCCGTTAAAGCGCGGACGGCTGGTAAGGTCATAGCCGCAATGCCAGTCACCCGCCAGAGGTAAGTGAGTAGGCTTAGGATTGCTTGCCGTAGTATAATGGAAAACGGTATACTCAGGATAAGTGGCAGCAGGCGCTGCAGGATCCCACTCAGTAAAGGTATAGGTATTGGTTTTGAGCGCTACAGGCGCAGGGTCGGAAGACGCATAGGCTGTACCGGCCAGTGCCACATTCTGCACCGCAAGGCCCGAGACCAGACTGATGGTGCCGTTATCCGTTCCTGCGGCAACGGGCGTATATTTCACATATATATAGCGTGGCGTCACCGTATCGCCTGCGGATGGAACGCTGATAGCCGTACCGTAAGTGCCGGCATAGGTTTCGGATATTTCAAAAGGCGCAGCGGCCAGGATGTCAATGGCAGTAGCGATGTTGCCACCGGAGATCATCACGGAATCAATGGAAGAGGAAACGCCCACCCGGCTGTGGAAGTCCAGCGCCGTGACGTTTGTATGGATGCGACTTACAGCGCTGAGCGATATGGAAGACACATTGATATTGGTAACCGCCAGTTGCGGCCTCGCACCCGTAGCGGTATTGGTATCTGCCATAAAATACTTCCACTCCAACTGCACCAGGGCCTGATTGTTCACCGCTGCAGGAAGCGTAACGGCGCTGATGTTCTGTGTATGGCCGGCCGTATTATTGCGTGCATATTCCACGTAATTGGTACCGTCCATTACGGGATTCCAGGCGCCGGTATTCCCTACCCTGTAGTATAAACGCACCAGGAAGGTCCTGTTGTTGGGCACGATGGTCTTACCGGTCCAGCTTACCTGTACTCCGGCTCTTCCTGTAGTATTCAGGGCCAGTACGGCGGCACCCAGCTTATAGCCGTTGGCGCTGAGATTAGAGCTACCCGTATTGATAAAGGAGAACCCGTCTGTGCCCACACCATTCATACGGGTACCGCTTGTCAGGTTATATGCCCCGGCATAATCTTCCGCTATCGTATCTGCAGCCAGCGGATCTCCCGTATTGCCCAGGAAGTAGAATCTCATAGCGGCGGGATAGGTATTGGCAGCGCTGGCAGCAGGCCAGGAGGTAAAGTTAAAATCGGAAGCGGCAAGATCGTGCGGGGTCGCAGGCCAGGTCTGAGCCTTTAATCCTGTCATCCCCATCACCGCTGATAAGGTCATTAATAAGATTTTTTTCATTTTAAAACATTTTATAAGTTAGCTGATATATTATTCAGATGCGGGTGCGTATCTTATCAGAAAGCATAGCTCATACCCACCCTGACCTGGTCGGTCCATTTTAAAGGTTCCAGCTTTGCATCCTCTTTCATGATGCGGTAATAGTGCAACTTCACTACGGCCTTGTACCCATTGATGAGATAGGCATAGCCAATACCCAGGCGTTGGGTCTCACCCGCTACCAGGTCGTTCAGGTTATAATTTTCATATCTTACGGACAGTACCGATTTTGCCGGTAATGCACAATAATTGACCTGCGCCTGCCATCCCCCGGATCTTACGATCCCTTTATTGACCTCAGCATCGGTATTGTAAAACAAATCGCTGCCGGCCTGGGAAGGCTCCAGGCGCAGCACCTGCGCCTCGAACTGCGCGGAGAATCCCCTGTACTGGAAGCTGGCATCCCATCCGTATGCGAACCTTTTGCCGTCTATCACCCGCAGGCCGTACTCGCCGCCAATATTGGACGGCAGCTGCTGTCCCGCTGGTTGCGCTTTGTTCGTGTACCTGGCATTGATACCGGCCCTTACCATTGGAACGGGCACCTGCAGTATATCCGCCTCCACGTACCGGTACCTGGCGGGATAGGCCACATCTGCACGGCCTATATATTCCAGCCGCCCGCTGGGGTCGTTATCATTATTGCCGATAATATTTTCACCCAGGCCCGTATATACGCCCGCATACAGGTTGATACGCTGCTTCCACATACTGTGTGTTAGCGTGATCCCGATGTCCCTTCGGGAGAAGAAATCTCCCCGCAGCAATTGCCCCCGCTGCCAGAATACCGACTCATCAAAGGACAGCATAGAGCCCTGTGAGTACGGCAGCTTGTCATAGCCCACCTTGATATCTACCGGCAAGCCGGTATATTCTATGAAAGCGCTCATCAGCCCGGGATTTTCCGGGTCAAGTGTCTGGCCGCTCTGCATGGCAGTTTCCGCAAGGTCCGCCATATCCACCCTTACTTTATAAGCCCATTGCTTACCTACCCGGCCGTTCAGTCCGAGCTGCATATCCCGTAAGCGGAACCTGTTGTTCTTACGGTTCAGCTCGCCCTCTTTCAAGAAACGGTGATTGTAATATGCGGACACGAAACCTGACAACTGCAGGCTATGGTTACCATTTGTAAAGGTGTGCTGGGCTGCTGCCGGAGCGCTGCCTAACATCACAGCGCCCGCGCATAGGGTCAGAAATGTAAAATATCTATTCATAAATAAGTTGATAGCCTTTTCGCAAAAGCTGTTGCGGGTTTGTTACTGAGGGAGGGAACCGAAAAAATACAGGCGCTCCAGGTCGTCTGCCGCGATGACCAGCCTGCCATCCTTATCAAAGGCTATGCCTTCCGGGTTGAGCACTTCAATTTTCCAGGATTTGATCACTTCGTACGTTTCCGGGTGACACATGAATACCTTGCGGTCCTCATCGCTCAGCAAATACATATAGCCATTGTGATACCTTGCGCCGGATATATCCCGGGCCGCCGTAAAGGCATATTCATTCACCGGTATAAAGTCCCCGTTAAGCTCTTTGATCACAATAGGGTCCTTTTCCGTAATGAGCACGAACCTTTCAGTGGTCCGGTTAAACGCAAGAGATTCATATCCTTTATTCCTGCCGCCGCTGTAAGGCACATACCAGGTCTTGTCTTTTTTCAGATGCTCCCTGTCAAAACGATGGACCTGGCGCAAGGATTCGTCCGCCACATATATATAGTCACCCACGACTTCCACACCTTCAAAGTCCATGCCTTCAAACGCCGCACGCCGCAGCACCTTACCCTCCGGCGTACATTCATACAGTATACCATTATCACTTACCACGTAAAGCACCTGGCCACTGCCGTCAAAAGCGATATCAGACGGCTCGGGTACTTTTATGGATTTAAAATGCTCATATTTCAATAAGGGCGCAGTTGCTTTAAAGGCGCTCAATACCAGGAAAGCGGCAGCTAAGAGAAAGTAGGTCTTCTTCACTATACACGGATGCGTTTAGAATGTACAAGGAATACTATTGGAATTCACCGGCAAAACAACCTAACTTATGTTAACCCAATATTACCTGTGTATCATGAAAACATTAACCAACTATCTTCGGAATAACCAACACCCTCAATATCTTTAGAATAAAGCGGTCTCTGACCCGTAGAGAAGACACTGATCAGCGAAGCGTATCAGTAATAAAGGCTGGTGCCTGTAAGCAGATAGCCACTAAATATTAACCCGGGAAGCACCTTTAGCATTATGCAGGCCATACCTGCAGCGATTGTGGGGCGAAAAGGAATGATATGCCGTAGGCGGCAATGACAGGAGAGATAAGCACATTCAGGATAAGAGAGAACGGATCATCGGCCCGGCTAAGCCCCCGGGCCAGGCAGCTTAATTTAAACTGACTATCTATATATAGGAAACGAAGTCATTATAAGTTAACTATAAGAGATTCCTCACATCCGTTCGGAATGACCACTCCCCAAGCACCTTTATAGTAAAAACGTTGACCCGCAGAGAAGACACTGATCAGCGAAGCGTATCCGTAATAAGAGGCTGTTGCCTGTAAGCAGATAGTCACTTAATTTAAAGGATATTTTTTATCTCGTTCAGGTGACGCACTTCATAAGTAACGGGATCCTCATGCTGTAACTGCAGCGGATTGTAAAATATCTGGTCCATACCGATATTCCGGGCGCCCCGGATGTCCGCTTCCAGGCAGTCACCGATCATGACGCTTTCCTCCGGAACGGCTCCGGTGGTACGCAATGCGTATTCAAAGATAGGCCTGTGAGGCTTCATGCTCCCGGCATTCTCGGAAGTAAAGACATTACTGAAATAAGCGTCCAGGGCAGCGGTCCGGAGCTTTTCCTGCTGGGTGGTCTCAAAGCCGTTGGTAATGATATGCAGCACATAGCCTTTGAGCATACAATAATCCAGCAATGCCTTAGCGCCATCCAGCAGCAGGCCCTGCCTGGGAAGCTTTTCAAGGTACAGCACGCTCAGCTCATTGACCAGTGGCCTGTTATCGATCTTATAGTCGGACAGGGTCAGCTCCATACGTCTCCAGCGCAGCTCTTCCCGCGTTATGGTACCGCTGCGCAACTGCGCCCACAGCATCTCATTGTGCTGCTCATATCGGTCGCTGAACGATTCAAAGTCTTCAATGCCCTTTTTATCCAGCTCAAATTCCCGGTATAGATACTGCAGGGTAGCTTTGGAGTTGGCATTAAAATCCCAGAGCGTATGATCCAGGTCGAAGAATAAATGTTTGTACGGTTTCATCAACTGCTATCCTTTTTGAATCATTTCCATAATGGTCCTGAAAGCTATAAACTGGCTCCCGAAGCGTTTGATGCCATCCTGGCGCATCATTTCGCTATGCTCCGTTATATAGGACCGGTAGGCTTCCATATTTTCACATTCATACTGCACCACAAAGGTCCGGCTGTCGTCATCATCCGTAACTTCCTCCAGCGCGCACATCCTGTAACCCGAGAATTTACCGGTCTTCATCATATCCGGCAGATGCTCGGTCTTCATCCAGGCTTCCCAATCGGTCACGATGGCATTGGCTACCTTGATCGTTACATTGTAGATTATCATAAGCTGCATTTAAGACCTGCAAAGTTATACGAAATTTGGCTTCCGGCTGCGCAGGACGAACCTAAAGGTTTTAAAAACCCGGCAGACGTTCTACCGCCGGGCTTGCTTATATCACAAATATGTTATACATTTAAAGTTTCAACAGGTTTTTTATTCCAAAACATTCAATAATGAAAAAAATATTGACACTTTTCTCCATAAGCCTTATAGCCCTGGCCTCCTGCCAGAAAGACAAATCCAAGGAGTGCACCTATTACAATAAACCCTTGCCTGTAGGCGTTTCTTTTGTGGGCTATTATGATTACGAGATCAATGCCGTGGATCTGTACCAGTACGAAAAGGGAACCAATTTCCAGAATTTTGTGCGTAAGGACTCTTATACCAAGATGGCGCAATACCCTGTAGTACATGATACTTCCACCGTCATTTTCCACATCGCCCACAAATCCGACTATATGGTGGTGTTACCACAGAAGGAGGATACATTCCGGATCACCGATATAGCATACCAGCCGGATTATTTCAGCGTGGTGGAGCCCGGCGGCAAGTGCGACCAGCGAAAAGAGTATTACCAGTTGCCCGAATATGCCACGCTTGACGGGAATGTACTGCGTATTGTGAAGCTGACAGATAAGACTGCAGGTTTCTATATCAATAAACCGTAACAAATGCTGAACCTGTTCAGAAATATTTTTTTTATCATGCTGCTGGCCGGCCTGCGGCTCAGCGCCTCAGCCAGCCAGATCATAATTCCTATGGATGCGGACCACCAGGGACAGCATCTGAAAGCCTATGGCGTGGCCTACCATGTGCTGGCTTCCGGCATACCGGTAGACTGGCTGCTCAATTACGAGGGCGGCGCGTTCGCCTTCACGCATATAGCTGAGCTGGAGAAGATGTGCAAGCTGAAAGGCGTTGATTACAGGGTCGTTTCAGATGCAGCATACACCCGGGTACTGGCCGATATCAGCGAGCCCGATTTCAACGGGGATATCATACGCCTGGAGAAACCGCCCAAGATAGCCGTTTACACACCACCCAATAAGCTGCCCTGGGACGATGCCGTGACCATGGCGCTTACCTTTGCGGAAATACCTTACGATAAAGTGTATGATGATGAGCTCCTGTCGGATAAGCTGACGGAGTATGACTGGCTGCACCTGCACCACGAGGATTTTACGGGACAGTACGGTAAGTTCTGGGGCTCCTTCAGGAATGCCTCATGGTATATAGAGGATGTGGCGGCGCAGACCGCTATGGCCCGCAAGCACGGGTTCAGCAAAGTGTCCCAGCTGAAGCTGGCCGTAGCTAAAAAGATCAGGGATTTTGTACTGGGCGGCGGCTATCTCTTTGCCATGTGCACCGCTACGGATTCCTATGATATAGCGCTGGCGGCGGAAGGTACCGATATCTGCGAAGAGCCCTTTGACGGTGACCCCGCCTCCCCGAACGCGCAACAATCGCTGGATTATACCAGGTGCTTTGCATTCAAGAATTTTAACCTGATGACTCCGCCCCAGATATACGAGTTCAGCGATATCGATAACAGCGCCTATACCAACAGGAAAATAGATATGCAGGCGGATTATTTCACCCTGTTCACCTTTTCCGCCAAGTTCGACCCCGTACCGGCGATGCTGACCCAGAACCATACTACTACCGTGAAGGGATTTATGGGACAGACCACCGCTTTCCGGAAAGAAACGCTCAAAAGCAGCGTGATCGTGATGGGTGAGAATAAGCTGCTGAACGAGGCCAGGTATATACATGGCAATTACGGCAAAGGCACCTTTACCTTCTATGGCGGGCACGATCCGGAGGATTACCAGCATATGGTCGGCGATCCGCCTACCGACCTGGAACTGCACCCCACCTCACCGGGCTACAGGCTGATATTGAACAATGTCCTTTTCCCGGCCGCAAAAAAGAAACCACAGAAAACATAAAAGATATATGCAGCAAAAGCTACCCCGGGGTAGCTTTTGCTGCATATATCTTTACAGGAACACCTGCTAACATTCTTTCAATCCTAAAGGAATATGGATGGCAAGACCGCCATCGGCCGTTTCCTTATATTTATGGTTCATATCCAGGGCCGTTTCCCACATCGTTTTCACTACCACATCCAGGGACACCCTTGCTTTGTCCGGGTTGCTCTGCAACGCCAGCTGACAGGCTGTGATGGCCTTGATGGCGCCCATAGTATTCCGTTCAATGCACGGCACCTGCACCAGCCCTGCCACCGGGTCACAGGTAAGGCCCAGGTGATGCTCCATGGCTATCTCCGCCGCCATCATGCACTGCCTGGCGCTGCCGCCCAGGCATTCCGTCAGGCCGGCAGCAGCCATAGCGGAAGACACCCCGATCTCGGCCTGGCAGCCGCCCATAGCCGCAGAAATGGTAGCACCTTTCTTAAAGATGCTGCCTATTTCAGAAGCGCAAAGCACATATTGTAATATCTTATCTTCCTCGTAGCCATCACAGAATACCATAAAGTACATCAGCACCGCCGGTATCACGCCCGCGGCCCCGTTGGTGGGCGCTGTCACTACCCTGCTGAAAGAGGCATTCTCCTCATTTACCGCCAGCGCGAAACAGCTGACCCAGTCCAGGATATATTTAAAGTCATTTCCGCCGGCCCGTATAGCAGCCATCCAGGAGTCAAAATCATGATAAGCAGCGCCTTTCAGCAGCCTTTTATTGAGTATGCCCGCCCTTCTTACCACGTTCAGCCCGCCCGGCAGCACTCCTTCTATATGGCATCCCCTGTAAACACATTCCTTCATGACCTCAACGATACGCAATACGCCCTCCCGGGTGGCGACATCGCTGCGCCACGCATGCTCATTTTCCGCCACGATCTCCGATATGCTGAGACCGGTCTTGATGCACCAGTGCAGCAGCTGCTGCGCATTGTCAACAGGGAACTGCAGGTCGGCGACCTCGCTGCCGCCCAGCTTTACACCTTCTTTTTCCACAAATCCGCCGCCTACGGAATAATAGGTCTCCGCGATCTCCTCGCCATCCTTAAAACGGCAAAGGAATGTCAGGGCATTGGGATGATAAGGCAGGGATTCATTCATATAGAAGACCACATCCGTATCAGGATCGAACCGGATATCCTGCACACCACCCAAGGACAATATTTTGGAAGCCCTTATGCCTTCAATTGTCGGGGTGATCTTATTGACATCGAACGTAACGGGATCCGCTCCGAGCAGGCCCAGTATGCAGGCTACATCGGTACCGTGCCCCACGCCTGTTTTGGCCAGTGAACCATACAGCAACACCTGCACCTTTTCCACGGTCTCCAGGCTGCCTTTCTGCTCCTTTAACGCTTGCAGGAAGATCAATGCCGCCTTCCAGGGACCTAAGGTATGGGAACTGCTGGGACCTACACCTATCTTGAATATATCAAATACCGAAATGGGTTCACTTTGTTGCACAATGTCAGTTATTAATGTTTGAGACTAGTTTTGCTATGCAAAATACTAATTAAATACCAGATAATAAAACAACGGCCGCCCGGCACGCACTGTTCATAACATATTTATATAACGGCATCTGCGCCAAAAAGCAACCGCAGTACAATACTATTTTTTGTTACCTTTGCCCAATTAAAAACCTAACTATGCAAAAGATTTTGGTAACCGGCGGCTGCGGGTATATTGGGAGCCATACAATCGTGGACCTGGTGCAGAATGGCTATGAGGTCATTTCCATTGATGATATATCCAGGGGTCATGAAAGCCTTATTTACGGCGCTTCAAGGATATGCAATAAAAATATCAAGAATTACAAGGTAGATCTTTGTAACCTGGAAGATACCAGGGCCGTATTCGAGGAGAACCCCGATATCGCTGGCATTATCCATTTCGCGGCTTACAAATCGGTGCCTGAATCCGTATCCAAACCTATCCTGTATTTCCGGAATAATATCACTTCCCTGCTGAATGTGCTGAAGTGTGCCAAAGAGTACAGTATCCATAATATCGTATTTTCATCTTCCTGCTCTGTATATGGCAATGCGGACAGCCTGCCGGTAAGCGAAACCACCCCGCTGAAAGAGCCGGAATCGCCCTATGCCCGGACCAAGGTCATGGGAGAGCAGATCTGCTCCGACTTCGTAAAGGCCAATCCCGAGTTCAATATCATCCTGCTGAGATATTTCAACCCCGTGGGCGCACATCCCAGCAGCCTGATAGGAGAGCTCAATGAGAAGCCCGAGAACCTGGTACCTGTCATTACACAGACAGCCATCGGCCTGCGGGAATCCATGCAGGTATTCGGCAATGATTACGATACGCGTGACGGCTCGTGCATCAGGGATTATATCCACGTGATGGATATAGCCGCCGCCCATACCAAAGCCGTAACCAAATCCATCGCCAATGCCCTTCCTTCCAACTGCGAGATATTCAACCTGGGTACCGGCAAAGGCGTCAGCGTGCTGGAGCTGATCCGCGCCTTTGAATCCGTGGCAGGCGTAAAGCTCAACTATAAGATCACCGACCGCAGACCCGGGGATGTCATTGCCGTCTATGCGGACAATACCAAGGCCAAAACCCTGCTGGACTGGGAAACACGCTACGATATCATCCAGATGATGCAGACCGCCTGGGACTGGGAACAGAAGCTGGATTGCGACAGGAAAGGCTTTCTGAACTAAGCGCTGAAAATTCCGGAAAAAAAATAAAGAAAAATTTGTTCCTTTCAATAAAACCGCTACCTTTGCAATCCCAAAACGTCCGGTACCAGGCAAAAAGGTCAACGTACTGAACATCAGGGAGAAAAAAAGAAGCTCTTTCAATTATAAAAGGAATTCAAAAGCCGCCTTAGCTCAGTTGGTAGAGCAGCTGATTTGTAATCAGCAGGTCGTAAGTTCGAGTCTTATAGGCGGCTCTGAAAAATAATTTGGAAGTGAATATATGAGCCTATATATTTGCAATCCGAAACGGGTAGTTGGCCGAGTGGTTAAAGGCGGCAGACTGTAAATCTGCTCACGTTTGTGTACGGAGGTTCGAATCCTTCACTGCCCACACGAATTCGACGAGTCTTCGTCAAAATATCACACCAGCGGAAGTAGCTCAATTGGTAGAGCGATAGCCTTCCAAGCTATAGGTTGCGGGTTCGAGACCCGTCTTCCGCTCAATGGATGTATTGAATTGTTATGTGGTAATAAGTTATTGATTATCAATAGCATGGTGCCAAATAACAGTTCAATTGCTGTTGTAGCTCAGTGGTAGAGCACTTCCTTGGTAAGGAAGAGGTCGGCAGTTCAATCCTGCTCAACAGCTCACGGATTTTGCATATTTGGAAAAAAGTGTATAACTTTGCATTTCCAAATTTGTCGTATATACAATTATTAATAAACAAATTTCTTTAAAACAAATAAAAATGGCTAAAGAGACCTTTAACAGGGAGAAACCCCACGTAAACATTGGTACTATCGGTCACGTTGACCACGGTAAAACAACCTTAACTGCTGCTATCACTTCTGTATTAGCTAACAAAGGTATGGCTGCAAAAAAAGGTTATGATGAAATTGATGGTGCGCCTGAAGAAAGAGAGCGTGGTATCACAATCAATACTGCACACGTAGAATATCAAACTGAGAATCGTCACTATGCACACGTGGACTGTCCGGGTCACGCTGACTATGTGAAAAACATGATTACCGGTGCTGCTCAGATGGACGGTGCTATTCTGGTGGTTGCTGCTACTGATGGTCCTATGCCACAAACTAAAGAGCACATCCTGCTGGCTCGCCAGGTAGGTGTTCCCCGTATCGTTGTGTTCATGAACAAAGTTGACCTGGTTGACGATCCTGAAATCTTAGAATTAGTAGAATTAGAAATCCGCGAATTATTATCCAAATACGATTATGACGGAGATAACACTCCAATCATCAAAGGTTCTGCTTTATCAGGCCTGAACGGTGAAGCTACAGGTGTTGCCCAGATCGAGGAATTAATGGCTGCAGTTGACGAATATATTCCGCTGCCTCCACGTGCCGTTGATCAACCGTTCCTGATGTCTGTAGAGGACGTATTCACTATCACTGGTCGTGGTACTGTTGCTACAGGTCGTATCGAGCGTGGTGTTATCACAGTTGGTGACAACGTAGAGATCGTAGGTTTCAATGATGAGCCTCTGACTTCTACTTGTACAGGTGTGGAAATGTTCAAAAAATTACTGGATCGTGGTGAAGCAGGTGATAACGCAGGTCTGTTATTACGTGGTATCGATAAAAAAGATATCCGTCGTGGTATGGTAATCTGTGCTCCTAAATCTATCACTCCTCACACTGAGTTCAAAGGTGAAGTTTACGTACTGTCTAAAGAAGAAGGTGGTCGTCACACTCCATTCTTTAACAAATACCGTCCTCAGTTCTACTTCAGAACTACTGACGTAACCGGTGAGTGTAAATTACCAGAAGGTACTGAAATGGTAATGCCTGGTGATAACGTTAACTTACACGTTACGCTGATCGCTCCAATCGCAATGGAAAAAGGTTTGAAATTTGCGATCCGTGAAGGTGGCCGTACAGTAGGTGCCGGTCAGGTTACTGAAATCGTTAAATAATTCCCCCAGGGAAGTTTAATATTAAAAAGGTCATTGCTTATTGCAATGACCTTTTTCTTTTTTTAAGGTATGTACCAGGCCCGCTCCTGCCATACCCGGCCCAGTATGCCCGCATGAGCCTGTAAAAGGTCAAAAATGATATGCTTCGACAAGTTCAGCATGACAACCCAGGAGACCTTTCGTATGCCCTCTCGATTCTGTCAAATAAGAACGGCCCATTAAGTGTTATCCTTAATAAACCGTTGCATATCCTGAATACCTATGCTGACAGGCTATTTTACGCCGTCCTTCTGCGCTTTCTCCCTTATAGTAGCAGCCCTTTTTCCTGAATCAGGATGCGAATTGAACATCTTCTGCGCTTTACTTTGCTCCGGTGCTCCCGCACTCAGCTCCGCCAGCTTATCAAAAGCGCTGGCAAGCGCCATAACGCTGTAACCGTGCTTTTTCATGAACCCGTAGGCGTAGGCGTCCGCGTCAGACTCCTGCTTCCTGCTGTAGCTCGAAGTGAGCAAAGCATTAGCCAGGTCGCCCAGCTCCGACTGGGTAAGCGTCCGGGCGGCATTGCTCTGTGAGCTGGCAGCATCAGCAATGGTAGCCCTTTTGTAGGCATCCCTGATAGCGTCCCTGGTATCATGATTTTTAACGTGCCCTATCTCGTGGCCGATCACACCCAGGATCTCTTCATCCGTCATCAGGTCCATCAACCCGGCAAATACCCTGACGCTGCCGTCAGCACAGGCGAAGGCATTGATATCAACCACCTTATAAACCTTAAAGTTCAGCTTCAGCCCGTCCTCACTGAAATGCTTTGCTACCAGCTTATTCAGCCTGACAGCATAGGGATCATTTGCTGCAGCTACAGGATTATTGGCATCCATCCAGGCTACAGCCTCACCGGCCAATGCAGCGGCATCCGCATCGCTGAAAGTAAGCGCCTTGGTACCTTTTGTAACCGCGCTTACCGATTTATCATTCAACTTTATTTTCTGCGCATATACATTGCCCGATATACCCGCCAGCAGCAGGAAATTTACAATCAATACTTTTTTCATAATGAATATTTTGTTACGGCTAAAATAATAAGCCCTGGCGCTACCGGTAAGATCTGCCTGTTAAAATTGTTGGAAGGATATGATAAGATTTACTAACTATCTATATATAGGAAAACAAGAGATTCCTCACATCCGTTCGGAATGACCAATACGCTCAGTTCCTTTATAGCAAAAGTGCTCTCTGACCCGCAACAAAGGACACTTGTCAGCAAAGCGTACCTACAATAAAGTTTCTTTCCTATAAGCTGATAGTCACTTAAGGTCTTCCTTTGATCATAATACAGGCACATAAAATGTAACCTAATTATCTATATGGGAACAAAGCCATCCATAGATGATTGCAAGAGATTCCTCACATCCGTTCGGAATGACCAGCAGGCTTACAAACACCTTTACAGCCAAAGAACTCTCTGATCTGCAGCAAAGGACACTTGTCAGAGCAGCGTACCTGTAATAAAAGGCGGTTTCCTATAAGCGGCACTAAAAAGCGATGGCTGTCTCTTATAGAGACAGCCATCGCTTTTTATCTGTATCGAAAAAAGAAAGGGCTTACTTATTTCACCTCTTCATATTCCACATCAGAAGCTCCGTCTGTATTATTATCAGCGGCAGCATTATCTCCGGCGTTACCGCCTTGCTGCTGTGCTGCATACATTTCTTCAGAAGCTGCCGTCCATGCTGCGTTCAATGCTTCAATAGCACCGTCCAGGGCAGCAAGGTCTTCGTTTTTATGCGCTTCTTTCAGAGTATTCAGGGCACTTTCGATGGTAGCTTTTTTATCAGCAGATATCTTCTCTCCGTATTCCTTCAATTGTTTTTCAGAATTGAAGATCAGACCGTCTGCCTGGTTCAGCTTTTCGATACGCTCACGCAGTTGCTTGTCCGCATCTTCATTAGCTTTAGCCTCATTCTTCATTTTTTCGATCTCTTCCTTGCTCAGTCCGCTACCTGCTTCGATACGTATATTTTGCTGCTTGCCGGTTCCTTTATCTTTCGCAGTTACGCTCAGGATACCATTGGCATCAATATCGAATGTCACCTCGATCTGGGGAACACCTCTCGGAGCCGGAGGAATACCATCCAGGATAAAGCGGCCTAAGGATTTGTTCTGGTTAGCCATAGGGCGTTCACCCTGCAGCACATTGATCTCAACGCTTGGCTGGTTTTCTGCAGCAGTAGAGAATACTTCCGATTTGGTAGTAGGAATGGTCGTGTTGGACTCGATCAGGCGGGTCATTACACCACCCATGGTTTCGATACCCAGGGATAAAGGCGTAACGTCCAGCAGCAGTACATCTTTAACATCACCGGTCAGTACACCACCCTGGATAGCGGCACCTACTGCTACCACCTCATCCGGGTTGACGCCCCTGTTAGGCTTCTTACCAAAGAATTTCTCTACCACTTCCTGTATCTTGGGGATACGTGTGGAACCACCTACCAGGATCACCTCATCAATATCATTGGTAGTGTAGCCGGCATCCTGTAATGCTTTACGGCAAGGCTCCAGCGTACGCTCTACCAGCGAATCCGCCAGCTGCTCGAATTTAGCGCGTGTCAGCTTCCTTACCAGGTGCTGAGGCACACCATCCACCGCGGTGATATAAGGCAGGTTGATCTCTGTTTCCTGCGAAGAAGATAATTCTATCTTGGCTTTTTCAGCAGCCTCTTTCAAACGCTGCCAAGCCATAGGGTCTTTAGACAGGTCGATCGTAGGCATATCATTCCTGAATTCTGCCGCCAGCCAGTCCATGATCACCTTATCAAAGTCATCACCACCCAGGTGCGTATCACCATTAGTGGATTTCACTTCAAATACGCCATCACCCAATTCCAGGATAGAGATATCGAATGTACCGCCACCCAGGTCAAATACAGCTATCTTACGGTCCTTGTCCTGCTTGTCCAGTCCGTAGGCCAGCGCAGCAGCGGTAGGCTCGTTGATGATCCGGCGAACGGTCAGTCCCGCGATCTCACCGGCTTCCTTGGTAGCCTGGCGCTGTGCATCATTAAAGTAAGCAGGTACAGTGATAACGGCTTCTGTCACGTCCTGTCCTAAAAAGTCTTCTGCCGTTTTCTTCATTTTCTGCAGGATCATCGCAGAAATTTCCTGGGGAGTGTACAGACGGCCGTCTATATCCACCCTTGGTGTATTGTTATCGCCTTTTACTACTTTATAGGAATTGTGGGCTACCTCGCTTGCCACCTCATCAAACCTGCTGCCCATAAAACGCTTAATGGACATGATGGTATTCTGAGGATTGGTAATAGCTTGACGTTTAGCCGGATCACCTACTTTTCTTTCGCCGCCTTTCAGGAAAGCCACGATAGAAGGTGTGGTTCTTCTACCTTCATCATTTGCAATAACTACAGGCTCGTTACCTTCCATTACTGCAACACATGAGTTTGTTGTACCTAAGTCAATTCCGATTATTTTTCCCATTTTTATGTATTTTAATTATATTATTTACTTCGTTAATTCATTGTATTTTCTGATTTACATACTCCAAGTTTTATGCCATTCCCCTTATAGATGCAATCTTGTCATATTTTATGACAATACTATATAATTACCCTCTGGCCACTGCTGATACTGTCAGCAATTTCCGTTTCCGGCGTACATTTTGTACCAAAGCACCCATCGGACCTAACAAATTTGTCAGCATCACTCCTGAAAACCAGGCATGATCAGGCCTGCTGCCTCGCAACTGAATGCAATCTTCCCAGGAAAATAAAAAGGAAATGCTGACTATCTAATTATAAGCGGCTCCTCACATCAGTCCGGGATGACCACACCCCAAAGCGGTCCCTGACCCGCATAGAGGACGCTGATCAGCAAAGCGTATCCTTAACAAAAGGTTGTTGCCGATAAGCAGATAGTCACTAAGGAAATTGTAAGGTATGTTATTGTATGTTGGGTAGCTGTGATCCTCTCCTGCTTCCGTGCATATGAGCTCTAAAAAGCGACCGTTGTGAACCGCCAGTGCATCGTATCCACCAGGGTCAGCTTATTGACATCCACAGGCAGCCCGGCAATGATCTTCAATACCTGCATCGCCATAAGCGAACCGATAATACCAGGCAAAGGACCCAGTACGCCCTGTGTATCGCAATCCGGTATATCCCCGGCATCAGGCGCTTCGGGAAACAGGTCTCTCAGTTGTTTGCTGCCTTTGTAATTCAGCACGGCCATCTGGCCCTCAAAAGCCCGGATGCTGCCGTAGATCAGCGTTTTATCCAACCGGACGCAGGTATCGTTCACCAGGTACCTGGTGCTGAAATTATCCGAGCCGTCCACCACCATATCGTAATCATTGATGATCTCCGCCGCATTATCCTCAGTAATGCGCTCCGCTATCGGGACCACACAGACCCGGCTGTTCAGCTTTTTCACAAATGCCGCGGCACTCTCCACCTTGAGGCTGCCGATACTGCTTTCGTTATGTATAAACTGGCGGTTGAGGTTATGCAGCTCCACCTTATCCAAATCCGCTATCCCTATCCTTCCCACGCCGGCCGATGCCAGGGCCTGTATAACAGGCGAGCCGAGCCCGCCGGCGCCCACTACCAGCACCCTGGCGGCCATGATCTTACGCTGGCCCGCCACGCCTATTTCCTCTATGAATATCTGCCGGCTGTATCGTGTGAATATAGTATCCTGTTCCATTATAATCGTCGTTTTATCAGCAGTATGTACCTCTAATTAAAGGCATGATCCCAATCCTTCATCACCGGGTCATACCCCGCTTTTCTGATAAGCTCCCTGATCTCGCTCATACTACGCTCATCGCTGGTCTCGAACTGTTCCAGCGACAGAGGCGCTACGGCATAGCCGCCGGGATTGGTTTTAGAGCCGGCGCTGATAGCGGTAGCTCCCAGCGTGATGATATGATCCCTGAAATGCCCACTTTCCCGTGTTGACACTGATATTTCCAGGTCTTCATTCCATATGCGGTATGCGCATATCAGCTGCAGCAGGTCCCTGTCTTCCATGATAAAATTAGGTTCTATAACACCCTCTGCCGGTCGGAGTCGCGGAAAGGAGACGGAATACCGGGTTTTCCAGTAACGTTGCTGCAGGTAGTGGATATGCAGCGCGTTAAAGAAGCTGTCCACCCGCCAGTCTTCCAGCCCCAGCAATACGCCCAATCCTATTTTATGCACCCCGGCCTGCCCTATCCTGTCGGGCGTATCCAGCCTGAAATCAAAATTGGATTTTTTACCCTTGGGATGATACTGCCTGTACACTTCCTTATGGTAGGTTTCCTGGTAAACCAGCACGGCATGCACCCCTGCTTTGTGCAGCACTTCGTAATCCGCCGCCGGCAGGGGTTGCACCTCCAGTGAGATATTGGCAAAATGCGGCTTCAGCAATTTCACAGCATCCAGGAAGTACTGCGTGTTAACGGTCTTATGAGCCTCCCCGCTGACCAGCAAGACATGCTCCACTCCCATTTCCTTCAGCGCTGCAGCTTCTATCATCATTTCCGCACCTGACAGGGTCTTACGCCTGATCTTGTTATCTACACTGAAGCCACAGTATGTACAGATGTTCTGGCACTCATTGCTCAGGTACAGCGGCGCATACAGCTGTATGGTCTTTCCGAAACGCCGGCGGGAAATCTGCTGCGCCATCGCGGCCATCGTTTCCAGTTCCGCGGCGGCGGCGGGAGAGAGCAATACCAGGAAGTCTTCCAGTGTCCGCTTTTGCTTTTGCAGGCTGCTGCGAACGGCGGTGGGAGTAGCCGTATAGATGCTGCTCTTAACGGTCTCCCAGCTATACTGCTCAAAAATATCTTTAAAGGTTTTCATCGTTACCGGTTTTTCTGATCTGTCAGGAAGGAAGTGAGCGGACTGGAAGCCTGCGCCCGGCCCTGGACCGCGCCAAGACCGGCCTCATATGCCTTACGTCCCGCCGCTACTGCTTCTTTGAATGCCGAAGCCATATTTACAGGGTTTCCCGCCACTGCAACAGCCGTATTGACCAGCACGGCATCGGCGCCCATTTCCAGCGCCCTGGCGGCATCTGAAGGCGCCCCGATACCCGCGTCCACGATGACGGGCACACGGCTCTGCTCTATGATGATCTCCAGGAAATCAACAGTGCGTAGTCCTTTATTGCTGCCGATAGGAGCGCCCAACGGCATCACCGCGGCGGTTCCGGCATCTTCCAGCCTTTTACATAAGACAGGATCTGCATGGATATAAGGCAGCACCACAAAGCCCATTTTCGCCAGCTCTTCCGTAGCCCTGAGCGTCTCAACAGGGTCAGGCAGCAGGTAACGGGGATCAGGATGGATCTCCAGCTTTACCCAGTTGGTTTCCATCGCTTCCCGGGCCAGCTGGGCGGCCAGCACCGCTTCCCGGGCATTCCTGGCACCGGAGGTATTGGGCAGTAAGGAAACCTGCGGCAGCCTCAGCGCTTCCAGCAGGTCGTCTTCCGCTGACCGGTGATCTATACGTTTAAGGGCCATAGTCACCAATTCAGAACCAGACGCTTTGATAGCCCCGCGCATTGTCCCAAGGCTGCCGAATTTGCCGGTGCCCAGGAATAACCTGGAGCTGAAGTGCCGGTCTGCTATTTGTAATGTACTCATTGTAAAATCGTTTTGATATGTGAAACCAATTCCGGGCAACGGGTAATAAGACCGGAGACGGCAATACCGTAAATGCCTGTCTGCATCAAAGCCGGGATGTCTTCCAAACCGATACCACCAATGGCATATACAGGCGGGATGATCTCCTGCCGTTCCGAAAAGTACCGGCATACATCCCGGTAGCCATCCAGGCCCAGCACGGGGCTCAGCTTATCTTTCGTGGTGGTAAAGGCAAAGGGTCCCAGCCCGATATAATCACACTGTTCCGCGATGCGCTGTTGCACATCCTGCAGGGTATTGGCCGTACCGCCAATGATCTTACCCGGTCCCAGCAAACGGCGGGCATCCGCTACGGCGCCGTCTTCCAGCCCCAGGTGCACACCGTCAGCCGATATTTCCTTTGCCAGCAGGACATGATCATTGATGATGCAGACCGCGTTATAGGCCACGCAGTATCTCTTTACGTTAAGGCACAGCTGCAGCAGGTCCTGTTCCGGCGCCTGCTTCCAGCGTACCTGCACCCAGTCAACCCCTGCCTGCAATGCGCGGAGAATATTACTTTCCTGCTCCGGCAGGCTGCTGCCCTGCGAGATATATTGCAATTTAGTTTTCATATGTATGATGATACCCCAGTAGGGAGCTGTTACTGTTCAATACTTTTTCCACATAGGTCTTTCCCGCACGTATGGCGTCCTGCAGCGAGGCGCCCCGGGCTATACCACCCGCAATAGCTGCCGACAGGATGCAGCCGGAACCATGCTTGGGATAGGAAACCTCTGTCCCGGGCGGGAAAACGGTCGTTTCCCCGCTTTCCATAAGTATATCCGTACCTGTCCAGTCAGCGCAATGTCCCCCTTTAAGCAAAACGGCACAGCATTCCATATCTTCAGGGTCCGGCAGGCTGTATTGCTGCAGTATCTCATATTCCGGGTAGTTAGGCGTGATAAGCGCTATATCCCTGAGCAGCGGCGCAAGCGCTTCCAGGCTTTCTTCCCTGAAAAACGGGAAACCCGAGGAGCTCCTGATGACAGGGTCCCAGATCACGAAAGCCGCGGGATTACAGGCCCGGACGGCTTGTAATACGGCAGCTAAGAATTCACTGTCCGGCACAATGCCGATCTTCACTACCGGGAACGGGTAGGCCGTCATCAGTGTTTTAATAGCTTTCGTAACAGTTGCTGCCGGCAACCAGGCAATATCGAGGATGGCATCGGCCGTCTGTAAGGTATGCGCTGTCAGGACAGCCATTCCCTGCACGCCGAACTGTTCCAGCGTTTTGATATCTGCCAGCACACCGGCACCTCCCGTAGGATCATATCCTGCAATACTCAATACTAAAGGCCGCTTTTCAGACATTGCTGCAATATATTTAAAGGGTCAGGGGCCTGCCATATGCCGCCCAGCAGCGCCACACCATCCGCACCGGCATCAAGCACCTGTTTGAAATTTGTTGTATCTATACCACCCAGCCCTATCAGTTGTACCATAAGATTGTTGCGTTTGCCTAAATCCTGCAATACCCTTGTGTCCTTACCATAGCCGGGCTTGGAAATGCTCGGGAATACAGGGGACAGAAAAGCATAAGTCCATTCCGTACCCAGCTGGTTAAACGCTTCGATGGTATGTACGGAGGTGGAAAGCAGGTACTCCTCCCGGAATGGCCGGTAGCGCCCCTTACGCCTGTCTTCCTCCCTGAAGTGCAGCCTGGAAATGCCCAGCTCCCGCGCCAGGTGAAAATGATCGTGCAGGACCAGGCGATCCCTGTACGCTACATCAATAGTCTCAATATAATTCCTGAGAGCCGCATCATCCAGCCGGAACTTCCTTATATGGAGCAAGGCAGCGCCTGCAGCCAGCATTTCACCGGCCAGCACAGCCTCATTGTCTGCTTCCTGCTCAGGGGTTATTACCAGGATCATAAATAAATCTCTTTACCAAGCTGCTTAAATTCCTCCGATTTGTGATACATACCCTGCGCAGCGGCATCCCTGATCTCCTGGGTAATCTTCATAGAGCAGAATTTAGGGCCGCACATAGAGCAGAAGTGCGCGACCTTCGCGCCTTCTGCCGGCAGCGTTTCATCGTGGAACTGCCTGGCGGTGTCAGGGTCCAGGGAAAGATTGAACTGGTCTTCCCAGCGGAATTCAAAGCGCGCCTTGCTGAGGGCATTGTCCCTGTATTGCGCGCCGGGATGGCCTTTGGCCAAGTCTGCGGCATGCGCCGCCAGCTTATAGGTGATCACACCGTCCTTCACATCTTTCTTATCCGGGAGCCCCAGGTGCTCCTTAGGCGTTACATAGCACAGCATCGCACAGCCGTACCAGCCGATCATCGCTGCCCCGATGGCCGATGTGATATGGTCATAGCCCGGCGCGATATCGGTCGTCAGGGGCCCCAGGGTATAGAACGGCGCTTCCTTACAGGTCTCCAGTTGCTTATCCATATTTTCCCTGATCATATGCATAGGCACATGCCCCGGACCTTCTATCATTACCTGCACGTCATGCTTCCAGGCTATACGGGTCAGCTCTCCCAGGGTTTCCAGCTCCGCAAACTGCGCGGCATCATTGGCATCAGCGATAGAGCCGGGCCTCAGGCCGTCTCCCAGGGAAAAGGATACATCATAGCGCTTCATGATCTCGCATATTTCCTCAAAATTCGTATAGAGGAAATTCTCTTGGTGATGGTACAGGCACCACTTGGCCATAATGGAGCCGCCGCGGGATACAATACCCGTTACACGGCTGGCGGTCAGGTGAATGTAGCGTAAGAGCACCCCCGCATGAATGGTAAAGTAAGAAACGCCCTGTTCCGCCTGCTCTATCAGGGTATCGCGGAAGATCTCCCAGGTTAGGTTTTCCGGTATGCCCTTCACCTTTTCCAGGGCCTGGTAAATAGGTACGGTGCCGATAGGAACGGGGGAATTCCTGATGATCCATTCCCTTGTTTCGTGAATATGCTTACCCGTGGAAAGGTCCATGATCGTATCTGCTCCCCACCGGCAGGCCCACACGGCTTTTTCGACCTCTTCCTCTATCCCGGAGGTCACAGCGCTGTTCCCGATATTGGCATTGATCTTGACCAGGAAGTTCCTCCCGATGATCATCGGCTCGCATTCAGGATGATTGATATTACAGGGGATGATGGCCCTGCCCGCCGCGATCTCGTCCCGGACAAATTCAGGTGTGATACGGGACCTGGGAGTATTGGCCCCGAAGCTGTCGCCCGGGTGCTGCTGCCGCATCTCCGGCCCCACGGCATCCAGCTGCTCTATTCTCTGGTTCTCCCGGATAGCGACGTATTCCATCTCCGCCGTAATAATGCCTCTTTTAGCGTAGTATAGCTGGCTGACATTCCGGCCCGACCGGGCCACCATCGGCCGGTGGCTGTATTCAAAACGCAGGTGGTCCAGGCTTTTATCTTCCAGCCTTTCCCGGCCGTATTCCGAGGTAACGGTGTCCAGCAGCTCCACATCTCCCCTGTCCTGTATCCAGGATTCCCGGATACGGGGCAGTCCCCTGCGCACATCGGTGTCCATATGCTCGTCAGTGTACGGACCGGAGGTATCATAGACCGTAACGGGCAGATTATGTTTCACCTGGCCGTTGCTGAGCCTGGTGGGATGCAGGGTAATTTCTCTCATGGCCACCTTAAGAGGGAAAAGCGTGCCGTCAATATACACCTTTCTCGAATTGGGAAAGGGTGTCCGGGTAATGGTGTGCGTCATCATTAGCTAAGTAGTTTGGATTAATGAAAGATCAGCCGCCCTGGGCTGCGGTGATGATAAGAATGACATCCTGGTCACGGAGTACCGTATCAGCCCATTTCCCGCGCGGAACCACCCGGTCATTAAGGGCAACAGCGATCCCTTTGGTCTTTCCGGGGACCTCCAGATGCATCAGGGCTTCCAATGAAGGAAGCGGCTGGGCAAAAGACTTTTTATTGTGATTGATTGTCAGTTCCATTCCTTATAAGTTTTAACAGGTTATAACTTCAGGAATGGCTGCAACAGTGCGGATCGCACTTGTGAAGACATTTTACTTTTCCCTCCGCCGGTATGATCCGGATCAGGTTCCAAGGGTAAAATCTCAGCCTGTATGATGACAGACACCCCTAAAGTCAGGTGCTAAGTTAAACAATTTCCGGGGAAAACCATTTTTTAAAGTTTTCCTAAGAAGCGCAGCACAGCAGGGAGAAGCGCATTATTTTCTCCTGATCGCCGGCCTTTAAGGCTTCAGCCACGGGTAAGCCGTAATATTTATTACCGTTTTAGTTGTAAACATTCCATAATTTTACCTTTCCCAGAAGCAGTATCCTTTATGCAATTTGTTGATGTCATTATTCCCCTTCATTTGCCTCAGACCCTTACCTACAGCGTTCCCCTGGAATGGCAGGGCCAACTGGCCATAGGTAAGCGCGCCGATGTCAGCTTAGGGAAGAATAAGCATTACGCAGCCATTATCTTCCGGATCCACGACCTGAAGCCTTTAGGCTATGATTGCAAGCCTATTTCCGGCATCATAGACGAGCATCCTGTTGTGGACACACGGCAACTGCAATTCTGGGAATGGATAGCCAATTATTACCTGACGTCTTTAGGGGATGTGATGCATGCAGCCCTGCCGGCCCACCTGAAGCTGATGAGCGAGAACCTGCTCCTCTGGAACGACCTGGCAGATACGATACCCCAGGACCTCTCTGATGACGCTTTTATGCTGGCAGAAGCCCTGTCCATAAGGAAAAAGCTGACCCTCGAAGAAGCCAGGAATATCGTCTCAGGGCAGACGCACCATGCCATCAACGAGATACTGGAGCAGGGCCTGGCGCTGGTACAGGACCAACTGGAGGAAAAGTACAGACCGAAGTATGAAAAGTATGTCTTTCTCCGTGAAACGCTGGATTCGGATGAGGCGATGAATGAGGTCTTTGAGCAACTGACCAGAAGCGCCAAGCAGCAGAAAATGCTCCTGGCCTTTTACCAGATACGGCAGCAGGATAAGGAAGTACCGGCCAGAAAGCTGCTGGAGGTATCCGGCCTTTCCGCAGCTATCCTGAATGCCCTGACCGAAAAAAATATCCTGTACACCCGGATGCTGCCCGTGGACCGTGTCCCCCAGTGGGGATCGGATGCCCACAGCTCCTTTAGCCTCAGCACCGCCCAGCAGCAGGCCGCGGATGAGATCAGGAAATCGTGGCAGCAACAGCAGCAGGTATTGCTTCATGGCGTTACAGGCAGCGGCAAGACACTGGTATATATCGACCTGATCAGGGAGTGCATGGCCGAAGGTAGGCAGGCTCTTTTCCTGCTGCCGGAAATAGCACTCACTACGCAGATGATCGCCAGGCTGAGGTCCTATTTCGGGGAAGAGCTGGGCGTGTATCATTCCCATTTTTCAGCTAATGAACGTGTGGAGATATGGAAGAAGGTGCAGGATAATACGTATAAGATAGTATTGGGCGCCAGGAGCGCGGTATGGCTTCCTTTCAGCAGTCTGGGACTTATCATCATTGATGAGGAGCACGATTTCAGCTATAAGCAGCAGGACCCCGCACCCCGGTTCCAGGCCAGGGACAGCGCGCTTGTGCTGGCACAGCTCCACGATGCCAGGGTGCTGCTCGGCTCTGCCACGCCTTCCGTTGAGACCCTTTATAATGTACAGCAGAAAAAGTACGGCTATGTCAGCTTAGCCACAAGGTATAATGACGTCCGGTTGCCGGAGATCTCCCTGGTGCACGCCCGGCAGACCCAGCCCGCCCTGTCACAGTTCCTGACCGTACCGCTCCTGGAAAGCATACAGCAGACCCTGGAGAAGGGCCAGCAGGTGATCCTGTTTCAGAACAAACGCGGCTATGCGCCTTTCCTGATGTGCAGCATGTGCGGCTGGATACCGCATTGTAAGAATTGCGATGTATCCATGACCTATCATAAGCATTCCGATAAGCTGCATTGTCATTATTGCGGTACCAAATCCAATCCCATCCAGCATTGTCTCAATTGTGGCAATAACCGTATCGTCTCCAGGAACTTCGGTACCGAAAAGGCAGAAGAGGACCTGCAGCGGATCTTTCCGCAGAAGAAGATCGCCCGGATGGACTGGGATAATATGAAGGGAAAAGGCGTACAGGAAAAGCTGCTTAAGGATTTTGAAGCCGGCAGGATAGATATACTGGTAGGCACCCAGATGGTGACCAAAGGGCTCGACTTCGGTAACGTGGGACTGGTGGGCATTCTCAGCGCTGACAGCCTGCTGAATTTCCCTGATTTCCGGACCAATGAGCGAGCCTATCAATTGATGGAGCAGGTGAGCGGCAGAGCCGGGAGAGTGTACGGGGACGGGCTGGTGGTCATACAAACCAATAACCTCAGCCACCCCCTGCTGTCGTTATTAAAAGCACATAATTACAAGCAGTTCTATACCCAGGAAGTGATGCAGCGGGGACAGTTCATGTACCCGCCCTATGTCAGGATGATCAAGATCGTCTGCAAGCACAGGGATAAGGATAAGGTACAGAAAGCTGCCGCGGACCTGGTAGCCAGGCTGCAGGCCATACCTCATTTTGATACCAAAGGGCCGAACTCCGGTATCATACCCCGTATTCAGAATATGTATATAGAAGAGATATGGATCAAGCTTCCCAGGCAGGGCCGCCAGCTACAGGAGCTGAAGTTCAGCATCGCGGCCTGCTGCAATGAGATACAGCGCCAGCGGGGTAATTCCTCCGTGCAGATCAATATCAACGTGGACCCCTATTAGGCACCTCCGGCATATTATTACCTACTTCCATGCGCCCGCGGTTGCTGCTATTGCCTATTTAATACGGATGTCCCTTCAAATTCAATCCGCGGATCATTTACATCTACCCACTCCGCCAGCTCGTATATATTCCTGTAACCATATCCGTAGAGATTGATAAAGGTGGGGATATTCAGCGCCAGTGTCATATAGTCCTTACCCGCAGGGCTGCTCTCCTCCGCAATATCCCCGGGAGATACGGGCGGCCCGGGAGTCGCTGCTTTGGTGATAAAAGCCCTGTCCATTCCCGATAGCTGCGTACGGTCTTCAAAGTTATTATTGCAGTATATCAGTATCCGGGTAGCGGTACCGTTGTATTGCCGCATCAGGTCGTCCAGAGCTGCCTGCGTGAAGTCAGAAAAGTCCAGGTGTACCGCACCCTTCACGTGCTTGTAATCATACATTACCTTAGAACGCGTATCCAGGATAACAGTATGCGGGTCTTTCGCCTTTTGCAGGAAGTCGTCCAGGGAAACGAGCCTTTGTGCCCTGTAGTCTCTTACTTCACTGACCAGAGCTTCATAGTCCCCGTAATCCACTTTAGCAGGAGGGTATGCCTGTTGCTGCTCCCAACCAGGTAATGCCAGCCACAGTAGTAAGCATATGTTTTTCATCGGGCCTTATATTTTATTTCAAAAGTATATGCCCGGGCGTACATTTTGCCTTACCAACTGGTGACCGGCCTTTATGAGTTGGTGAAACCGCTTGCTCAGCAGCCAGGAACCCAACCGGTATTGCCATAATGAGGATGATTCAACAACAAGACGGGCTACAGAGAGATATGCTCCAGGATAGCATCCCAGAGACCTTTCCGCTTCCGCAGCGCTTCTTTTGCCGTAGCCGCTATTTCCTCCCACCTGACAGGGTCTGTTCCCGCAAGCTCGCGGATCATCATCATAGCCAGCGGGCCATGCTCATCTCCGTCCAGCTCTATATGTCTTTGAAAATAGTACACCAGCTTTGAAAGGTCCGCACCAGGGAAAGCTGCCTGTATCTCCTTCAGCATTGCCCCGAACATATCCGGTATGAGATCTTCCCGCCCGAAGGTAAAGGCTGCAGCGATCTTATGCGGCTGTCCTTCCTTTATAATATCGAATGTGTAAGAAAGGAAATCCTTCACCCTGCCGTCGACCTCCATAGCCGCTATTGCCGGAGCGATCTCTCGGCCCGACCGCAGGTCTGCAACCAGGCTGCCGATACCGGAGGCGTCCGCTCCCATATGCTCCATAGCATCCAGGTACATTTCAAAGTGGCTCAGCCTGCGGCCGTCTATGTATTCATCAGATTCTTCCGCCAGCACGATCTCATTGATCAGGTAACGGGTATTGGGGTCGGGTGTTGCGAACCAGGGCACCTGCGTACAGGTCAGGGCTCCCTGCAAGGCTTTCAGCAAGGACATAAAATCCCATACCGCGTATACGTGAAATTCGGTAAAGGTGCGCAGGTGGTCCAGCGTACGGATACGCGCGTAAAGAGGATGTGTCAGCAGGAGGTTTCTTTCTTCTGTAATGGCACTGTTGATATCCTGAATTGTGTTCATGCTGCAAAGGTACAGCCTCCGGTATATTTTCAATCAGGCGTATACATATATGATTGCACCATATAGGCGGCCAAGCGGATCAGCTTAAGATAGCGGTCAGAACGGGCAGGGAGCGCAAAGGCTTAAAGTTGGGGTAATGGTGCTCCATAAAGACCAGCAGCCCCTGCAGTATATCATGCTGCCGGTGCCGGTGATCGACGGTGTGCAGCGCTTCCATATCAGCTATACCGTTCATCGCGGCGATGATACCGGATGCCGTTGCATCCAGGAACGGGGGCACGTCCGGCATTACAGGCAGGAAACGGCCTTCCCAGATGTTCAGGTAGGGCGTCTGCGGGGAATGATTATTGTCTATCGTATAGCCAGAAAGCTTATTGATCGTGAGCAGGAAGAAAGCGGGCAGCAATGCCAGTGGTGTGGTGCCGTTGTCCAGCCTGACAAACATATGCCTGACGGTATCATACAGCTCTTCCTGCGGAAAATCCTGCTGCAGTATATTGTGCAGCACTTCCAGCATAAACAGTTGTACGCAGTTCGCGGGAATATCTTCTCTCAGGGCCTTATAGGTATAGGCCAGCTGCGCTTCCCTGACCAGCTGGAGGCTCTTATGCGGCGTGTTGTAAAAATCCAGTGTAACAATATTGCCGGGCTGAAAGATATTGGCCTTCATGGAATGGGAACGTGCTGTCCGGACACCTTTTACAATAAAGCTTTTCAGTCCGTATACCCGGGTAAATCCCTGGCAGATCAGGCTCGTTTCGCCATACCTGGTGGTTTTTAGTATGATCCCTTCAGATTGTACTATCATAATGCGGTACAATAAAAAAAGCTACTGAGATCCAGTAGCTTTGAATGGGAGGATGATGGGTCTCGAACCCACGACCTTCGGAACCACAATCCGACGCTCTAACCAACTGAGCTACACCCTCCATAAACAATAAAACAGTAAAAAACTTCTCCTGGGAGGATAATGGGTCTCGAACCCACGACCTTCGGAACCACAATCCGACGCTCTAACCAACTGAGCTACACCCTCCGTTTATGGGTTGCAAAAATACTGATTAAAATCAATTTACAAAATTTTTCTTTTCGTATTTCCGCAGCGCCCCGCTTATTATTTCTTGCTGTACTGCAGCCAGGGCTGTAATTTGCCACAATGCCTGTATTCCTCGTCCACGTTGATGTAGAAGTTAGGTATTTTCTGGTCTATATATTTCTCCAGGTAGCGGGCCTGCTTCAGGCTCAACGCTTTCTGCTGCAGGAGCGCATAGTCATCCTTAAGATTGAGCAGATGGGGATCTACCCTGCCCTGGAGATAGATGATACGTACAGACCGCTGTTCAGTATAAGGATCCGTATAGTAGTGCGGCTCTGAATATTCACCTACCTGCATCTTCTGTATATTGGTAGCCGCGTAAGGATCCAGCTCGTCCATCTGCATATTCGTTGTACCGGTCTGCATATTCATTATCATACCACCGGTCATCTTCGCGTTTTCATCGGTAGTATATTTGTTGACGGCTTCACCAAAGGTTATTTTCCCATCCTTCAGCAGCCTGGCTACGGAGTCTGCCAGCACTTTTGCCTTTTCAAAGTCGGCAGTGGTCACTTCGGGAACAATGACGATGTGCTTTACCTTCGCTGTTGTATTGGAGGTCTTGGAAACCATCTGGACGATATGATACCCGAATTTGCTGCGGAATACCGGCGAGATCTCACCCGGCTGCAGCTTCATGGCTGCCGATACGAATGTGGGATCCATTTTGTCCTTTTCCAGCAGCAGGTTACCGCCGTCCAGCTTGGTACGGTCCATACCGTAAAGACTGGCCATAGTAGCGAAGCTTTTACCCTTTTCCACGATATCTTTACGGATGCCTTCCAGCTTTTCCCTTGCATAGTCTTCCATCTCCTGGGAGGGCTTGGGCTGGAAAATGATCTGGCCCACTTCCACCGTAGCCGGAATAGGTGTAAGGCTATCCGGGTTAAGCGTTTTATAAAATTGCTCCACTTCAAAAGGTGTCACTTTAATAGCGGACACCAGCTTACGCTGCATTTCCTGCGCGGTGAGCTGCTCTTTAAAGAACAGGCGGTTCTCTTCCCGCATCTGGTAGATGGTTTTGCCGGATTTACGCTCCAGTTCTTCTCGGCTGCCGGCCATAGAGAGGAAATAGTTGATCCGCTCCTGTATTTTCTGCTCCACTTCCGCATCCGATACGATCACGCTATCCCTTTCCGCCTGTGCCACCAGTATCTGCCTTACCATCATTTCGTACAATGCGTCGCAAACGGAATAGTTTTCCAGGTAGTAATTATTTTCTTTCTCCTGGTTATACAGGACGTTCAGTTCAGAGTTCAAGATAATACTGTTCCCCACCCTGCCTGCGATCTTATCCAGGTTACGGGTCTGCGCCTGTATACCATAAGCCGTTAATATTCCGGAAAGTACTAATGCAATCTTCTTAATCATAGCCCACAAAGGTAATTATTTTAATATTCAAGTGTAAACGCAATTTTCACCGGAATATTGTAAGGTTTCCTGATATGCTGCCCCCTTGCGCGTTCCGGGATAATATGCTTTACTGGATCCCCGGCTATTCGGCTATCCGGCGGTACAGCTCCCCGGCTATCCTCGCCATTCCCCTGTCGGACGGATGTGCCGCCACGCCCGGATGCTCATAGAGACCATACGCAAAATAGGAATCCTCCGTTTTCATATCATCAAAAGATACATAAGTGTACCTGTGCGCCCCGGCCACCTTTTCCTGGATAGCGTCCTTAGCCTGATGCGACTGCCATACCGTCCCTGTTATGATCACTTTTGCACGGCCCTTTACCCCGTCAATGAGCCCGGTCAGCGCCGATTCATAGTTTTCAAATGATAAGGCATCCTGGTCCACATTTTCACCCAGCCTTAAGATCACCACGTCATAGTCCTGCGTATAGATGTCCGCGAACCTGAGTGAGTCCATCCTGAAGGTGCGTTCCCACCCGTTAATATTATGCGATACTATGCTGACAGGATCATACCTGCCGTCTTTTTCCAGGTATTCCCGGAGCACGTGAACAAAATCGGTCTTTTCCGAAGAGGCCGCCATGCCCCAGGCGCCGTACCACCCGATATCTTCCTGCGGTGCGCTGTAGGTAATGGAATTACCCAGGATCAATACTTTCAGACGCTGCGTCACCCTGGCCGCATCATTTTTGGCATTATTACAGGAGGCCAGCAGGAACAGTGCTGCCAGACAGGAGCAGCAGCACAGCTCTCTCAGTAGGTTTTTCATATAACTGGTTCTTATTGTTGATAGCCTGGTCATCATGCTAATAGGTGACATTATAGATATTCAATCCACCCGGGCCAAGCACGTACAAGTGATCCTTGGTTATCCATACTGCCCGCGGCTTTTCTCCTGTCACCTGCATGACATCCAGCGTCTTCAGGGTAAGGTCTTTCAGGTTGTAAACCGAAATAAGGTCGGCAGAGGTATAAATGACCTGGTCCTGCTCTTTCCGGATATTCAGCACCGCTGTTGCGGACGGCAGCTCTATTTTGCTCAGGAAATCGCCGAACCTGTTGAATATGAATAATCCCTTGTCTTTATCATACGCCCATAATTCATTGTCCTTTTCAAACATCATCTCAAACTTAGGCACCTCGTTCAGCAATATTCTCAGGTCATTGCTCTGCGCTACATTTTTGTATTGCCGGTCCAGCTTGATCAGCTTCACCTGCAGGTAGTCGTACACCCAGAAGCTCCCGTCCCTGGAGACGGCAACGGCCGTAGGCTGACGGATCCCCAGCATCTTAAGGTCCACGTGGTTCAGCGGCGCCATCATCCTGTCCAGCATGACCACCTGCAGGAAGTTGGGATAATACACCAGTATCCTCATCGGGTCCGTAACGTCCATAGCGCCTACCGGGCCCAGGGATATCTGCTGAAAAAAAGCTACGGAATCCCCTTCAGCATTGTATTTTGTAATGCCGTTCTTTTTGTCCACCAGGTACACATTGTTCAATTCATCCACGCTGAACCGCCGGATATCCCTGCCGGGCAACTGTCGCAGCAGCTGTGGCGGCTGTGCAGCCACCGGGAAGATATTGAGCCATATCAGCGCCGCCAGTAAATATATCCGGATCCACATCACCCGCATTATAATCAGTTTGTATTCAAAGATAATACATCCGTTAAGATAATTCACAGAGATTAACAGCTTGTTCGTTGTATTATAGCCCGCTGGTTTGTAATTTTACCAATCAACGCTTATATCGTTTTCTTATGAAGTTCAATAAAACGGCTATTTTCCTCACTGTATTCCTGATCGCAATGAGTACGGGCTTTTCATTTTACTACTATAAAGTGAGTAAAGAGATCAAACAGCCTAAAGTGGGCATAGTGACACCTAACGGCAACAACATCCGGCCTTTTAAATTCCTTGACCAGAACGGGAATTATGTGACGAACAAGGATATTGAAGGCAAGGTGGTCGTGGTAGAGTATTTCTTTACCACCTGCAAGGGGATCTGCCCCACCATGAATGAGAATATGACCAAGGTGCACAACGCTTTCCGCACCAATGATAATGTCATCATCCTTTCCCATACCGTAGACCCCAAGCGGGATACCGTGGCAACGCTCAAGGCTTACAGCCAGCGATATGATATTGACGACAGGAAATGGAAATTTCTTACCGGGGATAAAAAAGAATTGTACGACCAGGCCTATTACAGCTATTTCCTCAACGCTATGGAAGAACGCCCCGATAATATAGAAGAAGAGTTCATTCACTCCAATCTTTTTATCCTCGTGGATAAATATGGCAGGATACGGATGAGCGTGGATAAGGAAGGCATGAACCAGGGATATGACGGCACCAATGAGGAATCCGTGGGAAGGCTGATCAAGGATATCAATTATTTACTAACCGAAGAAAAATAACATTATACTATGCACCCGGAACCACTGACCATAAGAGCCGCGCAGGACCAGATCGACCACTGGATCAAGACCGTTGGCGTACGCTATTTCAACGAACTGACCAACCTGGGCATATTGATGGAGGAAGTCGGGGAGCTTTCCAGGCTTATGGTCCGTACCTACGGGGAACAGTCCTTCAAGGAAAGCGATAAAAATAAGGAGCTCGGCGATGAAATGGCCGATGTGATGTGGGTGTTGATGTGCCTCGCCAACCAGTGCAATATAGACCTGACGGATGCGCTCAGGAAGAACTTTGAAAAGAAGAACATCCGTGATGCTGACCGGCACCGGGAGAATGATAAACTGCAGTAAGAGAAGCCTTACCGGCAAAAATGCTGTATAAAATAAGGGCCTGCCAACAATGCGTTGTCAGGCCCTTACAGGCTTATCAAATCACCGGAGTCCCGGTTGCTTAGTTTATTTAGCGATCTTATCCGCCACCTGCCTGTTGATGTCAGTAGCGAACGCCACAATATCAACGCTGCCCAGGTCGCCCTCACCCTGCTTTCTTACGGATACTTTTCCTTCCTCCTGCTCTTTCTCGCCCACTATCAGCATGTAAGGGATCTTTTCCAGCTCGGTATCGCGGATCTTTTTACCTATCTTTTCCTGGCGGTCATCCATTTCGGTACGTATATCCAGGGATTTCAGGCTGTGCATCACCTGCTCTGCGTAGTCGTGATATTTGTCGGATATGGGCAGCACCTTAACCTGTGTCGGCGCCAGCCATAAAGGCAGCTTACCGGCACAATGCTCCAGCAGCACGGCCACAAAACGCTCCAGGCTGCCAAAAGGCGCGCGGTGTATCATAACGGGGCGCTTACGGGTGTTGTCACTGTCCACGTATTCCAGCTCAAAACGCTCGGGGAGATTATAGTCCACCTGGATGGTGCCCAGCTGCCACCTGCGGCCGATAGCATCACGCACCATGAAGTCCAGCTTGGGACCGTAAAAGGCTGCTTCTCCCAGCTCTTCGACAGTTTTCAGGCCTTTCTCTGCCGCCGCTTCCCGGATGGCATTCTCCGCGATCTCCCAGTTCTCATCCGTACCGATGTATTTGGTCTTGTTCTCAGGATCGCGCAGGGATACCTGGGCGGTATAGTCGGTAAATCCTAAAGAGTTGAATACATATAATACCAGGTCTATCACCTTTTTAAATTCCTCCTTCACCTGGTCGGGACGACAGAAAAGGTGGGCATCATCCTGCGTAAATCCGCGCACGCGTGTCAGGCCGTGCAGCTCTCCCGCCTGCTCATACCGGTACACCGTACCGAATTCCGCGAAGCGAACCGGCAGGTCTTTGTAGGATTTGGGCGAGGCCTTGTACAATTCGCAGTGATGCGGGCAGTTCATAGGCTTCAGCATGAATTCTTCTCCTTCGTGCGGTGTTTTGATAGACTGGAAGCTGTCGGCGCCATATTTTTCATAGTGCCCGGAAGTCTTATACAGGTTGATATTACCGATATGCGGTGTCACCACGGGCAGGTAACCTGTCTCCATCTGGGCTTTCTGCAGGAAATCCTGCAGACGCTGGCGCAGCATAGCTCCTTTAGGCAGCCACATAGGCAATCCCTGTCCCACTCTTTCAGAGAAGGTGAACAGCTCCAGCTCCTTGCCCAGCTTACGGTGATCCCGTTTTTTTGCCTCTTCGATCATAGCATTGTATTCCTCCAGCTCTTTAGCGGAAGGGAAGGTGACGCCATATAAGCGGGTAAGCATTTTATTGTTTTCATCACCGCGCCAGTAGGCACCTGCTATATTGGTGATCTTAATAGCTTTTATAAAGCCGGTATTGGGAATATGCGGACCACGGCACAGGTCGGTAAAGTCGCCCTGCGTATAGAAAGTGATCTGCCCGTCTTCCAGGCCGTCTATAAGCTCCAGTTTGTACGGGTCTCCTTTTTCGGTAAAGTAACGGATCGCTTCGGCCTTGGGCACTTCCTGCCTTGCAAAACGTGATTTTTTGCCGGCCAGCTCCTTCATCTTCTTTTCGATCCGGGTAATATCCTCTTCCGTGATCTTCTCCTCGCCGAAATCTATATCATAATAAAATCCCCTTTCAATAGGCGGACCTATGGCGAATTTGGCATCGGGATAAAATGATTGTACCGCTTCCGCCATCAGGTGTGCCGAAGAGTGCCAGAACGTTGATTTGCCCCCGTCATTATCCCACGTCAGCAATTTCAGATTGACGTCTTTATGTATAGGACGAAAGGCATCCACCACCTGTCCGTCGATCTCCGCAGCTAAAACTTTCCTGGCCAGACCTTCGCTGATAGAAAGGGCAACATCCAGCGCAGAAACACCTTCGTTGTACTCTCTTACCGCACCATCCGGTAACGTTACTTTTATCATTTATTACAAGTTTTTTTATTATTTTCTTATATAAGAGGAACAAAGTTAATTAAATTCTACCATGTAGAACAGCCTTCCAAAACTATTTCTTACAGCGAAACGGCCATGCCAAAAAAAACCTAACATGCCGTTAATACACGCAAATTCAGTAAATTGCAGAAAGCTTTCAGCCTGTTGAATTTTCAGCCATTTTCCATATCTGACATGAGAGGTATCTTCCATATATTGCTGTTTATAGTTGCGCACTCCTGTACCACCGGGAGCATTTACGGGCAATATTATAATACGATCGAAAAGTACCTGAACGCCAACAGGCATATCGGTGTGTACGGAGGGGCCTATTCTTTCGAGATAAAAGGGGATAAGCAACTGGATTACAGCATCAACAGGTTTGGTACGTCAGGACTGGTGACCGAAACCAATTTTATGATCTCAGATCCGGCGAACGGCTCATTGCTCTATTATACGCTCACGTATCAGAACCCGGACTCCGTCAATTTTTATACCACCAAGATCTACAACAGCAGGCACGAGGTCATAGAGGGCGCCATATTCAATTATACCCGCGCCATTACCGAAATGATGCATTTCAGCATTATCGCGCCCGCATTTGATAATGATTACCTGTTTTACATCTTTTATTATACGAATGCCGACCGCTGGGGCACCGTTTTCAATTTATGCTATGCTGTGCTGGATATGCGGGCCAATAACGGTGACGGCAGGATCATTTCGAAAGACAATATCCTGCAAAGGAACCTGATCAGGCAGTTCCAGAGAGGTGTCATCCCCGGGAATGACTGCAATATCTGGACCCTTTTCCTGAGCGAGAAGGACCAGAAGATCTATACGTATGAGATACGGTCCAACGGCATCAATTCCACACCCATTGTTTCCGATATCGCACTGCGCAGCCATTTCGAACAATCCGACAATCCCGTTTTTAAGATTGCTCCCGACAGGCAGACGCTGTTCATGAGCTCCACAGCCAATACACCGGCGGAAGACCCGTCCCTGGGCGCCTACCTCCAGTACCTTTATTTCTGGAAGTTCAATGTGGATGACGGAAGAGTATCCGACCAGATGGTCGTCAAAACCAATTACAGGTCCCTGTTTGTACCTTTTACCAATTACGAGTTCCTGAATCACAACCAGATCATTTACTCGCTCAACAGCCTTACCAAGTTTAACACCCAGGTGATCCTCATAGACCTGAAGGAATATAATGAAGCGTACATCCTGGATAACCTGAAGACATTAAATAATACCAATCCTTCCAGGCATTTCGCGGAGTATAAGAAGTACCACAACCACCTGTATATGCTCAACCCGCGCATCCGCAAAAATGAGCCCCCCGACCCGACCTATTTTACCGTTTACGGCACACTGAGCGCCCTTTCATTCGAAGATGTTGAAAAAGACCGCCCCCCGACCCCGATGAATTTCAATGAGGAGGAAGCGCTTCCCTATTTCCTTAATGAGCCGATATACCTCAATAATAATTTCTTTTCCTATGAAATTATCTATCCCCTGCCTTACCAGCAGATATTCACCAACGCGATACATGTAAGCACCCATTGCTTCAATGAGCCCCAGGATATTATACTCAGTCCCTCCAGGGGAGACGGCGGCTTTGAATGGGATGACGGCAGCACCGGCCGGGAAAGAACCGTCCACAGGCCCGGCACCTACTGGGTACGCTATCCTCATAAGTGTATCGTGCTGGTAGATTCTTTTTATGTGGAAGATGTATTCGAGGATATTCCCGTCAGGAATATTGATACCATTGTATGCGAACAGCACCTGCCCCTGACCTTAGCCTATCCTGATATAGTGGATTCCATACGAATGGACAATTATACGGTGCAGGATAACCGGATCGGTATTACAGGCGAAGGACAGTACCCCATACTGCTGTTCCAGAAAAATTGCACTACTACGGCCCATATCCGGGTAACGCAGGAAAAGTGCCCATGCGATCTGTTTGCCCCGAATGCATTTTCGCCCAATGGTGACGGCCTGAATGACTATTTTAAGCCCGTTACCCTCAACGGGTGTGTACCGGAACAATATATACTGAGAATATTTGACAGGTTCGGCTCACTGGTATATATCTCGTACAGTGAAAATGATCCAGGGTGGGACGGCTCCCTGAATAACAAGCAAATGCCCGCAGGGGTCTATTTTTACCAGTTCCTGTTCAGGGACAGCTATACGGGCAAGGAATTCTACTATAAAGGCGATTTCACATTAATAAGATAGCAACAATGGGCTTTGCCTGCGGCCGGCCAACGGTCACCGTACAGCACACGGCATTAAATATATATTAAATATAGCTTTACTGACATTTATCATCTGTAATACAGACCAGTCTCAGTAACTTTGTTTCAACCAGTTCATAATCATATTCTTTTCAACCTCTAAATTCTTTCATTATGGTAATTGTGGTTCCCGTGGATTTTTCTCCGGTCTCCGTTCAGGCCGCACGTTATGCAGTCAGTCTTTCGCAGCAGTTTGAGGACATCCGGTATATATTCTATCATTCCCATTACAGTGTCACCGAGATAGAGACCGTTCAGGCAGATATGGACGCCTTCGCTGACGGCATCAGGGCCGAGCATCCCCAGGCAATTTTCTCTACAGAGATCAATAAGAAAGGCATTACGGACGGCACAAGAGAGCTTGTCACAACATTCAATGCCGACCTGGTCATTATGGGCATAAACGGCAAAGGTAAGTTCAACCAGAAGTTAATAGGCAGCAATACGCTTATCGTTGCGGAATCCCTGGATGTACCTGTGCTGATCATACCTGAGAACTGTACCTGGAAACCGCTGGAGCACCTGATGCTGGCCATCCCGTACCAGGCGCACCTGTCCGGCATCCTGCCTCTGGATGCTATTGAAAAAGTTGTCCGGGATTTCAATTTCAAACTGGAGATCGCCTCCGTACACGTAGACCAGAAGGTAGCGGACCTTATCGTCACGCTGACAGACCAGCAGGCCCTGGTAGACCGGTGGGCGCACCTGCAGCCTACATATACCATCCTGGACGGCTCCAATATCGTTAACACCTTACTGGAACACGCTCACAAGCAGGGTGCTTCCTGGATCTGCACGGTAACAAAAGAGCACAGCTTCTGGGAGCTGCTGCTGAAAGGCAGCGTCACCAGCGACCTGGCCTACAGGTCAGACCTGCCCATTCTTGTATTTTAGTTTTCAGGCAAGCCAACAGGAACGCTGCTGTATTCATTGAACCTGCCGAAGAGTGGTTTATAATGGTTTTAGCAGGGCTTCGACGAGGCTCAGGCTGAGCGTGAGGGGCTTCTCACATTGAGCTTTTCCTGTCACATGGAGCCTGTCGAAATGTGATATATATGCAGAAACAACCCTGTCATATTCCGCCTTAGCGCTATATGTCAGGGTTGTTTTAATTTTAGACTATCTCTTATACAGCGTGCCTATCCTTTGGCGGGTTCTTATAATTCACGATAAAGTACAAGATGTACCTCGCATTGTAAGTTCATTGGAGTCACCTGCAGCCTATAGTGTCACATGGAGCCTGTCGAAATGTGACAGGTATCGACCAACAACCCTATCAATACTCCGATTAGTCAGCCGGGAGTGGCAGGCTGTTGCCGATATAATGGCCCATTGCAAAACAGGCCTGCAGCAGGAACCCGCCTGTGGGCGCGTCCCAGTCCAGCATCTCGCCGATACAATGGATATTTCCATATCCTTTCAGGCCCAGGTCGTCATTCAAAGCCTCCCAGGACAGGCCCCCGGCTGTTGAAATAGCCTCCCCCAAAGGCCTGAATGCCGTAACCGTTACAGGGTAATTTTTGATATGCCGGACCAGTTGCTCCGGGTCAGTAAAGACCTGCTTGGGGAGCCGCTTCAGTAAGTGCAATGCCGTTCCCTGTATATTCAGGTGCTTTTTTAAGGTGTCCGTAATATGCCTGTGACCCTGTTGCAGTACCTGCAGCAGGCTGTCCGCTTCCAGTTGCGGCTTCAGGTCTATATAGATTGCTGCCGGTAATCCCGACCTTCGCAATTCCCTGTTGAGGTAATATACCGGAGATCCTTCCAGCCCATAATCAGTGAATACCAGCTCCCCCTTCCTGGAGACACTTCCCGCCCTGAGGGCAATATTCTTAAGGACACAGCCTGCCATCCCGGAATAATCATCTGACGTGTCAAGCCCGCTGTTAGCCGGCACCAGGGGCTCAATCGGGATATCCTTTGCCTGCAGCAGCGGCACCCAGGAGCCTGTGGCGCCCGTCTGAGGCCAGGAGGCCCCGCCCAGCGCGAATATGGCTTTACGGTAGGGTATTTCAAAGGTCTGGTCTTTATGCTGCAACTTCAATGCGGCAGCATCAAAATCCAGCAATTCGTGGCGGTATCGGATGGTTACGCCCAACTGACCGAGATAACGCAGCCAGGCCTGCAGGACCTGGACAGGCTTGATATTGCCGGCCGGGAATACCTTGCCGGAGCTCCCGGTATAAGTTGCAATACCGATGCGCTGCAGCCAGTCCACCGTATCTTTACTGGTAAAATCACGGATATAGCGGGCGACATGAGGCGGCGTGTACTCGCTCAGCATGGTCTCATAAGGCATACTGTGCGTAAGGTTAAAGCCTCCATGACCTGCTACAAGGAACTTGCGGGCCGGGGCCACCTTCTGCTCACAGACCGTTACGCTGAATCCCCTTTCGGCCAACACCTGTGCTGCCATCAGTCCCGCAGGACCGCCACCGATTATGATCACATCTTCCATCTTCCTGCAAAAATAAGCGCACGTGATGATTTACAAAGGATAGCGGGCATAAAATATGGCGGCACCTTTACAGTAACAGTACAGCCGGGGGCAGGTCAGGGCTCCCGTCTTACCAGCAGCACCATATCATTATCCAGCAGCAGGTAACCGTACTCATAGCAGAAATAGTATGTTTTACCGTTTCGGGTATGGTGCAGGTGCGTATGAAAATTGAAATCATAGTTCAGCAATCTCATTTTTTCCCCTGGTATTTTCTGTTTCGCTTCCGTTCCCAGCAGAGAGGACATTATCTTCCGGTTCTTTTTCAGGATGGTATTGATCTGCTTCACCCGGAGTGTTTCCTTCAGGTTCCTGGCATTGTTAAATTGATTACGGCAATAATCATCGCAGAATTTCTTATCTGACCTGCCTGTGATCTTCTTACCGCACAACTCACACATCTTCAAAACTTTATCCATAATACAGCCGTTTTTAAACGATTAAAAACATTTATATTCGAAAAGAAACGTTTAAGATTCGCATAACAAATATACATCATATTACCTTCGGGCTGTTATTGGTTTTTTTCAAAATAATTAAATCTTTAAGTTATGAGCACCATTCGCAATCACGTACAATTATTGGGATTTGTAGGCCAGGACCCGGAAATCAGAAGCACCGTAACAGGCAAGAAAGTAGCTAAATTCAGCATCGCTACGACAGACAGCTACAGGGACGCAAGCGGTCAATGGCATAACGAAACGACCTGGCACAACATTTCCTGCTGGGAAGCTCTCGCGGAACGCGCGGAACGTCAGGTCAGGAAAGGCAGCCACCTGCTGCTAACGGGAAAGATACGGTACAGGAAGTATACGGACAGCAACAATACAGAGCGGTTCATAACGGAAATCACCCCGAATACCCTCACGCTGCTGGACGCAGGAAGCGCGCGCGCCGGCGCTTCCGCTTCCTCCCGGGACGCAATCCCCGCCTGTAATTCAGAAATGGCAGATGACGATCTTCCGTTTTAGTAAATTTTAAATATTTTTTTCCGCAAGTAAAGATTTTGTTATATAATTTTACTATATTCACATCTTGAAATGATCAAGCTATAGGCAATTACAAATAAAATTATATGAAATTAAAATCTTTACTTGCTTCTCTGTTATTATCCGCTACCGTACCCGCTGTTGTGAATGCACAAACAGATGATGTAGGTGTTAATACCATCATCAGCCCTAATATCAACGGCAATATATGTACCGGCTATAACGACCTGATTGTTAAGGTATCCAATTATGGTACCAATATGGTAAGCAGCTTCAACCTTACCTGGTCACTGGATAATATCGTTCAGGGAACCAGGAATGTTTCTTCCAATCTGAATACTTATAACCAGCCTAATTCCACTATCAATATCAACCTCGGGATGTTTTATTTACCATACAACACCCCTACCCAGCTTAAAGTCTGGACTTCAGACCCCAACGGCAATCCCGATTCCAGGAAAACAAATGATACCTTTACCATAGTGCTGGATGCTACGGATCCGGGTATACAACTGAACGAGCTGAACGATACTTTCATGTGCTATAACAGCAGCCTGATCCTGGATGCCGGCTATTCCGCCTATACCGATTATACCTGGAGCAACGGCACCCAGGCACAATTAAATACCATTACCCAACCCGGCCGTTACTGGATATGGGCCTATAACAACCAGGGATGCCAGGCATTCGATACTTTTACGGTCACGGAGATAGGCGAACCTGCCATCACCAACCTCGGCATTACAGACCTGGGTGACCTCAAGTTCAACTTCATGCTGAGCAACCCGGTGAATGTTACAGATGTTACCTGGAACTTCGGGGACGGATCCCCGGTAGAGACAGGTACAGGCAATAAAACACATACCTATGCCAATGAAGGCGACTATACCGTTGAAATTACCCTGGAAAACGAGTGCGGCCAGGTGATTATTTCCCAGGTCATACACGTACAAAACATTACCAGCATTAAAAACGTCAAAGACCTGGTTAACGCCATCAATTTCTATCCTAATCCCGCTACGTCATATCTGAATATCACCTACCCTAAAAACCTGGTAGAGGTGTACAGCGTGAGCCTTATTAATACTACCGGCCAGACTGTCCTGTTCTCGGAATCGGCTACCGATCTTATTGATGTATCTGATATAGCTTCCGGGCTGTACAATGTGGTGCTTCATACTTCTAAAGGTATAGCCAGCAAAAAAGTAGAGATATTGCACTAAGCAGATCATTATATAAAAATACGGCGGCCAGTCTAAAGACCGGCCGCCGTATTTTTATACATAGCGCCAATAGATTCAAGCCACTTATCGGACCCGTTTTCACTGCATCCTGCCATCATTTTATGTATCAATAAAATGAGAAATATCATTTCCCGTCTGATGATTAATACTTAATTTTACCATAAGAAATACATTCATTATGGCACACTATCATACCTTAGGTCAGATACCCAGAAAAAGACATACGCAATTCCGGAAACCGGATGGAGGACTGTATGCGGAGCAGCTCTTCAGCACAGAAGGATTTTCCTCGAACTACTCCCTGCTATACCATATTCATCCGCCGACACAGATCGTTCGTTCGGAAGAGCCTGTTGACATCAGTCCCCAGCCTGCCACCGATAATATCCTGAAGCACAGGTGCTACAGGGGCTTTAACGTTAAGCCGGAAAGCGACTTTATCAAAGCCAAGAAGACCGTGCTTTTCAACAGCGATGTACACTTGTCGCTCTCCGCTCCCACTCAGGGACTGTCCGGCAACCTGTTCTATAAGAACGCTGACTGCGATGAGGTGATCTTTATACATGAAGGCACCGGCGTACTGAAGACCCAGTACGGCCAGATACGTTTTGAATATGGTGATTACCTGGTCATTCCCCGCGGAACGATCTACCAGATCCAGTTTGATACGGAAAATAACCGCCTGTTCATTATAGACTCCTTCAGTCCTGTTACCTTTCCCAAAAGATATTTAAGCAAATACGGGCAATTACTGGAGCATGCGCCCTATTGTGAAAGGGACATTAAAAAGCCTGAAAATCTGGAAACGATAGATGAAAAGGGTGAATATGAGATCAAAATGAAGAAGAACGGGAAGCTGTATTCCATATGGTACGGCACCCATCCATTCGATGTGATCGGCTGGGACGGCTATGAATATCCCTATGCCATCAGCATCCACGACTTTGAGCCTATAACAGGCCGGGTACATCAGCCGCCGCCGGTGCACCAGCACTTTGATGCGCATAACTTCGTCATATGCTCGTTCGTTCCCAGGCTGTATGACTATCATCCGCAATCCATACCGGCACCCTATAACCACAGCAATATCGATTCCGATGAAGTGCTCTATTATGTGGATGGTGAATTCATGAGCAGGAAGCACGTGGAAAGAGGTATGATCACACTGCATCCCGGGGGCATTCCTCACGGTCCTCATCCCGGCGCCGTGGAAAAGTCCATCGGCCAGAAAAGCACGCCCGAGCTGGCCGTAATGGTTGATACCTTCCGGCCGCTTTATATGACCCAAACCGCTATTGAAATAGAAATGGAAGGGTATGATAAGAGCTGGATGGAGCATTGATCCGCTGCCTGCTGTTGATAACCTGCCGGCAGGTGCAGTGATGCGGATAGCAGTATAAAATTTATGGCAAAAAAAACAGAAGCCCAAGAATGTTTAATTCATTTTTTTTATAGCTTTATGCATCAATTAATTTAAACCACAAACTTATGTCCGCAAATCATAGCAACGAGTACAGTTTCTTTCAGGGGGTGGAAAGAAATTTTGACAAAGCCTCTAAATTCACAAGATTTGAAAAAGGGATATTAGAACAGATCAAAGCTTGTAATTCTGTTCTAAGAATGAAATTTCCGGTACGTATCGGAGATACTATTGAAGTTATAGAAGCATACAGGGTACAGCATTCCCATCACAAGACGCCCTGTAAAGGCGGTATTCGTTTCAGCCTGGATGTTAACCAGGATGAAGTGATGGCGCTGGCTGCGCTGATGACATATAAATGCGCGATCGTCAATGTCCCGTTCGGCGGCGGTAAGGGTGGTATCAAAATAGACGGAAAGAAATATACGCCGTTTGAGCTGGAAAAGATCACAAGAAGATATACTTCCGAGCTGGCAAAGAAAAACTTTATAGGGCCCGGCATTGACGTTCCTGCGCCGGATTACGGTACCGGAGCCAGGGAAATGAGCTGGATCGCCGATACCTATGCCTCCTTAAATCCGGGAGAGCTGAATGCGCTGGCCTGTGTTACGGGTAAGCCTGTTTCCCAGGGCGGTGTAAGGGGAAGGACCGAAGCTACCGGATTGGGCGTATATTATGGTATAAGGGAAGCCTGCAGCTTTGCTGAAGATATGGACAAGCTGGGCCTTTCAACCGGCTTAAAAGGTAAGACCGTGGTAGTACAGGGTCTCGGGAATGTAGGTTACCATGCGGCCAAGTACTTCCAGGGCGGAGGTGCGGTATTGGTGGGCCTGGCAGAATATGAAGGCGCTATCTACAACCCCGAAGGTCTTGACCTGGAAGCCGTGATGGCTCACCGGAAAGCTACAGGTTCCATCCTGAATTTCCCGGGTGCCAGCAACCTGGAATCAGCGGGTAAAGTGCTGGAGCTGGAATGCGATATCCTGATCCCTGCAGCGCTGGAAGCTGTGATCACCGGGGAGAATGCCCCGAACGTCAAAGCTAAGATCATCGGTGAAGCGGCGAACGGGCCTTTAACGCCTGAAGCTGACGAGATACTCAATAAAAAAGGCGTCTTGGTCATTCCGGATATTTACCTGAACGCGGGCGGTGTGACCGTATCTTACTTTGAATGGCTGAAAAACCTGAGCCACGTACGTTACGGAAGGCTGGAGAAAAGGTTCAGTGAGAATACCTATGCGGAGATCGTCAATATCATTGAATCGCTCACCAATAAGCGTATCACCGAAATGGAGCGTAATATCATGCTGAAAGGACCCGATGAGGTAGACCTGATCTATTCCGGGCTGGAAGACACAATGATCGGCTCCTACCAGGAGATCAGGGAAATCTATAAGAATACGGAAGGCGTAGAAGATATGAGAACGGCAGCGTTCATCTGCGCTATCAATAAAGTAGGCGTAGCTTATGAGGAATTAGGCATATTCCCTTAATCTCCTCCCTCCCGAAAAGCACCCCGGAACGATCTGTTCCGGGGTGCTTTTTTTATTAAGTGAATAGCAACAAAGCCACCATAGGACAGGTCCGGGATGCTGCTAACCGGTATAAGAGATTCCTCACATCCGTTCGGAATGACCACACGATATAGTACATTGCACTCCGTGGCTGGAGAGTACCCTGTTTCCCGAGTGCTTGATCAACAACCCTTATAACCTGCAAAACTTTTTCACTCCGTTGTTGGTGTTCTTTACCAACAACTCTATAAGGCTTTATCAGGGAGCTCCACTCCGCCATCTTTACGAAATAAAATAAACGGACTGTCTATATAAGCAACAAAGCCATCATATGGCAGGTTCAGGATACTACTAACCTGTATAAGAGATTCCTCACATCTGTTCGGAATGACCGCACGATACAATACATTGCATTCCGTGGTTGGAGAGCATTCTGTTTCCTGAGTACTTGACCAACAACCCTTATAACCTGCAAAACTTTTTCGCTCCGTTGTTGGTGTTCTTCACCAACAGCTCTATATATTCCTCATATCCGTTCGGAATGGCTAGTACGCTACAGTAACCCTATAGCAAATCGCTTCCTGAACCGCAAAAAAGCACATCGTAGCTACCTGTACCTGTAATAAGATATTGTTTGCTGTAAGCAGATGGTCATTTACTATTATCATCATATTGTTAAAAAAAGAATTTACGCTCCATTCATCTTTTTAGATTAAGGAATGTTATACTTTTGACCTTTTAAATTCTTGTTTGTTATTTTCATTGGGAAAACAAAATGGACTCCTCTACAAGTAGTAACTTCTCCAAAGTTACAGTAGCAACACTGCTCATTGCATTAGGTATTATATACGGAGATATCGGTACCAGTCCCCTCTACACCTTTAAAGCTATCATAGGCGAAAGAAAAATCTCAGAAATGCTGGTTTACGGCGGCGTATCCTGTATCTTCTGGACACTCCTCTTTCAGACCACCATCAAGTACGTATGGATCACGCTGAAAGCGGATAATGACGGGGAAGGCGGCGTGTTCTCCCTGTACAGCCTGGTAAAAAGATACGGCAAAAAGATCATTCTGCCAACGATGATCGGCGCCTCCGCCCTGCTGGCGGACGGTATCATCACCCCCGCAGTGTCGGTAACCTCAGCCGTGGAAGGTCTCGCGCTCATACCCGGGCTGAAGGAGATACGCATCATCCCTATCGTGCTGGTCATCCTCTCGGTCGTTTTCTTTATGCAGCGCTTCGGGACCGAGAAGGTAGGAAAGGCGTTCGGCCCTATCATGCTGATCTGGTTTTCCGTTCTTATGGCATTAGGGCTGAGCCAGATATTCCACTATCCTGATGTTATCAAGGCATTGCATCCCAGGTATGCCTACGAGCTGCTGGCAAACTATCCTCACGGCTTCTGGATACTCGGCGGCGTCTTTCTCTGTACAACGGGAGCTGAGGCGCTCTATTCCGACCTGGGGCATTGCGGCAGGAAGAATATCAGGTACACCTGGATCTTTGTCAAAACAAGCCTTGTTATCAATTACCTGGGACAATCCGCATGGCTGATGCACCAGGGCTCCGCTCACCTGCATAACAAAAACCCGTTCTTCGAGGTCATGCCGCACTGGTTCCTGCTGCCGGGCATCATTTTATCGACCATTGCCGCCGTAGTAGCCTCCCAGGCGCTGATCACGGGTTCCTTTACGCTCATTAATGAGGCGATCAACCTTAATTTCTGGCAGAAGGTCAAAGTAAAGCAGCCTTCCGAAACCAAGGGACAGATATATATTCCCAGCGTTAACCTGACGCTGTGGCTGGGCTGCATATTCGTGGTGTATTACTTCAAAAGCTCCACCGCCATGGAAGCCGCTTACGGTCTTGCCATCACCTTAGCCATGCTGAGCACCACCTACCTGCTGTATTATTTCATGAAGTATAAGCTCAAGTGGAATATCTGGCTTGTGGCAGCCATACTCGCCGTGTTCTTTACGATTGAAATGTCCTTCTTTATTGCCAATATCGTTAAGTTCAAGGACGGAGGCTACATCACATTGCTCGCGGCGATCCTCTTTTTCTTTGTCATGTACATCTCCTATTATGGCAGGAAGATCAATAATAAATATATCAAATTCGTTGATATCAGGAATCACACTCCACTGATCAATACACTCAGCGAAGACACAAGCATTCCCAAATATACCACGCATCTTATCTATCTCACCAAAGCGGACAGGACCTTTGACATAGAAGAAAAGATCATCCAGTCCATCCTGGACAAAAAGCCCAAAAGAGCGGATGTGTACTGGTTCTTTCACATCAACAGGACCAACCACCCTTATACGCTGGATTATGAGGTGCACGAGATCATGGACGATAAGATGATACGGGTGGTCGTCAATATAGGCTTCCGGATACAGCCCCGTACGGAGCTGTACTTTTTCAAGATCATCAATGAGCTGATCGCCAATAAGGAGCTGAACCTGCACCTGAAGGATAATGGCTCTACCGTATATAATCCCAGCATAGATTTCAAATTCGTGGTATTTGAAAAGTATATTTCAGCAGAGAATGAGTTTGCCTTTACCCATGGATTTATCCTGAAAGCCTATTTCTTCCTCAAGCAATTTGCGCTGAAAGATGTGCAGGCATTCGGGCTGGATAAAAGCGATGTGCTGATCGAGCATATACCTATCGTTTACCAGCCGGTAAAGAAGCTCACGCTCCGGAGAAGATATATTCACTGACCATAACCTGTCACCTCGGGATGACCAATACCCTCACAATCCCTTTATAGCTAAAGCGGTATCTGAGCCGCAGAAAGGATACTGCTCAGCAAAGCGTATCCGTGATAAAGGTTGTTGCCTATAAGCAGAGGCTCACTCTTTATAATATTCACGGGGATATTCAAACGCAGTTTACTGTCTAAGCATAAAAAAACCGGCCATACAGGCCGGTTTTTTTAACTCTATTATATGCTTTCAGTTTTACTTATCAGTTTCAAATGTCAGGTCCAGACCCAAGCCTCTCAGCTCGTGCACCAGTACATTGAAGGATTCCGGTATGCCTGCTCTCGGGATATTATCACCGTGAACAATGGCTTCATATGCTTTGGCACGGCCTACGATATCATCCGATTTAATGGTCAGTAATTCCTGCAGGATATTGGAAGCACCGTAAGCTTCCAGCGCCCACACCTCCATCTCACCGAAACGCTGACCACCGAACTGGGCTTTACCACCTAACGGCTGTTGCGTGATCAGGGAGTATGGTCCGATAGAACGGGCGTGCATTTTGTCATCCACCATGTGATGCAGCTTGATCATATAGATCACACCTACGGTAGCTTTCTGGTCAAAACGAACACCGGTCTCACCATCGTACAGGTAAGTGTGTCCGAACTTAGGTAAGTCTGCTTCCTCGATCAGGTCGCTGATCTGGTCAGGTGTAGCACCGTCAAAGATCGGCGTAGCGAACTTCATACCTAATTTCAACCCGGCCCATCCAAGGATGGTCTCATAGATCTGGCCAAGGTTCATACGGGAAGGTACCCCTAACGGGTTCAGCACGATATCAACCGGCGTACCGTCTTCCAGGAAAGGCATATCCTCTGCACGAACGATCTTGGCAACGATACCTTTGTTACCGTGACGACCCGCCATTTTATCCCCTACTTTCAACTTACGCTTAACGGCAAGATATACTTTAGCCAGCTTCAGCACACCTGCAGGCAACTCATCACCGATAGACAGGTTGAATTTCTCACGCTTGTATCTTCCCAGCTCTTCGTTATACTTGATATTGTAATTGTGCAACAATTTGTTGACCAGGTCATCTGTTTCAGCTTCACCGGTCCATCCCAGCGGGTTCACGCTCTGGAAGTCTACCGAGTTCAGCACTTTGGAGGAGAACCTGCCGCCTTTGGATATTACCGGCTCACCGTAAGTATTGGTAACCCCTGCAGATGCCTTATCTTCCAGCAGCACCTGTAATTTTTCGATCAAAAGCTTTTTCAGGGCTTCCTCGTTGGTCTGGTGCACTTTCTCTATTTTTTCCAGCTCCGTTTTCTCTCTCAGCTTGGCATTCTTATCTTTCTTAACGCGTTGGAACAGCTTTTTATCAATAATCACGCCTTCCACTGACGGAGAAGCCTTCAGGGATGCGTCTTTGGCATCACCGGCCTTATCACCGAAGATGGCGCGTAATAATTTTTCTTCAGGGGTCGGATCCGATTCTCCCTTAGGAGTGATCTTACCGATCATGATATCGCCTTCCTTGATGTGCGCACCGATGCGGATGATACCGTTCTCGTCCAGGTCTTTGGTAGCTTCTTCAGATACGTTGGGGATATCCGGCGTCAGCTCTTCCTCTCCCAGTTTGGTATCACGCACCTCCAGCTCATATTCATCAATATGCACGGAAGTGAACCAGTCTTCGCGGATCACTTTTTCATTGATCACGATCGCATCCTCGAAGTTGTAACCTTTCCATGGCATGAAAGCCACCTGCAGGTTACGGCCCAGCGCCAGCTCACCACCCTGCGTAGCATAACCCTGCGTCAGGAAGTCGCCTTCTTTCACTTTCTGCCCTTTCTTAACGGCGGGGCTCAGGTTGATAGAAGTGGACTGGTTGGTTTTGGTGTACTTGGTGAGGTAATATACTTTCAGATCATCCTCGAAAGAAACCAGGCGATCTTTTTCACTTCTTTCATAACGTACATGGATCTCATTGCCATCTACATATTCCACCACACCTTTACCTTCGGCATGAATCTGGATACGGGCGTCACGCGCCGCTTTACCTTCCAGGCCCGTACCTACGATAGGCGCCTGAGGACGCAGCAACGGAACCGCCTGACGCTGCATGTTCGAACCCATCAGGGCACGGTTGGCATCGTCATGCTCCAGGAACGGAATGAGGGAAGCCGACAGGCCCACGATCTGGTTAGGGGCTACGTCCATATATTCCACTTCATCCTTTTCCAGGATCGGGAAGTCGCCGGTCTGGCGGGATTTTATTTTATCTTCCACAAACTCGCCTTTGTCATTCAACTGGGCGTTGGCCTGTGCGATTTTCAGCTCATCTTCTTCTTCCGCAGATAAGAATTCCGCTTTTTTCAGGTTGACCTTACCGTTCTCTACCTTATGATAAGGAGTTTCGATAAAGCCCATATCATTGATCTTCGCGTGCACACAGAGTGTGGAGATCAGGCCGATGTTCGGACCTTCTGGCGTTTCAATGGTACACAGGCGTCCGTAGTGGGAGTAGTGTACGTCACGCACCTCGAAGCCGGCCCTTTCACGGGAAAGACCACCGGGTCCCAGGGCGGAGATACGACGCTTGTGCGTGATCTCGGACAAAGGATTGGTCTGATCCAGGAACTGGGATAATTGCGAGGTTCCGAAGAAGGAGTTGATAACGGATGATAAGGTCCTGGCATTGATCAGGTCGATAGGCGTAAATACCTCGTTATCACGAACATTCATACGCTCACGGATAGTACGGGCCATACGGGCCAGACCTACGCCGAATTGCGCATATAACTGCTCACCTACCGTTCTCACACGACGATTGGACAGGTGATCGATATCATCGATCTCCGCCTTACCGTTGGACAAGCGCACCAGGTATTTGATGATAGCGATAATATCTTCACGAGTCAACACTTTTTTCGTGTTGTTCATATCTATTTCCAGCTTACGGTTGATCTTGTAACGACCTACCTCACCCAGATCATAGCGTTTGTCGGAGAAGAACAGCTTATCAATGATACCGCGGGCTGTTTCGTCATCCGGCGCGTCCGAACCACGGAGCTGGCGGTAGATATGCTGCACCGCTTCCAGCTCAGAGTTGGAGGTATCTTTATTTAAAGTATTGTAGATGATAGAATAATCACCGCTTACTTCTTCTTTCTGTACAAAAACGGTTTCAATGCCCAGGTCAGAGATAATGTCAATATTATCTTCGTTCAGGACGCTGTCACGTTCCAGGATCACCTCATTACGCTCAATGGAAACCACTTCACCGGTATCTTCATCCACGAAATCTTCCGTCCAGCTTCTTAAAACGCGGGCAGCCAGGCGGCGGCCTTCGTATTTGGACAGGGTCTTTTTATCTCCTTTTACCTCATCCGCCATACCAAACAGCTCCAGGATATCCTTATCCGTTTCAAAGCCGATGGCACGCAGCAGGGTAGTTACAGGAAATTTTTTCTTACGGTCAATGTAAGCGTACATCACGTTATTGATGTCGGTAGCAAACTCCATCCAGGCGCCTTTGAAAGGGATCACCCGCGCGGAGTATATTTTCGTACCGTTAGGGTGCGTGCTCTGACCGAAGAATACACCGGGCGAACGGTGCAACTGGGATACTACCACACGCTCCGCTCCGTTGATAACGAAGGTACCGCGGGGGGTCATATAAGGTATATTTCCGAGGAATACATCCTGTACAATGGTTTCAAAATCTACGTGCTCTTCATCATTACAGCTCAAGCGTAACTTTGCTTTCAAAGGAACAGAGTAGGTCAGTCCCCTTTCCATACACTCTTCAATAGTGTAGCGGGGCGGATCAATGAAATAGTCCAGGAACTCCAGCACAAAGATGTTTCTCGTATCGCTGATCGGGAAGTTTTCCTGGAATACGCGGAACAAGCCTTCGTTATTTCTCTTATCCGGAGTGGTTTCCAGTTGGAAAAAGTCCTGGAAAGACTGCAACTGGACTGCTAATAAATCCGGTGTATCTGCTACATCATGGATTTTAGCAAAATTAAGACGCCCTGATTCTGTACGCTTAGTGATGTTTGACATAATATACTATAACAATAAAATGTATATACAAAAAACACCCATCTCGAAAAATACGATTCTTTCAAGACAGGAAAACTCAATTATTTTATATAAATCTGGCCAAAGATTTTTAAATGCATTTTTACCCAATGTAAATATGGGTCTGCAAAGATACAAAAAAAAATCAAAAAACAATCAGGGTCATTAAAAAGATAAAAACACCACCGTTCTGCCATAAAATACAGCAACCGCCCCCAAAAGGCACCCTGTCCGCTTAAAATGCAGTACCGGCTATTACCCGGAATATCTTTTTACAGCCTAAGAATAACGCGCTTACAAATTTATAAAAGACCTGCCGTTACTCAATAAAAAATCCCATATATACGTTAAATATTTCTGCAAGCCGCGCTATTCCGGCCCCGGCTATGAATTTATCCATATTATTGCATTTTCCGGTAAAAATTTCAAGAAAATGCCCGTAAAATACAGGATCATCGCAGCAGCGCTGGCGCTATTACCCGCTTTCCAGTCCTGCACCCCGCTTTCAGATTGCTTCAGCTGTAGCGTGAGCTACCAGAATTATGAATGGACCACCGTCAACAGGGAGCGTGACAGCTCCTATACGGAACATAAAGAGTTCTGTAATGTGGACAGGAGCGTTATTTCGGATTTTATTGAAAGCAACCGGGATACTATCGTTATAGAAAGGCACTTCCCGGGAGCTGCCGCACCTTACCCAGATAAATTCGCCAAACGGGCAGATTGCTTCAGGTTTGTAAAGAAAAAATAAATACCGCCAGGATGCGTCATGCAGCTTTTTAATCCTTTCATAGCGATCCCCTTATTGGTCATCATAGGCTTATACGGCTATTTCAGCCGGCGGGGCAAAAAGAGGGCGGCCCTGCTCTGGAGCGGTCTCGCAGCGCTGCTTATCATAGTGCTTTATATTACCTGGCTGCTGTAATCAAAAAAGGTTCCCGAATATGAGACCGGGAACCTTTTTGGGATATCTTAATCTGCAACTATTTAATGCGTCTTTTTAATCGCCAGCAGCGACCAGTCCGTGTCTACCTTCACCATATGATTGGTCAGTGTACCCAGTCCGTCAATCTCCATTTCCACCACGTCGCCGGGCTGCAGCCATTGCGGTACTGCCTGCGGGTTTTCCAGCTTTGCCGTTCCGTTCAGCTCCAGGAAGCAACCTGTGCCCACTGTACCGGAACCGATCACATCCCCGGGGTATACATCCACACCATAGGCGCAACGCTCAATGATCTCCGCAAAGGTCCAGTCCATATCCGCCACATTACCTTCGCTCACCTGGATGCCATTAACCTTACAGGTCATTTTCAGGTTGTAGTTATTCCCTGTATGATTTTCTTTGGCAGGCACCTTAAACGGCTCCAGCTCATCCGGGGTAACCAGCCACGGACCGATAACGGTCGAGAAGTCCTTACCTTTCGCAGGCCCGAGATTCAGCTTCATCTCTTCCATTTGCAAGACCCGTGCGCTCATATCGTTCATAATACAGAAACCGGCTATATACCGGTCCGCTTCCGCAGCGGTAAAGTTCCGGCCTTTCTTACCCAGCACACAGGCGATCTCCAGCTCAAAGTCCAGGTTTTTGAAATGATCCGGCATACATTCTACGGCACCGGGCCCCTGGATGGCATTATGATTGGTAAAATAGAAGATAGGATATTCATCAAACTCCGGTATCATCTCCACACCCCTGTTCCTGCGCGCCGCAAATACATGCTGGCGGAAGGCATAGCCGTCCCTGCAGGATGCAGGCCTGGGAACAGGCGCTATCAGTTGCACGTCGGACAGCGCAACCGAGGGAACGGCCTCAGGATTGCTTTTAATATGCTTATCCGCTTCTTTCGCGATCTCTGCGAGCTGCTCCCAGCGCTGCAGCATTTCCGTCAGGGTACGCGGCAGGCGGTCGGATGCTTCGTTTAAATTATATAACCTATCGCTGATCAGCAGCGCGGACTGCTCAGCTCCGTTGTTGAGATAAGTGGCTATTTTCATAACAGGAATAAAATAGTATTGAACATATAATGGCAGCAAAGATAATTCATTCAAGGGATTTACACGAAGGAGATCGTATTTTTGCAGCCATAAGCTTTTCCGAAACATGCAATTACAACTGCCTATCCACATCCCTTCCCCTGCTCCCCTCATCGAGCACCGGGACAGGATATTGCTTACAGGATCCTGCTTTACCGAGCATATGAGCGGCAGGCTGGCACAGGCCAAATGGCAGACGCTGGCCAACCCCAACGGCATCCTGTTCAATCCCTTAAGCGTAGCCGATGCCCTGGTGAGCTATATAGAGCACCGGGTCTATACGGAGGACAGCCTGTTTTATCTCAATGAATTATGGCAGCACTGGGATTTTCACTCGCGATTCTCCAATGTGGACAAGGCAACGGCACTGGAAGATATGAACCGGAGCATCAGCAGCGCGCACCGGTTCCTGGAATCCGCGGACTGGCTTATCATTACCCTGGGATCGGCTTACCAGTATTTCGACCGGCATACAGACAGCAGGGAGATACCTGTAGCCAACTGCCACAGGGCGCCGGGACAGTGGTTTGAAAAAAGGCTGCTGGGTACCGATGTGATAACCCGGACCCTGCAAAAAACGATAGAGGCATTAAGGCAGTTCAACCCATCCCTGAAGATAATGTTCACCATCAGCCCGGTAAGGCATATCAGGGACGGGATCATTGAGAATAACCGGAGCAAAGCGCGCCTGCTGGAGGCCGTACATACGCTGACCGAACAGAACGGGGCCTGCTTTTACTTCCCCGCCTACGAGCTGGCGATAGATGTGCTCCGGGATTACCGATTTTATGATATCGATATGGTACATCCCAATTATGCCTGTACCCAATATATCTGGGAGCAGTTTACATACACCTGCATGTCAGAGAAAGCACGGGAAATAATGATGCTGATGAAGGATATCACTACCGCTTTCCAGCACCGCACACGTTTCCCCGACACCCGGGCGCACCAGCAGTTCCTGGGCACCTACAGCCGAAAAACAGCCGCGCTGGTACAGGCATATCCTTACGTGGACCTGGAAGCGGAACGCGCATATTTTGACGGCCACGCATCACTGTAGCTGCCGCTTCAATCTGACAGCATCCCGTGCCTGCAGGTAAGCCAGGAAAAAGCTGAAGGGCAGCACCCAGATCACCCTCGCATTGAACCGTCCCAGGTAAGTGCTTAAAGAAGTGGTTATAAATATATTCAGGCAGCAGCAGGCTATAGCGGCCAGTATAATGTAGCTGTTCCGAAACCCGTTCTGCCTGTCTTTCGCCAGGTACATCCAGGCTGTGATGACCAGCAATACCAACATACCCCAGCGGGTCACCTGGTTGATGATCCCGAAATCAAAAGCGCCCTTTTGCTGCTTGGCTGCCTGGAATGCGGAGAAGCTCCCCGGGTAAAAGGCGCGGATATTATTCCAGGGGCTGGTATCTTCTATGAACCGGTGCACCCCGTCATCCACATTGGTTGCAAACAAGGTAAAGAAGGCATCTTTTATATTTGTCACGATATACCTTTCCATGTATTTCCCGGAGGTCAGTGTAGTCCTGATGATGCTTTCATACTCCTTTTTTACAGCGGGCTCAAGCCACCTGCCGCCACTGTGCGGCCAGCCATCCTGCCACATAAAATCCCATTGCCGCCCGTTGAAGCCGGTATCGCTTTTACAGATTTCATAGTTATTGACAGGACAGGTTTCCTTTAACACCTCTTTCAGCAGCCCCATCTCCGCGATCCTGCTCATCAGGAAGATATGACCGGAGGGGTTAGGGCTGAATATTCCGCAGGAATTATAATTAATATTGGCAGCCAGGCAATAGATGGCTATCGTTCCCGTCAGTATAAGCAAGAGGCGGTTCCGGAGCGCACGCGCTTTCCTGAACAGGGCGTAAATAATACCCGCAACGCAGCAGAGCAGGCAAAGCAGTAAAATAGAGTTATGGATGCTCGCAGCGATCAATATAATAATGATAAAATAAGCATTCACGCCTTGGCTATTACGGCTGTGCCTTACCAGTCCCAGGACGGCCAGTACAAAGTAGGCCATAAAGATATCAGGGTTTACCTGGCTGACAAACCAGGCATAAGGGGTCAGGCAGCTCAGGATCAGTATGTACACAAGGCTCAGCACACCTGCCCTTACCGCCGAAAAATGCTGCCGCAGCAACAGGAATACCAGCGATGTGCCGATACAGCTCTGCACCACGACACATCCCATCGGGAAAATCGTTAAGCTGCTGACCCTGATAAAATAGGAATAAAATACAGACCTGTCTATGGGCGGCCGGGATTCGAACGCATGGGCGATATAGGCACCCGTATCGGGATTGACCAACGGAAAGGAGTTATACAAAGCCGGCCAGATGCCCGCCAGCACTGCTATAGCCAGGAGCATGCTCACTTTCAGAACATTTCTAAAATCTTTCATTTCCTTTTTTACTTAAAAATTGCCTGCCACCACCATTGATAACTATTAACACACTCCCGCTCTAAAACACCGGAAACGCGGTCTTTATTGTACAAGAAAAAATCTTTTTTAATAAATAGCCCGCAAGCGATGATCGCTTGCGGGCTATTTATTGCTATGCTCGCTACCAGTCCTTAGCTTTCAGACTTCTCTGGGCCTCTCTCTCTTTAATGGTATTACGCTTATCGTGCAGCTTCTTACCCCTTCCCAGCCCTATCTTCAGCTTGGCAAAGCCGTTCTCATTGATAAAGCAGGCCAGCGGCACGATCGTATATCCTTTTTCCTTGATCTTCTGCTGCCAGCGCTTGAGCTCCTTCTTTTTCAGCAGCAGCTTCCGTTCCCTTGTAGGATCATGTCCCAGGTAGCCGGCATTCACATATTCCGCGATATGCAGGCTTTTGATCCACATCTCTCCCTTATGAAAAATACAGTAAGAGTCATTAAAGCTCACTTTCCCGGCCCTCACGGACTTGATCTCCGATCCCATCAGCACAATACCCGCAACTAATTCATCTTCAATTGCATACTCAAACGTAGCAGGCCTGTTCTTGATATATACATTATTATTTGACTTCTTATGACTCGACATAACACGCTATTAATTCACACAAAATTAAAAAATCCCACATAAATATGCAGGATTTTAAGAGGTACCAACCGGATTCGAACCGATGTACGCGGTTTTGCAGACCGATGCCTAACCTCTCGGCCATGGTACCGTTTGAGTGGGTGGCAAAGATAAGTATTGCTCCCCCAATTTGCCAAATTTTTCTCAGATAATTTTTACAGGCACCTGCCACGGCCTGTGGGGAAAGGCTGTTTCCTGTGCTGGCTGGTGGTTGGCGACCCGTTTTACAGCCCCGGAGCAGGTGGAAAAAGAGGCCCCCGTACCCCTGCTTTTTCCCGGTGCAAACGCCTGCTATCACATAAGTATTTTCTTTTGTAATATGAATATTTATACTGTCATATTCTTGTAATTTCTTAAACTAAAGCCTATTTTTGCGAGTTAGTGCATTACTTTTTAAATCGTATTTTATCATGCATCCGATATTGTTAAATATCTCAGGCAACCAGGAAGTTTCAGCGTTTGTACCGGTAGTTATTCATCTGATCGTTGCGGTTACATTTGTTGCACTGCTAATGGCCCTGACCCACCTACTGGGACCAAAAAGGAAGACCAGCGATAAGCTCATCAATTTTGAAAGCGGTATTGAGCAGATAGGGAACGCACGGCAGCCGATGGGTGTAAAATATTTCCTGGTAGCGATCCTGTTTATCCTGTTCGATGTGGAAGTGATCTTTTTCTACCCATATGCCACGAATATCAGGGAGCTTGGGCAGGAGGGATTCTTTGCTGTATTGATGTTTGTCGCATTTTTCATATGTGGTTTCATATACGTTCTTAAAAAAGGCGCTTTAAAATGGGAAGACTAAGCACAGCTTTCCCATTTTTCATTTAGATATATAAAACGAATTATTTTAAAGGAGAACAGACTTATGCCCCGTTCCATTCAATATAATCAAAATTCAAAAGTTACACAAACCCAGGAAATACCGGAGGGCTACTTCGGAGAGGGCTTTATGGCCACCAGCCTGGATAAGGTGATAGGGCTTGCCAGGGCAAATTCAATGTGGCCTTTACCTTTCGCAACATCCTGCTGCGGCATTGAGTTTATGGCCACGATGGGCGCCAACTATGACCTGGCCCGTTTCGGGTCGGAGCGGATGGCCTTCACGCCCCGCCAGTGCGATATGCTGCTGGTAGCCGGCACCATTTCCAAGAAGCTGGCGCCGGTACTGCGCCAGGTGTACCTGCAGATGGCGGAGCCCCGCTGGGTGATTGCCATCGGAGCCTGTGCCAGCAGCGGCGGTATTTTTGATTCCTATTCCGTATTGCAGGGCATAGACCAGGTGATACCGGTAGACGTATATGTGCCGGGATGCCCGCCAAGGCCGGAAGGCATACTGGATGGCGTGATGAAGCTGCAGGAGATCGTAAAGAATGAAAGCCTGAGAAGACGAAATTCCGACCATTACAAGGCATTGCTGAACAGCTACGGGATAGAATAATACTTTTAATAGCATTTTACTATTATCAAAACAATGATTTTAAACAAGGATTATATACAGGAGAAGCTCACCGCCAGGTTTGGACATGATGTATCGGAATGGGATGAGCAATTCGGCATCATCAGCTTCAGGGTGGCACCATTAAAGAACCTGGAAGTAGTAAGCTACCTTTTTTCAGAAGCGGACCTGGGCTTTCAGTTCCTTACGGATATTACAGGTGTGCATTTCCCGGACAGGAAAGGAGAAGAGCTCTGCACCGTTACCCACCTGCACAACCTGCAGGCCAATGTAAGGCTTAAAATGAAGGCTTATGTCCCTGTTGAGCAGCCGGACACCTACTCCCTGGTGCCTCAATTTGCCGGCGCCAACTGGATGGAAAGAGAAACCTATGATTTTTACGGCATTAATTTCCTGGGACATCCTAACCTTACACGTATCCTGAACGCGGATGAAATGGACTATCACCCGATGCGTAAGGAGTACCCGATGGAAGACCCTACCCGTATGGACAAGGATGATGAAATGTTCGGCAGATAATCAACCAATCATTACCCACAAACTGACAGGCTGCACAGCAGCTTTCTCAATACAATAAGATATGGCTGACAAGCAAATCATATTACCCGAAGAAACGCTCGATAAGGAATATACCACGATCAACCTGGGACCTACCCACCCCGCGACCCACGGTATCTTCCAGAATGTGATGAAAATAGACGGTGAAAAGGTCATCAGCACGGAAATGACCGTAGGCTATATCCACCGCGCCTTTGAAAAGATTGCGGAAAGACGCCCCTACTACCAGGTAACACCGCTTACAGACCGGCTGAACTATTGCTCCGCCCCCATTAACAATTTCGGCTGGCATATGACCGTAGAGAAGCTGGCCGGCATAAAGATCCCGCCGCGCGTGGACTACCTGAGGGTTGTCATTATGGAGCTGGCGCGGATAGCCGACCACCTGGTCTGCAATTCCGTTATCGGTGTGGATACCGGCGCGCTGACCCCTTTTACCTATGTATTCCAGTGGCGGGAAAAGATTTACGAGATATATGAAAGCATCTGCGGTTCCCGGCTGACCACCAATATCGGCCGCATAGGCGGGTTTGAAAGGAACTTTACAGATGAGACCTGGGCCAAGATCCACAAATTCATGGATGAGTTCCCGGCTATGCTGAAGGAATTTGAAGCCCTGCTGACCAGGAACCGCATCTTTATGGACCGTTGCATCGGCGCAGGTCCCATATCAGCGGAAAAAGCATTAAGCTATAGCTTTACCGGCCCTAACCTCAGGGCTGCGGGCGTGGACTATGACGTAAGGGTACATACGCCTTACTCCAGGTATAACGAGTTCAGCTTTGAAATACCCGTAGGCACGACCGGCGATGTATATGACCGGTACCTGGTGCGGAATAAGGAAATGTGGGAAAGCCTCAGCATTATACGGCAGGCGCTGGAAAAGCTGAAAGGACTGGACAGCAGCATCTACCATGCGGACGTTCCCGACTTTTATTTGCCGGAAAAAGCAGATGTATATACTAAAATGGAAGCGCTGATCTACCATTTCAAGATCGTTATGGGAGAAACAGACCTGCCATCAGGCGAGGTCTATCACGCTGTGGAAGGCGCCAACGGGGAGTTAGGCTATTACCTGATCAGCGACGGGGGACGCACACCTTACAGGCTGCATTTCCGCCGTCCCTGCTTCATCTATTACCAGGCCTTTAATGAGCTGGTAGCCGGCGGGATGTTCAGTGATGCCATTATCACCCTAAGCTCTATCAATGTGATAGCCGGTGAGCTGGATGCGTAATATTCCACTTATCATTCCGACGAAAGGAGGAATCTAAAAATGAAAGAGGATGGTACCATATCACATTCGGAGTGACAAAAGCGATGGACAGATAGCGATTGAAATAGTTTATGAGTTTGATAGCTGAAAGGTCTGAGTTATGATAAAGATATTTTACTTATTGCTTTTTATTTGTTGTACATCATGGTATAGTAATCAGAATGTGGAAAAAGATAAAATATTCATACCGAAAAAGGAGCCTAATGATAATTTTTACAGATTAAAAGGAAAAGTCGCAGCAATAAAAGAGAGAGAATATGAGCCAAAGATCAAAGGCGATTCAGTAACCAGAGGGGCAAAAAAGAGTTCGGAATCAGTAACTAATTACTATGCGAAGTTTAATGAAAAAGGGGAAATAACGAATATATCCATTTATGACGAGAAAGATGAAGAGATGGCACAAGTGCAGTATGAATTTGACTCTTTAGGCAGATATGTAAAACAAAATATATTTAAAAAGCGAATACGGATACCAGACAATGAAACTTATGAATATATTGATGCATCAAAATTAAGGGTACTTTATATACATAAGGAAAGAAGTTATGTAAGTAAAGATTCGAGTTATTATAATGATGATAATCAGATAATAAAACAAAGCCGATATAATTATTTTGATCATGGAGGAACTTCATCTTATACAAGAATATACCAGTATAACCAGGACGGTTTATTACTTAATATAGAAGAAACGAAGAATGGCAATAAAAGCAGGATCACATATAACTATAACGGTCAGCTTTTGACACAGATTAAATCGGATTCGCTTTCTTTTTTAAATATCTATTATGATGAAAACAATCATCTTTTGAAAGAAGAAAGCTATGAAAAGGGAAAGATTAAGAAAGTGCGGCATTATCAATGCGATAAGGAAGGAAACTGGGTAACTCAAATAGTGTATGATAGTTTGAATAAGCCCGTTAAATATCATGAAAGAATAATTAAATATTATTAATCAATAACAATATGTTTCAATTTTCTCCGGAAAGATTTAATAAAGTACAGGAAATCATAGCGCGCTATCCCGAAGGGAAGCAGAAAAGCGCACTGATCCCTGTATTGCATATAGCACAGGAAGAGTTTGGCGGCTGGCTCGATGTTCCGGCAATGGATTATGTGGCTTCCTTATTGGACATCAAGCCTATTGAAGTGTATGAGGTAGCATCATTCTATACGATGTTCAACCTGAAGCCTGTCGGGAAGTATGTGCTGGAAGTCTGCAGGACAGGCCCCTGTATGCTGTGCGGCAGCGACCAGATCATAGAGCATATCAAGAATAAATTAGGCATTAAAGAAGGCGAAACCACGGCAGACGGCCTGTTCACGCTGAAGCCGGCAGAATGCCTCGGCGCCTGCGGCTATGCCCCGATGATGCAACTAGGTAAATTTTACAAAGAGCACCTGACCATTGAAAAAGTAGATGCTTTACTGGATGAGCTGAGAGCAAACGGCGGACGCTAAGAGAAAGGACAGTACGGATCACAGGAGGGTACATAAAAAATTGTGACCGGTCCGTAAACGGGAATATAACATACAAAAACAAGCGAATATATCCGGCAGACCGTTCCGGAGCAGAACAATGAACATGAAATACATAACCTGCATATTACTTTCCGGCTTTACGGTCCTGTCCTGTAACAGCAACCCCGGCAGCGCCGACATCAGAGGCGTATGGGCCATTGATGATTACATCATCGAAAAGGAATCGGAAGCAGACAAAGCCATCTTACAGGAAGCCAAGGCTATGCTGAAGGAGAACAATAACAATGTTATGTATTTTTCGGACTCTCTGGCGGGCTCTATAATGCCTAACGGCGATACGCTCACACAATTCTCCTATAAAGTGGAAGGTGACAAGCTGGTGATCGGCGACGTTAGAAGCAATTTTAAGCTGAAAGATAAAAATACACTGCATATCTATGATAAAACTGTGGACCTGGTCGTACAGTTTAAAAGAGTGAAATAAAAATGTTAAAGCCTGTTTACATATTATTCCTGCTGTTGTATATCCTGCCTGCTGCAACAAGCAATGCGTTTAACGCCCGGTGGGACTGGTCGCATCCATTCAACGGCAAAGGTGACGAAATAGTCAGGAAAGTCCTTACGGACGACAATGGCAATGTATATACCTGGACCATAGCGGGCAGGGACAGCGTTACTTCCGGCGCCCTGGTCTATCCCCAGCTGGCCTACCGGAACCGTTACAGGATGATCCTCACCAAATACGATCCGCAGGGTATGGTAATACAGCAGTTGCACCTGCACCTTCCCCTGCCTGATACCGTCAGCTCGGATTATTACCTGGATATGGGTGATTTTGTAGTGGACAAAGAGGAAAACATCTATATTTCCGGGCGTACACTATACTCAAAGGTACAATTGAATAATACCCTCATTATAGACACCGCTTTGCAGGGTTATAAGCATTTCATCATCAAAGTGGACAAAAACAATGTGCTGCAGTGGAAACAGATCGCCAGGACCAGCAATACGCTGATGGATGAGCCTTCCCTGCTCGCTTTGGATAATCATAACCACCTGTATGTATTTGCCAATACCATGGCCAGCTACTACAGCTCCAATATCGGGTTTCCCAATTTTCCCATTACGACCAACAGCATCAGCACCCAGGATGTCTTTTACCTGGCCAAGCTCAACCGGCGTACGGGCGCGGTAGCCTGGTGCAAAAACTCCTATTACGGCTCACACACCACCCTGAACCAGTTGGTGGTGGACAACGATAATAATATTTACCTGAGCTACCAGGGCAACGGGTTTGACCTGAACGGTGCCTTCCAGAATATCTATGCCACCTCGGTCAGCTCACGTGTCCTTGTCAAGCTCGACAGCAATGCCTCTTTCATATGGGGTAACTGCTTCTCACCCGGACCGGCGCTGAGCTCCCTGCAAACTGACAGGGATAATAATATTTATGCCTGCGGCGCTTTTGCCAACGGGTCCGACACCCTTCATATCCTGGGCCGGGATTACCTGGTCAACAGCCGGAGAGCGGAAAACCTGGATGCCTCTTTCGTAGTAGCGCTCAGCCCGGACGGCACCACACGCTGGAAAGAAGTTTTCAATTATAATCACGTGACCTATCCTTCGTCTGCGCTCACAACGGATGAAAGCAAAAGCGTGTATTTCACCGTCCAGTTCAACGGCCGTTTATTCGTCCAGTCCGATACGGTGATCTCCAACCCGAACTATAAAAACCTGCTGACGGTATTACAACTGGACAGCACAGGCCTTTATAAAGGCTATCAAACGACAGGCTATATCACGCAGGCAGCTTCCTGGGGAAACAGCCTGGCCAGCGACGGCAGCGGCAATGTATATATCGGCGGAAGGTATGCTACAGACAATAATAACCTGGGCAATACTGCCATTATACTGGGAGACAGCACCTATTACTCCCAGGGAGGGCAGGACGGCTATATAGTGAAGCTACACACGGCTCCCCTCATTGACATCCTGCAGGTCTCTTCACTGGATATCTGTAACGGGGACAGCATCAGGGTGGTCTTCCGATACCAGGATACCATGTTTTCACCAACAACGGTCTTTGCATTGCACATGTCTGATGCCAACGGGGTATTTATCAACCCGCATATACTGGGCACAAGACCCTATAAAGCAGGAGGCCTGGATACTTTTTATATAAAACCGGAAAGAACACTGTCTGCTCCTGCACAATTCAGGTTAAAGGTCACGGCGGCACATCATAGATCCCTGCCTTATAAAGAGCCGCTGCAAATCAGCCCGCTGCCAGCCAAGCCATCCATTACTGCGGACGGTAACCGGCTCAGTTGCAGCATCAGCAATGTAAGCTACCAGTGGCTGCTGAACAGCACCCCCATTCCCGGGGCTACTCAACAGTGGTATGATGCGGTCACAGCGGGTATATACAGGGTAATTGTCACCAATACCGGCGGCTGCAGCAACAGCTCTAACAACCTGGATTTCACTCCTTCGTCTATAGCCGATCCCCTGTCCCACCGGTTGCATATAAGCCCTAACCCAGTATCGGACAGGCTCTACCTGCACGGCAATGAGAACTTTTCAAAATCAACTATAAGCATATATAATATTTCCGGTCAGCGATTACCGGGTATTCCTGTAAACACGGACCAAAGCCTGGATGTCAGCACGCTGCAACCCGGTGTATATTTCATAGAAATTGAAAATAAGGGACTTAAACTCAGGGGTAAATTTATCAAGTCTTAAACTTGTCGAAAATAATAAAGATGAAACTATTATTAGATAAAGCGCATATAGAAGGCATCAGGTACTACGATACCTGGATCAGGAACGGAGGCTATCAGAGTGTGGAAAAAGCATTGAAGATGACACCCGATGAGATCGTGGAAGAGGTTAAGAAGAGCGGGCTGAGAGGCAGGGGCGGCGCAGGCTTTCCTACAGGTATGAAATGGAGCTTCCTTGCCAAGCCGGAAGGCGTTCCCCGTCACCTGGTCTGCAATGCGGACGAATCGGAGCCGGGCACTTTCAAGGACAGGTACCTGATGGAATTTCTGCCGCATTTATTTATCGAAGGTATGATCATTTCCAGCTATGCCCTGGGCTCCAATCTTTCCTACATCTATATAAGGGGAGAATATGCCTGGATCCCGGACATCCTGGAGCAGGCCATAGCAGAAGCCAAAGCCAACGGCTGGCTGGGTAAGAATATCAAAGGTACAGGCTACGACCTGGAGATCTATGTGCAGAGAGGCGGCGGCGCATATATATGCGGGGAAGAAACCGCGCTGATAGAATCGCTGGAAGGCAAAAGAGGCAACCCGAGGATCAAGCCCCCTTTCCCTGCTATACAGGGACTGTGGATGCGTCCTACAGTGGTGAACAATGTAGAGACCATTGCGACCGTTTCACCCATAATTATGATGGGTGGTGAAGCATACGGGCAAATGGGCGTAGGCAGGAGCACCGGCACCAAGCTGATCTCGGCCTGCGGTAATATCAACAAGCCCGGCGTATATGAAATAGGATTTGACCTGTCTGTTGAAGAATTTATCTATTCAGACGAATATTGCGGGGGCATACCCAATGGCAAACGGCTTAAAGCCTGCATTCCCGGCGGTTCGTCAGTACCTATCGTACCGGCCAGCCTGCTGCTGAAGACCGCCAAGGGAGAGACCCGCCTGATGAACTATGAAAGCCTGGCGGACGGTGGCTTTGAGACCGGCACCATGCTCGGCTCCGGCGGATTTATAGTGCTGGATGAGGATCAATGCGTGGTACGCCACACGATGTCCCTGGCCCGGTTCTATAACCACGAATCCTGCGGGCAATGCAGCCCCTGCCGCGAAGGGACCGGATGGATGTATAAGATATTAAAGAGAATAGAGTACGGCCAGGGCGAGATGAAAGATATAGATCTGCTGTGGGATATACAAAGACGCATAGAAGGCAATACGATCTGTCCGCTGGGAGATGCCGCGGCATGGCCGGTGGCAGCCGCTATCCGTCATTTCAGGGATGAATTCGAGTGGCATATTACCCACCCGGAAGAAGCTCAGACCAGGAATTACGGGCTGGCCCATTATGCCGATCCCGTACATGTGCCTACTGTATAAGTAACACATTTATTATTTAATAAACTTTTAAGTTTTGTAAAGAGATACCTTACTTTTGTCGTAAGTTATCCGTTGAAATAGTTAATCAGATAACAATGGCTGATAATTTTAAAGTTACCATAGACAATATTACTATAGAAGTTCCTGCCGGGACCACGATCCTGCAGGCAGCGCGCCAGATAGGCGGGGAAGTAGCCCCTCCTACCATGTGCTACTATAGTAAACTGGAAGGCAGCGGCGGTAAATGCAGGACCTGTCTGGTGGAAGTATCCAAAGGCTCTGAAAAGGACCCGCGCCCGATGCCCAAGCTGGTGGCCAGCTGCCGTACGACAGTAATGGATGGTATGGAAGTGAGATCATGCACCTCGGAACGCGTCAGGGACGCCCGTGCCGGCGTTACGGAATTCTTACTCCTGAATCACCCCCTGGACTGCCCGGTATGCGACCAGGCCGGGGAATGCCATTTGCAGGACCTGAGCTATGAGCATGGCCGGGAAGGCACCCGCACCGAATTTACACGCAGAACATTTGAACCCGAAGATATCGGCCCTTATATCCAGTTGCATATGAACCGCTGCATACTGTGCTACCGCTGCGTATATACTGCAGAGCAGCTCACACAGCAGCGCGAGCATGGCGTCCTGGACAGGGGAGACCACGCAAGGATATCTACCTGCATCAGCAAGGCATTAACGAATGACTTTATAGGCAATGTGATCGATGTATGCCCGGTGGGCGCCCTGACCGACAAGACTTTCCGCTTCAAAAACCGGGTATGGTTCACCAAGCCTGTGGACGCGCACCGTAGCTGCTCCAATCCCCAATGCTGCGGAGAAGTAAGGCTCTGGATGCGGGGAGAGGAAGTGTACCGCGTTACGGCACGTAAGGATGAATGGGGTGAGGTAGCCACTGCTTCCAACGGCGAAACGGGATGGATCTGTAATGAGTGCAGGTTTGAGAAGAAACAGGTAAGCGACTGGGTCATAGAAGGCCCGACAGTGGTGAACCGTCACAGCGTCATATCACAGGGCCAGTATGCCGGCAATGTCGGCACTAGGCCGGGGCAGCCTACCTTAATTGAGGCGATCATGGGCCGTAAGCCTAAATATTTACTGGATATTCACGAGGTAAGCGGGGTCAATCCCCAGGATAAGGAATTCAGCAGGATACCCGGGCCGGCGCATTCTGATGATTTTGACAAAAAGTGACGCTCCTGAGGCAACAGCATCATACCATAAATAAAAGAAGAAGATTATAAACAATGCATTTATTAAATATAGATACTTTTTTTATCATTGAAAAAGTCGTACTTGTACTGGTATTAGTACTTGTTGCATTCGGGGTAGCCGCCTATGCCACGTGGGCGGAACGTAAGGTCGCCGCGATCATGCAGGACCGTATCGGTCCGCTGAGGGCAGGCCCGTTCGGTTTGCTGCAGCCGCTGGCGGACGGCGGCAAGCTTTTCTTCAAGGAAGAGATCAATCCTGACCGCTCCACCAAATGGATATTTATGCTGGCTCCCGCGGCCTTTATGGTTGTGGCGCTGATGGCCTGTGTGATCACGCCCTGGGGACCAAGCTTCACGATGAACATCGGCGGTACGATCCGTACCATTGACCTGCATGTCGCGGATGTCAATGTCGGTGTGCTGCTGGTCTTTGCCATTGTCAGCGTCGGCTTGTACGGCATTATGCTGGGCGGATGGGCTTCCAATAACAAATTCTCCCTGCTGGCGGCTATCCGGGCGGCCTCCCAGGCCATCTCCTACGAGCTGGCATTAGGACTGAGCCTGATAGCCCTGGTAATGATGTCCGGCACGTTGAGCCTGAAAGAGATCGTGGAAGCGCAGAAAGGTTTCTGGGATGGCAGTTACTTTACCTGGAATGTCTTTAAGCAGCCGCTCGGCTTCGTGATCTTCTTTGTATGCGCGCTGGCGGAGCTGAACCGCGCACCCTTTGATATGCCGGAATCTGAAAGTGAGCTGAACACCGGCTACCTGCTGGAATACTCTTCCATGAAGCAGGGGATGTTCATGTTCGCTGAATATATCAACCTGTTCTTTACGTCCGTGCTGCTGTCCACCCTGTATTTCGGCGGGTATAACTTCCCGTTCATGGATGTGGTAGCGGCCGCTGTACCCGGATGGGTATTTTCACTGATCTGCTTTGGCGCCTTAATGACCAAAGCCGTAGGATTCATATTATTTATCATGGCGCTCAGGTGGACCCTGCCGAGATTCCGTTTTGACCAGGTGCTGAAGCTGGGCTGGACCGGGCTGATACCGCTGGCCCTGGTAAACCTGCTCATTACCGGAGCCATTATCGTATTTTTAAATTAACAACAGGCATCAGTCCCCGGACTGTGACTCATAAAAGACTTATAATTATGCAATTGACCAACCGTTCTGTAGCTGTAGACAGAAGCCCGATGACGCTCAGGGAGAGAATATACCTCCCCGCGGTGCTGGGTGGTTTGAAAATTACATTGGGACACGCTGTAAAGACTATTTTCAAAGGTGCCCCTACCACCAATTACCCGAAAGAAAAAAGGCCTTTCAGCCCCGTCTTCAGGGGACTGCACATCCTGAACAGGGATGAGGAAGGCAGGGAACGCTGCACGGCCTGTGGGCTATGCGCCCTGGCCTGCCCGGCAGAAGCCATTACCATGGAAGCGGCCGAAAGGAAGAAAGGCGAAGAGCACCTGTACAGGGAGGAGAAATATGCCGCCAGGTACGAGATCAATATGCTGCGCTGCATTTTCTGCGGCTATTGTGAAGAAGCCTGCCCCAAGGATGCCATCTATTTAACGGAAACAGTGATGCCGGCCTCTTACAAAAGGGACTTTTTTATCTATAAGAAAGAGGACCTCCTGATCACCCGGGAGCAGATTGACGAAAGAAAAGCCAAACAACAACACCGGTAATTATCATCACCGGTGCTTTTATCTTTTAAATAATTTAATCAATAATGTCTGTCAACGAAATATTATTCTGGATACTCTCGGTTCTTGCCCTCTCCTGTGCCCTGGGGGTCATATTCAGCAGGAATCCGGTAAATAGCGTATTATTCCTGATCGCCACCTTTTTCACTATCAGCGGTCATTATATATTGATGAATGCCCAGTTCCTGGCCATTGTCAACATCATCGTGTATGCGGGCGCCATTATGGTGCTTTTCCTCTTCGTGATCATGCTGATGAACCTCAACTCCGATACGGAGCCGCAGAAAAGCAGGCTGATACAATTTGCTGCCGTCTTAAGCGGGGGCGCCCTGTTCCTGGTATTCATAGCCGCCCTGAAAACGGCCTCCGTCAATTATACCGGCGTAGTGGAAGCAGGTGGCGATATAGGCCTGGTGCAGCACCTGGGCAAAGTGCTTTTCAATGAATATGTGCTGCCGTTCGAGATCAGCAGCGTGCTCTTCCTGAGCGCTATGGTAGGCGCCATGGTGCTGGGCAGAAGAGAAGATAAGCAGGTAATAGACACTCACAGCAATTCCTAAAACGATTTAAACACTCACATATGCCGTTTCAATATTATTTATTTTTAAGCCTTGCCCTCTTCTGCATCGGTGTTACAGGCGTGCTGATGCGCAGGAACGCCATTATCGTATTTATGTGCATTGAGCTGATGCTGAATGCCGTCAACCTCCTGATGGTAGCATTGAGCAAAATGTTCGGGGTAGCAGACGCGCAGATCTTTGTATTTTTTATAATGGTGGTAGCCGCCGCGGAGGTCGCTATAGGCCTTTCCATCATTGTCATGGTGTACAGGAAAATACAATCCGTGGATATTAATATCCTCAACAGGCTGAAGAATTAATCATTTAAACGTTTTTATTTACTTATTGAATAATATATGACACAATTAGTTTACTTAGTTCCATTATTACCCCTGATCGGTTTCCTGATCAACGGTCTGTTATGGAAAAGTATGCCCCGGAAAACTGCCGGCATCCTGGCCAGCGGAGTGATGCTCCTGGCCTTTGCCCTGTCGGTGGGAATATTTTTCGAAGTAAAGAACAACCCGGGTTACGGAACTGTGGTTACATTGTTTGACTTCATACAATCAGGGGCCCTTTCCCTGCCCTTCGCGTTCCAGGTGGACGAGCTGTCCTCCTTATTCCTGCTGATCATTACGGGTATAGGCTTCCTGATCCACCTGTATTCTACAGCCTATATGCACGATGATCCCGGCTATGTGAAATATTTTGCCTATCTCAATTTTTTCGTCTTCTCCATGCTGCTGCTGGTGCTGGGCGCCAATTATGCCATCATGTTCATCGGCTGGGAAGGCGTAGGGCTGGCCTCCTACCTGCTGATAGGATTCTGGTTTAAGAATAAGGATTATACCAACGCCTCCAAAAAAGCGTTCATCATGAACCGTATCGGCGATCTCGGGTTCCTGGTCGGTATGTTCCTCGTTATCTATCATTTCGGTACCCTGGCCTACAGCGACCTGTTCATGCAGTTTGCAGACGGCGTGCCCGCCAATGTATCGCAGGGTGTCATCAATGCTATCTGCATCTGCTTCTTTATCGGCGCGATGGGTAAATCCGCCCAGATACCTTTATATACCTGGCTGCCGGATGCCATGGCCGGCCCTACCCCTGTGTCAGCCCTGATACATGCCGCCACAATGGTAACGGCCGGTATCTATATGATAGCCCGCAGCAATATCATGTATAACCTGGCGCCACTGGCGCAGAATATGATAGCGATCATCGGTATTGCCACCGTTTTACTGGCGGCTTCCATAGCTATTAAGCAGAACGACATCAAAAAAGTGCTGGCCTACTCTACGGTAAGCCAGCTCGGCTATATGTTCCTCGCGCTGGGCGTGGGCGCTTATGTGGGCGCTATCTTCCACGTGATGACGCACGCTTTCTTCAAAGCGCTTCTATTCCTGGGCAGCGGCTCCGTTATTCACGCTATGGGCGGCGAGCAGGATATGAAATTCATGGGAGGCCTGGGCAGGAAAATGAAGATCACGCAATTTACATTCCTGATCGGATGCCTGGCCATAGCTGGCGTACCGATGTTCTCCGGCTTCTTTTCCAAAGACGAGATACTCGCTGCAGCCTATATGAAATCCCCTGTGCTGTACGCGCTGGGCATCGCGGGCGCTATGATGACCGCTTTCTATATGTTCAGGGCCTATTTCCTGACCTTTACAGGTGCTTTCAGGGGTACGCACGAGCAGGAGCATCATCTTCACGAAAGTCCTGCCGCTATGACCATTCCGCTGATCGTACTGGCGGTGCTGGCTGTTGTCGGCGGCTATGTCGGCTTACCTGCCGTCATTACGGAAAATCACCTGCTGGGCCGCTACCTGTCCCCCGTGGTCACCAATAACCTGGCTTCCGGGCACCTGTCGCACAGTACGGAATGGGTATTGATGGGCATATCGGTAGCAGCCGTAGCGCTGATGATCTTCCTGGCTTACAGCACCACCAAGAAAGGCACGTTTAAGGAGCCTTCCGGCTTAGGCAAGGTGCTGGCCAATAAATGGTATGTGGACGAAATTTATAATGCGCTGATCGTAAAGCCGCTGAAGCACATCTCCCTGCTCTTAGACAGGTATGTGGAACGCTGCGGTATAGACGGCATCGTCAACGGCGTAGGCAGGCTGGTACAATGGAGCGGTGGTAAGATCAGGCTCCTGCAGAACGGCCAGGTAGGTGTGTACATCTTTGGTATGGTGCTGGGCATCATACTGCTGTTAATAGTAGGACTGCTGTTTTTATAAGCAGCACGCAGCGTGTGTTGTAGGAAGGAAAGAAACTTTTAAAAATATTCAATAGACAAATACATAACAATGTTATTAGTATTACTCATTATAGTACCTGTCTTATTAGGAGCCCTTACCTTTACGGCCAAAGCCGAAGGGGTTGCCAGGAATGCAGGCCTGTTCTCATCATTCATCAGCCTGGTCCTGTCGGGTATCGTTGCCAGCAATTACCTGGTCGGGACGGCCCAGGATTTCTCAGCGAACTGGATGCCGGCCCTGGGCGCTAAGTTCGCGCTGCATGCCAATGGCACCGCCGTCCTGATGGTCCTGCTGACTGCCATCGTATTTGTGCTGATCTTTTTATCGCAACGTAATAAGCCTGTTGAAAATGAGCACCGCTTTTACGGCCTGATGCAATGGGCACAGGCGGGACTGGCCGGAGTGTTCCTGGCGGACGACCTGCTGCTGTTTTACTTCTTCTGGGAGCTGGCGCTGATACCTGTATATTTTCTCTGCTCCCAGTGGGGCGGTGAAAAAAGGATCAAGGTCACTTTCAAATTTTTCATTTATACATTCTTAGGCAGCCTGTTCATGCTGGGGGGCATCATTTACCTTTATACGCTCAACCCCAGCAAATCATTCGACCTGACCAGCATGATGACCACGGGCAACGGGCTGAGCGCCTGCTCCCAGCAGATACTGTTCTGGGCCTTTTTCATTGCCTTTGCCATCAAAATGCCGATATTTCCTTTTCATACCTGGCAGCCGGACACTTATGAGCAGTCATCCACGCCCATCACGATCGTGTTAAGCGCCCTGATGGTCAAAATGGGACTGTTCGCCACCGTCAAATGGGTGATCCCGGTATTCCCGCAGGGCGTAGCATTCTGGACGGATACGGTGATCATCCTGAGCCTGGTCGGCCTGGTATATGCTTCTTTGCTGGCTACCATCCAGACGGATATTAAACGCCTGATCGCCTATTCTTCCATAGCGCATATAGCCCTGATGAGCGTGGGCATCTTCGCCCATACGGACATCGCGCTGAACGGCCTGATCGTACAGATGTTCAACCACGGCATTAACATCACGGGATTATGGCTGATCGTCCATATGATCGAGAAGCGTTACGGCACACGCAACCTGAACGAGCTGGGTGGCCTGGCTAATAATGCCCCGAAGCTGACCATAGCCCTGGTGATCATTGCCTTTGCCAATATCGCCCTGCCGCTGACCAACGGCTTTGTAGGAGAATTTATGCTGTTCCATGGTATTTTCCAGAGCGCCAATCCGCACCACATCGCCTATATGGTCATCGCCGGTCTGGGTGTGATCCTGGGGGCTGTATATACACTGAATATGGTGCAGAAGGTCGCTTACGGGGATAAGCATATCGAGGGCGTGCAGGATGTTAGCGGTAATGAATGGATCGCCCTGGTGGCCGTTATCGTGCTGATCATAACACTGGGTGTGTATCCCGGGCTGCTCTACGGCTTTTTACCTGCCTGAGCTACCCGGTAAATATTTGGAAACTAAATTGTAAAAGAAAAACAGGCCCTTCAGCAGGGTTGTATATAAATAGCGTATGAAACCACTTATTGCTTCTGCATTATTCGGTATTTTAATGATGTTTGCCGCACTGACAGTAAAAGAAAGGCGCTCTTTCAGCGTATTTGCGCTGGTGTTGCTGGCATTACTGACAGGCATTAATATCTGGGAGCTGGCAGAAACCCGGCAGGCGCTCAGCTCCAATAATATGGGCGGGGTCTATTTCTTTAAGAATATGGTCAAGGTCGATGCCTTCAATCTCTGGTTCAACACCCTGATGTCTGCGCTGACGCTGCTATATGTGGGGCTGATGCACAGGAATATAGAAAGGGTGGGCCTGCACGTGGGAGAATACTACGCCCTGATCTTCTTTATCCTTTCCGGCATCTACCTGATGAGCACCTTTAATAACCTGCTGATCCTCTTCCTGGGCATAGAGCTGATGTCTATACCGCAATACATACTGGCAGGCAGCGACAAGCGGAATCTCAAATCATCGGAGGCCTCGCTGAAATACTTCCTGATGGGCGCTTTCTCCACCGGCATACTCCTGATGGGGATGGCATTGCTGTACGCAGCGCTCCGCACCTTCAACATCGAACAGTTCAACTTCTCCATGCTGGGCTCCAATACCATACTGGCCGTAGCAGGTATCATCCTGATGATCATCTCCTTCGGGTTTAAGGTTTCTGCGGCTCCCATGCACTTCTGGACCCCCGATGTGTACGACGGCGCCCCTACACCTTTCACAGCCTTTATGGCTACGATCGTGAAAGTGGCTATCTTCTTCGGCTTCCTGTCCATTTTCAAGAACGCGTTCTATACCCTGCAGGGCACCTGGGCACTCGTATTGGGCATCATAACGGCGCTCACGCTGATCATCGGTAACCTGACCGCCGTATTCCAGCAAAGCGTCAAGCGGATGCTGGCCTACTCTTCCATAGCGCAGGCAGGATTTATGCTGTTTGCCATAATTGCCAGCAATGCCATGGCCTCCAAAGGCATCCTGGTCTATGCCGTGGCCTATTCCGTAGCAACGCTGGGTCTCTTTGCCGTACTGGCCAAAATGAAAGATTATACCTATGATGGCTTTAACGGCCTTGCCAAAACACACCCTTACCTGGCCGCCGCCGCCGCCGTATTCCTCTTATCCCTGGCCGGCATCCCGGCTACGGCAGGATTTATGGCCAAATATTATATGATAGCCGCCCTGATAGAAGATGGCTATTTCATCTGGCTGGTCATCCTGGGACTGCTGATGGCTGCAGTGAGCGTATATTATTACTTCAAGGTGATCATGGCCATGTACTTCCGGGAAGGCACCCCTGAGCTGGCCCACCCTGTGACCGTGGCTGACAAGATCCTGCTGGGCATATGCGTAGCGCTGGTATTCGCCCTGGGCATCCTTCCGGATATGCTGCTGAGCTGTATTTAACAAACTTTATCTTGTTATAACATAACGTAAGTTAATAAAATTATTATCTTTGTTACCCTGTTTTGACCTGTATGTTCAGGCCGGAACAGGGTTTTAAAATAAAAATATTATGTCGACACTTTGGTTCAGAAGAAGCAATAAAGGTATCCAGACCGATACTAAAGAGAAAAAAGAAACCCCCGACGGGTTATGGCATAAATGCTCGGAATGCCGTACCACCATCACACAGCAGGAGCTGGCGGACAATATGTATATCTGTCCCAAATGCGACTACCACAACAGGATCAATGCGAAAGAGTACTTTGAGATATTATTTGACGATGGCGCCTTCACCGAATTATTCGAAAATATCAGGGCCATTGATAAGCTGGGCTTCGTAGATGTCAAGCCCTACAAGGACAGGCTGGTAGCAGCCCAGAAGTCAACCGGCCTCGGTGATGCTATGACGGTAGGCGTCGGTAAGCTGGACGGCCGCGACCTGGTGATCGCCTGCATGAACTTCAATTTCATAGGCGGATCTATGGGTTCCGTAGTAGGCGAAAAGATAGCCCGTGGCATAGACTATGCCATACAACACAAGCTGCCCTTTATGATCATTTCCAAATCCGGCGGCGCGCGGATGATGGAATCCGCATTCTCCCTGATGCAGATGGCCAAAACCTCGGCCAAGCTGACACAGTTGTCCAAAGCCGGTCTGCCTTATATCTCCTTTATGACAGACCCCACTACGGGAGGCGTAACCGCATCGTTTGCCATGCTGGGCGATATCAATATCGCAGAGCCTAAGGCATTAATAGGCTTTGCAGGCCCTAGGGTCATTAAGGAAACGCTTAAAAAAGACCTGCCTCCTGGCTTCCAGCGTTCGGAATTCCTGCTGGAGCATGGGTTCCTGGATTTCGTGGTAAACCGCAAAAACCTGAAGACCGAGCTCAGCCACTGCCTGACCTGGTTCATGGAAGGAAAAAAATAATAATCTTATACGATAAAACGCCCGCTGACAGCGGGCGTTTGTAATAGTAGTATCAGCCCTGGCAGTTATCCCGGAAGCGATATTCCCGGCCCTAGGATAATACCCTGCACCTTTCTTTCCGCTGATGGTCTCAGGCAGCTCCGTAACGAATTCAATGATACGCGGCATTTCTAAAGCGCTATATGAGCCGCCGTATATTCAAACAGGCTGTCCGCGGCCTGCTGTGACGCATCAAAATCCTTATTACATTCCCCGCCGGCAATCCCGGCAGACAGCTATACAGGTCCGGATAAATAAAAACAATAGAAGGCTTGATTGATATTTGTTTATTTTTGCGGTCAATTAAAAACTGCATATGTTTAAAAAGTATCTTACAACACTCTTTTGCTGCATGGTATGGCTGTGTGTGCCGGAAGTAAGGGCTTCCCACCTGGTAGGCGCCGATATTATCTACAAATGCCTGGGCAACAATCAATATGAGCTGACCTTCGTGCTGTACCAGGACTGCCTGACCTGGGAGCAACAGTCGGCCATCGGCCAGGACGCGCCCCTGAAATTCGGCATCTTTACCGGCTCTGATAAAAGCCTTTTCTTTCATGAAGGCGCTATTTACGATTACACGGAAGAATCCATCGTCAGCGAATTTACCAATGAGTGTATCAACAATATCCCGGCTACCTGCCTGCAGCAGCAATCCTTCAAGACCATCGTCACGCTGCCGCCGAACAGTACCGGCTACCGCGTCATTTACCAGAGATGCTGCAGGAACCAGAACATCACCAATATCATCTTCTCAGGTAATGTAGGCGTGTCCTGCTTTGTGGATATCCCACCAAGCCCATCCGGGAATTGTGTCAATAACAGCGCGGTATTCAGGAACTTCCCTCCTCAGATCATCTGCCTGAACAATCCTTTCCGGTATGATTTCTCCGCAGCAGACCCGGACGGCGACTCCCTTAGCTACAGGCTGTGCGATGCCTATCCCGGCGCATCACCGCAGCGTCCCATCCCCGAAGGGCACCAGATGGAAGTCCCTCAAAATCCTATTGACTATATGCCGCCCTATTCCGCCAATAATCCTGTTAACGGCAATCCCGGCATTACCATTCACCCGGTAACCGGCATACTCAGCGGCACACCTTCCGAAGACGGGCGCTATGTAGTGACCGTATGTGTGGATGAGTGGAGGAACGGCATGGTCATCAATACCATATCCCGGGATATACAACTGACCATCACCAACTGCTCCAGGACCACCTACGCCGATATGCCAAGCTGGGGAAAGGGGGACAAGGCGGATATTTATACCATTGAATGCCACTCTAATACCGTAGCCTTCAGAAATACCAGCTATGGTGGATTCGCTTACTTATGGAAATTCGGGTATGGAAACGCCACTTCCACGGAATTCGAGCCTACCCATACCTACCCCGATAAAGGCATCTATGAGGTTACGCTCATCGTCAACCCGGGCACTACCTGCGTGGACAGCATCAAAAAATTGGTGTATATCAATCCCTCCATGGAGGTGGATTTTACAACAGACGGCAATTTATGCCCCGGCACACCGCTGCACTTTCAATCGGTGGTATCTTCCAAGGGAGATTCCATTAAAACATATAACTGGTTCTTCGACAGGGCCGGGACACTCTCGGGCGCTCCGTCCGCCACCTTCACCTTCCCGGCTCCGGGAGGAGAAAAGCAGGTGACCCTCGTGACGGAATCCTACCTCGGGTGTGTGGACACCGTCTCCAAGATATTACCTATAGATCATATTGAGGTATATGCCGGGTCAGACACGGTACTGGTAAAGAATTATCCCTACCGCTTCAATGGCAGGGGCGCAGAAAGCTACCGGTGGGAGCCTGAAACATACCTCAGCGATCCCTTCAGCCCCCAGCCTACGGTCACATTCCCCGATTCCGGGACCTATGTATATTACCTGCACGGCAATAATGCCTCAGGATGCGAGGATGTGGACACGATCGTGATCAGGGTGGCATTATATCCGCATATGTTCCTGCCTAACGCTTTTTCTCCCAACGGTGACGGCCTGAATGACGTCCTGAAACCGGAGATCATAGGATATGCGCTGGTCAATACTTTCGAGGTTTTTGACAGGTACGGTCAATTGGTGTACAAATCCGCCAACAATAACAATTTCGGCTGGGACGGCACCTACCTCGGCCGCCCTGCGGATGTCGGGGTATATTTTTACAGGGTCACCTATACCGATCCGTTCTCAGCAGAACGGCACGTTAAAACCGGCGATGTTACGCTGATACGGTAACCTTTATACGTTTTACCGGCTATCTATATGTAAGCAATAAAGCCATCATATGAAAGCTGTAAGGATAAGCTACAAAATATGATAGAGCGTCCTCACCTCCGTCCGGAATGACCAGGCAGGCTATAGTATTTGTAACAGCGAAAACGTTCTCTGACTCATAAAGAGCATACCTCCGGCGAAACGTATCTGTAATAACAGGTTATTTCCTGTAAGCAGATATTCATTTAAGCTTTAACCTCAACAGGCCTGCGATATATTCAGTATAGACCGCGGGCCTGTGGCTTTTCCGGACCGGCGACCCGGCAAGGCAATATCTGTGCTATTAACATTTCAAACAAGCTGACGGACGTATCTTTACAATCCGTTGCTACCGTTATAAACGGGTAATGACTATATTTGTATTCTAACCTGAAGCATAAATAAACTATGACATTTCCCAGATTTAAGAAGAAAACAACCCAAAATAAAAATAAGCATACGCTCAGGCGCCTGGTCAGATGTTCTGAACGCCATCTGAATTCGGCTTACTGCGATACCGAATCCGGCACCCCGAAAGATAATGACAAGCAGGCGGTACAACTGACACAGAAGGATATCTCCAATATACTCATTGACATATCCATGAAAGAGCTGTACAACCAGGGCGATAAAAGAGAGCTCCGGCTGGTAGAGGATATCCTGACACCAAACAAGATAAAATTTTCAAACGAGCAAAGCCTGGAATCCTATTGGGACATCATTACCAATTCGGGATTTGTAAAGCCGAGCATTGGCTTTGGCAACAATGGTAAGGTAAGCCTGTCCAAGGCCGGCTTCGACCTTATGAATCAATTCGGCAGCTATATGGACTTCTTAAGGGCGCAGGAGCCTCCCCGTGCAGGCAGCATACCCAATCCGCAGCTACAGCCGCCATCCAACACGCCCCCGAAAGACGCCGGCAAAGACCAGCCGGAAGAAGATGGGGATTATTATGACCAATAAGAGAGACAGCGGTGTCCGCCGCATATAAAATGAACAAAAGACCGGGAGATATGCTCCTGGTCTTTTAATGTATAGCTTAAGTCCTGATAGCTCAGCAACTATCTTTTCCGCATATGATAATACATCTGGTCCCTGGGCCTGGCAGCAGGCTCATAAACCCGGAGCTTCTCCCTGGTCAGCCTGTGAATTTCCCAGGTGTACATATACTGGTTGTCTGCTGTATCTCTTATAGCTATATTCAGCAGGGTCACCATGTTCCCGGAATCATTCACCTCGCTCAGGGTCCAGTTGCCGGTCAGGTCCTCTTCCGTTTCATTATTATGCCATGTGATATGCCCGTTTTCATAGAAGGTAACGGCATACATCTTCCACCTGTGGATAACGCTCTGCCTGCCGGTCCATGGACCTTTAAGCACTTCGTCAAACACCCAAGTGCCCGCCAGCTTTTCCTCCTTCCTGTCCAGTCGGTATTTGGTACAGGAGAACAGGCAGCACGACAAGATAATCCCCAGACAGGTAAAAAAAATTCTCTGTTTCATACGCTGATCCGATTTGAGCATCATAATATTTTCTTTAAGATGCCCTGATGATAAAGATACGGCATTTCCCGGATATATACATCCCGGGCTGCCGCGCCGGCCGCTCATCGCAGCAATACATGCCTGTCCGCATCCAGCCGCAGCAATATAAAGATGAATATGCTGAACGACAGCAGGGAAGTGCCGCCATAGCTCAGCATCGGCAGCGTGATACCGATCACGGGCGCCAGTCCCATGGTCATAGAGAGGTTAATGGCAAAGTGGAAGAACAGCACGGAAGCCACACAATAGGCGTATATCCTGCTGAAGCCGGACCGCTGCCGCTCCGCCAGGTGTATGATCCGCAGCATCAGCGCCAGGTACAGCAGCACCAGCACGGAGCTGCCTATGAACCCGAACTGCTCTCCTATCCCGCAGAAGATAAAATCCGTATGCTGCTCCGGTACGTAGGAATACTTGGTCTGGGTACCATTTAAGATACCCTTGCCTATAAAGCCGCCCGACCCGATGGCTATCTTGCTCTGTCGCACATTATAATCCGCATCCTTCTTGGCTTTCCGGCCCGGTCTCTGGAATTCCTGAGGCACATCCTGGCCCAGCATGGAATAGATCCTTTCCACCTGGTAAGGCTGCATGACCTTTGTAAAAACGTAAGGCACCAGCACATTGCTGAACAGCACGGAAAACAGCCAGCCGCCGATCACGAATATCAATACGATACGCTGCCGTATGATAGTCCGCCTGTACAGCAGACCGACCAGTATAAATACAACGGTGATGATGATAAACAACGGCAACTGCTCGACCAGCAGGGTACCCAGCACCAGCCCGACCATAGAAAAAGCCAGCACCAGGATGATATTAGGCAGCCCTTCCCGGTACATCGGCAAAAAGAACGCGAAGTACACCAGCGCCAGTCCCGTTTCATTCTGCAGGATAATGAGCATACAGGGCAGCAGCACAAGGGCAGCAGCTATCAGCCGGTCCTTCAGCGTGTCAAACTTCGTATCGCCTGCAGAAAGAAAGCGGCTTAAAGCCAAAGCCGTGAATATCTTACAGATTTCCCCCGGCTGGAAAGTGAAGCTGCCGAATTTAATAAAGCTGTGCGACCCCTTCACTTCCGAAGCGAAGACAAACGTCAGCAGCAGGAGCACAATGCCCAGCAGGTAGCTGAAATAAGACACCGCGTAAAAGAACTTGCTGTCCGTAAAGATGATGATCATACCCAGGAACAGGGAAATGCCCAGCCAGGTAAGCTGCTTCATATGGCTCTTGGTGGCATCGAAGAACGGATCGCTGAAGCTGCTGTATTCCGAAGTGTACACAGCCATCACACCGATCAGTACGATGAAAATATACAGGAAAAAGGTAGTCCAGTCCAACCTGCTGCCCAATGATTTTCTGGCTAAACTCATATATATCTTTAATTTTTTTAGTCTAAATATTCAGGTCGTTTCAGGTCGTAATATTTCTTACGGGTATCCAGGTGGTAATACTTATTCAGGATCCTTTCCACTATCACGGTATCCTGCACCCTTCTCATACTGTCCCTGGTGCGCTGGTCCGCCGTTCTCAGCAGGTCTCTTATCCTGTCCCTGACACGGTTCAGGGAATCGATCGTATAGATATATTTCTTGATGGTGTTCCCGTTCACCATACGGTCTTCCAGCGGCTTTCTCTTCACGGTATCCGTCAGGTATTTTTCCATCAGCAGGCTGGCTACCGGACCGGCCCAGGTGGCGCCGTAACCGGAGTTCTGCACGATCACCGCTATCGCTATCTTGGGATCATCCGCCGGGGCAAAGCATACGAACACGGAATGGTTATCCAGCTTTACCCGCTGCCCGTGTATGCTGGCATAGTTCTCGGCCGTTCCTGTTTTTGAAGCCACGTTAAAGCCATCCAGCTTCGCCACTCTTCCCGTGCCGCTTACTGTCACATCTACCATCCCGTTGATAATAGCGTCATAGGCCTCTTTGGAAACATGCGTCAGGGCGTCGATGCGCTGGTTGTATTTTTTCAGCATCTCATGATCCTTATCACCGCCGATACTTTTCACAAAGTGAGGAATATAGTAATACCCCCGGTTGGCGATCATACACATCGCGTTCGCCATCTGGATCGGGGTCACCGTAACCTCTCCCTGCCCCATTCCCATGAATGTAAGCTGGCAACTGTTCCAGTGATTGTTATACAGCTTATTGAAAAAGACGGAATCAGGGATTATGCCGGGATATTCACCGGTAATATCGATGCCCAGCGTCACTCCGAACCCGAAGGTATTCATATAATCGTGCCAGTGCTGCAGGCCGTTCTTGACATTCCCGAACTGCTTGGCGTCCACGATCAGCCGCTGAAGGTGACAGAAATAGGAGTTGCAGGAATTGGCCAGCGCCACCCTCATATTGGCGGCGTGCCCTGCATTGCTGTGCGTACAGCCTATCCTTTTACCACACTGGTAATAGCCCCCGGCACATCCCAGTCCGAAAGCCGGTGTGATCACCCCGAGATCAAGCGCTACCAGACCCGTAATGGGCTTGAAGGTGGACCCCGGAGGATAGGTGGCCTGCGTGGCCTTGTTAAACAAAGGACGCGTATACTCCTGGTACAGCTTGCTGTAATTCCTGGACAGGTCGGCGCCGGTCAGCAGGTTGGGATCATAGGAAGGTGAAGATACCATGGTAAGTATGCCGCCGGTCTTGGGATCTATCGCCACCACGCTGCCTATCTTTCCCTGCATGAGCTTCTCCCCGTATGCCTGCAGCTCCGCGTCCAGGTACAATTCCAGTGTTTTTCCCGCGATGGCAGGCGTGTCCAGCTGGCCGTTCCTGTAAGGGTCCTGCGGCCGGTTATAAACGTCCCGCACCCAGTATTCAATGCCTCTCTGGCCTCTCAGCACTTCCTCGTACACGCCTTCCAGGCCGTTGATGCCCACATAATCGCCCTGCCGGTACGATGCGTAGCGCTCCATCTCCAGGCGGGCCGGGGAAATTTCATTGACATACCCGAAGATATGACCGCCTATACCCATAGGATACCGCCTCTGGGTGCGCTGGATAATTTCAAAGCCGTTAAAAAGGTAGAGATTCTCCTGGATACGGGTATTCTGCTCAGGACTGAGGGAAGCGATGAACACGCTCGGTCTCCTGTCGCCGTTCTTTTTGATGATCTTGGCAATCGATTTGATAAAATCATCCTCGGTCATATTCATCACCCTGCAGAAAAGCGCCGTGTCCAGGTCCTTTAATTTATTGGGTGTGACCTGCAGGTCATAAGCGATATCATTGATAAGCAGGTTGCGGCCTTTCCTGTCCAGCATTTCTCCCCTGGCCGGATACACGATCTTCTTATATATAGCCTGGTCATCCGCAAGTATCTTGTACTTATCATCCATTATCTGCAGTGTAAACAGCCTCACAATGATCACGAGTGCCATGACCACAAACAAAGCCCTGACCAGTATGGATCTAGGATGTATATTGGTATTTTCCGCCATTATTCTCTATGCTTAAAACTATCAGCAGCAAAGATATTTGTTATTTATACAATAGCATAGGCAGGTTGTGAAAATTCTATCAAAAAAATAAAAATATCATTCCGCCTTACCGGACTCCCCGTCCGGCTGCCCTGCCCGTAAATATGAACGGCCCTTAAGGATATAATAAAATTCAGGAAATAGCCGAATTAAATTTAATTTTGTAGCTATATAGTAATAGTACATGATAGAAAACAAAAATATAATTCAGAAGGATGTCAGGGCCGTATTGGTAGGATTGATACAGAAAAACCAGACAGAGACCCAATTGATGGAATTCCTGGACGAGCTGTCCTTCCTGGCGCTCACTGCGGGAGCCATCACCGAAAAGATATTTTTCCAGAAGCTCCCGCATCCCGATAAGCGTACCTATGTCGGTAAGGGTAAGCTGGAAGAGATCACGACTTATTGCAAGATCCACCAGATAGAGCTTATTATTTTTGATGATGAGCTCAGCGGCTCCCAGCTAAGCAATATAGAAAAGGAAACCGGCGTCAAAACGATCGACCGTTCCGACCTGATACTGGACATCTTTGCCAGGAGGGCCAAAACGGCGCAGGCCAAAACACAGGTAGAGCTCGCGCAATACCAGTACATACTTCCCCGCCTCCGGGGTATGTGGACCCACCTGGAACGCCAGGGTGGCGGGATAGGCAGCAGGGGACCGGGAGAAACGGAGATAGAAACGGACCGGAGGATCGTAAAGGATAAAATTTCCCTGCTCCGGAAACGACTCGCGGAAATAGATAAGCAGGCCACCACACAACGTAAGGAGCGCGGAGAATTCATACGCGCCTCGCTGGTGGGCTATACCAACGTAGGTAAAAGCTCTATCATGCGCATCCTCAGCAAGGCGGATGTCTTCGCGGAGGATAAGCTGTTCGCCACGCTGGATACCACTACCCGGAAAGTAGTGTTCGACAGAACACCTTTCCTGCTGAGCGATACCGTTGGTTTTATCAGGAAGCTGCCGCATCACCTGGTGGAAAGCTTTAAAAGCACCCTGGATGAGGTCAGGGAAGCCGATATCCTCCTGCACGTCATAGACATTTCCCATCCGCAGTACGAGGACCAGATAGCAGTGGTAAACAAGACGCTGCAGGAGCTGGACGCTTTTGATAAGCCTACGCTGCTGATATTTAATAAAATGGATAAATATATCGAGCAGACATTTGACGAATGGCTGGACGAGGGCACCAGAAAAGACCTGCTGAACCAGCTCTACCGCAAATGGGATAACCTGACCCATGGCAATGCCATATTCATTTCCGCTACCGAGAAAATGAACATAGAAAGGTTCCGGGAAGAGCTGCTGGACAGGATCAGGAAGCTGTATGAAGAGCGTTATCCTTACCTTACCAATTTCTATTAACCGGGAAATAAAAATAATAAAACAGACAAATTATAATATTTTCAAACTAAAAACATTATCTTTGGTTTTTATAATATCATAATTTTTATTACAGTGCAAGCAGAAAAATTACAAGGAACCGTAAAGTTCTTTAACTCAGAAAAAGGTTTTGGTTTCATCAAAAACGCAAACGGTGGTGAAGACATTTTTGTACACGCTACAGGTTTGGTGGACGAAGTCAAAGAAAACGACGAAGTTGAATTTGAATTACAACAAGGTCGTAAAGGTATGAATGCCGTGAATGTTACATTAGTCAAATAAGTATATATTACACATCATATTCTCCTTACGCAACAGGCTGCCCGTCCGGCAGCCTGTTGTGGTTTATGTATATGCGCTCTCTCTAGTTGTGCAGCCCGGCGCAGGCAGATGATATGCTATAAGATGCTGCCAATTATTATAAGAGAGACCTCACATCCGTTCGGAAAGACCTGAATGTTCCGGTATCATGTATAACAAAATGGCTCTGCCCCATAGAGAAGGCATTGCCCCGCGAAGCGTAGCTGTAATAAGTAGGTATTTATTACAAGCAGGCAGGCACTTTATATCTTTTCCTTATTAAAGAAACGCATCATCAGCAGCAGGAGCAGCTCCCTGTCCATCTTTTCAAAGGGATGCACGGTATCAGGAAGTACCGCCAGTCCCGCGTTCCTTATTTTGCCCGCAGCACGGTACGTTTCCGCTACCGTTACCATATTATCCCTGTCTCCCACCATCAACTGTACCCTGGTCTGTATGGTCTGCAGCACTTCGTCCGTCAGCTCCGGGTGCGCTCCCAGGTGCTCCAGCATGCCGCTGACGGCAGTCATCAGCCCTTTCCATTGCGCCGGTCCGTGCGTATCAGCCAGCGCGGCGACAAACCGGGGCACTTTCTGTGCCACCACATCCGGCTGCAGCATAGCCACCTCCTTAGCAGCCACATCCGGCGACCATTCCAGCTTGGTAGCCAGCGTCAGCACCGACTTTACCTGATCAGGATATTGCGCAGCGTATGCCAGGGCGACATAGCCGCCCATACTGTACCCGAAAAGGTGTACCTTTTGCAAGCGGTTCGCTTCGCAATAAGCCCGCAACTGTTCTGTATAAATGCCTATCGTCAGCGGGGAAGACGGGAAAGCCGTCTGGGCGTGCCCCGCGAATGCAGGCGTATGCACATTGAAAAAACTGGATAGCTGGCCTACATACCAATCAAAATACCCGGGATGCCCCAGCGCGCCATGCAGCAGGATCAGATCGTCCATCATACTATCAGGTTAAAAAGTTCAGGTTATAAAGTTAGGAACAACCTTCCTATATTTCCAGGTAGCGGGAAAAGAAAAGCAGCCGGTCAGTTTCAATGGATATTGAGAAAGGTACCTTACAGCAAAAGCGGTCTCTGACCCGCAGAACAGGCGCTGCTCCGGCCGGAATGACCCGATGATTATTTAAGGATAACAAATCTCTGTAGCTCTTTTTCCTGCTCTTTGAGCTTCTGGTGGACCAGCATATGGTGCAACAGCTTTTCAGCGTCTTTTTCAAGCTTCATATTCTCTAAGTTCTTATCAATGTTCAGCCGCACCAACCGCAATTCAAAATACGTAAAAATACTGTCAAGGTCACTCTCATAGACAGCCTCGCCGTAGGGTACCTCTATTTTCACCACTTCCCGCCACCCCTTGCTCGGGGTGAATTCATCATTGAGGAGGGCAGCAACCTTTTCCCGGACCGCTTTTTGCTCATGGCTGACAAAGTATGCCATAGGCGGCATAGTGCCCTGCTCCCGGTAAATAGTATAGGCCATCAGCAGGATCTGCTGCGCCAGCGGATGCTCTATAAGCTCGAAATCAATGGTCTCGAAGATCATCTGCGCCACACTCCCCGAATCCTTATAGGGCCGGTCCCCGTACTCTATCAGGTTCCGCAACAAAGCCCATTCCAGGGGATGTTCCGTAGCCGGGGCAACAGCAGGCGTTCCCGGCATCCCGGAAATATCCGCGCCGTACATCTGGGCTTCCAGCATGGCCAGCTCATCCGGCGCAGGCCCGGCAGGAGCAGGCGTATCCCGGAGCGGCTGCCGCTGCGCCTGCCTGACGTGATCCCTGATATACTTATTCACCAGGTTGATAAGGCCCTGCTCTTCCACACCCAGCTTCTGCGCCGACTCCTGGATATAATAGGACCGGAGGGCAAAATCCTCCAGCTTGTCTATTCTTGAAATGGTCTCGGCAATCTCATTGACCAGTTGCGATTTTTTCACCGGGTCATTGCCCACCTCCTTCATGCCTACCTCCAGCCGAAAGCTGATGATATCCTGCTTATTCTCCAGCAGGTAGGCCCTGAACTGCTTCTCCCCGATACGCTGTATATAGCTGTCCGGGTCTTCGCCTTCCGGCAGCAGTACCAGCTTGACGTTAAAGCTTTCCGCCAGCGCCTTATCCAGTCCCCGTAAGGCCGCCTTGATACCGGCCGCATCACCGTCATAAATAATGGTAAGGTTGCGGGTAAGATTGCTGATCAGCTTTAGCTGGCCTTCCGTCAGCGAGGTACCGCTGGATGCCACTACGTTCATCACACCTGCCTGGTGCAGTGAAATGACATCCGTATAGCCCTCTACCAGGAGGCATTCGTCCTCTTTATTGATATGCTGCCGGGACTGGTATAAGCCGTACAGCACCTTATTCTTGATATAGATCTCGTTCTCCTGGGTATTGACATACTTAGGCTGCTTACCGTCCGTTTTCAGCACACGGGCGCCGAAGCCCAGCACCTTCCCCGTAGGAGAGAAAATAGGGAAGATCACCCTGCCACGGTAATTATCATAGGCCTGGCCGTTCTCCCGCACCCGGATCAGCCCGGCCTTGGCCAGCAAATCCTGTGTAAAGCCCTGGGAACGCGCATGAGAGAAAAACCGGTCCCACTGCTCATGGCTGTAGCCTAAGCGGAACTGCCTGATGGTCTGGTCTGAAAATCCCCGCTCCTTAAAATAGGACAAGCCTATCAGGCGGCCTTCCTCCTCATTCCACAGGACGGATTCAAAATAGCCAGCCGCGAATTCATTGACGATCCTCAGGCTTTCCTCTACCTGCTGCTGCTGCTTATAATCTTCGGAGGTTTCCGTTTCTTCCAGCTCAATCTGGTAATAATTAGCCAGCCACCGGATCGTTTCGTAAAAGGTGAACTTTTCGTATTCTTCCACGAAAGAGACCACATCGCCGCCTTTTCCGCACCCGAAGCATTTAAAGATACCCTTGGAAGGATTCACATTGAAGGACGGCGTTTTCTCATTGTGGAACGGGCAATTACCGATATAATTGACCCCTCTTTTCTTAAGGCGCACAAACTGCCCTACCACCTCTACGATATCGGCTCTCTGTATGACTTGCTGTATGGATGCTGGTGCTATCATGGAAGCACAAATTTAGCTAATTATTATGTCAAATCAGCCCGTGCCCGCTGTTACAGGATGTTAAAAAAAGAAACCCCTCTTCCTGAAAAGGCATCTTCCGGGGATTAGTGCCTTTATTTGTATATCCATACCTGCAGCCATCCGTTCCGGTTGTCTTCGGTGATCGTTCCACCCTGCCGGAGCAGGCCCCCGGGACAACGGTTTTCTTATTTATTACACCAAAATCATTTAATATTGTTGTTCCATTTATAAATCAGATAAACATGAATATTTCAGACCATTTAAGCATAGACCACATCGGGGAATTATTGAACCGGACCATCACCCTCACCCCGGGGGAAATAAAGGCCATAGAGCGAAATTTTGAATTCCTGCAGCAGAAGGTCAGCAAAGGCACTACCTATTACGGCATCAATACCGGCTTCGGCTCCTTATGCAATATCATTATCCCGGAAAAGGATATCCAGCAGCTGCAGGAAAACCTGGTCTGCTCTCATGCCTGCGGGATGGGCGATACCGTAGATGACGAGCTGGTAAAGCTCATGCTGCTGCTCAAGATCAAGAACCTGTCCAAAGGATACAGCGGCACCCATACGGATACCGTGCAGGGACTGGTGCATCTTTATAATAACAACATCCTCCCGGTAGTATATGAGCAGGGCTCCCTGGGCGCGTCGGGCGACCTGGCGCCGCTGGCCCACCTTGTCTTACCGCTTATCGCCAAAGGCCGTGTCAAAATAAACGGCCAAGTGCAGGATACGGCCAGCCTGCCTCCGGGCACCATACCTTCCGTAAGGCTGCATGCCAAGGAAGGCCTGGCCCTCCTCAACGGCACGCAATTCATGAGCAGCTATGCTACATGGTCGCTTATACAGGCCAAAAGATTATTGAAATGGGCAGACATCATCACCGCGCTGAGCGTGGAAGCCTTTGACGCCAAAGCAGAACCCTACCACCCTGCCTTACATGCCATCCGTCCCCACGCAGGACAGATACAGACGGCGGCCAACCTCCGCGCGCTCCTGTCAGGCAGCCTGCTGCAGGAGCAGCCTAAAGAGCAGGTGCAGGACCCTTACTCTTTCCGTTGCGTTCCGCAGGTGCACGGGGCGACGAAAGACGCCGTTGCGCACATAGAAAAAGTAGTGGAAATAGAGATCAATGCCGTTACCGACAATCCCACCGTATTCGAGGAAGAGGACGTTATCCTGAGCGGCGGGAACTTCCACGGGCAGCCGCTGGCCATCAATCTTGACTACCTGGCCATTGCCATGGCGGAGCTGGCCAATATTTCCGAGCGGCGCACCTATCTCCTGATAGGCGGCACCAGGAACCTGCCGGCCTTCCTGGTCAGCCAGCCGGGACTGAACAGCGGGTTTATGATCGCCCAGTACACCGCAGCCTCTATTGTCAGCCAGAACAAGCAGCTCTGCACGCCGGCCTCCGTAGATAGCATTGTCAGCAGCAACGGCCAGGAAGACCATGTGAGCATGGGCGCCAACGCCGCCACCAAGCTGAAAAAAGTGATCGAGAACGTGCAGAAAGTGCTGGCCATAGAGCTGCTGACCGCCGCTCAGGGGCTGGATTTCAGGAAAAAGGCACAAACGGCTCCCGTCCTGCTGCAATTACACGAAGATTTCAGGAAAGTGGTTTCCTTCAATGAAAGCGACCGGGTGCTGCACGATGATATGAGCAAGGCTTATGACTTTTTAAATAGCAATCCCTCAAAATATTTAAAATAATGGGATAATTCCTATTATAATATATAAAATTTGATTAAATTCAAGGGTTCATTTTAAAAACTACTGTATAAGACTTACTCATCAATGCACTAAATCGTACTATTATGGAAGCTAACAACAACGAAGTGGTTACCGTATCTGACTTATGGAATCAGGCAGTCATCCAGGAAAAGCACCTGTACCGGCTGAATGACAATGACGAACTGATTTTCACCACAGGCAACGGCCCGGATGTTACCATCTGCAGGCTGTCAGCAGATACTTTTCATACGACCATAGAAACGTTACAGCAAAAATTCCGGGAAATAAAAGATAATATCAGCAGCCTGCAGGATGAGTGGGACCATACGGAAGATAAAACAAGATTATACGGCAAGCTGGACAAAACAAGAGACTACCTCCTGAGAGCTAAAGTAATAGGAAATATAGGGGAGCTGCTGAAGGAGGTGGATACCAGGATCAGCCTTATACAGCAGTTGTTCCAGGAGCATTATAACATAAGGATCGCATTGGTGGAGAAAGCGGAGTCGCTGAAAGACCATGAGGATTTCAGGGCGGCCAACCAGGAATTCAAGGACCTCCTGGAAGCCTGGAAGCAGGCCCCGGCTATCGAAAAGCATAAGCTGGACCAGCTATGGCAGCGTATCGAAAATGCGCGGACCCACTTTTTCACCCGTAAACGGCAGCACCAGGAAGATATGGAAAAGCAGCTCCTGGAAAACCTGGACCTGAAGCTGGAGCTGGTGGAAAAAGCGGAATCCCTGAGCAACAGCACACAGTGGAAAGCCACCACCGAGACGTATAAAGCGCTGACGGAACAATGGAAAGGCATTGGACGGGTAGTATCCGCAGAAAAGAACGAGGAGCTGTGGAACCGCTTTATCGGAGCGCAGAACGCTTTCTTTGACCAGAAACGCCTCCATTTTGAGCAGATCAATGCCGAACAGGAAGAAAATTACAGCAAAAAGACAGCTATCGTGGAAGCCATTGAAGCCATCAATACGGACGACTGCAACTGGCGGAATGAGACCGATAAGATAGCTGCATTATCTGAAGAATGGAAAAATACGGGCAGGGTGCCCAAAGAGCATTCCGACAGCATCTGGCAACGATTCCAGGAAGCCAAGAACCGGTTCTTTGACGCCAAGCGCAAACACTCGGAGCAGGTAAGGCTGTACCAGGAAGATAATCTCGCGAAAAAGCAAGCCCTGATCAACAGGATCGAAAAAATAAAGCACTCCACCCAATGGCGGGAAACCACGGCAGAGATCAGCAGCCTGATGGAAGAATGGAAAACAATAGGCACCGTTCCGTCAAAGGAGCTCAGCAATGAATTATGGGAACAATTTATCGGCGCCCGGAATTTTTTCCTGGGCAGGAAGGATGCCGACAGGGAAAACCGCAAAAAGCAGTTCTATGACAGGATCGACAACAGGATAGAGCAAACCCGCGACTTCCTCGCCAAGCTGCAGTCAGAGCTGGAAGATGACAAGGCAAAGATCGCAGAATTCACGGAAAGCCTCAGCCAGTTGAATACTGCCAACCAGAAGGATGCCGAGCTTCAGAAGCACCTGGAGCACCTGATAGCCAGCCTGGAAAGCAAATATCCCCAAAGGGTGCAGAAGATACAGGATGTGGAGCAGCAACTGGAAGAGCTCCTCACCAAAAAAGCAGCGCTGATCAGGGAGCAGCAATCAGAGAACACTGCAGAAGGATAAGCTATACTGCTGAAAAATAAAATGTGCCTGTTTAAAAGCAAACAACCCTGTCATATGGAGCGAAATCGCAATATTGACAGGGTTGTTGCTTTATTTATTATCATATTTCGACAGGCTCAATGTGACACGACAGGCTTAATGCGACTATAAAAGCAACTTTTTAGACAGCACTATTGGAGGCGCTTATTCGGGAAGCAGATGCTCCCGCCGTTTCCGCTTTCGGAAATTGCCGTCAATTGTCTATTTTTACAAAAATTCAACTGCGGCGACCAGCTATTCAATAACGATGACACTCCGTACTTTACTTACTTCCCTGCTACTATGGCTTTCCTGCTACAGCTATGCCCAACAGGCCGGAGATACCGCCCGGGAGAACATACCGGTGTATTACATTGACGGAACACCAGCGGATGGTATGACCGGGGTAACAGAACACTATAATGAAGACAGCGAGGATTACAGTTATGAGATCCTGCTCTACCCGGATTCCGCTGCGGTATCAGTACCGGTTACCATAGACCAGAAGAGCTGGAACGCGCTCACGGACGATGCGGCATTCCATTATATCCGGCAGGAAACAGCACGGGATGAGGCCCCGGCAGAAGTACCGGGAACAGGCGCCTGGGACGCGCTGATGTCATTCCTGGACAGGGAAGGCCGCTGGATCATATGGATCCTCGCAGGAGGCATCATCATTTTTGTTCTGTATAAGATACTGTCCCACCTCAACCTGGGACGGAAAGACATCCTGAGACCTGCGGCAGCCGCGGATCCTGTCACAGCGCAGCCCGGTGAAGACATTGAAACGCTGCTGGCCCGAAGCCTTGCCGAGCGCCGCATCACCGACGCGGTCAGCTATATGTACCAGCATATCATTCTTTTAATGCAGCAACGCAATATTATAAAGATACGGCAGGAAACCACCAATTCGGAAATACTCAGGATGACCCGTTCCTTACCGTACCATAACGATCTCAGGAAACTGATCAACCGGTTTGAATATGTATATTTCGGCGAATACCCGGTTTCGGATGAGCAATTCGACCATTATCGCCATACATACCAGACACTCAAACAACAATTATCATAGGCAGACACCAGGAAATGAGCGCATGGAGCATATAGAAGTAGCCAGAAAATTCATACAATACACACAACAGCACATCTTCCTGACCGGCAAGGCCGGTACGGGAAAGACCACCTTTTTGCAGCAACTGAAAGCCAGCGAGCCTAAAAAAATGATCGTGCTGGCCCCCACAGGCGTGGCAGCCATTAACGCGGGAGGTGTAACGATCCATTCTTTTTTCCAGCTCCATTTCGGGCTGTTCATCCCCCATTATCATACCCAGTGGGGAGAGCAGGGCACCGCGGTCATCAATACGCAGCAGTTGCTGAACCGGCTCAAATTCAACAGCAACAAAAGAAAGATCATCAACGAGCTGGAGCTGATCGTCATAGATGAGATATCCATGGTGAGGGCGGATGTGATCGATGCCATAGATACCATCCTCCAGCACATCCGCAAAAAGCCGGGTGTGCCGTTCGGAGGCATACAGATGCTTTTCATCGGCGACCTGTACCAGTTGCCGCCCGTGCTGCGGGAGGATGAGAGACGCATCATGGCAGAGCACTACCGGAGCTGCTACTTTTTCGACGCTATGGCATTCCGGAATGAGCAGCCGCTGTGCATCGCCCTGCAGCATATCTACCGGCAGAACGATGAAGCCTTTATCCACCTGCTGAACAATATCCGTAACGGCACCTGCACCGATGCCGACCTGGCCATGCTGGAAGCCCGTTACGACCCGGTGTACACACCCTACCCGGAAGAAAAGATCATTACGCTGACCACGCATAATGCCATCGCGGATGACATCAACTCGGGGGAATTATCCAGGATACCCTATCCCGGTCATACCCTGGAGGCCAGGATCGAGGGAGAATTCCCGGAACAGCTCTACCCTATTGATACCAGCCTGCAGTTCAAGGTCAGCGCGCAGGTCATGTTCATCAAGAACGACAAGGGTGAGAACAGGCGGTATTTCAACGGCAAGCTGGCCACCATTGAAGCCATAGATACCGAGCACAACCAGATAGTCGTATCGTTCGAGAACGAGAAGGACACCTTTGTGCTGGAGCCGGAGGTATGGAGCAATATACGGTACCGGTTTGACGAGGAAAAGAATACAGTGGAGGAGGAAGTTATCGGGACCTTCACGCAATTCCCGCTCAAGCTGGCCTGGGCGGTAACCATACATAAAAGCCAGGGACTGACCTTTGACAAAGCGATCATAGACGCCGGGCGGGCCTTTGCGCCGGGACAGGTATATGTGGCGCTCAGCCGTCTCCGGTCCCTGGATGGGCTGATACTGAAATCCAGGATCAGCGCCTCCGGCATCGCTACCGATCCCCTGGTGCAGGCATACAGCCAGGAGCAGCTACCCATGGAAGAGCTGATCAAGGTGCTGAAATTCGCGCAGGCCGATTATATAGAAAAGCAGATGGCGGAAGCCTATAATTATCACAATATCCTGGAAAGCTACCAGCATATAGATAACTCGTACAATCCCCTGGTCTTCTATAACGAAGCGCAGCTTACCGTCAAAAGGCTGGCCTTCCAGGAACAGCTGTTCGAGCTGGTACAAACGGGACTGCAATTCCAGCGCCAGGTGCAATCGCTGGTCGCCAGGGGTAAAAGCAGTTACCCGGCAGTCAGGGAACGCCTCGAAAAAGCCGCGCAATGGTTCCAGCAAAAGATCACAGGCAGCCTGCTGCCCGCATTGGAAGATTTCCACAACGAGGCGCAGCAGCTGACCAAATCTAAAAAGTTCTTTAAGGACCTGCAGTACCTGAAGCGCGACATCCGCTACAAGATACAGCTCTCCGACCAAAGCCTGCTATACATCAACGGCTTGCTGAACGGGATGGACCCGGACACCCTGCTCCATGAGGCGCATAAGCTGTTCGATTTCGCTGAATTTGCAGCCCAGTACAGGGATACCATACCGGCGGTACCGTCGGATAAGCTGAGCACCCACGAGATAAGCTACCAGATGTACGTTGACGGAAAGACCATAGCAGACATCGCAAGGGAAAGGAACCTGGTTCCTTCAACGGTAGAGTCCCACCTGCTGAAATACGTCGCCATAGGACAACTGAATGCAGAATTGTTTATCGGGTCCGATAAGCTCCGTACCGTCACCCGGCATATCGAACAGCAACCCGGGCTCGGCATATCGCAGCTCAGGAACGAGCTGGGAGAAGACTACAGCTATACAGAAATAAAAGCGGCGCTGGCCTACCTGCAGTTCAGAGATACATTAAAATCATAAAGCATTTCACAACGAAAACAATTACTTTTGCATACATATTATTTCAATTATGAATACAGGACTCATCATTAGGAGGGAATACATTACAAGGGTAAAGACCAAACAATTTCTGATCACTACCATACTGGTACCGCTGATCTTAATAGTGACCCTTGGCATATTCGCTTATATTTCCGCTTCTTCCAAATCGGAAAAGCATATCGCGGTCGTGGACCAGTCCGGTCTGTTCACCGGCAAGCTCACTCCTTCCCAAAGTATTATCTATCATTATACGGACAGCCCTATAGACTCCATAAAGCAGCATTTTGAAGCCTTAAAATACGACGGGCTGCTGATCATTCCGACTATCAATATCCGGGACAGCGTCAAAACTCCCGTCACCATCTGGGGACTGAAGCAGATAGGCATGAGCACCCAGAATCATATCGAAAAGGACATGAACAGCCTGGTGGAAGCCAGGCGCCTGGAAGATGCAGGCATATCCCAGGCCACGCTGGCGCACATCAGGAAGAACGCGGTGGGCATCACCCAGCAGATAGGCGCAGACAATAAAGAATCGGACAACAGGATAGCCAACGGCATTGCATACGCCTGTGGCATACTGCTCTATATGCTGATGATCATTTACGGTATGAGCGTCATGAAATCCGTAATGGAAGAAAAGACCAGCCGGATCGCGGAGATCATCATCAGCTCGGTGAAGCCTTTTGAGCTGATGATGGGTAAAATAGTAGGTGTGGCCCTCGTAGGCCTTACCCAGTTCCTTTTATGGGTCATACTGATCGGCATCACGGTAGTCGTGGCATTTGTAGCAATGGACCTCGGCGCCATATTGAGCAACCCGGAAGTGCTGAAGCAAATCGCGGAAGCCCAGCAGCAGGGACAGGTCAATATGGGCAGTATCAATATCGACCCCGATATGCTGAGCATGACCCAGACCATTGTGAATATCAACTGGCTGCGCATCCTGGGCTGGTTCCTGTTCTACTTCCTGAGCGGGTACTTCCTGTATGCTTCCCTCTTTGCCGCGGTAGGCAGCCTGATTGACGATGAGAGCTCGGATTCCAACTCACTGACCATGCCTATTACCATGCCTATTATCATAGCGTTTGTGATGATGGTCAAGACGCTGGATGATCCTGCAAGCGGTGTGGCTATCTTCGGCAGCATCTTCCCGCTGACTTCCCCGATCGTTATGATGGCGCGCATTCCTTTCAATGCGCCTACCTGGTGGGAAATGACGGCATCCGTATTGTGTATGATCCTGGGCTTCCTGGGCACGACCTGGCTGGCCGCCAAGATATACCGGACCGGGATATTGCTCAACGGCAAGAAAATCACCCTGAAAGAAGTAGGGAAATGGGTATTCAGAAAATCATAACCTCTTACATCATATTTAAACATCAATCCCGGACTGACGAGCCCGGGATTGATGTTTTTAAACCATATATAAGCAGTAAGGCCATCATAAAGTGCACACATTTCGACAGGCTCAATGTGACACGACAGGCTCAGGGATAATAAAAGAAGATTTCTGGCAAGCCGCTGTTACAAGACCATTATCTCAGGAACAGCAATTAGTACACTAAAGTATACTAATTTAGCTATTTCAGCCCAAAAATTATATTATAATGTACCAAAATTTATATTAAACTGACTATCTACATATAAGTCAAAGATCATAAAGGATGCCTCAATCCGTTCGGAATGACCGGTGCCAGTACCTTTATAGTCCGGCCACAAAAAGGAAAGGGCCTGCCCAGCGAAGCCTGCCTGTAATGCAATAAGAAGTTATTTCCTATAAGCAGATAGCTACTATATAAAGCTCAGGGAATCTGTAAAAAACGCAAAGAATAACCTGGCAGGTATGATTTTAGAGCATAACAAAAGCTGACCCGATACCGGATATAACCTTGCCAGGCAGGCCAATGTCATTTCCCACCTGCTCCCAATCACTAACGGTTGCTGTTACTTTTTCTATTATGCCATTGGGATTCTTAATCGTAAACTGATCAGCAATCTTCAGGATATCCGCTATACCTATATTTAATCTTTTATTATTAATAGAAAGCGCCCTGTTCAAATGGGTATATTTCAGATTAATATTAAGAGGGTAAGTAATGTCATAAGCAGGAGCGAGATACCAGGAGTTCTCATCCTTATTATAAATAAAGCTGTGGTTTTTCAGATGATCATCGGTATTCGCAAATACAATATTGAAGACCATACGCCGGAATAGCTCCTGTATATCCTTGTGAGGGACCCTGAGTCCTGCTGCCAGTTCAAATAAATGCTCATAACTTGAGTATTCCGGGCTTTTAAAATCCCAGCCTGTCAGACCTGTAGCAGTGAGGGTATGCAGCTTTTCTCCATGCTGCCGGTCAAAACGTAGTGTAGCAAAATGCTTGTCATCGATCAGCTTACTGCTCATCATATTGATACCTGCACGTATAGCAAGCTGGTAGTAGGCAAATTCGACTTTTTCCTTATTATAGCCATATCCTTCTTCAGGCAGGTACAGCTTGACAAGATAATGTGCATACTCATCTGTGACCGCAAGATCTCCAGGTATAATTTCTCCTGTAGCTTTGTTTTCCGACACCAATATCTTAGGCCGTGCGCCACCAGCCGATGTGCCGATCTTAAAAATGTTCAGCAATTCTGAGGAATTTAATGCAGGTCCGCTGGCCTGGCTCTTGTCATTAAGCACCTGCTCCAGAACATTAATTATGCCCTGGATGTCTATCGCGCTGTTTTTAGGAAGCGTTTTAGCCGGTTCATATTCCAAAGCCCCCATGCCGCGGTTAGCGACATAGGCCAGCTGCTCAAGCGGGGTTATTGCTGACAGATTCCTGTTAGTCGCTGCCAGCCACTCATTAAAGATTTTATTGCCAAACATATCGGGCAGCGAGTCTGCTATAGGAGGCGGCAGTCCCCGGAATGTTTCATTTCCATAGGCTTTAAATACCTGTGTAGTCTCGGTTCGTTTGATCACAAAAGGTATAGCCCGGCTATACATCCCGGATTGCAGGTATTGGGAATTATACTGGAAAAAGGATATGCTTTTATCAGGATCAAATCCCAATCGACCTAATTCTACATCGAATAATTTGACGGTTATGAGATTATTCTTTGACATAATTAATACAAGGGATCTATGTTCGTATCAGCCTGAAGCTCTTTTATACCTTCCAGCAACTTATCGAGCAGGTCAAAATGATTTGCAACTTTCAGCACTGTGTCCAGAGTAGCATTTTGCCCGCTTTCAAGCTTATGTATAGTTGTCTTGGACATATCCAGCAACTCTCCCAGCTCCTGTTGGGAAAGCTTATGAGCTGTCCTTTGTTGCCTGAAAAGATTCCCTAATTCCTTTCGGATGTCCTTTATAGTTATATTCCCGAACATCATTTAGTACACTTTAGTATACAAATTTAGCGATTTTAGTCCAAAAATTACACTATAATGTACCAAAATTCATATTAAACTAAAAAACTTAAATATGCCTTAAACATTTGGATTTTAGGGAGCAGGAGGTACAAAACCCTTAATAAATAACGGCTCTGAAACCCGGGCATATACCCGAATAAGCAGGTAAGTAACACAATTTATAAGAACTGGCTATCTAACATATAAGAAATAAAGCCATTATTAGTCACAAATGATCATAAGGGATGCCTCACCCCCGTTCGGAATGACCGGTGCCAGTACCTTTATAGTTCTCCTGCAGAAAGGGCCTGCCCAGCGAAGCGTATCCGTAATAAAAGGTTGTTTCCTACAGGCAGGTAAGGCACGCAATCTGATAAGATATAAAGCGAATAATACTTTACTATTATTGCAGCACGAAAGCAGGAAAAGCCGGCAGCATCCTACTTTACGCCTCTCCGGTACCTTTTAAGGACTGCTTCAGCCGCCTTTCATATTCATCCCTGCCTTCCAGCACCACTACGATCTCTCCTTTGACCGGCACCTTGCTGATCTTATCCAGCACTTCCGCAATGCTTCCCCTGATGGTCTCCCCGAACTTCTTGGAAATTTCCCGTACCACGGCGATCCTCCTGTCCGTACCGAAATATGCTCCGCACTCTTCCACTGTCTTTAAGATCCGGTGCGGCGACTCATAGAAAATGATGGTCCGGTCCTCTTGCACCAATTGCCCGAACTTTGTCTTACGACCTTTTTTAAGCGGCAGGAAACCCTCGAAAACAAAGGTATTGGCTACCAGTCCGCTCTGCACCAGCGCCGGAACAAAAGCAGTGGCGCCGGGCAGGCAATCCACCTCCACGCCCTGCTCTATGCAGGCCCTTACCAACAGGTAGCCGGGATCTGAGATAGCAGGGGTGCCGGCATCCGTAATAAGCGCCATGGTCTTGCCGTCCCTGATGTGCTCCACCAGCTGATCCACCACTTTATGCTCATTATGCTGGTGGTAGGACCACGTGGTCTTTTGTATATCGTAATGCTTCAGCAGGATACCGCTCGTACGGGTATCCTCACACAGTATAATATCTACGGTTTTCAGTATATGGACCGCCCGGAAAGTGATATCCTCCAGGTTACCTACCGGGGTGGGCACTACAAATAATTTCATATGGCACAACTAAACATATAATAACACCAGGCGTCCGGGTATTCTCCCGCCGCTTGCTCTAAGCCTGCGCTTCCGCCGTGTCCGGCGCCTTGTAAAACAGGGAGAGCAGCAGGTAGGCCACAAAGGTAATATATACCCCGATAAGCCCGAATATGACACAGGAGGCTATCAGCACCACCGCTACAGTCAGCTGGGGCAGCCACCCGCGAAGCCCACCTTTACCCTGCCATTTGAAAAACCGCACCCTGCTTACCATCAGGAAGCTCAGCACGGCCACAAAAATATACAGGTAGGTACGGTTCAGCAGCAGCTCCTGGAAGTGTCTCTGGTACATGGCCACCAGCGGCAGGCAGGCCACCAGGATACCGGTGGTAGGCACCGGCAGGCCTATGAAATGACTTTTTTGCGCCGCGGACGTGATATTGAACCTGGCCAGCCGCAATGCCGCGAAAATAGCTATGGAAAAAGCCGGCATCAGCACCCATAAAGGCGTATCCATCGCTCCCGGCTCCGCCATATAGGCGCACCACAGGAACTGGTAGATGATGACGCTGGGCGCTACGCCGAAAGAAACGAGATCGGCCAGGGAATCCAGGTCTTTGCCTATAGGGCTGTAAACATTCAGCACTCTCGCCGCCAGGCCGTCCAGCATATCGCATAAGGCGGCCAGCAGGATACATACTGCACCCCACTCCATCTGCCTGATACCCAGTATCGGGTAAAAATTCTGGTAATCCACCGTATTCAGGAAAGGCGCTTCGCTGAGGGTGAACACAACAGACATACAACCCAGCAGCAGATTGCATAAAGTAAAAATATTAGGAATATGTTTCATATCTGGTATTTAGCGGCATCATTTTTAAAACCTCTTGTTTAACTTCTGCTTATCCAAAGACAGTGTAAACAGGGGCAAATTAAAGATACTTTTTTATAAATTCGCAAACCTTTATAAATTAAAGTTGAAGTAATTTCATAAACAATAATTTTAATTTATTAAAGCAATTTGTTATCTTTATAGCAATCAACAGCATTAAACACTCAAGAATGACAACAGCAGCGAAAGAGAAAAAAACAACCTCAACTCATTTAAAAGCAGCTCTTCAGAAATATTTCGGTTTTGACAAATTCAAGGGAGAACAGGAGCGCATCATAAAAAGCATCCTGTCCGGTAAGGATACCTTTGTAATCATGCCTACCGGCGGAGGAAAATCCCTGTGCTACCAGCTACCCGCACTGCTGAGTGAAGGCGTTACACTTATCATTTCCCCGCTGATCGCCCTGATGAAGAACCAGGTGGACCTGATCCGCGGCTACAGCGACAACGACAATGTGGCGCACTTTTTAAACTCAAGCCTGACCAAGGCCCAGCAGAAAAAGGTCAAGGCCGACCTCCTGGAAGGCAAGACCAAATTATTGTACGTCGCCCCGGAAACGCTGACCAAGCAGGAAAATATTGATTTCTTCCACGGCATAGAGATCGCCTTTGTAGCGGTGGACGAAGCGCACTGCATCTCGGAATGGGGACACGATTTCCGTCCCGAATACCGGAAACTGAGAGAGATCATCAGGGAGATCAATCCTGACCTGTCCATCATTGCGCTCACTGCCACGGCCACGCCCAAAGTGCAGGACGACATCATTAAAAACCTGGACCTGGATGACCCCAATATCTTCATATCCTCGTTCAACAGGGCCAACCTGTACTATGAGATCATCCCTAAAACGACCAAGCCCAAGGTGCTCAAGCATATGGTACGGTTCATACAATCCCAGGGCAGGAAATCCGGCATCATCTATACCCTGAACAGGAAAAGCACCGAAGAGCTGGCCCAGACGCTCTGCGCCAACGGCATACAGGCAGTAGCCTACCACGCCGGGCTGGACGCCGGTACCCGGGCACAGCGCCAGGACCTCTTCCTCAAAGACGAGGTACAGGTCATTGTAGCGACCATAGCCTTTGGCATGGGGATAGACAAGCCGGATGTACGTTTTGTGATGCACTACAATATCCCGAAATCGCTTGAAAATTATTACCAGGAAACAGGAAGGGCCGGACGTGACGGCATGGAGTCCAGGTGCATCCTTTATTATTCCTACAAAGACGTTCAGAAGCTGGAGCACCTGCTCCGGGATAAGCCCTTAAGCGAACGCGAAATGGGCGCGCAGCTCATCACGGAAACCGTGGCCTATGTGGAAAGCGGTACCTGCAGGAGAAGGCAGCTGCTGTACTATTTCGGGGAATTCAGCAATGAGGAGAATTGCGGCAAATGCGACAACTGCTGCAATCCCAAGGAAAAGCTGGACGTAAAGGACAGCGTAAAGATCGTGCTAGACACTCTCAACGCCCTGGACGAAAGATTCGGCATTGACTATATCGTGGACGTTGTGCTGGGTAAAAAGAACCCCCAGATCACGACCTTCAAGCATGACAGGCTGCCCTGCTACGGATCGGGCAAGATCATGGAAATGGATGATACCTTCTGGCATTCGCTGATCCGACAGATGATGCTGGAAGACTTTATCAGGAAAGATATCGAGGAATACGGGCTGCTGAAGATCAATGACCTCGGACACGAATTCCTCAAAGCACCCTACTCTATCAAAGTAGCGCTCCGCAATGAATACAGGGAAATGGACCATGGAGATGAGGACGATGAGCCCATTAACCCGGCCAGCGGCGGCGCAGTAGACCCCGTGCTGCTGGAGATGCTGATGGACCTCCGCAAAAAGGTGGCCAGGGAAAAGAACCTGCCTCCTTATGTTGTTTTCCAGGAAACCTCGCTGGAAGATATGACCCTTAATTACCCCACCACCATGGAGGAGCTGGAAAAGATACAGGGCGTATCCAGGGGGAAGGCCATCAAATTCGGTAAAAAATTCATCGAGCTGATCGCGGCATATGTGGCAGAACATGACATCGTAAAGCCTGATGATTTCATTATGAAGTCAGTAGCCAATAAATCCGGCTTAAAGGTATTTATCATCCAGAATATAGATAAGAAGATACCGCTGGAAAATATTGCCAGCTCCAAGGACCTCAGCATTGACGAGCTGCTGGACAATATGGAAGCTATAGTAGCGGGAGGCACCAAGCTGAATATAGGCTATTGCCTGGAAGAAGATCTTGACCCCAACGACCAGGATGATATTTATGAGTTCTTCAGGAATACGCAATCAGACGATATCCATGCCGCCTACCAGGAATTCAGGGACCTGGATATTTCCATGGAACATATAAAGCTTATGAGGATGAAATTTATAAGCGAGTTCGGTAACTGATACCCAAAAAAGCAAAGGCTGCATATCTTATCCGTATGCAGCCTTTGTTCAGCTTAGCGGGCTATCCGGTTACCGGTTCATTTTCCGTTACAGGCCAGCGACACCCGTAGACGTTTGTTTCCAGACCCAGTAAAACATATTGAAATGGCTTACCACTTGCAAAAAACAAACATGCCCGAAATAACAAAGAGGCTGCCGGGGGAAGGCAACCTCTTTAACACTTGGATATTTTCAGATTTCTTGTACATCGCAATAGTATACGTTTCAAATGGGGGTAGGTACATTATTTAATATAAACATGGTGATAAGGCATAAATTGCATGTAGATAAGGTAAAAGAACTTTGTAAAAAATAAACCAAGTGTTCTGTATGCTTATTGATAAAGCAAAGATACAAGGCTATTCCAGATCTTACAACGTGAAAATCACCCTATTTTATACGGGAAAAACACCCTTCCTGTAAGCGGGCCATTTTTGCACCTGGAATTAACTTTAAATTCAAAGGCCACTAAGGTGCTAACAATCTTAAATTTATACATAGGAAAACGAAAAAAATCAAAAATTTAAAGTGTTAACATTTGCAAAAAGCAAATCACCATAGTACTTTTAGGGGCTCTTATTCTTTCAATTTTAAACTTTAAGCACAATGATAAAAAACATCTTTATTTCAGGACTTACAGGCATCGTTTTAGGTGCGGGCTGTATGTATCTTTACAACTCGGCATCAACGGAACACACTGTGAACGCGGCATCCTTTAATACCTCACTGGCGCTTACCCAGACCACTCCCGGAGGGGTCCTGGAGATCGGCAGCGGTCCTTATCCCGTGGACTTCAGCGAGTTCAAAACAAAAATGGAAGAATCTGATAGCTGTATGCTGACCAAAACCTATACCAAAGGCGTTCTGTTCGATGCAACCAAAATGATAGCTATGCTGGACGCATTCATAGCGCAGCAATCCCGTTTATCCAATACGGATACCGATACTTTGCTGGTGGGCGTATACCCGGCCTATAACTGCCTTACCAACTCTATCCGGCTGTATTACGCGCCTGTAGTTATGGACAAAACCCAATATCTTGCGCTGAGCAAAGGAGCCAAAATACCGGAAAGCTACATAACCGATTTCAGGACCGAACCTTCTACTTCAACATTTACGGATAATGTTTACAATTTTGGCAATGAATGGCCTTATTAACCATATCTCTTAACCTGATATTTGTAACAGCGGCACTGCTGTTTTCCCTACTGATATTGAAAGAACGGCAGGTGTGGAAAATATTCTTTCCATACCTGCTTGTAGTGCTTATAACAGAAAGTTACGGGGCTTACCTCAGGCTCAGCGGTATATTCAACAGCTATGTCTATAATATTTTCATGCCTATATACCTGTATACTTTTTCACTGATATTGCTATATATACTAAAGGCAGAAAAGCTATTACGATACAAGTACCTCCTGCTGTCCTCTATCGTGCTGTTCTACGTGTTTATATTTTACCGGTTCGGCATATCCAAGCTGCTGAGCGAGATACTGGTAACGTCCAACTTTATATTCAGTATTCTCTGTCTTATCTACCTGTACAGGCTGATGAGTGATAATTTAAGCATTAATATACTTAAATTGCCGGAGTTTTGGATCGTTGTGGGAATCTTAGTGTATTCTTTCGGAAGCATAACGGTCTGGCTGTTTATGGGATTGCTCAATACTATTTACCAGACCATGCAGCTTCCGTTACGCCAGATCATTATGCTGTTCCTTAACGGGTTCCTGTACGGCTCCTGGTCCTATGCCTTTTTATGCAAGTATCAACAGAAAATATCATAATCATCGTCTTATTGCTTACTGTAATGAGCCTGGTGGTCGTAGGATTTATCATTTCCTATGTCCGCCTGTTCAATACACGTAAAAAGCGGCATCTTGAAGAAAAAGAGCAGATGAAGGAGAATTTCCACCTGCAGTTGCTGCACTCCAAGCTGGAGATCCAGGAGCAGACCTTTACGGAGATCAGCAAAGAGCTTCATGACAATGTAGGCCAGTTGCTGAGCCTGGCCAGCCTCCAGTTGGGTATGGCCCAGAACCAGTCCATTCCCCTGGAAAAGATCAAGCAGAACATTGATACGGCACTGGGAGACCTGAGAAATATTTCCAAAAGCCTCAACGGCGAATATATCCAGCAGTTCTCCATTGCCGAGTTCCTGCAAAACATCAAGAACCAGCTGGACGGAACTGAGACCATAGATTTCCAGATAGAGCAGATAGGCGAAAGATACACCCTGGCGATACCTAAAAAGATCATCCTGATAAGGGTACTGCAGGAAGCCATACAGAACATCGTGAAGCATGCCAGGGCTTCCCTGCTCCGCGTTACGATAGACAGCTCCGACAGGCAGGTCTTAAAGATCGCCATTATTGACAACGGTGTAGGCTTTGATGTCAAGAAAGCAGAGCTCAGGAACGGCCTGGGACTTTCCAATATGCAAAAACGCATTGAATCCCTGAACGGCACCATTGAATTCCGGTCCAGGCCTTCGGAGGGCACCCAGATCTTCATTACAACACCTTTATAAACCAGATGCAGCGCCCATGAAACCACAAAATATAAATGTAGCTTTGGTAGACGACCATACCCTGATACGGGAAGGCATTAAAATGCTTATCCAGACCATCCCGGGATATACCGTGGTGCTGGAGTGCAATAATGGCAAAGAGCTGGCCGATAAGCTCTCCGGGGCAGCAGCCGTCCCGGTGGACGTCGTGCTGCTGGATGTCCGCATGCCTGAAATGGACGGCTACGAAACAGCCGCCTGGTTAACGCAGCATAAGCCGGATATTAAGATCCTGGCGCTGAGCACTATGGATGAGGAGACCTCCATTATCAAAATGATCCAGAACGGCGCCAAAGGCTATGTGCTTAAGAATGTAGCTACGGAAGAATTAAAGCGGGCGGTGAGCGATGTGCTGGAAAAGGGCTTCTACTTCAATGAGCAGGTATCCCAGAAAGTCATCAGCTCGCTGCAGGGCATCCTGAATAATAACTCGACCGTTGCCACCCTGCTGCAATTAAACGAGAATGAAAAGCAATTCATCCACCTGGCCTGTACGGAAATGAGCTATGCGGAAATAGCAAAGGAAATGAACCTGAGTCCCCGCACCATTGACGGCTACAGGGATACGTTATTTGAGAAGTTCGGGGTTAAAACAAGAGTAGGTCTTGCGCTTTTTGCCGTTAAGCACGGTATCGTAACGCTCTGATACCGGGGAGCGTTTTTTCACACCGCTATTCCAATTCACTGTTCAGTTCGCTGTCCTTGACAGGTATGGTACCTTTCTGCCTGTAGATCCTTACCCAGCTAAAATCTTTAGTGGCCTCCAGGTATTCACCCGTGGTTACCTGAGGACCATTCTGGATACGGACAGGCGTGGTGGTATAGATCTTTTCCAGCCGCTCATTATAGAACAATTCCTGGGTATATAAGGTATCCTGCTCTTTGGTGATGACCCTGACATTATTTTTGACCACGATATCTCCTGTCTCAGGATAATACCGCGCACGCTCCGCGGTAAGGACATTTTCCACCACAAGCGCTTCATTGTAAAACTCCACGTACACGCTGTCCAGGAAATCAACGTAATTCACGGCCCTGTCCTGGTAGCGTTCGAAGATATTGCTGTACAGCATCGCTTTGGTATGCCCGGACTGGCTGACATAAAAGGTCACGCCGAACGCCCGTTCCTTATTGAAATCGGTATCATCGGTATCGGGCAGGTCCTCCATCTTATTGGAGCAGGAAAACTGCAGCAGCACAGCCACTGAAGCTAAACATAGCTTCAGTGGCTGCGACAGGCTTATGGTTAAAGATCGGAACATTATTTTCGGTTACTCCTTTACCGGGCGTACATTATTCGAATTTGCGTTTCTTGAACCACACATCATTAAAGTTAAAGCCGAGGGTAAATTTAAAATACCGGTTCGTGTAGGATACAGCATTGGCAGGAGCGCCGTTGCTCGCGGTACCTATATCAAAGGTCGTATTCAGCAGCCCGGTCCCGTAGGTACCGTACGATCTGAATAAAGGCAGCCCTATGGAGAAAGTGCCCCCGTAGTAATAGACCTGGTTGCCCAGCACCGCGTAATCGGTACCGTAATAAGCGCCCAGGCGGAACACGATATTATTTAAAAAGACGTTCTCGGTAGCTTCCGGGTTAGCCATCATCTCCCCTCCTATACCCAGCCTGTAAGTGCTGGCCGCTACACCTGACCGGTCATTATTAAAGGCGAATTCACTCCATTGGGTGGTCCTGAAATCCACACCGGCGTTCCAGTGCCCGGACCTTCCCATATGCACACCCAGGCTCAGCTCGGATGGTAAGGTAAGCTTTCCTTTGGCATTCCTGAGGCTCAACGACTGCATGGTATCTATAGGATCCGTGGTCACACTGCTGCCGTTGACCGCATACTGGTACTGCATAGCGTAAAAATCCCTGGAAGTGTTTAAGCCTGCTTTCAGATCATAGGCGGCACCGAACTGCAGGTAATGGCGGTCCTTTAAAGTATGCTGGTAGATGGCGCCCAGCTGGAATTGTAAGCCCCGGATGGTATTGACGCTGTAAAATTCGGAATTGGTATAGCTCGGGTTTATCAGGTACACGCTCTCTATCGCAGAGCTGTTCAGGATGCTGCCGAAAATATAATTGGCATTCAGCCCCAGGGCGAATCCCTTGTATTTAAAGGCACCGCCCAGGTACAGGTCATGAAGGGCCCCGTAGCCGTAATACATCCGGTTGACCGTATCCAGCCCGGCAATGACATCCTGCTGCGCGGCGTCATAATACACCGTGCTCTTGGGATGGTACCCGAAGCTGAGGCCAAAATACTTACCGGCAGGAATGGCGAATGCGATGCTGTTGATGGTATAAGTGCTGGACTTCAGGGAATTATCGTTCAGGAATATATTATTGGAATAGGCCTGCACGCTCAGGTCAAAGGTGGTGATCTTTGTAAACCCGTAGGTGGCAGGATTCATCTTATTGATAGCGAAAGGATTATTATATGCGGCAGCAATGCCTCCCATACCTTTTATCATACTGTTGGACGGGTCCAGCCAGTTCCCGACACCGATCCTGGATAAAGGACTGTTTGCCAGTCCCGTCTTGGGACCATTCTCCCCGATGATCACCCGGGAAGGCTGTGCAAAAACATTATTGAATCCCGCAGTGGATACCGCGGCCAGAAGTATTGCTATCCGAATTTTATTTAGCATTATATAATAATATTGAATTGAGCCCTTTCAGTTGCAAATTAGCATCGGCAAAGGTCGTGTTTTTTAATTTCCTACCCAAAATACTTGCATCCCCCCCTGTTAAGAACACATTAATATCTTTGAACTGTTCCTTATAGGCGCTGATAAAGCCGTCTATCTCAAATGCCACCCCGTTGATGACGCCTGAACGGATGCTGCTTTCCGTATCATAGCCCAGCAGCGTGGTATCACCGGGAGCGTCCACCAGCGGCAGCTTATCGGTAAATTCGTTCAGGGCCCTGAGCCGCAGCCCGATACCCGGGGTGATATTGCCGCCCCTGAAAGTACGGTTGCTTGTCAGCACATTATAGGTCACAGCAGTACCAACGCTGATAACTAAATTATTATTGTGAGGGTAAGCCTGAAATGCAGCGGCAACCAGGGCCAGCCTGTCCATACCCAGGGAGGCGGATGTCAGGTAGGCATTCAGGAACGGTACCGGCGTCTCCGGCCTCAGCACCATGCACCGCGTATGCTCCTGCAGCAGTTGCTTTATGGCGCCACCCCTGTCCACCACACTGCAAATAATCGACAGGGTTACATTATAGTCCTCAATGATCCGGAGGATATCCGGGGATTCATCATATGCTATCCTCCAGTCCTGCAATAATCTTTCATTTTCGAACACGCCCATCTTAATGGCGGTATTCCCGAAATCAATGGCTAAATTTCTGCTCATGTTATTATTCTTTTAACAGTAAAAGCGATGAAAATACAAAAAAAATACCATAGTAATAATCCTTCCCTTAAAAAGATGAAAAAAAACCGGTGTGCGGCGGCATAAGCTTTATTTACTATAACTTTGTACGCTGTCCCCTTCTAATTCTGAGCAGTCTATGAAATTATCCAAATACCTGTTTCCCTTATTGCTGCTGTTGCTGTCGGCAGCGGGCTGCCGTTTTCCCTACAGCTTCACCGGCGCCAGCATACAGGGTAAGACCATCAACATCTACACGTTTGAGAACCGGGCCCCCAATATCGTGCCGACACTGGCCCCCACCATTTCCGAAAAGGTAAGGAACAAGATACTGTCACAGACCGGGCTCGCCTCCAAGAATACGGAAGATGTGGACTATATTATGAAATCCGCCATTACCGGCTACAACGTGACCATATCGGGTATGCAGGGCGCCACCCAGGCTTCGCAGAACCGGCTTACCATAAGCCTGGAGGTGGAATTTATCAACAAGCTGGATGAGAAGCAGAATTTCAAACAGACCTTTTCCAGGTTCGCGGATTTCCAGGCCTCGCAGCAGCTTCAAAGCGTGGAGAACACCCTCATTGAAGAGATCTGCAACCAGCTCGCGGAAGATATTTTCAACAAAGCATTTGTGAATTGGTAACTTTTAGGCTATTTTTACGAACCTCATTTTTTATCATAAACTCATAGTACCTTGATAACCGCTTCAAAATTATCCGACCTGCTGCAGCATCCTGCCGGTATCCACGGGTATGACAATGCTGCTGTAGAGAAATGGGTAAAAGAATATCCTTTTTTCAGCCTGTTCCAGTACATCCGGTCCCTGAAGACGGATCCGTCCGCGGACCTCGCTGCGCTCAGGCAATTATACCCGGCACACCCCGTGCTGCTGTACCTGCTGAAGCAGAACAGCAGCAGCAGCTACCATTATAAGGATGTAAGCATTCCGGAAACAGCGGCAGCGGACACCCGGGAAGCGGCTGCAAAATTCGACAATCCCGTAGACGAAATATTATTCTCCGGCAGCCATACACCCGATTACTTCCCTCCCGCGGAGGTATCCGAAGATATCCCGGAGGATATCCCGACGGTGCTGCACGCCGCCGACCCGGAACAGGCGACGGCAGAGGACGAAGAGCAGATGGCGCTGATGCGTGTCATGTCATTTTCGGAATGGCTCAGCTTCCTCTCCCACAAGAACAAAAAGGAAAAAGCGGAAGAGGAAAGCCGGCGGCACCTCAAAGCCATGTGGCAGAAGGAAAAGCTGGCCAAAGCCATGGAAGACGAGACCGACGAGATCCCCGAAACGGTATTCAATATGGCCGTCAACTCCCTGAATGCCCCTGAAGACATCATGAACGAGTCCATGGCAGAGGTATATGTGCGGCAGCACAAGTACACAAAAGCCATTGAGATATACCAAAAATTAAGTTTGTTGTATCCAGAAAAAAGTACTTATTTTGCATCAAAGATTGAAAAAATAAAAAAAGAAATATAATATAATACTATGGTAGAATTCATCATCATACTGATCTTAATCTTATGTTTTGTCTTAGGCTTTTTCGTACTGGTACAAAAGCCCAAAGGCAGTGGCTTATCCGGCTCGTTCGGATCACTGGGCGCCCAGGTGATGGGTGTGCAGAAATCCGGCGATACCTTTGAAAAAGGTACCTGGATCCTGATGACCGTCATAGCGGCATTATGTATCGCTTCTACCATGTTCATCCCTAAGGCCGAGCGTCCCAAGCAGACAGCCCCGCAGGAGCAGACGCAGCAACCGCAGAATCAGAATAACCAGCAGGCTACTAACTAAACCCGGCCTGTCCTTTCATATCATTATCAGCAGAAAGCTCAAAGTGTAGACCATTTTGAGCTTTTTATATTAGAAGACGCCGTTTAAAATATGAATGTACCCCAAGGAAAATACATCTATTTCGCTTCCGACTTTCACCTGGGCTTACCCGATTACAAAGCCAGCATCGAAAGAGAGCGCTTTATCTGCAGATGGCTGGATGAGATAAAGGAGACAGCGCATACGATCTTCCTGGTGGGTGACCTCTTTGATGTCTGGTTCGAATATAAGAATGTCATACCCAAAGGATATACCCGCTTCCTGGGCAAGCTGGCCGAGCTGTCGGACAGGGGCATTACCATAGAAGTATTTACCGGCAACCACGACCTGTGGATGCGGGACTACTTCCGGCAGGAGCTGGACATACAGGTACATACCGGCCCGCTGACCGCCACCTTCAACGGGAAGAAATTCTACATCGCCCACGGCGACGGGCTGGGACCGGGAGACCAGGGCTATAAATTCCTGAAAAAGGTCATGTCCAACCGCTTTTCGCAATGGCTGTACAGGAGGATACATCCCGATACCGGCATCAAAATAGCGGACTATTTCAGCAAGAAAGGCCCCAAGCACCTGTCCGGTGACAATATCTTCCTGGGAGAAGATAAAGAATGGCTGGTGCTGCACGCCAGGGCCATACTGCAGCATGAACATTTTGATTATTTCATCTTCGGGCACCGCCACCTCGCCATGACGCTGGACCTCGGCGACAACGCCACCTATATCAACCTGGGCGACTGGCTGTCCTATAACACCTACGCCGTATTCGACGGCGAAAAGACCGTGCTGAGATCCTACCCGGACCATTTACCTTACCGTCAACCTTTCTAACCTCAATCATACGATATGTCAAAAACACTTATTATAATACGGCACGGTAAAGCAGAAGAGGGCTTTGACAAAAAGGATATTGACCGCAGGCTCAGCTCAAGGGGCATACAGCAGGCTCACCACAACGGCAGCACCCTGCGGCAACGCCAGGTACACCCCGGCCTGCTGCTGCACAGCAGCGCATCCAGGACCACCGGAACGGCGGCTATCATAGCTGAATATATGCAAGGCGAAAATATGCGTGTAATTTCCACGCCGAATTTGTACCTTTGCCCGTCGTCAAAAATCCTGGATGAACTGGTGGCCCATGCGAAGGATACCGATCATACCGTCATCATTGTAGGCCACAACAGCGGTCTTTCCGATTTTTACAACCAAATCCTGTCCGGCAGCCTGTACTATAACCTCTCTACCTGTGAAATGGCTGTAATATCACTGAATATCGGGTCCTGGACAGACCTGTATGATAAATATGACGCGCAATTGCTAAGCATAGAAAAACCAAACAAATAATATACGGATACCGTGAAAGACATACATAAACATTTTGAACAGTTCAGGGCACTTTACAGCAAAACATTTGATCTCGATCTGACCGATATCCATTCCCTGCCGCTTTCAGGATCGGACAGGAAATATTTCCGGCTGACAGACGAAAAAGGAAAAACCTCAATAGGCACATTCAGCACAGACCGTAACGAAACCAATTCTTTTCTATACTTCTCCAGGGTCTTTAAAAAGCACCAGCTGGCTGTACCCGAGATATACGTTACCTCCGGCGATAAGAAATACTATATACAGGAAGATGTGGGCGCCGTCAGCCTGCTGGAAATACTGCAGCAGGAAGGCTATACGGAACGTGTTAAGAACCTGTACAAAAAAGCCATTGACGGGCTGGTACGCTTCCACTGGCAGGCCAGCAAGGAAATAGACTATACCCTGTGCCACGGCTCGTCCCAGTTTGACCGCAACGCCATCTTCAGCGATGTGCTCTACTTCAAATATTATTTTGCCGACCTGCTCAAGGTGGAATACGATAAGAACCTGTTGCTGGAAGAGTTCAATGATGCTTCCAAGAACCTGGCATCCCAGAAGCCCCAGGCATTCATGTATCGTGATTTCCAGTCCAGGAATATCCTGGTCAGGGACGAGGAGGTTCACTTTATAGATTTCCAGGGAGGCATGCAGGGATTACCGCAATACGACATCGCGTCCCTGCTGTGGCAGGCCAAGGCGCAACTTCCGGACGAATGGAAGAACGACCTGCTGAACTATTATTTTGAAGCGCTGAAATTGCTGCCCGAGAGGCCCAATTTCGATGAGACCACCTTCAGGCGGGTGTACCTGGACTGCGTGCTGCTCCGCATCATGCAGACACTGGGCGCCTATGGATTCAGGGGACTTTACGAGAAAAAGCCCCACTTCCTGAGCAGCATATACCCCGCTCTGCTGCAACTGAAGAGCTTTCTGAATACCTGGCCGCATCTGCCCAGCTCCAACGAGCTGCGGAAATTGCTGCTGCAGCTTATCAAACCCGAGATAATAGCCCGGTTCGAGCCCCGGCAGCTGGACGCTGATAATACCCGGAAGCTGCAGGTAGATATATACAGCTTCAGCTATAAAAAGGGACTGCCGGCAGCCAATGTGCATGGCGGAGGCTTTGTGTTTGACTGCAGGGGCATCCTGAACCCGGGCAGGGAAGCAAGCTATAAGGCCCAGACCGGTAAGGATATGTCCGTTCAGACCTACCTGGAGACCCAGACGGACATGCCTAAATTCCTGGCAGGCGTATTCAGCGTAGTGGACATCAGCGTGGAGGATTATATCATCCGCGGGTTTGACAACCTGCAGATCTCTTTTGGCTGTACCGGCGGGCAGCACAGGTCGGTCTATGCCGCGGAGCAGACCAAAAAGCACCTGGAAAGCAAATACGGCGTACAGGTGAATATCATCCACCTGGAGCAGGACGCCAATGACCTGACCAGGAGGTAGGAAACACGGTAAAATATGGGGACCGGGTTTTAACCCTGCCCCGCACCCTTCGACAGGCTCAGGGTGACAACAGAACTCAATTTAATATAATGGTGTCATGTTGAGCTTGTCGAAACACACACCCTTATGCATGATCAGGGTGACAACCCTCGTATCATGTTGAGCTTGTCGACACACACCCTTATGCCTGAGTACCCATTAAAGCACCTGTCAGGCTGAGCTCGTCGAAGCCAATAACAGTATTCCTGTCGAGCCAGTCCAAACATTACCCTTCAGGCTCAGGGTGACAACCCTCGTGTCATGTTGAGCTTATCAAAACACACACACCTATGCCTGAGTACCCATTAAAGCACCTGTCAGGCTGAACCCGTTGAAGCCCAATAACAGTATTCCTGTTGGGCCCACCCAAATACAACCCCTCGACAGGCTCAGGGTGACAACACTCGTGTCATGTTGAGCTTGTCGAAACACACACCCTTATTCAGAGTAACCATTAAAGCACCTGTCAGGCTGAGCTCGTCGAAGCCCAATAACAGTATTCCTGTCAGCCCGCCCAAACATTACCCATCGACAAGTTCAGGGTGACAACCCTCGTGTCATGTTGAGCCGGTCGAAACATACACCCTTATTCAGAGTACCCATTAAAGCACCTGTCAGGCTGAACCCGTTGAAGCCCAATAACAGTATCACTGTTGAGCCCGCCCAAACATAACCCTTTGACAGGCTCAGGGTGACAACACTCGTGTCATGTTGAGCTTGTCGAAACACACACCCTTATTCAGAGTAACCATTAAAGCACCTGTCAGGCTGAGCTCGTCGAAGCCCAATAACAGTATTCCTGTCAGCCCGCCCAAACATTACCCATCGACAAGTTCAGGGTGACAACCCTCGTGTCATGTTGAGCCTGTCGAAACACACGCCCTTATGCATGATCAGGGTGGCAACAGCACCCGGCATATTATTTCAACACCAGCTTTTCTATGATATTGCCATCTGCAAAGGGTTCTGCATTGCCCCTGAACAATATCTTATTATTGTGAAGTACGATAATGGTGGGATAGGTTACCACACCCAGCTGGCTGCTCAGGTTGGGCGTACCTGTATATCCCGGGACAGTGACACCCTTTTCATCCAGGATCTTAAAAGCCATCATAAGCGTATCGCGGTTTAAAGGATGGTTTACCAGCATATACCGGACATTTTTATAGGTATTGCGTTCATGGTAAGCATTGAAGTCAGGCATTTTCTGAAAACAGGCATAACAGCTGGTATGCCAGAAGTCCATCACATAATATACATCCGGCTCCCACCGGAACGTATCCCCGTTACGGTCCGTCATCACCAGGCTGTCCGTGCCGATACCCTCATTAATGAGGCCCGTAACCGTCCTGTAGGAATAGAACTGGGAAAAGTATTTGAATTGCGTAACATATACCGTTCCTATGAGCAGCCCGGCGAGCAGCAGAGCAACGCTCCATTTTTTATACTGCCGGATCCACAGCAGCCCGGCCCAATAACCCAATGCCAGGCAAAAGATATTGGGAATAGCCAGGTCGCTTATATTACCGCTGTCCAGAAATAATACCTTAAAGCAATACACCAGTAATAGGGTTACCATTATATTCATAAAATACCGGTATGCCCTGAAAGAGATGTTGTACCTGTGGTAAATAAGCAGGGTAAACATAAAGAACAGCAGGAGCTGGAAATAGCAATCCGCCGGTACATACCACAAATACCCCCTGCCCGGTCCCAGGACCATCAGCTGCAGTAAAATAAATAACAGGAAGTATAGCCACACTTCTATAAATACTTTAAAGGGATGTTTTGCATAGCTCATAACCGGTTAAAGTTTAAAGCTACCCGGCCGGGTGACCGGACCAGGTAGCTGCTGTTATTAAAAACAATTGCCGTCACAACTTCCCCGAAATAAGAAGCCGCATCCAGATGGAAGCACGTTACAACCATAATTAGCGCATATCCTGTAATCCAGCATCCTGCACCTGTTCATAGAAAAATTACAGCTACAGTCATTGACACCCGCAGAGGTACCGCCTCCTTCTTTATTGGATTTTTGTATATAGTCGATCAGCTGGGTCCTGCTATGCGGCAATGCAAAATAATAAAGCACATCCTCCTCTGACCAGGAATAAACCACAGCCCGCTGCTTTACGCTGTTTTCCAGTGAATCCGGGATAGCTTGATTATCAGGAGTATTGACATACAGCTCCGGCGTTATCGCGTCCCTGATACTTTGAATAAAAGCTGCCTCATCGTCACTAAAAGACTCCGTAGCCAGCAGCAGGTCCATTTTTTCTCTCCATATAGACGCTTTATTTTCAGAAGAGACCGACCTGAAAATAGCTATCAGGGTATCGATCTGGTAATTTGACAGCTCTTCACGATTGATCCCTTCCCATGATGTTCCGGCCACAAACTGGTGTACCACAGGGTCGCAGGAGTACAAGGATGCTTCATTTTTCTTACAGGATGCCATTAGTGATACCATCACCAATACAGTCAACAAATTAATGATTTTTTTCATAATAAAAAGATTTAATTGTTAATAATACCCGAAATAAAACAGCTTTTCTCTTGCAGCCAACCAATAAAATGGTATTTTTACCAAATACTTAATAAGCACTTTCACTACTATGTCGTTCGGTAAAAAATTGTCGGAGCTCCGTAAAAGTAAGGGGTTGTCACAGGAGGACCTGGCTTTTGAGCTGGGCATTTCCCAGTCATCTGTTTCCAATTACGAAGGCGGCGCTACCCTGCCGGATATACTGGTGCTGGAACGGGTATCCTCCTATTTCAATATACCTGTTACGGAGCTGCTGTCAGGAGAACATAACACTTTTTATAATTCCAATAATGCCGGTGGTCAAAATGGTTATGTTGTCAATAATAACATCCCTGAAAAGCTGATAGAGCAATATGAAGCCACGATAACCGCATTGAAGGAGCAGATCGCTTTAATGAAGCAGTTGCTGGATGATAAAAAGTAACGCTTGTCCCGGATCAAATTAATACTTATCCAGGCTTAACCCCTTCCCGCTTCTCATCGGAGTCGGGTATCTTCTTTTCTCTTATAACCAAGACTGACGCGTAACGAGCGCTTTCGTTACAGTGCATTGTCTTATCCTATACTTTTAGTCGGGGGGTGAAAGGCCTTTTCATAGCGATGTGTTTTTCGTTTCGACAAAGGTTGCGCTATAAAAAAGCGTATCCTATTGGTACAATATGTATTTTACAGCCCCCAATCTGTTATATACCGGTTTTTTACATATCTTTATAATGGTGATTGTTTCCTAAGAACGATTACTTTTGCCGGATAGCAATGTCACTGAAAATGATATTCGTATTGTTTCCGGGCATTTGCAGGAAAGACCGCATATATTATAACAAAAAATACTATTTTTGAGCTATGACACATACCGCTAAAAACCCGAAAATACACGAAGGCCGCAATGTAAAACGCTTCCGCGAAATGCTGGGCATCAAGCAGGACGCACTGGCTTATGAGCAGGACGCACTGGCTTATGAGCTGGGCGATGACTGGAACTAGCAGAAAGTTTCTTTACTGGAACAAAAGGAAACGATTGACTCCACTTTATTACAGCAGATTTCCGACGCCCTGAAAATCCCCGTGGAAGCGATTCAGAATTTTGACGAGGAGCAGGCGGTCAATATTATTTCTAATACTTTTCACGATACACAAGGTTTGATAAATTATAGTCCAACATCTGTGAATAATCCCATTGATAAACTAATTCAACTTCACGAAGAAAAAATTGCACTATATGAGCGTATGCTGAAGGGAAGGACGAAATGATGGCGAGATTGGAGAAGTTGATGGGAAAGTGACTTTTCCAAACAATAACTAAAACTCACAATTACTCTAAATATAAACTTTAATTAAATGGAAAATTTGTCTGAAATCAACAACCTTTTCAAGGAAATTTGGACTTCAACTAAAGCATATAATGTTGAAAACACTGATGGAACAATATATAAACTTAATAACCCAGTCACTTACATACCCCCGCAGATAAAAGAGATTAAATCATATGAGAATGGACCAATTATTATTATATCTGCTCCTGGAGCTGTAGGAAAGACAACTCTCGCCAAACATATGTCTCACGTGAAAAAGGGATATTATTGGGATTTGTCAAAACATACTTTAGGAGACAACTCATTTATTGGAACACTAGCTCAAACATTTGGATATTCTAATTTACCTAAGGTCTTAGAAAGCTTAAAAAAATCAGAAATCACACTTTTTATTGACGCTTTTGATGAAGCTTATATTAGAAGTGGCTTAGATGGAATAAGGAGCTTTATTCAAGATATATATAGTGTAATAGATAAATCAACTCGACCTAATGTTGTGCTTTTTTCAAGATCAGAAACAGCCGAATTTCTCCAGCTTGAGTTAATGGATTTGCCTAATTCTGAGAAAAAATATTGTGTGTATGAAATAGATTACTTTAATCAATCTGGGGCGAATCAATTTATTAAATATTGGCTAAGAAATAAGGGGGATGAAACATATGATACTCATTCAGCTACATTTAATGTAGCTTTGAATGCAATATTTACAAGTATTTCTGCAGGAATGAATGTTGGATTTGATATGTGGAATACTGAAGACACAAGATCTTTCATTGGCTATGCACCTGTACTGGAAACAATCGGATCCTATCTGCTTAAAAGCGATTATAATAAGATATATAATGAATTTCAAGATGCCAAGACGATGGAAAAGGGTATAGAAGTTATTTCCAGTTTTATAAATCAACTTTTAATACGTGAGCAGGGTAAGGTCATTAATCCTCTAATTTCATCTAATAAAGACAAGCACGAAGACTGGAATATAATTGAAAATCTTTTTGACCCTATCGAACAAATAAAGATAGTTCAAAAATATGTACTTAATCATGGAAAGATAGAAATAAACGTAGAAAATTTACCTATTTGGCTTCAAGATGAATACGTTCAGGCAATTAATAATTTCCTTCCGGATCATCCTTTTCTTAAAGGTAAATTATATTCTAGCCCTGCATTCCGTGATTATTCACTTAGTATTTTAATTAGTGACCCTGCAACCGAAGATATCAGTAAAAAATTACTGGATCAAGGAAATTTTGCAATTACCCCACTCTTCATCTTCTTTTATCAGATTAGGAATGAAAATCATGTAAAAGGATCTCATATTGGATATTTATATGACTCCGCTATATCTAGAATTGGTGCAGAAGAAAGTATGATAATGACATTTATTAAGGAAAGATCTAATAGTAATAATATCTATGATATAGAGATATTAAATCCTGATTCTCATTCATCTAATAATTTTCATTTTGAATGTCTTTTAGATAAAGACAATCCTCTAGTCTTTAATAATAGATTGTCAAACGCAAATATTGAAGCTAAATGCAATATTTTTCTAGGATCAACTAGAGGGGGGATTGAATTAAATGATGTGGAGATATACGTCGATGGAATTAATTTCCTTGGAAATAATTGCCTATTTAATTGCTTTAACGAAGATAGTTCTATAATTCTTCGTGCAAATAATGAAACAGAACCTCCTTCCTTTAAGGTTGAAAAAAAGGGACATGGGGCTACCATGGTTTATTGGCCTGGATCTGAAATGTATCCTTGGTCCCAATTCCATAGCAAGGATTTAGAAGAATCTCAAAATGATGAGACCGGAGAAAAATTTTATGCCCTAAAAAGAATTTTATCGCCATTCAGAAAGCATAGAAAAAAAGGATTTGCCAAACAGGCAGAATTTATTGATAATGAAATAGTAGGTTCTTCTGAATTAAGAAAAAGAGTCTTGGCACATTTAAAAACTAAAGGAATTATCAGATTACAATCTGCAACTAACAAGTACATTATAGATGAGCAAGACATGGCAAAGATAGGTATTAGCTGGGTTGACATGACTAAGTCCAGCTATACTTCTATTGTTAAAACATTTTTAAATGAAATTTAATACTCTTTTATAGACTCCGATAGAATATTTTATAAATTGAAAGCTATCCTAAAAATTGTCACGATTAAAAATAGAGAATAATCCTTCATTTCAGGAATTTAGTAATAACATAAAAGGTGCCAAATCGATAAAACAAATAGCATTTTTTCTTATCCCTTTTAGCAAAACGGCTAAGAATATTGTACAATCATTTGAAGGATTCCAAGCTATTGAAAAGCAATTCAACTTGATTTCAAAAAGCCCTGATGAATTCAATGATTTTTTCAGTGCATCCGGCTGGATTGCCCATGAGTCAATGAATCACGATTTAATGCTGGAATGTATAGCGTTAGCTAAAAACAAGGATATAAAAACTGCCGAAGAAAAATTGGCTGATTATTATACATCTGAAAACCTGAAATGGTTGACAAGACAACTGAAAAGTACACCGGAGTTTCAAAAACGGTATGAATTAATTCGGCTTGCATATGAAGACACTATCGCTCAAAGGTTTCATTCTGCTGTTCCGGTCGTATTAATGATAATCGATGGTGGCGTAAATGACATAGACAAAAACAAAGGTTTCTTTACCGAAACCACAGACTTAACAGCATGGGATTCCATTGCAGCGCATAGTACAGGACTTTCAAGGCTACGTGACATTTTAAACAAAGGAAGAAACCGCACCAACACAGAAGAAATTTTTCTACCCTATCGAAATGGAATTTTACACGGCAGAGATATTGCTTATGCCAACAAACATGTTGCAGCGAAATGTTGGTTGACTTTAATTGCTATTAATGATTGGGGTAAGGCTTTAGAGAAAAACAAGAAAAATCCTCTAAAAGAAGCAAAGGAACAGTTATTGAAGTAATCCTGGAAAGAGCCGAAAAGACAATAAAAGATTATGGAGAGCATCAAAAAAAGATGAAAGAAATCCATGGTTATATTGATGCCTGGAAACCAAGGGCTTTAGAAATAGGCAAAGACATTCCTGAAAATGGAAATTTAGAAGAATATCAAGAATTTACGCCAGAACGAGATGCGGTGAAGTTCCTTAACAATTGGAAAAACAAGAATTACGGGGGAATTGCTAAGCAGATAAATTATTTCAAAAAGGATGTAAATTTTGGAAAGAAGCTGGTAGAATTAGAAATATTTTCAATAATAAGCTTTTGAAAGAATATAAAATCGACTCTGTTATTGATTGCGTTCCGGCTATTTCTGAAGTTTTAGTTAATGTTGTAATTGAGTTCGAAGAAAAAGATTATGAGTTAGAAATCAAACTCAGAATGATTTATCAAAACGAAAAAGGAGAATATTTAGTCTTGGGACAGAAAAATGGAGAGTGGAAATTCATGGAATCTTTTTTCTTTCACAAGATTGAGTCTTTAATGTGAATAGACATAGTAAATTCAAATCGGAGTCAATACGTTAGAAGATGGCCAAGAGTAAGAAAATTGAAGTGGAGGGTAAAGAGATAAAATACCATATACAACAGAAAAAAGTGCAATAGCTATCTCAATTTACTATCTTAGGAAAAACAGGAGGGACGGATTTATGTATTTGGACGTAAGACTACACAGAAGCGTTAGGCTTAATTGAAACAGTGATATGAACAATGACATCAAGAACACAGATGAAAACAGGGTGCTTGTAGCGTTTAAGCCTGCTCACGATGTCACGGAATACCAGATGGTACTCAATAAAGACGCCGATACGATCTGGGCTACTGAGCTTCAAATTGCTGTCTGAATTATGGGGTACTTACAAAATCACTGGTTGAAAGCAAAGCAGTAAAGAAGCTGAAATAAGCAATTACATTCACTCACTAAAACTACCTCTTATGACCCAACAACAACTCATCGACCACCTGGCTGAACGTACCCAAGCCACCCAAGCAGAAGTGCTCAAAACAAAAGATAAGTAAACTTGGAATTTTTTGATAACTACCAAAAACTAACCAACTCTCGGACATTAATAAAAATCGCGGATGAGGTTTCTCTTATATAAATACCAACTGGATTCCTTAAATATCCTGCAAACCTGACATCACGATTCCTTATACATCTCCTCTATCTCCTTCTCAAAACGTTCATAGATCTGCTTTCTTCTCATGCTCAGCTTGGGCGTAAGCAGCCCGTTATCCACGCTCATCTCCTCGCTGATCAGAGTAAACTTTTTGATCTGCTCTACGTGGTTGAACTGCGGATTGTAATAATCCAGCTGCTTTTGTATCAGGGCAATGACATCCTTGTTCCTGGCCAGGTCCTTTTTATCCGTGGACGGCAGCTGTACATTGTTCGCTTTCAGCTTGGCCACCACCTTTTCATAATCCGGGTAGATAAGCGCCGAAACAAACTTGCGATCAGGACCGATAACGATGACCTGCTCAATATATTTGCTTTCCCTCAAGGTGCCTTCTATGGCCTGTGGCGCCACGTACTTGCCGCCCGAGGTTTTAAATATCTCTTTTTTCCGGTCCGTGATCTTGAGGAACTTACCGTCCACCATCGTGCCGATATCGCCCGTGGCCAGCCAGCCGTCCTTATCTATTATCTCGGCGGTCTGCTCGGGGTTCTTATAATAGCCCACCATGACATTAGGCCCTTTTACCAGGATCTCCCCGTCCTCTGCAATTTTCACCGTCACATTCCGGATAGGCAGTCCTACCGTGCCGATCCTGCGGCCTTCCTGCTGAAGCAGGTTCACGCTGATAACGGGTGAGGTTTCCGTCAGGCCGTAGCCTTCCATCACCGTAATACCTCCGGCAGTAAAAATACGCGCCAGCTTGGGATTCAAGGCCGCGGCGCCGCTCACCACCGCACGGATCTTACCGCCCAGGGCTTCCCGCCACTTACTGAAGACGATCTTATTGGCGATACGCAGCTTCAGCCGGTACCACCAGGACTGCGGCCTGGAATCATCAAAGGCGTCACCGGTCCGTACCGCCCAGAAAAACAGCATCCTTTTAATGCCTTTCTGCTCGTAGCCTTTTGCCATGATCTTATCATACACCTTTTCCAGCAGTCGCGGCACACAGGTGAACACGATCGGCTTCACCTCTTTCAGGTTATCTCCTATGGTATCCAGGCTCTCTGCATAATAGATGCTGACACCGGCGTTGATATAGATATACGTGATGGTCCGTTCAAAAATATGGTTGAGCGGCAGGAAGCTCAGGGCTTTCTCTCCTGCCTCCGCGAAATAGAACACCGGTTCCGTATCTTTTACATTGCTCAGGATATTGGCATGCGACAGCATCACGCCTTTAGGTTTCCCCGTAGTGCCGGAGGTATAAATAATGGTAGCGATATCCTCCGACCGGATGCCGGACGTTATCTCGTACAGCAGCCGGGTATTCTCGGCATCGTGATTGAGGGACTCGTAATGGGCCACGCCCGGTATCACATCAATGCTATATACGAACTCTATGGAAGGGATATTGGGAATGCAGGATTTAAACTTATTGTACAGGTCCGCATTGGCAAAAAAGACAGCTTTTACCGCCGCCTGGTTGAGCACATACTCAAATTCGTTATTCGATATCGTAGGATAAATGGGTGTCAGTATAGCGCCTGTCATCTGGACGGCAAGGTCCAGGATAACCCATTCCGGCCTGTTGGGAGAGATCAGCGCTATTTTTACCTGCGCTTCCGGGTCATCGGTCTGCCTGCTGTACAGCCCGTTGCCTATCAGGCCGCAGGCAATGGATTGAGCCTTTGTATACACCTCCCTGTTATCATAAGTGATCCAGGCGCCGTTCTTCTTGGCAGCCAGCATAATATTATTAGGCGCCTTTTCTGACTTCTCCCTTACAATATCAAATAATCTTTCCATAAGTTACAGTTTTAATAGCAGTACCTTCCGCTTCTCTAAGATAGATTTTTTTTCAGAATGAACAAGTATTCATTCCCTTATTTTACTAAAATAACAAATTGTGATGATAATTGTTACGCTTATTCCGGTTATTTAGGATAAAAAAAATTAAGTTTGTAAGTTGAATTTAACTAAGAATCGGGCGATGGATAACAACTTATTTTCACTATTTGACGATATTCCTGAGCAGGAAGAGCAGGCCGGTAACGCTAAAAAGAGCAAGACTCCCAGGAAAAAAACAACGACCCCAAATTCATCAGGCAACAGCAACCTTTTTTTGTTCGATACAGAGCCGGCACAGGACACAGCGCACCCCGAAGCAACCGATGCCGGGCAGAAAAGCCCGGACTTGTTCCCCGGCCGGGAAGCTGACGCGACTCCCGGGCCTGACGATACAGGGAAAGCGGAAGCCATAACAGCGGACACGCCTGCTGATACGCCGGGCCAATCCCCCGCGACCCAACCCGAAGCGCCAGAACAGCGCTTGTCTGATATGGCCGGCGAAGCCGAAGCCCGGGATATACAGCCGGGTAACGGCAATAACGAAAACCCCGGCAGTCCCGGAGATACCCTTACGGAAGATACCGGCGTTGAACCCGGTATGGATAACAGCCCTGCCATGGGTACCTCAAAGGACACCATGCCCGGGCATACGGCAGATATGCTCCCGGCAGACAAGCCGGCGACCGGGGAAGATCCCGGGAGCATCCCGGGAGCAGATATTGTTGCCGGCATGACGGATCAGGAAGAGCAGCCCGCGGACGCGATCGCATCTGCAGGTAAGAATGATATACCAATAACAGCAGCAGCCGATCCCGCAGCAGCGCAGGAACACACTGCTGATCCAGGGAAATCGCCGACTACTCCCGCAGCAAGGGCAGCCTCCCTTAATGATATATCCATATCGCCGGCAGGACCCGCAGAACGCGGCAACGCAAGGGATGCCGCAGAAGATACCGATATGAATGCCTATTACATCGGGGAGATCGTTTCGACCGACTACTCGATGTTCCTCTCCCTGGAAGAAAAGGAAGCCGGTGCAGTCCCTCCTACTGTACCTCAGCAGGAAGCCCCCGCTCCCGCAGCAGCGCCGGAAAATGAGGTGCAAAGCCTGCCGGAATGGGAGCTCAGCAAAAAATATTATACCATCGGGGAAGTCGCCAGGCTGTTCGATGTCAACACATCCCATATCAGGTTCTGGTCCAAGGAGTTCAGCTTAAAGCTCCGGACCACCCGTAAAGGCGACCGTATGTACACGCCAAATGATATTGAGAAGCTCAGGTGGATACACGAGCTGGTAAAGGTGAAGAAGCATACCATCAAGGGCGCCCGTGAGATACTGCAGACACAGAAAAAGAAAGTAGTGGAGAAGATAGACCTGAAAGACAACCTGAAGGAGCTCAAATCCCTGCTTGTGGGCATTCAAAAAAAATTATAACATGAAATACCTTATCAGCTTAAGCTTAATCCTTTTATCCTGCTTTACTATGTCTGCCCAGGAACATACCATACTTACCAATAAAATTACCGCAGCGCAATTGCTGGAGCACAGCGATTTTGATTTTACGGCCCCGGTACCGGAAAGCCCGGCCGCAACAGACCGGGAGAACCGGGAACTGCTGAAGCATTACAATATCATCGTGTTCCTTGGCACCTGGTGCGGCGATTCCAGGGAATTGCTTCCCGAAATATACGCCTATTTCCGGAAGCTGGAAATCCCTCAAAACGACATCACCTACTACGGCCTGGACGAGACCAAGCTCAGCAGCGACCAATGGGAAGATACCTATAATATTGAATTCGTACCCACCATTCTGTTCATAGACAAGAAAAGCGGGGAGGAGAAAGGCCGTATCGTGGAGCGGTTTGAAGATAGTATTTATAATGACATCCATACCCTTCTTCAACCTTAATATACATCCTCCCTATGAAAGCTTTTGTCTGCAATACAGGTATCATATCAGCTATCGGCAATAATACGCCGGAAAACCTGGATGCCCTGAAGACCGCCCGTCACGGCATCAGCCTGCCGGAAATACTGCCCACCCGGCACAGCTTACCCGTAGGAGAAATAAAGTACAGCAATCAGGAGCTTTCAGAAATATACGGCATTCCCGGGGAATGGCCCCGCACGGCCAAGCTGAGCTGCATTGCCGCAGCAGAGGCCTGGCAGCCCTTTAAAGACCGTTCCGAAGGGTTAAGGATCGCTTTGCTGACAGCCAATACCGTCGGGGGTATGGACCTTTCCGAAGCGGTTTTCGGTGCCTTCAGCGAAGATCCTGGTTTCAGCGGCTTCAACGCTTTCCGGTACCATGAATGCGGCGTCACCAGTGAGCTGACGGCCCGGTACCTGGGACTGGACTGCTTTGTCTCCACCCTGTCCACTGCCTGCTCCTCCAGCGCCAACACCATTATGCTGGGTTCCCGGCTGATCGCGAACGACCGGTTTGACGTGGTGATAGCAGGTGGCGCAGACGCGCTGTCCAAATTCACCGTCAACGGCTTCAATGCGCTGATGATACTGGATAAGGAGCACTGCAGGCCTTACGATACGGAACGCAAAGGTCTCAATATCGGTGAAGGGGCGGCTTATCTTGTCCTAGCCAATCAAAAGGCGGCAGACCAGTGGCAGATACAGCCCACGTGCTTTGTATCGGGCTATGCGAATGCCAATGACGCCCACCACCAGACGGCCACATCGCCCGAAGGGACCGGCAACCGCCTGGCGATGCAGGGAGCCCTGCAGCAGGCCGGACTCATGCCGGGGGATATCCACTATATCAACCTGCACGGCACAGGTACGGTCAACAATGACGCGTCTGAAGGAAAGGCCGTAGCCGATATCTTTACAACCGGAGTACCGCCTGCCGGCACTACCAAGGTATTCACGGGCCATACGCTGGGGGCTGCGGGCGCTATCGAAGCCGTGTACGCCTGCCTGAGCATACAGGAGCAGGCCGCCTGGCCACAGATCAACCTGGTCCATCCCGAAAGCGGCAACGGCTGGACGCCCAATACCACCTTATTACGGACCACTATCTATCACGTCATGAGCAATTCTTTCGGTTTCGGGGGGAATTGCTCGTCCCTGATATTCTCCAAAGCCTAATCCTCCTGCTTATGAAAATATTTAAACGCCATAAAAAGATCTACTTCGGCTATTTTATCTGCAGCATCAGCACCGGCTGCATCCTGCTGTTCCTGGGCGGCGCCTCTCATGCTTTTCCCAGGCTGACCTTCATCGAGATACTGAGGCCCGAAGTGATCAGGCAATATATTTTCACACTTATCCCTGCATTATCGTAAGGTACCTGCGCGCTTTAAGCCGTAAACGACAGCATATAGCCCGCTTTCCCGTAGCATCCCGATAAACATACAGGACTACCCTGCTTAGGGGAGACAGCCTCTTATTACGGAGACGCTTCGCCGGGAAGCGCCCTTTTTGCGGGCCAGAAATATCTTTTGCTATAAAGGCGCTGTGTAGCGTGCCGGTCATCCCGAACGGCTTATCTTATACTTTAGTGACTATCTGCTTACAGGCAACAAGTTTTTATTACCGATACGCCTCGCTGGACGGTGTTCTCTCTGCAGGCCAAAAACCGCTTTTACTATAAAGGAACTAAGGTTGGTGGTCATTCCGAACGGATGTGAGGAAGCTCTTATAATAATTTGTAACTGATAACGACTTTGTTGCCCATATTAGATAGTCAGTTATACTTTTCATTATAGCCGGTTAACGTATAGTTGTTATAAACATTAAGGCAGCCCTGCCGGGCTGCCTTAATAATATGGAGAGATATGAGATTATAGGGTATTAGCGCCTGCTGCCACCACCGCCACCGCGGGATCCGCCGCCAAAGCTTCCGCCACCGCCGCCTCTGGAACCGCCACCGGATGGTGCACTCATTCTGGAGCCGCCACTGGAAGGTGCGCTCATTCTGGAGCCACCGCCGGAAGGTGCGCTCATACGGGGAGAGCCGGAAGGCGCGCCCATAGAGCTGCCGCGGGAAGCAGGAGGGCTCATCCTGGTACCGCCATTATTGGAAGGTACATTTCTCGGAGAGCTCATACGCATACCGTCAACGGAAGGACTGCTGTTCATTCTCCTGGAATCACCGCCGTTCATACGCATATCACGTGAAGGCATATTCATATCCCTTCCCGGAGCAGCAGAGCCGTTCATTTCGCGGCCTCTTCTTGCGCCGTTATCAGGCGATGTCACGCCTCCGTTCCTGTTCACCCTGCTTTCCATTGTACGTGGAGCAGCGCTGTTACCGGAACGCATATCCATAGTACGGCCGTTCACACCGGCATCCCTGCCACCTCTTGGCGGAGTTACCATACCGTTGCCGTTATCCCTTACCCTTCTTTCGGAAGAATAGGCACCGGCCATGCGGTTGCCACGGGGACCATAGTTGACATTGCGCACAGGGCTATATCTGTTATACCTGCCGCTGTTGTACATTCCGGCATAGTAGCCGTTCCAGTACCCGGCACCGTAAGAATGGAAGCCACCGTAAAAGCCGCCGCCATAGAACCCGTTATAAGGATAGCCCCAAGCGGGATATCCCCAGCCACCGTAGCCATACCAGGCATTGCAGGCCCAGGCATTGGACCAGTAAGGACCGACGCCAAAGCTCACGGAAATGCCCGGACGGAACCATCCCGGTCCGCCCCAGCCCCAGTACGGATTATACATAGAATACATCCAGTATGGCGAGTACAGGCCACCCCAGTATCCTACGCTGTACATAGGATAGTTAAAGCGGCGTATTCTCGCTGTATAGGAATCATCATCATAATCTATGTAGGAATCATCCTCGTAATAGCCGTCCTGGCTATAACTGTTATAGTCATTTTCATAACCGGATGAAGTATAGTTCGAAGCATTTGATTTTTTCGCCTGCGCTTCCTCCCTGGCCTGCCTGGAGGCATCGCTGCCCCTGTAATACACATCATCATAATTCTGTGCATTTGCCGCCAAGAAACCACCGGCCATCAATGTTATCAACAATAACCTTTTCATATCTCTGAAGTTTAAAAGGAGAATTACTAATTTAATTAGCTCTTTGATATCAAAAATACTACTTTTGCATCAATTTATCTAATCTTAGATATTAGACTGGTACGGGATTAGGAAGTTTAAAACATTTCTTTCTTTTTTATTAAGAAAATTTTTTCAGGCTATAAAATTATGAGCAAAGTAATCACATCACGGTCAGAAGATTATTCCCAATGGTATAATGATCTGATAATCAAAGGAGGCTTAGCAGATTATTCTGCTGTCAGGGGCTGTATGGTGATCAAGCCCTACGGCTACTCCCTGTGGGAGAACATGCGGGACGTATTAGACAGGAAATTCAAGGAAACAGGCCACCAGAACGCCTATTTCCCCATTTTTGTCCCGAAAAGCCTCTTCGAAGCCGAAGAAAAGAATGCGGAAGGTTTTGCCAAGGAATGCGCCGTAGTGACCCATTACAGGCTGAAAACCGATGAAAATAATAAAGGAAAGCTCATAGTAGACCCTGAGGCTAAGCTGGAGGAAGAGCTGGTGGTACGCCCCACTTCCGAGGCCATCATCTGGAGCACCTATAAGAACTGGATCCAGTCTTACAGGGACCTCCCTATCCTGATCAACCAGTGGGCCAACGTGGTACGCTGGGAAATGCGTACCCGCCTGTTCTTACGTACCGCCGAATTCTTATGGCAGGAAGGACATACCGCGCATGCATCCAGGGAAGAAGCTGTGGAAGAAACCAAAAAGATGCTGGAAGTGTACGCGGACTTTGCAGAAAACTTCATGGCGCTGCCCGTGGTAAAAGGTGTAAAATCGGCCAATGAGCGCTTTGCAGGCGCGGAAGATACATATTGTATCGAGGCGCTGATGCAGGACGGCAAGGCCCTGCAGGCAGGTACCTCCCACTTCCTGGGACAGAATTTCGCCAAAGCCTTTGACGTTAAATTCGCGGATAAGGACAACCAGCTGGATTATGTATGGGCTACCTCCTGGGGGGTATCCACCCGCCTGATAGGCGCGCTCGTTATGGCGCACAGCGATGATGACGGCCTGATGATGCCGCCGCGCATCGCTCCTTTGCAGGTGGTCATCGTACCGATCTACAAAGGCGCTGACAGCATCCCCGTTATCGACGCGAAGGTGCAGGAGATCATGCAGGAGCTGCGCAGCAAGGGCATCTCGGTAAAATATGACAATGATGATAATGCCAGACCCGGCTGGAAATTCGCCGAGTATGAGATGAAGGGTGTACCCGTGCGTATGGCTATGGGTATGCGCGATATGGAAAACGGCGTGGTGGAGGTCGCCCGTCGTGATACCAAAGAGAAGCAGCAGGTCAGCATAGCCGATATCGGCGACTATGTAGCGCAATTGCTGGAGGACATCCAGCAAGCTATGTATAACCGCGCCAGGTCCTTCCGGGACAGCCATATTACACGGGTAGATACCTGGGAGGAATTTATGGAGACCCTGGAGCAGAAGACCGGCTTTATTGCCGCGCACTGGGACGGCACACCGGAAACCGAGGAGAAGATCAAAGAGCTGTCCAAAGCGACCATCAGGTGCATTCCCCTGGACAATCCGCAGGAAGCAGGCAAGTGTATCCTGACCGGCAACCCCTCCACCCAGCGCGTCTTATTCGCAAGAGCCTATTAAGAGCCATTGCACTACATAAAAAAGAAGATGCTTTTTTTATTGTCACATTGAGCCTGTCGAAATGTGTGCTATGTATATAATTAAACACCCCTGTCAATATTGCGACCGAGCTCCATATGACAGGGGTATTTGCTTTTCAGACAGCAGCATTTTAGTAGCTAACGGGGTATTGCTATTGGAGCTTTTTCGGACTTTTGAAGAATTCATAAAATAATAAAAGCGGGTGGTAAGATACCACCCGCTTTTACAATACGTTATATAAGGCTTACGCTTCTACTGCAGCCACCGGCTCCACTACGGAAACGAAAGTTTTCAGACGTGTTTTCCTGAACTCAACGATACCGTCTTTCAGCGCATAGATCGTATAGTCTTTACCTATGCCCACGTTAGTACCGGGATGAAATTTGGTACCTCTCTGGCGGATGATAATATTGCCGGAAATAGCGGCCTGACCACCAAATATTTTAACACCAAGACGTTTACTTCTTGAGTCCCGGCCGTTCTTTACACTACCTTCACCTTTTTTATGTGCCATGATTTAATATTATTATTTTGTAGCAACTACAAAGTTAAGTAAATATATTTTTTGTATAGAGTCATGAAGACCAGCTCAACAGCCGCCTGATTAAGCGATGCTGCTGATCTTGATTTTAGTCAGCGCCTGGCGGTGACCGTTCAGCTTCTGATAACCTTTACGGCGTTTTTTCTTGAAAACAAGCACTTTATCACCTTTCAGGTGCGCTACTATCTCCGCTTTTACTACAGCTTTGACAGCATCACCCAAAGTAACGTTGCCATCATTGGACAGCATAGAAACAGTTGAGAATTCAACAGTATCTCCTACATTACCTGTCAAACGGTGTACAAATACTTCATCGTTCGCCTGAACTCTAAATTGTTGACCTGCTATTGTTACAATTGCAAACATGATTTAAATTTTGCTCAAATTAAAAAATTCTGTTTTAATATCGGCAATCATATTACCGACAACAGCAGTGTCTCATCCGGCTTCCCTTTACCGTAACAGCATCGCGTCCATGCCGTAACCATAAATCTCTGCGGGTTGCTACCCTGCCTTTGTACCTTTTACGGTACGAATGTCTTTAATAATACATGCACTTCCTGCATACTTCCTTAAACCGGGCGCACTATGCGGCGTGGATTGTCATATTTATAGCCCGGCTGACTAATTAAAGCCCTCTGCAAGAGTACTCATGATCATAAAAACCTCCTCATTTACACAATCCAGGGTAAATTCAGGATTGCAAAGTTATAGACTTATTTTTTTATAGAAAAATTTATTTTCCGATATTTTTTACTGGCCGAGAATATAGGCAAAGATCAGCGGCGCCACGATCGTCGCGTCCGATTCCACGATGAATTTCGGCGTATCGATATCCAGCTTACCCCAGGTGATCTTTTCATTCGGTACGGCACCGGAGTAGGAACCGTAAGAGGTGGTGGAGTCGGATATCTGGCAGAAATAAGACCAGAAAGGCACGTCATGCCATTCCAGGTCCTGGTACATCATCGGCACCACGCAGATCGGGAAATCACCGGCGATACCGCCGCCTATCTGGAAGAAGCCCACGCCCTTGCCGCCGGAATTGGCCCTGTACCATTCTGTCAGGTACATCATATATTCAATACCGCTTTTCACGGTGCTTGGTTGCAGCTCACCCTTGATGCAGTAGCTGGCAAAGATATTGCCGGTAGTGCTGTCTTCCCAGCCCGGGCAGACGATAGGGATGTTCTTTTCGGCAGCCGCCAGTATCCAGGAATCTTTAGGGTCTATTTCATAATATTGCTCCAGCACGCCGCTCTTCACGACCTGGTATAAAAATTCGTGCGGGAAGTATCTTTCACCTTTGGCCTCGGCATCCTTCCATACTTTTTCCAGGTGCGCCTGCAGGCGGCGGAATGCCTCTTCTTCGGGAATACAGGTATCCGTAACACGGTTGTAGTGATTTTCCAGCAAATCCCATTCATCCTGCGGGGTCAGGTCCCTGTAATTGGGTACCCGCTTGTAATGGGAGTGCGCCACGAGGTTCATCACATCTTCTTCCAGGTTGGCCCCGGTACAGGAAATGATAGCCACCTTATCCCTGCGGATCATCTCTGCCAGGGAAATGCCCAGCTCCGCCGTGCTCATCGCGCCGGCCAGGGAGATCAGCATCTTACCGCCTTCTGCCAGGTGGGACTCGTAGCCTTTCGCGGCATCTACCAGCGCTGCGGCGTTGAAATGCCTGTAGTGATGCTCTATAAACTGAGAAATAGGACCTTTACTCATAGTATATGTATATTTTTATGCTTGGTATAGTTGACGAATGCGCAAAGTTAGCTGTTTAAAATGTCTTTACAATTATCATTTGATAAAAAAGCGGGCAGTTGCAGCGCGGGCATAATCCTATTCCCCGGAGCATTACCGGCCTGATAATACCGCATAATACGCCACAAATTCCCGGAACAGGGCATACCCGTCCCGCCACTCAAAATACCGGGGAGCAGCCCCTGCGACCGAAAGGTTTCCTTGCTTTTTAAAGAGCAGCTTTATCCGTGTAATGTGAAAATATTGCGATACCGCAATGACCGACCCCAGGTTCAGGCTATCCGCGACCTGCAGCGTATGCTCTACGGTCTTTTCCGTATTATCGCCGTAATTATCCACCAGGATGCTGCCGGAGGGAATGCCCTTGGCCAGCAGGTAGTCCTTCATTTTATCACCTTCCCAAAAGCCCTCTTTTCCCAGCCCGCCGCTCACTAGGATCCATTGTACCCTGCCGTCCCTGAACAATTCCACGCTTTTATCCAGCCGGGCCTGCAACCGGGCAGACAGGCTGCCGTCCTCATGCACCTTATTGCCCAAAACGACCGCCAGGCCGGCATGCTCCCCCGCATCGGACAGCCCGTCCCTGACGACCAGCAACGTATGTACACCGAACCACAGCACCAGGCCCCACAGCGCATATTTAAGCAATGATAACAGTCTTTTCATAGAATTTTAATTTTAATGCATCCTGTCGGAACGGGCCGGCATATCCGCCAATATGTTCTTTTCCACCTGCAGCCAGTTCAGCCATTCCTGCCGGACCAGGTCATGATCGAAATATTCCCTGGCCAGGTCCAGGAACAGTCGGTAATGCCCGGCTTCACTGATCATAAATTTATAGTAGAACTTACTTAATTCCCGGTCTTCCAGGTTTTCATACAGAATACGGAAACGCTCGCAGCTCCGGGCCTCTATCAGGGCGCAGATCAGCAGCTTATGCAGCAGGCGGCTCTCCCGCGTACCGCCTTTTGGCGTATGCTCCAGCAGCTTATTAACATATTCATCCTTACGCTGGCTGCCCAACTGAAAGCCTCTTTTTTTCATTTCCGCCAGCACCATCCTGAAGTGCCCCCACTCTTCCGTAACGATCGGCGCCAGCGCTTCCACGATGGCAGGATAGTCGGAAAACTGCTGTATAAGGGATATGCACTGGGTAGCCGCTTTCTGCTCGCAAAAGGCATGGTCGGTGAGTATATGCTCTAAGGACAGGGAGGCTACATCCGCCCAGCGGGGGTCGGTGGCCATTTTCAAACCCAATATGGTATTTTCTGATGATGACATGCTTAAAATTATTAATATTTGATGACTACCTGCTTACAGGAAGCAACTTATTCTTACAGATACGTTTCGCCGGAAGTGTCCGCTCTGTGAGCCGGGGAACGCTTTCGTTGCCAAAAGATACTATAGCGTACTTGGTCATTCCGAACGGACGTGAGGAATCTCTGTCCTTATCCTTACCGCTTTCGTGTGATAGCTTGGCGCTTACATATAGATAGTCCGTTAATGCTTTCTCTTACTGCCGGTCATTTCCCGGAAGGCCTGATCATTCCCTGCGCATCTTTACCACATATCCCGCAATACGCGGCTTCATTGTCCATGTTCCCGCACCATTTACAGCCCTGTGGCTGCCGGAGGGGCCTGGAAACAATGATAAAATAGCCTATCAAAGGCGTGGTAACGATACAGGTAAGCAACGCCAGCGGAAAAGATATCTTTCTTCTCCGGCTTTCCTGCCGGCACATCAGGATTGCCAGGACCGCGATTACAATGACCGGAATGATCAATACCATATTTTCCCGGCGACCCGGTTTTATTTATTTAAAAAATATTATAGACTTTCCCCGAGATAGGCTTCGATCTGGCTTTTACACAGATCGCCCACGGGCAGTTCTCCCGCCCGGGCATACCATTCGGCAGTGTAGCTGATAGCCTGTCCGGCGTTCCACTTCGGCTGCCAGGAAATGGCCTTTTTCAGCTTACTGTTATCCAGCGTCAGCAGCCCGGCCTCATGGGGCTGCCCGGCCTGCCGGAGTATGGTATAGCTTCCTTTTCCGAATGCCCGGATAAACATCTGTGTCACCGCTTCCACCGTCAGGGTATCTGCCGGCTCGGGACCGATATTAAAGGCGGTTGCCAGCTCCCGTGGCCTTGCGGACATCTCCATAAGCAGGCAGAGGTAGGCGAATACCGGCTCCAGCACATGCTGCCAGGGCCTTACCGCTCCGGGGTTCCTCAGCACTACCGGCTCATTCTTCTGTATGGCGCGGACAATATCAGGAATGATCCTGTCCGCGGAAAAATCGCCGCCGCCAATGACATTACCGGCCCTGACCGATGTAATGACCTTCCCATGCTGCTCATATGCTTCCGGGTTCATAAAGGAATTCCTGTAGCTGCCTATGGCGATCTCGCAGGCCGCCTTGCTGGCAGAATAGGGATCATACCCGCCCAGCTTGTCCGTTTCCGTAAACGCCCGTCCCGCTTCATTATTTTCATACACCTTATCCGTGGTGATCATCAGGCCCAGGCAATCCTTTTTAAGATGGCGGATGGCCTCGAGCACATGCACCGTACCCATCACATTGGTCGCGAAAGTCTCTACGGGCGCCGCATAGCTTCTACGCACCAGCGACTGGGCGGCAAAGTGAATGACGATATCCGGCTGGAACCGGCTGATCTCGCCATTGACCAGGTTGGCATCCCTGATGTCGCCTGTCACGCTGCTGTAACACAATGCTTCCACGTTGAGCCGGCTGATCAGGTCCGCGCCGCTTTCCGGCTCCAGGGCAATGCCCTTTACTTCCGCGCCCAGGCAACTCAATACCTGCAGCATCCAGGCGCCCTTAAACCCTGTATGCCCTGTCAATACCACTCTTTTATTTTCAAAAAAGCTTTTCAGCCGCTGCACAGAATGCTCCATATATCCGATTTAGTGATCTTAATTAAATAACAGCGCGGGACACCCCCCGGGAAAAGCGCCCCGGTCTCCCCGCCATGCCGAACGGCCCTCAAAATTACTACCATTTTTTATTTATTGCTCCCCGGACAGCTATAATTGCATGGCAGCCGTGCCATTCTCAGCCGCCTGCACCTTAAAGCACACCCGTTCCATCCACCTTTCATTCCGCACGCTCAACGATAATATTGCCGTATTTAACGAAATCCGCCGCCACAATTAAATAATGCGTCCTATTTTAGCAGTATCAAATTAAAACATTATCCGAAATGCATCCTAAAAATAATAATAGCTATATATCCGAATTCGGCGTTGGCCTGGTACTTTTCGGGATCGGGCTGCTTATCTACAACCTGTTTCCGTTTACCAAGATGATCATAGCGTCCTACCTCAACGTCTACCTGCTTATTTTTATTTTAGGCATTATAAGAGGGATCAATAAAAATTTCAGGGGAAATGACTGGTGGATCATCATGATCATAGCCGCGTTCCTGTGGCTGGCTAACCTGGACCTGGTAAGATATACCTTGTGGGGTGTCCTTTTTCCTGCAGTGCTCGTGATAGTGGGCGCCAGGATCATACTCAGCCGTAAAAACAAATCCATTGCCAAAAACGCGGCACAGCCTTACACCGAGGTCAATGACATTCCCCAGCTCCCTATAGACGATACCGGCATACCGGGAGCTGAGCAGCATTATCACCACCAGGAGGAGCAGACAGCAAACCATAGCCGGCATCATCACCATACAGGTAGCAGCTATGATGCCGCCAATGATTATGTAAGGGTGGATACCGTACTGGGCAGCAATTCCAAGGTAGTGATCTCCAAGAACTTCCAGGGCGGCAATGTCAGCAGCATTATGGGTTCCACGAACCTGATCCTGAGCAAAGCCGATATCAACGGCACCGCTTACCTGGATATTTTCACGCTCATGGGAGAGATCAATATCATCGTGCCCGCTGATTTCAATATCATCAATAATACGCCCTCCCTGCTGGGATCAGTGGAAGATAAGCGTAATTTTATGACGGAAACGAATAATGATAAGAATTTGGTCTTAAGAGGCCAGGTCATAATGGGAAGCGTTAATATTAAAAACTTTTAGACAACAGTGCAGCACACCAGGATATATAAATTCATTGTTTACACCCTGCTTACTTTCTGTGTAACAGTGGGATATTACCAGATAAAGCGGCACCTGGATATCGGGGGCAGAAACCTGGAATGGGACGCCCTGCTGACATTGTTTTTCATGTTTCTCATATTCAGCAGGGGCAATCTCGTACAGAAGCGGATCAGCACCACCAAGGGCGCTATTACCAGCTTCCTGCTGCTGAACATCATCACCGGTCTTTTCCTATCCTTATCCTCGCTCTATATACACAAGCTCAGCAACGACAGCCTGTACCTGGACTGGTACTACCAGTATTTCAAGGTCAGGATATTCCTGATAGGCATTACATCCAACCTGCTGGCCGTACTGCACTATACTTTCAAATCCGCCGAGCTCCAGACCGCTGAAAGCGAGCCGCAGATCATTTATGAAAGCAATAACAAGGATGCCGAGCTGTATAAGCTCCGCCAGCAGATCAACCCGCATTTCCTGTTCAACGCGCTTAATTCCATCAACGCACTTATACAGTTCGATAAGGAAAAAGCACGTAATATGATCGTCAACCTGTCCCAATATTACCGCAATACCATCAATATCAACGAGCAGGAGTGGCACACCATAGAGCAGGAGCTGGATGACATTATACTGTATTTCAATATTGAAAAGATACGCTTCGGGCACCGGCTGCAACTCGAGATCTCCTGCCCCGATGAGCTGAAGCAGTACTCCGTCCCGCCGCTCCTGTACCAGCCGCTGGTGGAGAATGCCATTAAGCACGGGCTATACGGAACTATCGGCGAGATCAGGATCATCATCAGCGTATATATCACACGATCCAGCTCCGGGAAGCAGTTTATCACGTTCCAGATAGACAACCCCTTCGACCATACCACCGCTACCAAAGCGCAGGGTACCGGCTTTGGCCTGGATAATATCAAACGAAGAATGTACCTGCTGTTCGCTACCCACAATCTTTTCAGGACGCACGTCCGGCAGACGGATGAGCAGACCAGTACCTTCAAAGCCTTTTTAAGCATTCCGCTAACCGCTACAAAAAATTAATTATGACCATCAAGACCCTTATCATAGACGACGAGCCGCTGGCATGTATGCTGTTGCAGGATATGCTGTCCGCCCACCCGGAAATAGAGATCATAGGACAGTGCCACGACGGGTTCGAAGGCCTGAAACAGATCCAGGCGCTCAAGCCCGACCTGATATTCGTAGATATCCAGATGCCCAAGATCACAGGGGTGGAAATGATAGAGCTGGTAGATGAGAAACCCCTGATAGTGTTCTCTACAGCCTATGACCAGTACGCCGTCAAAGCGTTTGAAATGAATGCGGTAGATTACCTTTTAAAGCCTTATGACAATAACCGTATCGCCAGCGCGGTAACCAAGATAAAGGAAAAATACAGGCTCAGCTCCAGGAACAACGATATACAGATCAGCACACCTGAGAGCTCCCAGCGGATCGTCATTAAGGAGAACGGCCTGATCAAGATCATCCCGACAGACCAGGTGATGTACCTGGAAGCCGCGGGCGATTATGTAAAAATATATACTGCGGAAAAGTTCTATGTCAAGCACGGCAGGATGAGCCACTTCGAGGAGATACTGTCCAAGATCCCGTTCATACGGATACACCGCTCTTATCTCATGAACTTTAATTATCTCAACGCGATCGAGCCTTACCAGAGCACCAGCCTGGCTATCCTGAAGAACGGCACCAAGCTGCCGGTCAGCAAATCCGGCTATGAGCTGCTGAAGCATAATATCTCTTAGCTTTCACTGGCAAACTATATAAAAAACAGGAAGTCATCATTGGAAGGTGTGACATGTGCTATTCATAAGCTGTAAACCGGCATAAGAGAGCATCCCACCCGGGGTGATACCGGTATACGAAAGCTCTTCCCTGATCCCGGGAAGAGCTTTCAGCGAAGTGAGGCTGTATTAACATCAGCGGATAACTTAATTTTATTTAACGCAGCATTTACAAGCAAAATTTTAACTTTACTGCTATTATCCTCCATATATATAGTGAAGAAAGGTTTTCTTTTATATTGCTGCCTGCTGCTGCTTTTGGCAACCTACCGTAATGATGCTGCTTATGCACAGTCCTTTAACTGTCCTGAAATAGAGATACTGGGAGGATCGGACACGGTCAGGCTTGCCTGTACCCAGTCCTGCACCACCCTTACAGCCACCCTTCCGGACATCAGGCAGACCATCAACGGCAATAACGCCTACATCGTGGAACCTGTACCCTTCAGCGCGGCACAACCTTTCACACTGACCAACCCCAATACCATATTCGTAAATATAGATGACCGGTATTCCGGGATCATCACCCTGCCATTCACCTTCTGCTTTTACGGCGCTTCGTACAACAGCCTGGTCATCGGAGCCAACGGCACCATTTCGTTCAATACCGGCTATGCCAATACGAACAGCGGGTTTGCCCTGTGCAATACCAGCAATAATACACACTATACATTACCGCAGCCCAACCGGCCCAGCTTTCCGCTGAACGCCATCTACGCCCTGTTCCATGATATTAACCCGGCCGTGCAGAACGGCACCAAAAAGATCGAATGGCAGGTAACCGGGACAGCACCCTGCCGGCGGATCATCATCAACTGGGTGGACATCTCCCAGTACGACTGCACCAATCTTAAATCCACTTTCCAGTGCGTATTATATGAGAATACCAATGTGATAGACGTTTTTGTGAAGGAGAAGCCCGTTTGCGGCAGATGGAATTGCGGCGTAGCGGCCATAGGACTGCAGAACGATGACGGCAGCCAGTCCATCAGCCCGCCCAACAGGAATACCTCTGTCTTTACGATTACCACGGCTAACAGCGAAGGCTGGCGGTTCATTCCCAATGGCGCTTCCCTGCTGGTCAATAACCAGGTCAGCCTGTTCGATCAGAATAATGTGCTGATCCAGACGGTCAATCCCGCACCCGGCAGCAACGGCGTTGTACATGCCAACTTCACCGCACAGCTCTGCCTGAACGGCAATGAGACCTCCAGGAAGTTCTATGTGAAAGCCAACTATATGCCCTGTTCCGGGTCTACGCTCGCTGTCCTGGATTCCGTTATATTACAAAGAACTACCACACCGTATCCCACGGCCAACGATACCACGCGTTACTGCATCAATGAGCCGGCAGCACCCCTGACAGCCGGCGGCACCAACCTGCTGTGGTACACCTCGCCCAGCCAGACACAGGGCAGCGCCACAGCACCGACCCCTGCCACCAGTACACCCGGCCTGACCACCTATTATGTGACCCAGACCATAGCCGGCTGCGAATCCGGCAAGCGGCCTTTATACGTGCTGGTAACGGACTACACGTATCATACCCTGGCTGCCGGTATCTGCCAGGGAGATTCTTTCCTGTTCAACAATACCTACTACAAAACCCCTGTCAGCAATATAAAGGACACTTTCAGCAGGCCCGGCCGCTGCGACAGCATTGTAGCCCTCAACCTGACCGTTACAAGTGCGACTACCATTACCGTCAGCAGGCAGCTATGCTCCAATAGCCTGCCTTACACCTGGAACGGCATTTCCGTCACACAGGGCGGCAATAATGCGGCCCGGTTTACCACTATCGGCAGCAACGGCTGCGACAGCACGACCATCCTGAACCTTACGGTCAACCCTGTGAAAAGAGATACGGTGACCATCAGCATCTGCGAGACCCGGCTGCCCTATAGCTGGCTGGGCAATACCGTTACGCAGGGAGGAACTGGAGCAGCCCAGTATAACGGCATTACCGCATCCGGGTGTGACAGCATCCTGGTGCTCAACCTCCGGGTCAGCAATACCTTTCTCTTTACGGAAAGTGTCACCGTATGCTACAGCAGCATGCCCTACACCTGGAGAGGCCTGACTGTCACACAGGGCGGCAATAACGCGGCCACCAGGACCTATACCTCCTCAAAGGGCTGTGACAGCACATTCAGGCTCAACCTGGACATCACCAATGCCATCACCCATACCGTCAGCGACAGCATCTGCGAAACAGCGCTGCCTTATACCCGGAACGGCCATACGGTCAGCACACCGGGCCTGCACACCTTTACCGATACCTTCCTCTCCGCCGGGACGAACTGCGACAGCATTGTCACTACCGGTATTTTTGTAAAGGATACGCTGCATACCATAGCTAATATTACGATATGCGCCTCCCAGCTTCCCTACACCTGGAACGGCATCACCCTGAATACAGGCGGGCAGAACGTGGCTACCTATACTGCCATCGGGCGTAACGGCTGCGACAGCATCGTCCACCTGAACCTGAACGTCAATCCTGTAGTATATCATACAGCCGGTATTACCATCTGCCAGAGCCAGCTGCCATATACATGGAATGGCATCAGCGTCACACAGGGGGGCAATAATGTAGCTACCTATACGACCACATCCGCTACTACCAATTGCGACAGTATCGTCACGCTCAATCTTACGGTGATCAATACACTCAGGGATACGGTCAGCCTTACAGCCTGTGAAAACGGCTTTCCCTTTACCTGGAACGGCATTTCCGTCACATCAGGCGGTAACAATATAGCCACTTATACGACCACTTCAGTATCTACCAATTGTGACAGTATCGTCACCCTGAACGTAAGCGTACTGGATACCGTACTTACCGACCAGGCAGTCACCATCTGCCAGGCACAGCTGCCTTTTACCTGGAATAATATCGTGGTGAGTACCGGCGGCAATAATGTGGCGCGCTTTACGACAACCGGCAGCAACGGCTGTGACAGCACAACCCGCCTGAACCTGGCCGTTGTCAATACCATCACCTACACCCAGACATTAACGATCTGCCAGACACAGTTGCCCTATACCTGGAATAATATTACCGTCAGCCGGGGAGGTAACAATGTGGCACAGTTCACTACACAAAGTGCATCGGGATGTGACAGCATCACTACGCTGAACCTGAATGTCACCAATACCGTTCAGGCACAGGACAACCGAAGCATCTGTAACAATATGATGCCTTTTACCTGGAATGGCATAACGGTCACACAGGCCGGGCAGGGTGCGGCCGTTTACCACACCACATCGGTACGCACCGGGTGTGACAGCATTGTAACGCTGAACCTCAGCCTGAAAGATACGTTCCGCACCGTTACAGCTGCGGACCTCTGCTACAATCAACTGCCTTACCGTTTCGGCTCCGTAACCATTACGCAGGCGGGTACCTATAACAGCACATTTACTGCCCGGAACGGCTGCGACAGCAATGTCCGCCTTACGGTCCGTGTCAGTGATCCGCCGGTCAGGCTGCCCGACACCACGCTGTACGGCTGCGGCAGCGTTACCTTTAAGAACACGGTTTACAGTCAAAGCACGGTACTGACCGATACGACGAAGAACGCCAATGGCTGTGACAGCAGCTACCAGTCCTACAGCATCACCGTATACCCGGTACACAATGAGCAGTCATCTGCTGCCATATGCGAGGGAGCATCGTACCGCTTTGAGGGCATTGATTATACATCAGACACTACATTTACCGAAACGTTCACAAACAGTTTCGGGTGCGACTCCCAGCGGACGTTTACGCTCGTAGTGCACCCGCGGCCCGCGCTTACGATCAGCACCAATACGGACAGCAGGATATGCCTGCAGGACGAGCTGGTGCTGACCGCAGCAGGCGCTGACGCTTATAGCTGGTACCTGGACGGGACTTTCCACAGCAATAACAATCCTTATCAGACGGTGGTCTATACGGAACAGATGGCTATTAAAGTGACCGGCACCAACGGCTATAATTGTACAGACAGCGCTTCCATTATCCTGACAGGCGAGCCCTGCTGCGAGATCGGCCTGCCCAACGCATTCTCTCCCAACGGGGACGGACTGAACGACTATTTCGGGCTGATCACTCCCGGGAACCCCAAAAGCTACCTGCTTAATATTTATGACCGCTGGGGCACACTGGTATTTACCACTACCAATGTCAATACCCAATGGGACGGTACTGTAAAAGGCAGCCCTTCAGAAATGGGCGTGTATTTTTACTATGTAGAATACGAATGCCAGAACGGCACTTCCACCAAAGAAAAAGGAGATATTACGCTGATCAGGTAAAACTATGGCTGTGTAAAAAGTAAACAACCCTGTCATATTGAGCTCCGTCGAAATATTGACAGGGTTGTTTATCCATACCTATCACATTTCGACAGGCTCAATGTGACACAAGCTCAATGTCGTTCGGAATGCCCGGTACACTACAATACTTATAGCAAAAGTCCTCTCTGCGGGTTAGAGAGGACCTTTATAAACGAAGTACCCTAAAAAAGAGGTTGTTCCCTATAAGCAGATAGTCAATTCCTATTTTATATACTGCTTCAGCACGGTCTCAAAGCCGCTCTGGCCCGGCATAGGCAGCTCGTGCTGTAAAGGCACGCCTTCCGGTGAGATGAGTATATAACGGGGTATTCCTTTGATACCAAAATACCTGATGAAGTCACTGCTGAAAGAAGTATGCCAGTTCACGATATTGGGATTCCGGGTTTTGTGGGTTTTCCAGGCATTGATATGCTGGTCCACTGAAACCGCCACAAATTTTACATTCTTATCCTTGAACTTATCTGCATAATCATAGAAATAGGGGGCATTCGCCTTACAGGGCGGGCACCAGGACGCCCATATGTCCAGCACAATATAGCTCCCGGCAAACTGTCTCAGGCTTTGCTGCGCTCCGTTTTCATCTTCAAATACGAATTCCGGCAGTACCGCGAAATTCGTCCTGGCCTTCCGGCTGGCATAGTCTGTGGTCAATGCCTTACGGTAGCGGGCAGAGCTGATCTTTACAATCTCCGCATCATACATTGCCAGCACGAGGCTGTCATCCAGGGCATTATTGTCCAGCAGGCTCCTCAACGCCTGGTAACGCATAGCATCCCTGACCCTGTCGTCTTTGATCTGCTCCAGCAATGCCGGCTTCTGCAGATCCGTCACTTCCTTATTCCGGTTGAGATAACGGAAATAATTGTCCGCGAATTCCTCCCTGGCTACCAGCGAAACGTCATTAAAATCCAGCGCTTCCCGCAACCGGTTGATAAAGCCGAATTGATCCGATGCAGACAGTTCCGGCTTGCTCTTCATTTTCCCGTACAGCTCCCACAGGGACAAGGCTTTCAGGTTCAGCAGGGTGATATTGCGCCCGGAGACATCCGGGGCTACGGCATAGCCGTCTATCGTAGTATATCCCCCGGAGGCTTTCACATCTTTCCGGTAGCTCTTTTCCAGCTGCTCCAGGAAAGCCGCTTCATCACCCTTTATCCTGTCATTTTCAATCTTCCATTTCAACTGTTCCATATTAGAGAACCCGATACCGGCGGCTGCACCGGATTCCGCTCTCCTGTCACCGCTGATATCCATATCGGTAAACCCGTTCCGCATCTTTATATACAGGTGCACGCTGTCGCCATTGGTCATAAAGAAAGCGGACGGCTTGTCCTTATAGGCGGTGACGGGCTGCCTGTTTACCGGCTGCAGCAGGCTGTAACGCGCCATAGGTATATCCAGGGAGTCCAGCAGCAGCCGGAAGTCACCATTCTCCTGCACAGGAATGGCAGCCATCGGCAAACCATCCTCGCTGACCAGCAGCAACTCCTTCACTTCCGTATCCGTATCTATATGACCGGCAAGCACAGAACGGCCGTAGGACGACTGGTAACGCGGCTGTGACAGCCAGTAGGCAGCGGCAGCTCCCAGCAGCACCGTGGCTGTGGCAAAAGCCAGTGTGCCATACTGCTTAAAAAAATACCGCTTGTAGTTCCTGTAATAGTAAAACAGATACCCTATCACCAATATGAATACCGACTGCACCAGCGACAGCCTTGCATAATAGTTCAGCCAGGCGCCTACCTCGCTGATCCCCCCGGATACCTTTTCCAGTTGCACCAGGGGCACCCAGGCCGGGATATCAGGGAAAAATACCTTGGCCATGGTATAGCCGAGCAGGCTCACGATGGCGCAGGTGGACAGCAGGTTGGTCATCCTTATATTGATATGCAGCACAAACATCAGCGCCATAAAGCTCATCGCCCCGGCAAAAAGATTGAGTATATACGCCAGCGTATCGCCCCAGCTAACTGCCAGGCTATAATATTTAGCGTCGATATGCAGCAGCTTGTACAGCACGGCATAGACCATATACTGCCCGGCAAAGAACAGCAGTATGACCGCCAGCACCTGCACCAGCACCCTGCAATATTTGGCGATAAAAATGCTCCATTTGGGGATCGGCTGGGTCTCTATCAGCTGCCAGGTATTGTTCTTATGCTCCACGCTGTTGACCTGTGCCGTAAGCAGCACAACAGCCATAGGCAGAAAGAGCATACCGAAGGCGGACACCCCTTTAAAGACCTGGTCGAACCAGCTGGTCACCACCTTGTCCACATACATTTCAGGATCCCTGTCCAGCGTCAGGGTAAAGATAAAGATCAGCAAAGGCAGCAGCCATGCCGTCAGCAGCATGATCAGCCAGGTCCTGGTATGCCTTCCTTTGATACGTTCCAGCCTGAAAGCTCTAATAATGTTCCGCATAGTTCCTATTGTTGAAAGATGTTTGAAATAATGTTATTGAATGATGTCCATAAACCAGGACTCCAGGCTGCCTTCCTGCTTCACCTCATATACCGGGATGCCCTGCTCAACCAGCCGGCTAACGATGACCGGGATCTCGTTCCTGGACTGCAAATGGCAGGTAACGGTATGCTCTTTCCTCAGCACCTCATAGCCCGGCAGGCTGACCGGGCCGTCATAATCACCTATGGTGATCCTGACAGGTGTCCCTTCAAATTTCAGTTTCAGCTCCTGCATCGTGCCCTCGAAGTGTATCTTACCCTTGTTGATAATACAGATATGGCTGCACATTTTTTCCAGCTCGGCCAGCAGGTGACTGGAGATAAAGATGGTGATGCCGTGCTGTTCGTTGAGCCGCAGCAGCATTTCCCGCACTTCCTGCATCCCGTTGGGGTCCAGCCCGTTCACCGGCTCGTCCAGCAGCAGCAGCTCCGGCTCTTTGACCAGGCACAGGCCTATGGCCAGGCGCTGCTTCATCCCGAGAGAGTAACGTTTTACCGCCAGGTGCTTCGCCTTTGTCAGCCCGACCATCTCCAGTATGGGATCGATCTTATCCAATGCCAGCGCGTTACTTTTCAGTACCAGCTCCAGGTGGTCCTTTGCGGTAAGATGACTGTACAGCACCGGCTGCTCCACCAGGCATCCTATTTTTGAGTAAATGCCCGGGAGCTGGCCGCCCAGGGGCGCCCCGAATAGCCTTACAGCACCGCTTTCATCCGGCATGATACCCGCCAGCATCCTCATAGTGGTCGATTTGCCCGCGCCGTTCGGCCCCAGGAAGCCATAAACAGCTCCCCGCGGTACCCGGATGGAGATATCGTCCAGGGCCTTAAAATTGTTATTATAGCTGTAGCTCAGCTTCTGAATATCTATGATCGTGTCCATAAAGCGCTTCCGTTTAAAACAGGTGTTGAATCTTCAAGATAGTAAAAATACAGTTAAAAAAGCTCTCCTGCCACACCCTATTCGACGAACAGCAGGATTTACGGGATGAACGGGCGTAGCAGGCCCATTGTTCACATCAGCGCTCTAAAGAAAAGCCGGCTAATACATCACCGCATTAACCGAAACTTCTGCATCCTGAGCCCGTATCTTGCATTTTTTTGTCTAACTTCGCAAAATATTAAAACTAACATAACATTGCTTTGATCTCATCATGTTAAGAGAAGGACATATCCATACTGAAACAATAACCTATTCATCCAATAAAATAAAGGATTATTTCCAGCTGGTAAAGCCCAACCTGAGCTTCCTGGTGGTCTTTTCGAGTGTTATAGGCTACCTGCTGGCACCTAACGCCCAATTTGACTGGGCGCAAATCCTGCTGCTCTTCCTGGGCGGCGCCCTTGTTACAAGCGGCGCCAATGTCATCAACCAGATACTGGAGCGTAATTCCGACAAGCTGATGAGGCGGACCGCGGTACGTCCCCTGCCGGACGGACGGATGGCAGTGAGCGAGGCCGTTGTGCTCAGCACAGTCACTTCCCTTGCCGGCTTTGCCATCATGTATTTCGGGTTCAACCCGCTGGCAGCGCTGCTGTCAGTCATCTCCTCCGTAATCTATGGCTTTATATATACGCCCATGAAGCGTATTCACCCGATATGCATCCTCATAGGTGCTATCCCGGGCGCATTGCCGCCGCTGATCGGCTGGACCGCCGCTACCGGTACCTTATCTGAGGTATCTGATTTCGGCGGATGGTCCCTGTTCCTTATCCAGTTCTTCTGGCAGTTCCCCCACCTCTGGGCGATAGCCTGGGTGGGCTATGAAGATTACCAGAAAGCAGGTATCCGTATGCTGCCCTCCCGGGAAGGCAAGACCTCTTTTACCGGTCTGCAGAGCATGTTCTACAGCATCACCCTGATCCCGCTCGTGCTGATCCCCTATGCACTGGGCATGACAGGCAGGCTGGGTATGTGGCTGTCCGTACTGCTGGGATTCCTGTACTTTATGGCCTCCTTCAATTTTTACCTGAAGAATGACAAGGTATCTGCCAAGAAGCTGATGTATGCCTCCTTCATCTATCTCCCTGTAGTACTGATCGTATTATTATTTGATAAAATATAAGTTTCAGAAAAATCACACCAGGTTATGTCCCAGACCAATATCCAGACAAGGAAATCACTGAAAATCCACCCCCAGAAATTCGCTATGTGGATAGCTATCGCTACCATTATCATGATGTTCGGAGGATTCACAAGCGGCTATATCGTACGGCGCTCCCAGGGTATGTGGGAAGTATTTGAAATGCCCCAGATCTTCATCGCATCCACCATCGCGATCTGCCTGAGCAGCCTGACCATGATATTCGCGCTCCGCAACTACAAAAAAGCGCAATTCGGCACCTTCCGTACACTGATGGTGATCACCCTGCTGCTGGGTGTGGCATTTTCCGTCATGCAGCTGGCAGGCTTCAGCGAAATGCACCAGCGGAACCTGAAGATATCCGGCAACCCGTCCAGCTCCTTTCTGTACATCATCGCGGGCATCCATATCCTGCATATACTCGGCGGTGTCATAACCATAGCGTACCAGCTGATCAAGACCAGGAAGAACGAGCTGACGGAAGACAGGATCGTGGGCCTGGAAATATTAAGCACTTACTGGCACTTTGTAGACCTGCTGTGGCTGTACCTTTACGTATTCTTTATATTTTTCCGGTAAGAAGGCAGCAGCCCGGGATTTTACATTTATTATTGTAATAAAAATGTAAAATTTTTTTGCGCTAATTCTTCCTATAATAAATGTATTGATGTAATTTGCACCCTTGAAAATAAATTTTAACTTACCCTAAGCTGAATTTAAATTATCAGAATTTATGCATCCTACTGCTACTGCTAACACATCCAGGTGGAATGGAGGTCAGTCCCCGTTTAATCTGAGCTATGGAAAGATCATGATGTGGTTTTTCTTATTTACAGATGCCCTGACATTTGGCGCTTTACTGATCTCTAACGGTACCAAAAGATTTTTCTCAGAAGTCTGGCCGAATGCCAACTATGTATTCAGGTCCTACCCTTTCGGAGGTGATACCAACGCCCCTCTGGTGTTTGTGAGTTTTATGACCTTTGTGCTGATCATATCTTCCGTAACCATGGTGCTTGCAGTACATTCCGGACATTATATGGATAAAAAGGGTGTGACCAAGTGGCTGCTGTGGACCATCGTAGGCGGTGTGATCTTCCTGGCTTCCCAGTGCTGGGAGTGGGTGCACCTGAACCACGAAGGCGCCTGGTGGGGCTCTTTCCTGGATCCCAATACCGTAACCAAAGAGCACCTCGCCCAGTTCTATAAACCCGGCGACCTCGATAATGTTTCACTGGAAGCGGCGCTGGCGTCCACTACCAACTTCTTCAACTTCTTCTTTACCATTACCGGCTTCCACGGCGTGCACGTATTATCCGGCGTGGTATTCAATATTATGATCCTGATCAATACCGTGAACGGCGTATATGAAAGAAGAGGCCATTATGAAATGGTGGAAAAAACAGGTTTATACTGGCACTTTGTGGATCTGGTATGGGTATTCGTATTCACCGTATTCTACCTGGTTTAATCCGTAAAATTATTTTCCACAGACATATACTAACATCATTTCAAGACATTATAAAATCATTTCACAAATGGGACATCATAATCACGATACGCACCACGATGAGCTGTTTTATTACGAAGGTGACCAATCCAAATTATATTCCGGCCTGCTGAACCACCATGCGCACGAAGGCGTGGAATCCGCAGGCAGCAAAGCCAAGATCAAAAAGATATGGCTGATCACCCTGTACCTGTCCATTATCACGCTGATAGAGCTGGCAGGCGGCTTCTATGAATATTATAATGAAGGTACCAACCGCGTAATTATGATCAGCTTCTTCTTCATCTTCACCCTGCTGAAAGCCTACCTGATCGTTAAGGTATTCATGCACCTGGGAGACGAAGTGAGGGCATTTATCAATACGGTCATTATCCCGCTGCTGATATTCGTATGGTTTATCATCGCGTTCCTTGCAGATGCCGACCACTCTTTACATATGAACACTTCCTTCTGGCAACAGATGAAAGATGCCGCTACAGGAATCATCAAATAATAAAAACTTGCGAAATGGCTGTTTCAAAAAGAAAAGGCACATTTTTAGGACTCTTGATAGCGGCAATTCTGCCGCTATCTTTGTATTTAATGATGCGCGCCGTCAATGACGGGAATATTAAGATCCCCAGGTACTACCGTATAGACGGCATTGAAGCCGTTCAGAAAGACGGCAAGACCTATAACGATACTATCTTCCACCAGGTGGCAGACCTGGAGCTGACCAACCAGCTTGGAGAAAAGGTCTCCCTGAACAAGACCCTGCAGGGCAAGGTGCTCGCTATCAATTTCATGTTCACCACCTGCCAGACCGTCTGCCCCCGGATCACCAGGGAGGTCAGCAAGATCCAGAAAGCGTATGAAAAGAAAAACCCGGACTGGGTGCAGTTCATTTCCATCACGATAGACCCTGACAGGGACAGCGTGGCAGCGCTGAGGGTATATGCCGATAATTATAAGGCCAACCACGACAGGTGGTATTTCTTAACCGGAAGTAAAGACGCTATCTTTCATTATGCCAAAGAAGAATTAGGTGTAGTATTGCAGGAATACGGAGGGGCTGAAGGTACCGTGCATTCAGAGAATATCATACTGCTGGATAAAGACCGTTACATACGGGGATATTATAACGCGTCCGAGCCCGCGGAAGTGGCCAAGTGCGCACAGGATATCGCGGTGCTGCAGCTGGAGAAAAAACGTAAAAAATAGCCGATCATATGTCATTACAACCCATGATTAAGCCGAACGACAGGCTTGCCAGGATCATAATAACCGTATTGTCAGTAGTAGTCTTCGCGGTAGTGGTCGCGCTGGACCGTATGCCTCCCCTGGAGTTTCCCTTCGACTTTGATGTGCACTACCTGGCTATGGGCGTAGGCATCATCAATACCCTGGTGGCCGCATTATTGCTGGCAGGTTTGCAGACAGCCCGCAAAGGGAATTTTATCCTGCACAAAAGGATCATGTTCACCGCTATTATCCTGTCTATCCTGTTCCTGGTATTCTATATAGGGCATCACCTGTTTGCAGGCAGCACCAAATATGGCGGAGAGGGCGTGATGCGTTATATATACTATACCCTGCTGATCACGCATATCTTTTTGGCAGCCATTGTACTGCCTTTTATCCTGTTCACAGCGTACAGGGCCATAACCGGCGAATACGGCAGGCATAAAAAGAACGCCAGGCTCACCTGGCCGATATGGTTTTACGTGGCAGTATCGGGCGTGATAGTGTATTTAATGATAAAACCCTATTATTAATTTACAGACAATGAGAAAGAATCAGATCATACTGGTAGCGATAGCCGTAGTCGCAGGAACGGCGCTGTACCTGTTCGGCAATACCATAAAGCCTAAAACCGGCCAGGCAGCGGATCAGCATAACCACGCGGAAGCCCCGATGGCCGGCCCGATGATGGGCGGGCTGGAGGATATTACACCTGCCGACATTAACAGCCTGACGGCAGCGGCCAAAAAGAAGCTGAAGCCGGAAACCCTGGCCAACCTCGAAGCGCTGGAACGGCAACTGGCAAAGGCCCGTACCGATGCGGAAAGGACAGAGGCATACGACCTCGTAGGCAGATTCTGGCACGATCAGAAAAACAGATTATTCGCCGCATATTATGTTGGCCAGTCAGGATTGTTAGATAATTCAGAAAAAAAGCTTACATTTGCATCCCATTTGCTGGCGGAAGATATCAACAAGGAAAATGATCCTTCTGTCAGGAAGCTGATGTTCGATGTGGCGGACGCCTGTTACCAGCAGCTGATGCGCGTTAATCCCGCGGATGAGGATGTGGCCATAGATCATAAATTACTGATCATAGAAGGTGCAGGGAATGTGATGCAGGGCGTGGTCATGCTGCGCGACTGGTCGGATAAGCACCCTGAAAACAAAAGGGCGCACCTGATACTGGGAAGCATGTCCATTCAGTCACAGCAGTTCGAGAAAGCCCTGGAAAGAGCCGATAAGGTGCTGGCGCTTGACCGTAAGAACCTGGAAGCCTACTTATTAAAATCACAGGCTTACCAGCTTATGGGACAAAAAGATAAGGCTATCGCCGTTTTGAATGAAGCCAAGGAGATGATGAACAATCCTGATTTTTCAAAAGATGTGGACGCATTTATCGAACAAATGAAATAGCAGAAAATAAATTTTTAATAACTTAAATTAAATTGTTGAATTATGCCAAGTGGTAAAAAAAGAAAACGTCATAAAATTGCGACCCACAAACGTAAAAAGCGTTTAAGAAAGAATCGTCATAAAAAGAAGAAATAAGTAACTGACAAACGTTTAGGTACTAACTGTCTTTTTAAGGTATATTTTAAACTTACTAGCCTTCTAAAAGGGTTAGTAAGTTTTCTACATTGTATGTGCATATACCGATACAGGATATACCCGGAAAACTTAAGAATCAACATTACAAACAGACGAAATCAGATTATCTATGAGTAAAGAAATGATAATCAATTCGTTGTCAAGTGGGGTTGAAATTGCTTTGTTAGAAAATAAAAAACTTGTAGAACTGCATTACGAGCAAAGTAATGCGGAATTTGAAGTTGGCGATTTGTATCTGGGCAAGGTTAAGAAACTGATGCCCGATTTGAATGCGGCTTTCGTAGATGTGGGATTTGAAAAAGATGCTTTCCTGCATTATACGGACCTGAGCCCTTACATAAGATCTTTGATAAAGTTTACTAAAACAGCAGTCAATACTTCCGCTGAAGAACGATTTGATTTTTCGAAATTCCGCATTGAACCGGAAATTCTTAAAACAGGGAAAATTTCGGATGTGCTGCAAAACAAACCGGAAATACTGGTTCAGATACTGAAAGAACCGATATCTTCCAAAGGCCCCAGGCTCAGCTGCGAGCTGTCGCTGCCGGGAAGGTTTGTAGTGCTTACACCCTTTAATAATTTTGTGACCGTTTCAAGAAAGATCCATTCCGGAGAAGAAAGGAAAAGGCTGCTCAAAATAGTGGAAAGCGTAAAACCCAAGAATTTCGGGATCATCATACGCACAGCGGCTGAAGGGAAAAATACGGCGGAATTGCACGCCGATGTCCTGGAGCTTGCCGGTACCTGGAAGACCATCCAGAAGAACCTGAAGCAGGCCAAAGCCCCGCAACGCATTTTGAGCGAGCAGACAAAAACAACGTCCATACTGAGGGACCTGCTCAACGAAAGTTTCCAGAGCATTATTGTCAATGACAAAAAGCTGGAGGGCATCACACGGGAATATATTACCAAGATCGCCCCGGAAAAGGAAAACATCGTAGAGTATTACAGTCATCATCAGTCCATGTTTGACCATTACGGCATCACCAAGCAGGTGAAAGCTTCCTTCGGGAAGACCGTTAATATGAGCAGCGGTGCTTACCTCATTATCGAGCATACCGAAGCCATGCATGTGATAGATGTGAACAGTGGTACGAGAATTACCAACGGAGAACAGGAAGCGAGCGCCCTGAAAACCAACCTGGAAGCTGCAGAGGAAATTGCCAGGCAGCTGCGATTAAGAGACCTGGGCGGCATCATACTGATCGACTTCATCGATATGAAGCTGCCGGATAATAAGAAGGCGCTCTATGACGCCATGACCAGGCTGATGGTAAGCGACCGGGCCAGGCATACCATACTGCCGCTGTCCAAATTCGGGCTGATGCAGATCACAAGGCAACGCCTGAGACCGGAAATCTCTATCAATACCACAGAAGTATGCCCGTCCTGTAAAGGAACCGGCAAAGTGGGCCCGACGCTGCTGCTGACGGAAGAAGTGGAAAAAGACTTCATCTATCTGCTGCACCAGGGACACAGAAAATTAGTCATCAAATGCCACCCTATGCTCAGGGCATTTCTGAAAGAGAAAGGATTCTGGAGATCATTACAATGGAAATGGTATAGGAAACACGGGAGCTGGTTAGATATAGAAACGGACAACAATTACCATTTAATCGAATATCATTTTTATGATAAGAAAACTGATGAAATGATTAAGATCTAGCAATAATCTTAAAATAGTGTTCACAGCAAAAGAAATTGCAAAGGCCGCAACCCTGGTTGCGGTCTTTATTTTTAGTGACTACCTGCTTCCTGGCAACAACCTTTAATGGCTTTATTTCCTGTATATAAATAGCCAGTTTATTTTTTGCCCGCGCCCTTATTTTATCCGCAGCCCAGGCCCCTGTATCTTTACCATATCCCCTGCCTGATAATTTTTTCATTTCCCGGTTGCTTATTTTACATTTTTTTAAATATTTTTGATCCGAATTAAACATAGCGTGTATGAAAAAAATAGTACTGTTCGTTGCAGCAGCAGGCACACTGGCTTTCGGGGCGACATCCTGCTCCAAGACCTGTGAGGCATTTACCAACCAGAAATGCAAAGACCGCGTACCTACCAAAGAAGCCTGCCAGGCACAATATAAACGATGGTTTTACAACCAGCAGGAGGACAAATGCCGGCTGGTGGAATATACAGGCTGTTCCGATAAAGGATTCGTATCTGAAGCGGACTGCAATAACTGTAAATGTAACAAATAAGCAAGCCTGCTACGATATATCAAAGCCACACCCTACGCAAGCCGTAAAGTGTGGCTTTTCATACGTATATGCCTTAGCCCGCGGCAATATACCGGACCCGGTACCGGCTACCCTATCTTCAGGCCGTTCGGTACCGCCTTATCCGGGGTCAGGAGCGTTACATCCTTTCCGTCCACCACACCCAATACCAGGCACTGGCTTTTCATATTGGCGATCTGCTTCTCCGGGAAATTGACGACAGCGGCTACCTGCTTACCCGGCAATTCATCCGCCGTGTACAAGGTGGTGATCTGCGCAGACGACCTTTTAATGCCCAGCTCCCCGAAATCTATTTCCAGCCTGTAGGCCGGCTTGATAGCTTCCTCAAAGACCAAGGCCTTTATGATAGTCCCGATACGGATATCTATTTTTTCAAAATCTTCCCATGTAAGAGGGGCTTTCATATAAGCAAGTTTAAACAATTAATTAATCCCAGCATTCCATGACGATCAGCCGGCCCTTACCGATCGTTACGACCACCTCGCCGTCTTCCGCCACCTCGTTGCTGCTCCCCGTACGCCTGCCCAGGGCAAGGCTCTCGTTCATCAGGCTGTACTTCAGGTTGCGGGTGATGACACCGGTCACCTCTCCCAGGGGCAACAGCGATATCCTGGTACCTTTCTTATGCTTCCGGTTATATACCCTTGAGATGCACTCGATGATCGAGTAATCATCTATGATCTGTATGAATGCCTGGTCGTTGTACTTACCCAGCGTAGCGATGTTATTGAACGTATGGTCCATTCTCCGGCCGGTAAGTCCCAGGCTGATTATTTTCTTATAGCCTTTTTCCAGTAAGAACTCTATCGCTTTCTCAAAATCCGTCTTATTCTGGTCGGGTGTATGCACGATCGTAATGCCGGGAAACTTTTTCCGCACGATCTCCGGGTCTATCTGCTCATCAAAATCGCCGAGCAGCACCTGAGGCTGTATGGGCAGGTCCAGCTTCAGGAATTGCTGGATAGCGCTATCCAGCACTACAATGATCGTAGCGTCCTTTATATAATGCTCATACTGGTAATTATACTCGAATGTTTTTCCTATGATAACGGCAGTATTACTAAAAATCATATCGGCACAGATGCTCTTTATATTATGGAATGATTAAACTTTCAAAATTATCGTTTTATCAGGACTTCCCCTGCCCGGCCGGCATTAAATTTGCGTCAGCCGGGCCGTTTACCGGATAATATGAAGTAATTTTGGACACCTTTTACATTTAAATAAAATTTACAGGTATTTTTATGGTAGCACAAGCACTTAAAGAGCGCACCGCTCATCTGCACGACACGATAGAAAACGTGACCCGTTCGAAAAAAATATTTGACGGCACCTTTACCGTTGAAGATTATAAGAACCTGCTGCATATCAACGGCTATATCGTCAATTCCTTTATAGACAACATTTTCAATGCCCTGCCAGAAGACATCACTTCCCGGCTGAAATTTACGGCGGCTTCCAAGAAAGCGGCCATCGCCAGGGATGCACAGGAGCTGGATATGGTCATAGACGAAACACCCGTTGCGCTCGGGGAAAATAACCCGGCCTATGCGCTCGGCGCCTTATATGTCATGGAAGGCTCTATGCTGGGCGGCAATGTTATTGCCAAAAACCTGAGAAAGCACGAAGCTTTTGCCGGGCATGAGTTCCATTACTTTACCTTTTACAGGGATATGCTGGGGTCCAACTGGAAAGATTTCCTGGGTACGCTGTCCGGTACCGTACAGGACGAAGCGGATATCGAAAGCAGCGTCAAAGGCGCCACACAGGTGTATGATGCACTTATCGCCAAGGCACGCACTTTATTCAGCTAAGCCTATGATAAAAAAGGGCTGCTCTCCCAAAACGGGCAGCCCTTTTTAATTTCCGGGCGCACCGCGCCGTTCCTCCGTTGCCGGCATCTGTCCCGACAACACGCTATCCAAAGTAGCTGCCCATACCACCGGCAACATATCACTGCCCTGCCCGCTACTTTTACGCCATAACTATCCGCACAGGCTGCACTCCGCTCTTTTATCGTTCAAAAAATACATTTACCGAATTTTAACTACCATTCACCTAAAACAGGGAGATAAATACACAGAGTGTTTATAAGTTTGCATTACAACAACAAACATATATGAAATCACTACATTATACTTTTTTATTTTTAGGCATTTCCGCCACCTCCCTTAACGCCCAGGAAATAAAAGGCCGGCTCCTGGACTCCAAAAATGAGCCACTCCTTGCCGCCACCCTGTCCCTCCATAACCAGAAGGACAGCAGCGCGGTGAAGTACGGCTATATAGAAGCAGACGGCAGCTTCCGCTTCAGTCAGATACCCGCGGGCAATTATTTCCTGAAGATAGAAGAGGAGGAAAGCGTCCAGTACCTGGAGCATTTCAGCTATGACGGCGCTTCCGATAAGGATTTCAGCGATATCATCTTTACGCCGTCGGAATCGACCATGGAAAAAATCGTTTTCACTTACCAGCGCCCGCTGATAGAGATGAAGCCTGACGGCCTGGTGTTTAACGTGGACAGCACCATCAATGCCGTAGGTCAGAACGGACTGGATCTCATGCGTAAATCTCCCGGCGTAGTGGTGGATAAGGATGAAAATATCACGATGAACGGCAAGAACGGCATCAGGGTGTACATTGACGGCCGCCTCTCCCCGCTGCAGGGTAACGAGCTGTCCGAATACCTGAAGACCATACAGTCCAGCACCATTGATGCCATCGAGATCATTTCCAGCCCTTCGGCCAAATATGATGCAGCGGGCAATGCCGGTGTGATCAACATTAAGCTTAAAAAGAACAAATTACTGGGTACCAACGGGAGCATGAACGCCGGCTATGCCATAGGCAAATTCAGCAAATACAACGGCGGGGTATCCCTCAATCACCGGAATGGCAAGTTCAATATATACGGCAATTATAATTACAATTACGGGATAAGCTGGAATGATGCCACCTTTGAAAGACGCACCCTTGACACCTTCTTCAGCCAGAAGGCCGAGATGATAGGCCATAACAGTACGCATAACTATAAAGCGGGCGTGGATTACTTCATTGACGATAAGAATACCGTGGGTATAATGGTCAACGGTAACGTCAGGGCAAGCGAGATGGACGGCCGTAATGCCACCGGCTTCATCCATATCCCTACCGGCGCGCTGACCCAATCCCTGGTGTCCAACAACCAGGATGCGAACAACCGGGACAATATCAATATCAACCTGAACTACCAGCATACCGGGAAAAATAACGGCAGCACCCTCACCATAGACGGGGATTACGGCCGCTTCAATATCAATAACGACCAGTACCAGCCCAACCTGTATTACAACAATGCAGGTTCCGAGATCCACAGGAATGTGTACAACCTGCTGACCAATACCAGCATCAATATCTTCTCCTTCAAGGCCGACTATGAGCAGCCTTTTATGAAAGGTAAGCTGGGACTGGGCGCCAAAGTAGCCAATACCGGCACACAGAATGATTTTGACTACCTGGTACAGCAGAACAACAATTGGGAAACAGACCGCGACAGGAGCAATGCCTTCGCTTATAATGAAAACATCCAGGCTGTTTACGGCCAGTTCAGCAGGCAGGAGAAGGGATGGTCTTACCAGGTAGGTCTCCGGGCAGAGAACACCCTTACGGAAGGAGTTTCCAACGGGCAGCGCTGGAACGGCAGCAGCTATGAGCAGTATGAGACCACCAATCCCAGGAATTATTTCAACCTGTTCCCCAGCGTAGGCGTGACGCTGAACAAGAATCCTATGAATATGCTGAATTTCATGTACAGCAAAAGGATAGACCGGCCCAATTACCATGACCTGAACCCCTTCCAGTACAAGATGACGGACTATGCCTACAGGCAGGGGAATATCAACTTAAAGCCGCAGATCACCAACGCCGTAAGCGTTACACATACGTATAAGTACATGCTGAACACCAGGCTGGAATACGCGCACACTTCTGACGTATTCGCGGAACTTGTAGATACGATCAACAACGGCAAGATGTTCCAGATCAAGCAGAACCTGGCCACCCAGGATATCATCAGCCTGAACATCAGCATGCCCTTCGCTTACAAATCCTTTTCTTCCTTTCTTAACCTGAATACCTACTACTCTATGTTCAAGGCGGATTACGGCAACGGCAGGAATATCAACCTGGATGTATTCGCCTATAACCTGTACGGACAGGTAGCCTATAAGATCAACGACTGGCTGTCCGCAGAGGTAAGCGGGTGGTACACTTCCCCCAGCATATGGCAGGGTACGTTCAAAAGCATCGCGATGGGCGGCATTGACGCAGGTCTGCAGGCAAGGGTGCTGAAAGGCAAGGGTAATTTCAAATTATCCGTAGGAGATATTTTCAGGACGATGAAATGGGGAGGCTCCAGTAACTTCGCCGGACAGGACGTCAAGGCATACGGCAGGTGGGAAAGCCAGCAACTGAGACTGAACTTCACCTATAATTTCGGGAACAATAAGATCAAGACCAGGCAAAGAAAAACAGCAGCCGAAGACGAAACAAGACGTGCAGGCGATTCCCAGGGTATACAGCAAAGCAGATAGTTTTACAGCCATAGTTAAATTGTAAAAAGCGTAACATGTTGTTACGCTTTTTTTATGGGCTGTATATTCAGTGATGGTCTGCTTACAGGAAACAACTTACTATCACAGATACGTTTCGCTGAAAAGTGTCCGCTCTGTGAGCTAAAGGACGTTTTCGTTACTGAAAGATACTATAGCATGCCAGGTCATTCCGAACGGATGTGAGGAATCCCTGTCATACTTTGCAGCTTATCCTTACGGTTTCCATATAATGCTTTTGATACTTACATATAGATAGCCGGTATGATCGGCTTCCCTGAATTCACACAGCACCTGAAACAGGAGGTTTTAGCGCGTTCCTGCCGGAAAAGATAGCCTATATCGCCGCTGCTCCCGGGCGCATCCTGTCCTTTATGCCTGACAGCTGACTGACGGCCTGCTGCAAGGTCTCGTCCTTCTTGGCAAAGCAAAAGCGCAGCAGCCGGCCATCATACCGGTCGCTGTAAAAAGCCGATACCGGGATAGCAGCTACGCCGTATTCCCTGATCATCGTTCCTGCAAAGTCCGTATCTCCTGCATCGCTCAGGTTACGGTAACCGGCCAGCAGGAAGTACGTGCCGTCCGCGGGCAATACTTCAAAGCCCGCCTGTTCCAGCCCTTCCGCGAGCAGCCGGTGCTTGGGCCTGAAATAACCAGGCAGCCCCAGGTACACGCCGGCATCCGCTATATAATCCGCGATAGCATGCTGCAGGGCGTGGTTGACAGCGAATACATTGAACTGGTGCACCTTGCGGATCTCCTGCATCAGGTAAGCCGGGGCAACGCAATACCCGATCTTCCAGCCGGTAGCATGAAGGAGCTTGCCAAAGGAAGCCGTTATAATGCTTCTTTGCTTCAACTGCTCAAACCGGGACACGCTGTAAAAAGGCCGGGAGCCTATCGTAATATACCCGTACACCTCATCGGCAATAACGAACAAGCCGGGATGCCGCACTACCAGTTGCTCCAATGCCAGGAAATCTTCCTGCCCCCACATTTTACCCGTGGGATTATTAGGATTATTGATAACGATAAGCTTTGTCCTGTCGCTGCACAATGTCGCAACCGCGTCCCAGTCCACGGCAAAATCAGGAGCAAACGTGCCTACCGGTATGACCTTAGCGCCAAACAGCGTGACCACGGGCGCATACAGGTCATAGGCAGGCTCAAAGATGATCACTTCATCCCCCTGCTGCAGGAACGCCGCCATACTGCTGAAAATAGCTTCGGACGCGCCATTGGTGACCAGCACTTCCGTATCGGGATCATAAACGGTATGATATTGCGCCGCGTACATCCCGGCGATCTGCTTCCGGAGCGGCAATATGCCCGGCATAGGCGCGTACTGGTGGCAGCCCTGCCCATGATAAAAGCTGACCTTATCCAGCAGGACGGGATCAATATCATAATCAGGGAATCCCTGGGACAGGTTAATGGCCTGGTGCTCCTGCGCGAGCTGGGACATCACTGTAAATATGGTCGTGCCTACCTGTGGCAGCTTGGATGTAACGGAGTGCATAGTAAAAAGATCAAAAGTGATGTACAGATAATGGTTATCAGTTCCAATACCGGTCAATGAGATACAGCAGGGCGGTAATACCGGCCGCCCCGAGGTTGAGCTCCCGCTCATTGACGGCTTCCAGCACATCGTGCCTGCAGTGATGAATATCGAAATACCGCTGGCTGTCGGGCAGCAGTTCCCCTGCCCTGACACCGGTATTCTTCAGGGGTGAGATATCCACGCCACAACCTTCCTGCTTAAAGTCATACAGACCGAAAGGCTCCAGCAATGGTGCCCAGCTCTGCACCTGCCTGCGGTCCTGCTCGGGAACGATCAGCCCTATGCCTCTCGGCGTAAACCCGCCGGCATCGCTTTCCAGCGCAAAGATATGATGCTCCTTCCTGCTTACCGCGCTATCGGCATAAGCCGCTCCTCCCCTGTTACCATTCTCCTCGTTCATGAACATCACGACCCTCAATGTATGAGCAGGCCTGTGCTTCAACGCTTTAAAATTACGCAGCACCTGGATGGCCTGTACACAGCCGGCGCCATCATCATGAGCGCCTTCGCCCACATCCCAGCTATCCAGGTGCCCGCCGACCAGCATATATTTGTCCTTATGCTTCGCGCCCCTCAGCTCACCGATAACATTATAGGACAGCGCCATTCCTTTCATTTTGCAATGCGCCATCATAACCGCCGTAACCGTGCCCGTGCCCGTGCTCATAGCAAGGGCCAATGCATCGGCCGTGGTATTACCGATAGCCATGGCCGGGATACGGCAGGCGGTGTCGGGATAATGCGCGGCGCCGGTATGCGGCACTTCATCCTTAGTGGTGGAAATGGAACGTATGATGACCCCGACACCGCCTTTGGCGCAGACAATGCCCGCGCTTTGGGTGCGGATCCTGTAGACCCTGGAATAGGCCGCAAAGGTATTCAGCTCCTCAGCCGGGAACGGCACATTCAGAAAGACGATCTTCCCCTGTATCAGTGCTGCATTGGCCGCCCGCAGCTCCTCCAGGGACCGGAACATCACCAGCGGCGCCTTCACCTCTTTGCCATCCGTACCGTGCATATTGCCCAGGGAAAGGGCTTCTACCTTATCCTGTTTCCCCTCCGTGCCGACCTTCAGGTATTCTTCTCCCCGCTCCCATACCGGCACCATCACCGGCTGGGTCCAGACCGTATCCGCACCTGCTTTTTTCAGGACGTCAACGGCCCATTCAACAGCTTTAAGCGACTGCGGCGAGCCGCTCAGGCGATGGCCTATCTCCTTGCATAGGACCCTCAGGTCATCATAAGCCCGGGAGCTGGTCATGGTATAAGTCCCCATGCGCTGCAGCCAGAGACTGTCCGCTAACGTATATTGCGCAACGGCGCTGTTATATAGCATCACCTGCAGCAGGCAGGCCAGTAAGCATTGCTGTACAATTTTTTTCATGTATAAATATTATTTAAGGATTTGCTGCCATTGCTCTGTTTCGGCATATACTTTTATGATATTATTCCTGCGTACCAGGAAGCGCTTCATGTACCGGGTAAGGAAAAGGGCATTGGCACAACGGCCCAACACCCCTAAAGGAGCTTCAAAGCTGAACCGATCGGTCATCAGTGTATGCCCGTCCTTTTCCCCGAAAATATGCTCATGGTAGATGGACCTGAAAGCTCCTTTCCGCATTTCATCCCTGAAATAATAAGGGTATTGAAGCGCTGTGATCTCCGATTCCAGCCGTTGCCTGATCCCGAAATGAACAGCCTCCCAGGTAACGGTTTCGTGCAGGCCGATCAGCCCGGACGTCCTGCCGGCCACCGCCCGCTCCCGCGTGTGCGCTGCCGATACGGAATGCAGGTCTATGCTTCTTGCCAGGTCAAATACCCGTGCCAGTGGAGCTTTTATGACTGTTTCAATATATATCAGGGGCATAAGGAAACTGTGCTTTCTGGAAAACAGACAAAGTACAACAAAAATAATTTCAAACCGCCAAACCGCTCCTGTTATTTTTTGGACGCCCGGACATCTTCACAACCCTGTTTCCAGGAAGAAGATGCTGCCTGAAAAGCCTCCTGTATTATCACATGGAGCCTGTCGTGCCACACTGAGCTCGCGTTGTGTCACATTAAGCCTGTCGAAATGTGCTATATATCAACAAACAACCCTGTCCATATTTCGGCTGAGCTCAATATGGACAGGGTTGTTTACTTTGCAGACAGCCACCTGCAGACGGTACAGGCTGTTTCCTGTGGATCATATCCTGTATTACAGCCTAAGGAGGTCTTATCAGAATACCGCGTAATCCCTTCTTTTCAGGTTCATCCGGAGCCCGGCATAGACATTCAGGGTATTGAACGCGGGTATCATGCCTAATGATGTATAGGATTCGGAACGGTAGGTAGCCCCGATGTCGATATACGTATTCATCCGCAGCTCGTATCCTATGTTCAGGTTGAACAGCATCACCTGCCTGCTGTTATCAGGGTCCACTATCTTAAACCCGTAATTGGCGGTACGCTGGTCATAGTTCCTTAAAATATTGACGCCATTGGAAACAGCCGAACCGTTATCTATGGTCTGCTGTACCAGCATAGCCCTGCCGTCTATTTTCAGGCGGCGCACAGGCTGGTAGCGCATATTGAATACTAGCTCCCGGAAAGCCGCGCCGAGCGGGTGCGCGAGCGCCTGGTTGTAATGAGAGTAATTGGTGAGTATCTGCCCGCCCATCTTCACATTAGAAGTATAGGTAAAGGGCCGTACCGCGTTGCCTTCCAGTTGCAGGTCCAGGTTGGGAACGGAAAAAGCATCGTAATATTTGATGCCCAGCTGCGCGCCCCATTTATTGGCCCAGTAACCATTGGAAGAGAAGAATTCACTGGCTGAAAATTCATTCAGGATAAACTGGCCGTACATATTCACGCTTTTCACCGGGATAGCCTTGGCATTGATACCTATCAGGATCTTATCCGGGCTGCCCATAGCTCTTTCCACCGACCTGTAGAAGATAACAGGATTGAGGTAGCCGAATTCATACCGGTCCTGCCGCCCAAAGATGACCGATTCAAAAAGCCCGACATTCAGCCAGCGGAAAAGGTTGGTGCTTAAATGATGCGTAGTGGCAAACTTATATTCCTGCGTAGCGCCCGTATAGCCCATATAAATGCTTTGCGGCTGGTAAAGGGTATAAATATTCTGGTACTTCAGCTTCCATACCCTGGTCTGCAGGCCTGCAAACCAGGCAGCTTCGGAAAAGTCGCTCAGCATCAGGGAGCGGTACCCATCCCCTATAAAGTGCTTACCATAGCCGATGCTGAGATTCATATGGTCTTTCAGCACTTTAAGGTCTGCCTGTCCTCTCCACAAATTATAGCTCCATACCCCATCGTTGCTCCTGCTGTACCTGCCTGCACCCGGAACAGCCTGGTATTGCTGCTCGTATTGCCTGAAAATAAAGGCCGGGTCTTCAGAATTGTAGGTATATTCGACATACAGGTTCAGGATATCCGAAACAGTGGTCTTTAATTCGAACCCGGCAGCAAGGTGCATCCGGCTTTCTTCGCTTTTATCTTCCTGCCTGTCATACAGGTATTGTACACCCAGCTTGGGATTGATGCTGAAATAGAATTTCCCTGGCCGGTTGTATTCCAGCAACTGGGTTGGATTATTATACAGCGGCCTGACCGGGTTAGCCGTGCCCTGGTACACGGACGTTCCGCCAACTTCATGCAGCCACTCCGCCTGGGTGTACAGGAGCTTGTTGATATTATACATATCCACATTGGTAACGGCGGCATCGTAGATATTGCTCTTCAACTGCAGCAGGTACCTTGCAACGTCTTTCTGGTACAGGGGGCGCGCGCTAAGGTGAAGGTCGTCCGAGAATGCACCGTTAAGGCTTTCCAGCCGGTCCAGCAGCCTGTCTTCCTCCATATATCCCATCACGGGAGCAGACTGGGCGTCTACCCTCACGCTGCCTGCACATAGCAGGCCTCCCAATAAAAGTAAACTTTTCCTTATCATACAACGCGTTCCATATTGAAAATATGGTGCAAGTTACCTATTTATCATGAAATTTTACCATTTGAAGGAAAGAGGCCCGGTTACCTTACCACACTCTTATAAAGCGTGGAATTAAATAGGAAAAATACACCTATAATAGTTTAACTTTGCACTCTTAAATACACTGACCATAACATTGTACACCTGATTAAATTATGGAGATATCATATAACTGGCTGTCCCGGTACCTGCCGCAGCCCATACCCGTAGACGAGCTGAGCATTATCCTGACAAGCATAGGACTGGAAGTAGAGCATATAGAAAAATTTGAAGCTGTAAAGGGTTCCCTGGAAGGACTGGTGACCGGGCAGGTGCTCACCTGTGAACCGCATCCCAACGCCGACAAGCTGCGTGTTACGACCGTAGATGTAGGCAACGGTACCGTGCTGCCTATTGTATGCGGCGCGCCGAACGTAGCTGCCGGGCAGAAAGTGATAGTAGCTACCGTAGGCACTACCGTTCACCCGCTTACAGGCACAGCGTTCGAGATCAAAAAAGCTAAGATACGCGGCGAGGTCAGTGAAGGTATGATATGCGCGGAAGATGAGATCGGGCTGGGCACAAGCCACGATGGCATTATGGTCTTACCCGGGGATGTGCCGGTCGGGGAAGCAGCCAAATCCTATTTTGATATTCCCGCTCCGGACTATACCATCTCCATCGGGCTGACACCCAACAGGAGCGATGCCAATTCCCACCTGGGAGTGGCAAAGGATGTCTGCGCTTACCAGACGCATCATACCGGCCGGGAGTGGAAGGTAGTGATGCCGGAAATTGAAGAAGTACAGGCCACAGCCGACCTGCCCGTTACTATACAGCTGGACAATCCAACTGCTTGTCCCCTGTATGCAGGCATTACCATTAAAGGCATCCGGGTAGCACCCTCGCCGGAATGGCTCCAGCAGGCATTAAAGGCTATCGGTCAGCGTACCGTGAACAATGTGGTGGATATTACCAATTATATTTTGCACGAAACGGGACAGCCGCTGCATGCTTTCGATTATGACAGCATTGCCGGGCAGACCATCATAGTGCGGAACGTTCCGGAAGGCACCAAATTTCAAACCCTGGACGAAAAGGAGCGCAGCCTACGGGCGGAAGATCTTATGATCTGCGATGCTAAAAAGCCGCTGGCTGTCGCCGGGGTCTTCGGCGGTCTTGCTTCCGGCGTTACCGACCATACGACCAACCTGTTCATCGAGAGCGCCTACTTCGACCCGAAGACCATCCGGCGTACCTCGCTGCATCACGGACTGCGTACCGATGCCGCCACCCATTTTGAAAAAGGCGTGGATATCTCCCTTGTCGTGCCTGCCCTGAAAAGAGCGGTACAGCTTATCATATCCGTAGCGGGAGGCGCGGCATCCGGTATCATCACTGCAAGCGGCGCGGCATTTACGCCCAAAAGGATCGACTTTTCCGGCGAATACATCAGCGCTTTGTGCGGGAAGTCCTATGCACCTGAGCAGATCACTACGATCCTGGAAGCCCTGGGCTTTGAAATGCTCAGCAGGGATGCCGACCGGTTTGAGGTGCTGGTACCCAGCAATAAGACCGATGTGCACCAGGCTGCGGATATTGCAGAGGAAATACTCCGTATAGACGGGCTGGACAATGTATCCGTTCCCGGTGCGGTAAGCATTTCCCTGAATAAAAGGTCCACGCCTGTTTCCAGGAAATGGAAAGAGCGCATAGCCAATCACCTGACAGGTCTCGGGATGACCGAGATCGTTACCAATTCCATTACCAACAGCAAATATTATCCGGATAAGGAGACCACGCTTGTAAGGATGCTGAACAACCTGACCTCCGAGCTGGACTGTATGCGTCCCGCCATGCTGGAGTCAGGACTGGAAGTATTGAACTTCAATATCAACAGGAAGCAGCAGGACCTCAAATTATACGAGATCGGTCACGTCTATGCAACCTCCGGCAGCGGCCGGTATCAGCAGTCCGGCAGGCTGGCGATCTGGCTTACCGGGAATATTGCCGAAAACAGCTGGCACAGCCAACCGGAAAAGACAGATCTTTTTTATGCCAAAGGCATCGTGGAGAGCATACTGAGAATATGCGGCGTATCGAAGTTCCAGTTAAAAACGGATAACGGCACGCTTTCCTGGAACAGGGGCAAGGACAGTATCGCTGTCCTGATGAACGTACCCGCTGCAACCTTAAAAGCGTTTGATATCAAACAGGAGGTATTTTATATAGAGTTCCACTGGGAGATATTAATGCAGGCCATCGGCAACAGCCAGCAGCAGATACGGTACACGGAAATACCCAAATACCCTGCGATGAAAAGAGACCTTGCCGTGGTGGTCCGTAAGGATGTGACCTATGAGCAGCTCCTGCAGGTGATCCATAAGCAAAAGTTCCGGACGCTTAAGAACTTCGACCTGTTCGATGTATTCGAAAGCGAGAAGCTGGGTGCGGACAAAAAGTCGCTGGCGCTGAGCTTCACCTTTTTGGACACCGAAAAGACCCTGACAGATACGGAAGTGGATGGTATGATGCAGCAACTGATCAAAGCGTTTGAAAAGGATACTGAAGCCCTGATCAGGCAGTAAATCCCGCCGCAAAGGCCATAAATCACATTTTATTATGAAGACCCTGGATACTTTAAATCAGAAAATTGAGGCGTTAGTGAAGCAGCACCGGCAGCTGCAGGCAGACCACCAGTTGCTGGTAAAGGAGTATGAAAAGCAGCTGAAGCATAATGAGAAGCTGGAACAGGAAATAAGATCAATGCAAAAGAAGATCGATGAGCTGGTAATACAGCATACCGTACAGATATTAACAGATGCGCAGAAAGCCGCCCTTAAGAAGCAGCTTGCAGCCATCATCGCGAGGATAGACAATAATTTAAAACTGCTGTAAACAGGAGCGTATGCGTTTAAAAAAGGGATTACAGTACCTGTGCTTTATGTGGGCCTGCCTAATGCTGGTGTTTGCAGCTTCCTGCAATAAGGAACAGGTGTGCTTCATTCCCACCAATGTGACCGGGAAAATGGCTTTTTCAGTAAAGGAAGTCCGTGATACGCTCATTTTAACGGATTCCAACGTTATTGATACCACCATCATCTCCTTCCGGGATACTGCAATGACCGCCCACGAGATGCGTACCTTTACCTATGACACCAATTATGTCATTTACGGCATCAGGGGACAAAGCATCATATCTTTTTCGCTGGACCCGGACCTTCAGACTATCCAGTATAAGGTGGTGCCGGATAATAATGAGCCGGAGATGAACGACACGCTCACCGTAAAATATGACAGCTATCTTTATTTTATTTCCAACGACTGCGGCTTTACCTATAATTATAAGATCACATCCGTCCATATTACCAATCATTATTTAGATTCTTCTGCCGTTATTACCCCGGAGGTGACCACAGAAGGAAGTAAACAGCATATCAGACTCTACTTTTTCAAGTAAATGAAACCATATCTCTTCCTGCTTTTATCCGTCCTATCGTTCACCGGCAATGCCCAGGTAACCGCTCTACAGGCAGACAGCCTGAAGCAGCAGGCTGTTGCCGACAGTACGGGAAAGAACCGGCAGGAAGACAGCCTGAAGACCGCGACGGCACCTCCTTCACGGCCAGATACCTCCGGCGCCGCACCTGCCGTAAGTACGAAAAAGCAGCGGCCCGGATACCAGCCCCAGATCAAATTGCTGCTGGATGTGGGTAACCTGGGCCTTAACTTCCTGGATGAACGCAGAAACGATTACGAGATATCCGCAGACTATCTTTACAGGAATAACTGGTATATTGTGGCCGAGGGCGGCTATGCCGAGGGTAAGATAGATTATGACAATCTTAAATACAGGACTACCAGCAGTTATTTGCGTGTCGGTGGAGACAAATCCCTGCTGGAGCCAATCAGCAAGCGGGACCTGGACATCGTTTTTTTCGGGTTCCGCTACGGGATAGGTATGGGCACCAGGGGCGATGCCTATTATGTAGTACCTTCCCAATTCGGCCCCTCCAAGGAAGGTGTCTTCGAAAGCCAGGATTTCATAGTCCATTGGGGCGAAATGACCGCCGGGATGCGTGTAGAATTATGGCAGGGCATCTATGCCGGCTGGAATTTCAGGGCGCGCTTTCTGCTGAACGGTAAAGTTTTCGAGCAAAAAATAAGTCCCAATTATATCGCCGGCTATGGCGTTGCAGACAAATCAACCTCCTTCGGCTTTAATATTTATTTAGGTTACGCGTTCCGATGGCATAAAAAAAGTCCGGCCGGCCATCCGCAATAATCTTATTTCACCCACCCCTTCTCCGTACCTATGGTAACGGAAACATCACTGATACGACCTAACACCTTCATTTACCCTGTCAAACCCGCCATGCCCTCCATGAATTTATACCATGAACAGGGTATTTTATTTTCGCCTTAAAATACAGGTACCGGCATATTGCTGTATATACAATAATATACCGTCTGATTTTTTAAAGTAATATATATTTGTATTCATATGAATAACAATATTATAAATATTTAAATTATTTAAAATACAAAAAGAGACAAACCTAAGTAACATTTCATTAACAAGATTATTTTACGTATATTTTAACTTTACAGACTTATTTCTTACCAAAGAACCAAAAAAAACCAGTTTAAAATGAAGTTCATTTCCATCAGCCACCTGTTGTTGGGAGCCAGCCTTTTTCTTACCGCTTTTACAGGCAGCTCTCAAACATCAGTGACCAAAATCTATACCGATTTTAACGGTTTCTGGAGTACTGACTCCACTGCCAGATTCCCTAACACTTCTCATCACCTTTTGGGATTCCGCATCGGCAGTACTCCAAATGACAGCATTTTTTCAACGGGTGTCAATGATTCGCTGCTCCGGGCACAGGGAATGAATTTTATACCCGTCAATTTCAAGGCCGTCCCTATAAGCCTGGGTAACAGGAGCGGCTCAAGCTATTACATAGGGATAGGCAGCAATTACAATAATGCCTGGCAGCCTCCCAGTCCCTCGCCACCCTATACCGCACCTTACTTCAGGTCCCCGGAATATTACCTGACGGATGGCATACAGGGTCTTGATATCGGTACCGCGGTATTTAATATTCCTGCAGGTACCAATGGCACCTCCTACCAGATAGATCAGTTCAGCGTGTCAAGAATCGGGGACGGAATTCCTGATATTGTTGTGACCCAGACCGGCGTATTCAGCGGTACAGCAGACAAGTTCAGGTTTGTAGATATCAACGGCAATACCGTAGGTAATGAATTATCCAGCAGCTTTCCCGGCAGCCTGGGTGTTGCGCACTGGGCATTTTATAATGTCAGCAACGGCTATTATACCAGCCCCCAGCCCCAGGGAACGGGCTATATTGATAATAACCAGAATCCCCGGGATATCAGGGTGCTGCAATGGGACCTCATCTCCTTTGGTCTGAACGCCAGCAATGTGGGTAATGTCACGCATTTCATCCACCAGCTTGGAGGCAGCAGCGACCCGGCTTTTGTGGCTTACAATACTTCCTCTTTCCGCGCGCTGGGCAATCTCAGTCCCGGATGCGGCTCTTCCGTTACGCCACCTGTATGGTTACAATCCGGTACGGGCATTGCTGCCAACGCATCCGGCCAGATATCCTCGTGGAAAAACGACGGTAATAATACCAACAATGGCGAGCAAAGCAATAGCGCCATAGCTCCTGTCGTGCAACCCGCATCGTTCAACACCAACTACAGGCCCTACGTACATTTCAGCGGGGGAAACATCCTACACCAGTTGAATACACCTTTCAGCAGCGCAAACGATAGCTTTGACATCTTCGTGGTGTCCCGCGCTACCGTCACAACCGGCTACCAGAAGATCGTAGGCTTTAAAAAGAGCGGGGCCAGCAGGAATGATTACGCCTCTCTCTGGCTGACACCTTCCGGGCAACTGGAGTTCAGGGATACCACCGTCACACTGCTGACTTCAGCCGGCACACCGGGCATCAGCAACCTGGGCATATGGCATATCAGCTATACCCGCGGGGGCAACCTGTCTATTTCACTGAACGGCAACCAGACAGCCGTGCTGCCCGGCGTGACGCTCAGCCTGCCTACCTATCATACCGAGTACGGCGATAATACCTCCGCCTTTGATCTTGCCGAGATCATATTCTATAACAGCAACCTGCCGGCTGCGGAGCTCCGCCGCATCCATTCTTACCTGTCCCTTAAATACGGCATTCATTATACTGCGGATTATATATCCGGTACGAATAATACCATCTGGAAGCAAAATAACGGCGGCTATACCTACAATGTCTTCGGCATAGGCCGTGAAGACTGTATCGGGGTGCTGCAGAAACAATCGCATTCCGTAACATCCGGTACGCTGTCAGAAGATATCATACAGGTAGGGCTGGATACGATCTTTCCTTCAAATGCCCTTAATACCGGCAATATAGCGGACGCGCATTACATCATGTGGGGCGACAATAACGGAAGCCTCACTACCCTGGACCAGGTAAGAAGCCGGGAGCACTGCCTGTTAGCGCCACAAAGAAGATGGCGCGCGCAGACAACCGGCAACCTTGCGAACACTATGAATACCCTGGTAGCCATCCAGGCCAACGGTATATCGGGACCGGGATGGGTAAGTCCTTCCGGCAATCCCCAGGATTATTTCCTGCTTATAGACCGTAATGCCAACGGGCTTTATAACGATAATGTGGATGACGCTATTCCCGCTTCAGAGATCAGCAATGGTGTTCTTATCTTTAAAAACGTGCTTTGGGATACCGATTATTCCGCTTCCGATCTCTTTACCGTAGGCTATAAAGTAGCCACACCCAACGCCGGACCGGACCAGACGCTGGCAGGCAATTCCTTTACCCTGAACGCTTCCCCTGCAACCGGGACCTGGACGGTCACCTCAACAGACCCTGTCAGTGCAGCCATTACCATCCAGGATGCCACGCAGTATAACACACAGGTAACGGTACCCAACAGCGTGACCGCCGTGTTAAGATGGGAGCCCCAGGGCACCGGCAGCTATTGCTATGATGAAGTGATGCTGATCAACAGCACGGCGCTTCCTATCAGGCTAGAATCTTTCCGTGCCGTTATACAGGGCAAGGGTACCGTATTGCTGTCATGGAAGACGGCATCTGAAGAAAATAATAAAGGATTTTATATTGAACGTTCCGCGGACGGTACCGCATTTGAGACCATAGGATTCGTAAAAGGCAGGAATACGGCCTCCTCCTACCGGTTCACGGACAGCAGGCCTTTCAATGGTGTGAATTTCTACAGGCTGAAGCAGGTGGATCTTGACGAGGTACATTTTGCCTACAGCACAACGGAAAGGGTGGACCTGCCGGCCGGCAGTGAATTTACCGTGGTTCCCAATCCGGTTACCGGTGAGCTTACCATTAAAGGATTGCCATTGCAGACCCCTGTCACGATTTTCAACGCGGTAGGCCAGGTGGTGTATGAAGGCCCTTATACGGCCCAGAATATCTCCTTATGGCCCAGCGGCTTCTACTGGATCCGCCTGATCCATAACGGCACCGTGGAGAGCATACGGTTTACCAAACAATAAGACCTCAAAAGTCTGATCAATAAGAAAGGAGCTGCCGGGCAGCTCCTTTCTTATTCGTGACGATCTGCTTATAGGCCACAACCTTTTATTACGGATACGTTTGCTGAGCAGCGTTCTCTCTGCAGCTCAGAGACCGCTTTAGCTATAAAGGAGCTTAGAGGCTGAACGGATATGAGGTATCTCCTGTAATAATTGGTAGCTTATAATGGCTTTGTTTCCTATATATAGATAGTCATTACACACAGCGTTTATATTCCCGAAACGGGCTAATATTTCACAAATTTATGAGGAGCAGCCGCTTCACCGATCCTGATGTAATACATACCGGCAGGAAGACCGCTCACATCTAGGCCCTCTATAGCTTCCGCAGTATGGATATGATGCGTATAAACGACATTTCCGACCGCATTACAGATGTATATGGTCTGCTGCGCCGTTACCGGGGGATCCATACGCCACTGCACATATAAACGATGCTGCACCATATTGGCACCATAGATACCGAAATGCACAGGCGCTTTCCTGCCGGCAATGCCGGTGCCGGTATCCGGGTCAGGCTGCTTTACAGGGCCGATCTTTTTGGGGGTGAATAAGGTCATTCCGACAGGCAGATGGTCGCTCATATCATGCAGCTGCTGCCTGAAGCTCTGGGAATAGGCACCATTGCACGACACATCATTGACAGCTTTATTCAGACAGTTGCCGTTATTCCCGTAGGCCTTGTAAGAATCCTTTACATAGCTGATATCGGCAGTGCTGTCAGCTTCCATGTGCCGGGACATAAAGATGATATCAAAACGGTCGTCCACACCGCCTATGGCGCCGTAAAGGCCAAATCCCGCCCTCGAGGTCCGGGTGGCCTGGGTATGCATATGGGCAAAGGCCGGGTTATCCTGCCATGTGCCGCTTACATTCCCTAAAGGATCTGCCAGTGGATGCGGATGCACAGTATCTGTAAAATGCCGGTAAGCCAGCTCCGATGAGTTATAAAAGTTCATATCGCCTGCTACCAGCACATGCCTGCCCGGGGGGATGGTGTGCAGCACCTGCATCAGCGTGTCTGCCATATTGAATCGGGAACGGACATTGGCGGTACCGGTGCTGGACTTCAGGTGCACCACGAAAAGCTCCATGATCAGCGAATCCTTATCCGCATCGGTCGTATTGACCAGTAAAGTGTACCTGTTGATATCCCTTACATCCGTGGGGTACACATATTCCCCGAGCAGGGTAAATTTCCTGCGGTTAAAGTACACCATTTGCTGGAGGGTATCCTGCTCATTGGAACGGTTATACACGAATGTGCCCCGTGCAAAGGTATCCTGCGTGTAGGCAAAAGATTGCTGCAGCAGCGCGTCAGCTCCTGCTTCCGATTCCAGCTCACAGACCATCAGGATATCGGGCTGTACATCGGCCAGTATATCTTTCAATAATAGCTCACGATTGCCAGGCGTAGCGGAAGGATACCGGTAAAGATTGTAGAACATCATATGGAGCGCCTCCTGGGCGATGGTCCCCAAAGGGTACATTATGATGCAGCAATAAAGGCAGATAGCTTTTAGTTTCATATAAGTTGGTTGGGCCGCCCGGACGCAGGAAACAATAAGAGGGCTGCGTGCTTTACGATGATTGCCGGTCAGTTACCTGTCACTGCTGCTGTAATACAGCGGAACCACCTGTTATGCGGTCACCCCGGCAGCCTGTTAAATTTACCGGGGATCTATGCCGCCCATTTTCAGAATGACCCGGTATTCTTCTTCCGTAACCGGGCATACGGACAGGCGGCTCTGGCGTATAAGGCTCAGGTTTTCCAGGCCTGCCGTGGCTTTCATTTCAGCCAGGGTTACGGGACGGGGAACTGCCCGTACGGGTTTCAGGTCCACGACCACCCACCTGTCATCCTCAGTCGTAGGGTCTTGGTAAGCTGTTTTGACCACTTCAGCGATCCCTACTATAGCCAGTCCTTCGTTGCTGTGATAAAACAGTACCCGGTCGCCCTTTTCCATCGCCTGAAGGTTATTCCTCGCCTGGTAGTTCCTTACACCGTCCCAGAAGGTCCTTTTATCCTTCCGGAACTGCTCCCAGCTATATTTAAAGGGTTCGGATTTTACTAACCAATAATTCATCGTCTAATCGGATTTTTTTGCGGTATCAATGACTATATATACATCTTCGCTGTCCCTTTTATGGAAATATTGCTGGCGGGCATATTTCTCGATCACCTCAGGATTGCCGGACAGGCCGGACAGCTCCTTTTCCATCCGGACATTCTCCTGCTTCAGGTATTCGATATGCTCCACCGTATGCTGCAGGTTCTGCATCCTTTCCCGCTGCAGCAGCCAATTGTTCTGGTCAAAGAAGGTCATATAAATAATAAAACCAAGTACCAGGCCTATTATAATTTTCAGTTGTTTCTTCATGTATTCAGGATGCGTTATAAGATCAACAGGAAGTACAAAAATACTTATTGTCTCCTGCTAAAAAAAATCAGGGATAAAAACTTAATGATTTCTTATCCCTGATCTGATTATGATTGTATGGTGAAGGTCTCACATCACCTTATTGATTGGCGCCGTGGCAGTGCTTATATTTTTTACCGCTTCCGCAGGGACACAAGTCATTCCTGCCTACGTTCACCTTAGGCTGTGACAGGTCCTGGTGCTGCAGGCTGGGCTGTGCCGGCACGGCCTTGCTGCCGGTATCGAATAAGGGTTCGGAATAATAATCGTTCTCGTCTGCCGCATACGCCTGCCCGGCTTCTTTCACCTGGGAGGCATTATCAAAGGCATCGTCATATTCGTGACCATCCAGCTGGTGCGGCTGCTGCTGAGGCGGTGCCTGCTGCATAGGTATGCCTGCACGGTAAAGGAAGGCGATGATATTCTGGTTGATCTCCAGCAATGTTTTCTTGAACTGCTGGAACGCTTCAAATTTATAGATCAGCAGCGGGTCTTTCTGCTCATAGGAAGCCATCTGAACAGACTGGCGCAGGTCATCCATGGCCCTCAGGTGCTCTTTCCAGCTTTCATCTATCATAGCAAGCGTTATATTCTTTTCCAGCGTAGTGACCACGTTCTTACAGCCGGTCGCTATGGCCTCTTCAAGATCAATGTAGATCTGCATACCTTTTACGCCGTCGGTAAATGGTACCACCACGTGCTTTACCTGCTGGCCCTGGTGCTCATGTATCTGCTGGAATTGCGGGAACATCGTTTCTGCCAATCCATCCATTCTCTGGTGGTAATGATTTTTGGCCAGCTCATACAGCTTATTGGTCAGCGTCTCCGCGTTTCCGAAATCACTATCCTGCAACTCAGGGTCCATACCTATACGCTGCATCGCTTCCAGCTTAAAGGCATCCATATCGCCGTCATAGAAGTCTGCCAGCTCGGAGCAAACATCGAATAGGGCATTGTCAAGGTCTATGGCCAGGCGCTCTCCGAAAAGGGCGTGCTTACGGCGCTTGTAGATAACATCACGCTGGGCGTTCATCACATCATCATACTCCAGCAGACGCTTACGGATGCCAAAGTTATTCTCTTCTACTTTCTTCTGCGCTCTTTCAATGGATTTAGTGATCATGCCATGCTGCAGCACTTCTCCGTCCTTATGCCCCATCCTGTCCATCAATGCTGCGATCCTCTCGGAACCGAACAGACGCATCAGCTCGTCTTCCAGGGATACGAAGAACTGTGAGCTGCCGGGATCTCCCTGGCGGCCTGCACGACCACGCAGCTGGCGGTCCACACGACGCGATTCATGGCGTTCCGTACCTATGATGGCCAGACCTCCCGCTTCTTTTACACCTTCGCCCAGCTTGATATCCGTACCACGGCCCGCCATATTAGTGGCAATGGTCACTGCTCCGGCCTTACCTGCTTCCGCAACGATGTCCGCTTCACGGGCGTGCTGCTTGGCGTTCAGTACCTGGTGCGGTATCTTTTTCTGCTGCAGCATCCTGCCCAGCAATTCACTTACCTCCACATTGGTAGTACCTACCAGTACGGGGCGGCCCAATCCTTTCAGCCTTTCGATCTCGTCTATTACCGCCTTATATTTTTCACGCTTGGTCTTATATACCAGGTCCTGCTCATCTTTTCTCTGGATAGATTTATTGGTTGGTATAGTCACCACATCCAGCTTGTAGATCTGCCAGAACTCACCTGCTTCCGTTTCGGCCGTACCGGTCATACCGGCCAGCTTATGATACATACGGAAATAGTTCTGCAGGGTAATGGTGGCAAATGTCTGCGTGGCAGCCTCTACCTTTACATTTTCCTTGGCTTCGATGGCCTGGTGCAGACCATCGGAATAACGGCGGCCTTCCATGATACGACCGGTCTGCTCATCCACGATCTTCACCTTGCCTTCCATCACCACATACTGGATGTCCTTTTCAAAGAGCGCATAGGCTTTCAGGAGCTGGTTTACAGAGTGGATACGCTCGGCTTTCGCGGCATATTCCTGGATCAGCAGCTCTTTCTGCTGGGCCTTCTCTTCCGCGGAAGCATCCTGCTTTTCTATTTCTGCCAGGCTGGTGGAAAAGTCGGGTAATATAAAGAAGTTGGGATCTTCTCCCGCCCCGGTGATCAGCTTCAGACCTTTCTCTGTCAGCTCCACGGAGTTCTGCTTCTCATCGATCATAAAATAAAGCTCCTGCTTCACAACAGGCATATGACGCTGCTGCTCGCCTATATAATAGTTTTCCGCTTTCTGTAATATCTGCCTGTTACCCTCCTCGCTGAGGTATTTGATCAGGGCGCCGTTCTTGGGGAAGCCTTTGAACGCGCGGTATAATTGCAGTCCACCGTTCTCCTTGTCTGCCTTGCCTTCGGCGATCAGCTTTTTAGCTTCGATCAGCGCCTGGTTCACCACCCGTTTCTGGGCCTCTACCAATTTTTCGATACGCGGCTTCAACTGGTAGAACTGCTGCTCATCACCTTTGGGAATAGGGCCGGAAATGATCAGCGGCGTACGGGCGTCATCGATCAGTACGGAATCCACCTCATCCACCATGGCAAAGTGATGCTTGCGCTGCACCATTTCCTCCGGCGCATGCACCATATTATCTCTCAGGTAGTCAAAGCCGAATTCATTATTGGTGCCGTAAATAAGGTCTGCCTTATAGGCGTTTCTCCTGGAGGCGGAGTTGGGCTGATGCTTATCTATACAGTCCACTCTCAATCCCAGCCATTCAAATATAGGGCCGTTCCATTCCTGGTCACGTTTCGCAAGGTAATCGTTCACCGTTACGATATGCACCCCTTCGCCCGCCAGAGCATTGAGGTAGGAAGGACAGGTAGACACAAGTGTCTTACCCTCACCCGTAGCCATTTCGGATATCTTACCCTGGTGCAGCACGATACCGCCTATCAACTGTACATCATAATGCACCATATTCCAGGTAACATCATTACCGGCGGCGGTCCAGCTATTCTGGTAAATAGCCTTGTCGCCTTCTACGGACACATAATCCTTGGAGGCCGCATATTCCTTGTCCAGCTCGGTAGCCGTGCTGACAAGCTCTTTATTTTCCGTAAATCTCCTGGCTGTTTCCTTAACGACCGCGAAAGCTTCGGGAAGTATCTGGTTCAGTATTTCCTCCAGCTTCTGGTCTTTCTTTTTCACCAATGCGTCCACTTCGTCATATATCTTTTCCCGGTCTGCCAGAGATAAAGATGTATCATCTTCCGCCTGCTGTTTTTTGTCCGCTATCTGGGTATTCAGGTCGCTTATATATTCCTGTATGCGCTTCCTGAATTCCTGGGTCTTGCCTCTCAGTTCATCATTGGATAAGGCCTTGTACTGTTCAAAATTTTTATTGATTTCGTCAACAAGCGGTTGAATTTTCTTTACATCTTTTTCGGACTTACTGCCACCGAACAATTTCGAAATGAATCCTAACATTAGTAATGTTTTATTTTTGAAGGCGAGCATCTGGTATGCTCCATTTTATAATACTTTTTTCCGTGTCTGGCAAGATGCAAATTTAATAACTTATACCTACATATTTCAAACACACCAAATAATAGTTCAAATTTTATGCTAAAATAAAAGTAAGTGCCATTTAGTCACAAAAAAAGGCAATGTTGCATTAACACTGCCTTAAAATATAGCATTTTCTGACGTTTTTTATTCAATAGCGCATTTAAAGCTGCCTCCCAATGTAGTTTGCTTTGCCTGACACTGCTCTTTGGCACCTTTGTCATACTGGTCGGTAATGGAATACCTGTATTTTTCCTGTCCGCCTTCATAACATACACATTCATAATCCTTGCTGCAGGAAGCCAGCAGGCCGGTCAGGGCAACGGAGATCACTACAAATAATGCTTTCATATAATTGTTGTTTTATTTTTGTTTTAAACAACGAAAATAAAACTTTTTATTGAAAAATTATTCTATTCTGCATTCATGAGTAACTCCGAAAGAGGACTGCATTTTATTACACTGGTCTTCAGCGCCGTTCCTGTTATTATCCCGTACGGATTTCCTGGAAACTTCTGTACCGTTCAGCCGGCAGACACAAACATAATCTTTGTTACAAGCGGTAAAAGCAAAGGAGGATACGAATAACGCACCTGCTGCTATGATCATCTTTTTCATATTGTAAATTTTACTACCTGTAACAACAGCCGTATTGATTTGTTCAAAAGCCGGAATGCTAAAGTTTAGTAAAATGCTGTGCAGCCCGGATGATGGCTACAGTCCGCTCCCTGAATCTAAAATAGGCTGCCGGAAACCCGGGACAGCCTATCTCAGAAAAGTAATATACAATATAAATCTATCAGGCTATCTCACTCCATTCATCATTTTTATAAGCTGTTTGCTTAAGAAGAATAAAACGATAGAGGAAGCGCCGGCCATAAATACGAACAGCATAAAGAAGTCATACAGGTTGGCAATCTTGAAGCCTAAAAAGTTCTTAACAGGCACAATCTGCTCGGTTTCAACAGTACTTTTTATCGACTCTTTCAGTTGCGCATCTTTAATACCTGAGTAGTTAACTTTCTCCAGCGGCAATACTTTTTCACCCTCCATTTCCTTCAGCTTGGTTATATCCAGCTCTTTAGGTAATATTGATACTGTATGCGCCGACTGGATCTCATTCAGTAATGAAACTTTCACAACAGGCTCCGGGTAAAAACTACTCAGCGTACCTGCAAACTTATTCGCCGTAGCCGTACTCAGGAACCAGACGCCCATCAGCAAAGACGCAAACTTTACCGGCGCTAATTTATTTACCATAGATAAACCGATCGGAGACAGGCACAGCTCACCAAACGTATGTATGGTATAAAGGCTTATTAACCACATCATGCTCACTTTCACTCCCGGAGCCAGCCCTTTTACCCCAAATGCGATCACCAGGTATCCTATAGCCAATAAGAACAGTCCTAATGCCTGCTTGTAAGGCGATGCGGGCTCTATATTCTTTTTGCTCAGGCGTGTCCATATCCAGGCGAAAACAGGAGCAAAGATAACGATCGCAATAGCATTAACGGACTGGAACGCCGAAGCAGGAACAACTACATTTCCAATATTCCTATTGGTCTGCTCTTCTGCAAAATAGGTAAGCGAAGCACCGGCCTGCTCAAATGCCGACCAAAAGAATATAACAAAGAATGCCACAATAAAAATTACCCAGATCCTCTGCTGCTCTATTTTTGTCAGGCTGGGGTCTGAAATGATATAGCCCGGCGCCGCTATGGTCAGCGAAAAGATGAATGCACCGATCAGGTCCTTATCCAGCAACCAGTAAAAAGCGCCTAACAAAATGAGCCAGATACCCACCCAAAGCAATGTTTTAGACGTTGACATACGGGGTGTTTCGATAGCCTTGGCCTCTGCTGTACTGACACTGGTCGGCTTGCCTCCGATAGGCTTGCCATCAGGGGTAACAATATACTTATCCTTGGTAAAAACAAAGAACAGCACACTCACTATCATACCGATACTGGCCAGCAAAAAGCCCCATTTAAAGTCCATAGGATTGCCCGTATCGCCTACAAAGCCGCACACCAGCGGGGCCAGGAACGCACCTAAGTTAATACCCATATAGAAGATGGTAAACGCACCGTCCACTCTCGTATCATTTGCCGGATACAGCTGTCCGACCATAGTGGATATATTGGGTTTGAAGAACCCGTTACCAAATATCAGAAAGCCCAGCCCCCCGAACATCAATATCTTCGCCATCTCTATATCTGTACTGTACATGCTGCCCGACAGGAACATAAACAACTGCCCGATAGCCATGAGTATGCCTCCGAATACTATGGACTTCCTGTTTCCCCAGTATTTATCTGCCACATACCCGCCTATCAGGGGCGTTAAATAAACCAGGCCGGTATAGCTCCCATAAATCTGGGATGTAAAATCCTTATCAAACAATAATGCTTTCAGCAAAAATAATGTAAACAGGGCACGCATCCCGTAATAGCTGAACCGTTCCCACATCTCCGTAACAAAAAGGATATAAAGACCTTTGGGATGTCCTTTGGGCTGTTGTGTACTAACTTCTGACATATATCTGAATTGAATTAAAAATAAAAAACCAAGGTGTAAAGTAAATATTTTTTTAACACAATCTGCATTTGTTATGAAAAATTACCGCACGCCATGCATTAATTTCCTTATTACCCGGTGGAGCAATATCAGCAGCACCCCTGCGACAACAGGCACGGCGGTAAAGATGAGGAAGAAGGTGCGCATATCATACCGGGACGTCACTGCCTCTATCTGGCCGCCCAACGTACCCGCCAGCTTATTGCCGATAGCAATGGCAAGATACCACATGCCGAACATAAAAGCGATCATTTTACCCGGCACCAGCTTGCTGACATAGCTCAGCCCTACCGGCTGTATGCACAGCTCTCCCAATGTATGGAACAGGTAGGCGATGATCAGCCATATCATGCTGACCCTTACCGTGCCCGCTGCCGCCCCCTGCGGAATGCTGCCCGACCCGTAGGCCAGGAATGCAAACCCTATGGCCGTAATGATCAGCCCGAGCCCGAACTTGACAGGCGCCGGCGGGTTGAACCTGCTTTCCCATATCCTGCCTACCACGGAAGCCAGTACGATAATAAAGAAGGAGTTCAGAATAGAGAACCATGAGGTGGTCACCTCTACCTGTCCGTCCTTCAGTTGCGTCACCGTAGCGGTCCCGATCCGGGACGGCTGCCCCTGCTGCAGGTACTGGTCCTTTATCTTATCTATCCGGCCGGCAGGGAGCGCCTGGGGCTTTTTCCCTTCTTCATGAATAGCGACCATAGCGCCCACTTCCAGGGCTTCCTGGCTGGAAATGGTTTCCCGGCGCTCTTCCACGATGCCATTGGGCACCAGGGCCGAAGCTTCCGATTCCAGGACATGCCCATAGACGATGTCGCCCTTCTTATCCCGGATCACCTGTCCCTCATCATTCAGTTGTTCATATTTCACCACCTTATAGGAAATTTCATAGGCATGGCTTGAAAAGTCCCGGTTCAGCATCCAGATCACAATACCCCAGACCCCAGCAAAGGCCAGGCCCAATATGATATTGGCCGCCGCGATCCTCTTAAAGGTCTGCCGGAAAAGCTTCAGCAGCACCCACGTGATGAAAACAAGGGGAATAACGGTCAGCAGGGTATTAAAAATATTAAAGGCAGTAGCGGCAGTACCCTCAAAGGTCCGGTTGGTATAATCCCTGGCAAACAACACCAGGGAGCTGGCGCCCTGCTCAAATGACAGTACGAAGAATACGGTAAAGAATACGAAGAGTATCACTGCAAACATCCTGTCCCGCAGCACATAATCATACCTGAGGATACGGGACACCACCAGGAAAAGGAAAAGCGCCAGCCCTGTCAGGAGAATGACCACCGGACCTGACAAAAATTCCTTTTCCAGGAGAAAAGCCTCCGGCAGCAGAGAGATGCCTTCTATATTGGACGTAAAATCATTGACCAGGTATAACAGGCCTATGGCGGCACAGACCACAATCAGCACCTTATCCCGCAACGTGAACGGGTTGGCCTTATACGTCTGCGCTTCGGGCTCTTCAGCAGCCATATCCCTTTTGCCGGGCCGGGCCCCTATCGTGCCGAACAGCGGCTGCGCCAGCCAGAATTGCAGGCAACCCAGTAGCATGAAGATCCCCGCCAGCCCGAATCCCCACGACCAGCCTACCTTTTCCGCCAGGTAGCCGCAGAGCATCATACCAAAGAAAGCGCCCGCGTTGACGCCCATGTAGAATATGGTATAAGCGCCATCCTTCTTCTCAGGCAGGTCCTTATACATCTGGCTGATGATAGATGTTATATTGGGCTTGAAAAAGCCGGTGCCAAGAATGAGCAGGCCAAGTCCTCCATACAGGCCGGTCTTCGTTTCCAGGGCCATACAGGCGTGCCCCAGGGTCATAATGATACAGCCCAGTATGACCGCACGCGTATACCCCAGGTATTTATCGGCTATGACGCCTCCTATAATAGGCGTAAGATACAGCATGCTGGCATAGGTGCCCATCAGGATGCCGGCATTGGCCGCGCTCCATTCCCAGCCGGGATTAGAGCCGATAGCCGCCATGGTCAGGAAATTGATGAGCAGCACCCGCATACCGTAAAAAGAGAACCGTTCCCACATTTCCGTAAAGAACAGCACAAAAAGTCCTGAAGGATGCCCCAACACCCTGGAGCTGAAAAAATCCGGTTTTACTGTCGCCTGGCTCATAATTATTTTTGATGGATTACACGAAAATTTTCAAATATAGGAAACTAATGCCTCCCGTCAAACCCCTGGCATCAAATTGCAATACAGCCATCGCAGTCATTGTTAACAATTTGTTTCCATAAATAAAAATACGTAATTTAACATCCGGTTACACCGGAAAACCTGTAGCCAAGCAACTGATGAAGCATCTCTACCTGCTCTTAATGTTATGCCTGAACTGGACATTTTCTTTCGCCCAGCTTTCCTTTACTGAAAACAAAGGACAATGGGAAAAGGAGATCCGGTATAAAAGCCCGATAGCGGACGGAGCGCTTTTTATTACATCCGGCGGGCTGGTGTACCACCTGGTGGATATGGATAAGGTGCATGCGCTCTTGCACGATGACACTTCCGCTGCCCGGTATTCCGAAACGATCGACCATTATGCTTTCCGGATGACCCTGCAGCAGCATAACCCCAACGCTTCTTTCACTACAGGACAGCCTGAACCCGGCTATGAGAACTATTTTTCCGGCCGCGATCCTGCCGCGTGGGCTACCGCAGTAAAAAGATACCAGGAGGTCACCCAGGAACAGGTATATGATAATATAGACCTTAAATATTATGCTACCACGCAGGGCCTTAAGTATGAATTCCTGGTGCGCCCTACAGGCGATCCTTCCCTCATCCGGTTCAGCATCGAAGGGATTACACCGGAAATTGACAGGGACGGCCATCTTCACTACATAACCCCGCTGGGCACCATTACAGAAACGGCGCCCGTCTGCTACCAGTTGATCGGGTCCGACACCGTATATATCCCAAGCGTCTTCCGGCTCAAGGACCAGGTGCTTTCCTTTGAGCTCAAAGCACCCTTTGATACCCGCTACCCGCTGGTCATAGACCCTGATATGGTCTTTTCCACCTATAGCGGCGGCACTACCAGCAACTTTTACGCTTACACCTCCAGCTATGACAACAGCGGCAAGATGTATTCAGGCGGTATCGCCTGGGGACCGGGCTGGCCTGTATCCCTGGGAGCATTCCAGACACAGTTCAACGGGGATGTGGATGTATGCATTATCAAATTCAACAGTACCGGCACCCAGCGGCTGATGAGCACCTATTATGGCGGCAGCGGGGAAGACATCCCCCTGGCCATATCTGTAAATGCAGCAGAAGAAGTGGCTATCGGGGGCTACAGCAGGTCGCGAGATCTCCCTATGCTGACCACCTCTTACGACAGCACCCTGAACAACACCACCCGCAGCAACCAGAGCGAACCGCTGGGAGACCTGTTTGTCATTACCTTCAATGCCGCCGGCACCCAGCTGACAGGCGCTACCTACCTGGGCGGTACGGATGATGAAGCCTCCATCATTACAGCGGCTAATCCCTACACCAATGACCGACGTATCAACAGCAAGACCAGCCCCCTGTTCTTAAGATTTGACAATAACGACCACCTGTGGCTTATCAGCAATACATCCAGCAATGACTTCCCGGTGACTGCCAACGCTTTCCAATCCTTACCCGGCGGGCTTACCGATGGCGTGCTGTGCCGGCTTAACAAGCAGTGCAGCCAGTTGCTTTTCAGCTCCAGGATCGGGGGCAGCGAACGGGATTTCCTGAGCTATTTTGATTATAATAACCAGCAGCAACTGGTCATATCCGGCTTTACCAAAAGCACTACCCTGCCTGTCTTTTCCAACAGCTATAATGCTGTCCCCCCGGGTGATGAAGACGCCTATATATTCATATTCGATCCCGCTACGTCCCTTATCACCAACAGCACGTACCTGGGTACCGCCGGTATTGACGAAGCGCTTAAAGTGGCAGTAGAGCCTGCCTCCCAGCATGTGTATGTGCTGGGCATCACCAATGGCAATTATCCTGTCAGCGCCGGGACTTATGCAATGCCTAATGGCAATGCCTTCCTGCACATCCTCGACTCCTCCCTTTCCCTGAGCATTGCATCCACCCGGACAGGCCACGACAATACGCTGGGTGTCTTTCCCAACTGGCTGCCTACCGCTATCGGGTTCGGGGCCTGCGATGAAGTGATCGTAACAGGCATCCAGAACAATCTCACACCCTATACCCTCTCCATGCCGGTGACTCCCAATGCTTACCAGGCAGCGCCGGGGGCATTCTGGTTCGCCGTTATGGACCTGTCCCTCCAGCAGCTGAAATATGCCACTTTCCTGGGAGCCAGCGGGCTGGATCACATACACTGCGGGCAGCACCAACTGGATAAACGAGGCAATCTCTACCATACTATCTGTTCCACCAACGGCAACTTCCCTATCACTGCCGGTTCCTGGTCGCCTGTCAAGCAGAACGGCAACCTCCTGGATATCATCAGCTTTAAATTTGAGCTGGCACCACCCCGTGAAGTCATTGCCGATTTTGAGCTGGCCCCCGGCTACAACGACATCGGCTGCGCTCCCTATACCGTTACATTCCGGAACAATTCCGTCAACGCGCGGTTCTATCACTGGGATTTCGGGGATGGCAGCAGCAGCACGCTATTTGAGCCCTTTCATACCTACGACCGGGAAGGACAGTATCGTATCATACTGTATGCGTCAGAAGATATCTGCCACAGCCATGACAGCGACACCCTGATCCTGACGGTAAAAAAGGTAACAGACCCCAGGCTGATCACCAGGGATACCGTGATCTGCCCCGGTACGGAAACGCTGCGCCTCGAAGCCCTGCTGGCCAACCCCGACAGCATTATACACATAGACTGGCAGCCCGCGGATGCCATACTGTCTTCCCGTGACAGGCTGCATATTACCGCCGATCCCCGCAGGAGCCTCCAGTTCACCGTCAAAGCCTTTAATAAGGATCCGCTGGCCTGCGTCCTTACACGTGAAGCGGTCATCCGGATATCCAAATATGACTCACTGGCCGTCCTCATAGACCCGCCGGAATCCCATATCTGTACGGGAGATACCGTGATGCTTACAGTGTCAGGTGAAGGGCAGGCAGACTGGATAAAGGGCCTCCATATCTTCCACAGGGAAGGTAACAGTATCTATGCCAACCCCGATGTATCGTCCGTATATACTGTCCGGGTAACCGACACCCATCAATGTGTCTATTATGCCGATGCCCGTATCACGGTGACGGATACGATCCGGGTAGATGCGGGTCCCGATAAGGTGATACGCTATGGGGAAACGGTGTCCCTGGAAGGATACAGTCCCTATGATTATTTCTGGTATCCCCCGTCACTATTTTCGGACAATACGACCGCTCAACCCACCGTACGACCATTGGAAACCACTACCTATTATCTTAAAAGCACCCACGGATGTACCGCTATGGATTCGGTGCGGGTCATTGTAACGAACGCCAGGATACCGAATGCCTTTTCTCCCAATGGTGACGGCATCAATGATAAGTTCTATGTGCTACAGTTCAGGGACAACGTCACCCTGAAGCAGTTCAGCATCTACAACCGTTACGGCGAACGGGTATTTTATACGGAAAATATAGCCGACGGCTGGGACGGGTCGTATAAAGGAGAGCCCTGCGACCTGGGCGTGTATTTCTATTATGTACAGTATATCATCGGGGAAAAGCAGTACACTGAAAAGGGCGATGTTACGCTGATGCGGTAAGCATGTTCCCGGAGGATAATAATGGCCTTAGAGGTTGTTGGTGAAGAACACCAACAACGGAGGGGAAGTTCAGGGTCTCTTTAGAGTTATCAGTAACGAGGCGTAATGATTTTTCAAAATAGCCTTACAGGGTTGCTGTGAAGCACACCAATACGGAGGGAAAAGCAGTACACTGAAAAGGGCGATGTTACGCTGATACGGTAAGCATGTTCCCGGAGGATAATAATGGCCTTAGAGGTTGTTGGTGAAGAACACCAACAACGGAGGGGAAGTTCAGGGTCTCTTTAGAGTTATCAGCAACGAGGCGTAATGATTTTTCAAAATAGCCTTACAGGGTTGCTGTGAAGCACACCAATACAGAGGGAAAAGCAGTACACTGAAAAGGGCGATGTTACGCTGATACGGTAAGCATGTTCCCGGAGGATAATAATGGCCTTAGAGGTTGTTGGTGAAGAACACCAACAACGGAGGGGAAGTTCAGGGTCTCTTTAGAGTTATCAGCAACGAGGCGTAATGATTTTTCAAAATAGCCTTACAGGGTTGCTGTGAAGCACACCAATACGGAGGGAAAAGCAGTACACTGAAAGGGCGATGTCACGCTGATATGATAAGCGAATTTCCGGAGGATAGCAACGGCCTTAGGGGTTGTTGGTGAAGAACACCAACAACGGAGAGAGTAGAGGGAAGTGAGGGACATCAGCAACGGTGGAAAGTACTTCCGGAGAACAGCGGCGCGCAGTTACAAGGCATTCAAAAAAGAAGCAGGCTGCCCGGACCGGGCAGCCTGCTTGGATAAGCCTTGAAATATAAAGGATTATTTTTTACCTTTTTTCTCTTCCATTTCAGCCTGGCGTAACGCACGGGTCATTACTACAGAAGCTACCGGCTGACGGGCTGGCATCAGTACCTCACCGTTCTCAAATTTCACATCTTCAACACGGATGTTACCGTTCAGCTCCAGGTTGGTGATATCCACTTCGATATTTTCAACAAAATGCTTTGGATAAGTACGTACTTTCAGTGAGTTCATTTTCACAACCAGACGACCACCGGCTTTCACACCTGCAGACTGTCCTACGATCTTTAACGGCAGGTTGGCGATCACTTGCCTGTCTTCTACCAGCTCCAGGAAGTCTATGTGGGTCAGCGTATCTGTAACCACATCGAACTGTAAGTCTTTCATGATGGTCCTGTACACTTTGCCGTCAATGTTGATCTCTGCGATCTGGAACTCGGGAGAGTACACCAAAGAACGGAATGCCAGGATAGGAGCCGAAAAATGGACCTCTTCCTTACCACCATAGATAACACCTGGTACCAGGCCTTGTGCGCGAAGCGTACGGGCAGCTTGTTTACCCTTACCTTCTCTTAACTGTGCATGAATTGCAACTGTTTTCATAAAATAAATTGATGCTATTTCCTTCTTAAACGATCACCTGTACCAACATCTAATGAAAGAAATATTTTTTAAAATTGTAATGCGGTCTTTACGACCGGTCAGGTTTTTTTGTATAGACAGTCAGTTTAATAATTATTTCAGCCTGTTGCTGTGGATGAACAGCGAGTGAATGGATTTATTCTCAAATGTGTTCCTGATAGCGATCGCGAACAATTCGGCTACGGAAACCACTTCAATCTTATCACACTGCTGCTTTAAAGGAATGGTATCGCATACCACCAGCTTTTCCAGCACAGAATTTTCTATATTTTCATAGGCCTTACCGCTCAATACCGGGTGGGTACAAAAAGCAGTAACGGACAAAGCGCCCCTTTCTTTCAGCATAGCCGCCGATTTTGTCAGCGTACCTGCCGTATCACAGATATCGTCGATCAGGATAATATCCCGGCCTTCCACATCACCGATCACCGTCATAGAGGCAATTTCATTCGCACGTTTTCTCTGCTTGTCGCAGATCACCATTTCAGCATTGAAATAGCTGGCGAACTCCCTTACCCTGTTGGTGCTTCCTACGTCGGGGGATGCAAAGGTAAGATTTTTTAAATTCATTGTTTCAATATACGGAATAAAAATCGCCGAGCTGTCCAGGTGATCCACCGGAATATCGAAAAAGCCCTGGATCTGCGGCGCATGGAGATCCATGGTCATCACCCTGTCTGCACCCGCTGTCGTTAAAATATTAGCCACCAGCTTAGAGGCGATACTTACCCTGGGCTTGTCCTTCCTGTCCTGCCTTGCAAAGCCGAAATAAGGGATCACCGCCGTGATATAGCCGGCAGAAGCCCTTTTGGCGGCATCTATCATCATTAACAATTCCATCAGGTTATCCGAAGGGGCAAAGGTGCTCTGAACCAGGAAAACATAGTCACCACGGATAGATTCCTGAAACACCGGCTGAAATTCACCGTCGCTGAACCGTTGTGTATTTACATTTCCTAAAGGCTTACCAAAGGCATTGGCGATTTTTTGAGCCAGGTATTGGGAATTAGTACCCGAAAAAATTTTAACTGAAGGTTGCATGAGTAGTTTTTATAAGAAAGTTCGGCAAAGATAATTATTTATTAATGTATGCACAATGAAAAACAGGTCAATTTTTACACAAAATTTTAACCGGTACGGCAACAGATACGAATAAAAAAGCGCCCCGTATCCGGAGGCGCTTTACTTAGTATTTTAAGATTTAGATCTTTTTGTTACGGCGTTGCTTACCAAACTGCGCTGTATTCTTGGTGCCAAAGTTCTGGCTGCCTAACCTGTCCATCACACAACGGAATCCGACTGTCATGCTACCGTGATGGGCGTTCATATACCTTCTTGTTCCGGGGCTTAACCAGTAAGCTCCGTCATTCCAGGAACCGCCTTTGATCACTCTCGCATCGTCATTGACCAGGGTAGTTTTACCATAATCATAGAAGAAACCGTTATATCCTGTAGAGTCGCCTGAGCCATCCCTGTAGCTACGCGCATCGTGAGAGGTATAATCCGCATTGTAACGTGGTTTCCAGTCTGTGCTGTCGATAGGCACTTTCACCAGCTCACCCCACTCGTCTTTCTCTGTCAGGGTCAGATCCTCTTCATACACGTTCTTGTAGTATTCATTACCCACAAACGGTCTGAATTCATCCACCTCCTGGTGAGAAGTAGGACGGTACACATCCAGTACCCACTCGTTCACGTTACCAGCCATATTGTACAGACCATAGGCATTCGGCGGATACCAGTCGATGCGTGCAGTAGGAGCAGCGTCATCGTTCAGACCACCGGGAGAACCCATATAGTCACCTCTTCCTCTTTTGTAGTTAGCCAGGAACTGACCTTGTGTTTCCGTACGGGCCTGTGCACGTGTGCTGCGCGGATCACCCCACGGATAACCTGGCCTGTCTGTCAATGCCTCTTCACCACGCCTGCGGTTGTTGGCAGGCCTTGGGTTTTTAGAGATAGAACCTAAAGCCGCATATTCCCATTCCGCTTCTGTAGGCAGGCGGTAGTTAGGCAGCAGGGTACCATCGCTGTAAGCATCATTACGCCTGTCAGCACCGCTCGGATCCAGGTCACGCTTACGCGCATTACCTGCACTACCCAGGTACTGATCAGAGATATAGGCTTCCGTATTATAAACGTCCTCATTAACCTGATTCACGTTCTTTTTCAGCTTTCCGGCCTTGATCAGCAGCATTTCATTTACACGGTCACTACGCCATTTGGCATATTTGTTGGCCTGGTACCAGTTAACACCCACTACAGGATAGTAATCGTAAGCCGCGTGACGGAAATAATAATTCACTAAAGGCTCATTATATGCCATAGCCTTACGCCATACGGTGCTGTCCGGTGTTTCCCTTGCTATAAGCTCCGGATAATCGGAACCATAAGCACGTCTCAGCCAGTACAGATATTCACGGTAATGAACGTTTGCCACCTCAGTCTCATCCATATAGAATGAAGGGACGGTCACCCTTCTTGGAGAGTTATTTCTCTGGAATGTGATATCATCTTCGGTTTGTCCCATGATAAACGTACCCCCTTCTACAGGGACCAGACCTGGTCCGGTCTGCTGGCCGGCATAATTAACTACCTCAAAACCTCCTAAGCGAGAGTCATTGTAGTTCCATCCGGTTTTTTCTGACACGCCGTAAGTTTTATTTTTGGAACAAGAAGCGAAAAATAACGCTGATCCTGCACATAACAAACTAAAGCCTAATAGTGTTCTTTTCATAATAAAAAAACAAAGTTTTTCTTTCTTAAAACAGTATTGCTCCCGTATAAAGTATAAAGCAATATTTTACGATAATTCTGATAATATCAGGTACAATAATAGAATATTATTTTCAAAAACAATAATCTTTTTAAAAATTTCTTTAGAAAAATTATCAAATCCTTAATCTGACATTTTTCAAACCATAAACTATTTACAATTAACCTGATTTTTAAAATCACGGTAAATGTAAAAAAATATTTTTCAATTCAATAACATTCCCGGAATATTTTTTACCATTCCCAAAATAAATTTCCCGATCAGGAGTTATAGTAAAGTTCATAGCCTATGATGATAGCCGCCACCATACATACCACATCCACCAGGAGGCCCGCTACCAGGGCATAACGTGTATTTTTGACATTCACGCTGCCGAAGTACACGGCCAGCACATAAAAGGTGGTCTCGGTGGACCCCTGCAGTATGGCAGCGATATAGGCTTCCAGGGATTTTACGCCGTAGGTGTTCATCACATCTACCATCAGGCCGCGCGCACCGCTGCCGCTGAGCGGCTTCATCAGCCCCACGGGCAATGCCGCCACGAAACGGGTATCAAATCCCATAGCGGCTACCACCGCGCCGATGCCGTTAACGACATAATCCATGCAACCGGAGGTGCGCAGCACGCTTATGGCCACCAGCATCGCCACCAGGTAAGGTATGATCGTTACCGCCGTGTTAAACCCCTCCTTGGCGCCTTCGATGAACGCATCATACACATTGATCCTTTTCACCAGCCCCGACACCAAGAACAGTATCACAATAGCCATGATCACAACAGCGCCGATCGTACCCACCACATTGTTCATCGTTTCAGAGGGCATACTTTTCAGCCAGTGCCACAGGAGCCATATCAGCCCGCCCATCCCGAAGAAAAATACGAAGACAGGCAACTTGAAGATATTGATCTTCTGGTACATCGCCACGATGCAGATACCCGCTACCAGGCCGATGTAAGTGATCATCAGGATAGGAAGGAAGATATTGGCAGCGTTGAAGTCCGTCACACCCTGCTCTATGGCCACCGCCTGCCGGATGGCTATGATAGAGGTGGGAATGAGCACGATACCGGCCGCATTCAGCACCAGGAACATGATCTGCGCATTGGTAGCCGTATCCTTTTCCGGGTTCAGCTCCTGCATATCCTTCATCGCCTTCAGGCCCAGCGGGGTGGCGGCATTGTCCAGCCCCAGAAGGTTGGCAGAAAAGTTCATCGCGATATTGCCGAATGCCGGGTGCTTGTCGGGAATATCCTTAAAGATCACTTTGAACAGCGGCTGCACCAGCCGGGCAAACACCTGTATCAGCCCCGACCGCTCTCCTATCTTCATGATACCCAGCCAGAGCGCCATCATACCCGTAAGTCCCAGGGAAATGGTAAAGCCGTTCTTGGCGCTGTCGAACATACCGTTCATCATAGTGGTGAAAATGGACGCGTCCCCGCCCAGCACCAGCTTCAGCAGCGCTACTGCAAAACCGATAATAAAGAATGACACCCAGATATAATTTACCGCCATATGGTGTTCCCGATTTTAAGTTCTGTATCAATGATTAATTTAAAGGCTTCGGCCAGCGTTGTGTCAAGGGGCTTTTCCAGCACACGGCTGACCGGCATGATGCCGCTGACCGCATTCGTCACAAACACCCCGTCCGCCGTCAGCAGATCCCGTGCAAAGTGAATATTTTTTTCAATGATTTCATAATTATTCCGGCTTTGTTTTTCCAGCAGGTATCGTCTCATGACACCCGGCACCATATTGTGCCGTAACGGCGGTGTGATGATCCGGTTCTCCCGGATGATAAAGATATTGGCGATGGTCGTTTCCAGGCAATAGCCCCCGGCATCACATAACAGGATATCAGTCCCTGCTTCCATACTTCCCGGTTGCCGGAGCCCCCGGACGGCCTGCAGGTTATTCCGCGATTTCAGCATACCTGCCCGCTCCGCTTCCGGTATCCAGGCTGTCCGGGTCAATACAGTCTCTGCCGGTCGGGACAACAGCTCCAGGAACTGCAGGCTCCAGTCTATCCTGTCCTGCTTTTTTCCTGTCAGCCATCTTACCTTCCAGGCTTTCCTGCTGTCCGGCCGTTTCACAGCCGTCTCCACCGCTTCCCAAAGCCCCGGCGGCACAGCCCCCCAGCACAGGGCTGCCAGTGTCTGCGCGAACCTTTGCCGATGCCACTGCCACAAGGGAAGCTCCCCGCGGACACACAGCATGGTCTCGATCACAACATCCTGATAGCCGGCACTGTATTCCTCAAAATCCTTTATATAATTCCAGTACATAAACAAAGAGGTGCCGGCTCCTGCGGAACCGGCACCTAAAAATAAGTATTTGCAACGTGACTATTTATAATATTTTTTCCAAAAGGCCACATATGCCTTCACATCTTTTGAGGCCAGCAGCTTGGGATAGTTCTCCACGCTTATGGTAACGGCCTGGATCACATTTTTATCGTCGTATTCATTGAACAGGGAAGATAGGGACCGCACCTTATTAATATATTTCCTGGCCTCCTTTTCATTGGCGAATTCCCGCGACAGGACGATGGACTGCTCCTGGGTCAGGGCGTTCAGCGTCACCACGATGTTCTCATTGCCTGCCGTCACCCTGTTGTATTCCGACAGCCCGGCCTTGATGCCCTGGATACGACCGTCAAGCGGCAGGACCAGCAGCGCGTAATATTTGGAGGTACCAGTCGGCTTGGAGAACAGCTCATTCTTGTCATCCACCGTACCGCCGTCCCCGGCCTGAATATCCCCTTTTCCACCGGCTGTATCCACGGCATTATTGACCGCTTTCCCGGCCTGGGTGAGGGAATCCGATACTATATTTTTGTTTTTGACGATAAAGGCTTTCAGCGTTGTGGCATAGGAGTACAGCGAATCATTCTTATAGTTATTCAGCCAGTCATCCACCAGGGTCTCCGCGCGGTTAAATTCCAGCTTACCCGCATAGCCGATCACCCTTAAGATGTCATATTGCTTTTTATAACTGCCCATTACGGTAAACCTGCTATAGGCCTGCTCTACCTGCTTCAGACCGGTGGTATAATCACCGCTCATGATCAGGTCGTAAGCATAGGTATAATGCTTATCAATGGAAAGCCCGGTGTCCTTACTGCCGGTAGCGGCATTGGTCATCATCACCGTCCAGTTGTTATCCGGGAAGTTAGCCACCAGGTAGTCGTAATAACGGCCGGCGTCTTCCGGCTGCTGCTGCCGCATACGGATCAGGTATTTGATATAATAGGTCTCCGGTATATATTCATTCCGCGGATAAAGGCTATCCAGCTTATCGAAGGTCTTAAAGGTGTTGGTGTAGTCCTCGAGGTTATAAAAATAGCCTTTTCCCAGGCTGTACAGCGCTTTCTGCCTCAGGTCCTGCAGGGAGTCCACCGCCCTCGCGGTACGCGGAATAGCCAGGTAAAGGGAGTCCGCATCAGGCAGGTTTTTCCTGATCTGCTCTTCCGGCGTCAGGTGCTCGGTGACGATCTGCTCGTTCACAGACATACCGCTGCCGGAAAGATTGCTGCGCCTCCAGTTATCTTTAAGCTCCCTGTTAGGCCATTTCTGCTTGAACTCGTTGGCTCCTTTCTGCATCAGCGTCGTATTGGCAAAATACCATGATTTGTTACCGCTGCCCTGGCTGGCCGCAGGTGCCTGCACCGGGGCTTTAAGGCTTACGTAATAGCTGTCAATGCTCCGTTTCTCCAGGTCTTTCAGGTACTTCTGGATATAAGCCCGCTGTTCCGGCTCTGATAAAGCGTTCAGGTACAGGAGGCTGTCGGCATTTTTGACCTGGGTGGCCGGCGCCGCTATCTGGTATAACGAACCGCTCCGGGTGCTGGCATGCGTATAGTAGGGCTCATCCAGCTTGGTCAGGAACTGGATGGCGCTGTCATATTTCTGCGAGGCCGTCAGATGCTCGCCTTTATTATAATACAGGTCGCCGATGCCCACATAGGTAGTACCTTTCTGCAGGGCATTGTTCTCGCTGTACTCGATACTTTTATTGTAGTGCTTCAGGGCCTCTTCCGTATTGCCCGTATTTTCATAATGCTTGCCCAGCCCATAGTACACCTGGTCGAAATAGGATCTGAATTTCTGGTCCTTGGCCATTTTGGCCAGGGTGCGGTAAATGGTCTCGGTACCGGTGCCTGCTTCCAGGTTGTTCTTCACGATATTCATCCGGGCGCTGAAATCCATTTCCAGCCTGGGGAAGAGGTCGATCACCTTTTCAAAAGATTCCGTGCTGGCCTCATAAAGATGCTGCTCCTGGAGTATCTGCCCCCGGAGGTAGCCTGCACGCGTACGGGTGTACTTATCCATATCCTTCGCCAGCAGCACTTCCTGTAAGGGTTCCAGGGCATCGTTCAGCTTATCCGTTTCCAGCGCCACATTGGCATATTCCAGCGCCAGCCTCGACCTGAGATGCCTGGGGAAATTGACGTCATTTTTCAGCATGTCCAGCACCAGTACGGCCTTGGTGATCTCCTTCTGCTTGACAAATACCCGTGCCAGCCACAGGATAGCCTCGTTTTTGGAAGGGCTGTGCTTGAGGATGGCTGCCAGTCCGGCAGGCTCCAGCTCGGCAAAGGCATTTTGCGCCAGCGGGTCTTTTTTCGCGTCCTTATCTTTTTTCAGCTTTTCCTTCCTGGCCTTTTCTGCTTCATGGATGACGAATTTGAAAGCATTGGCCGCATTCTCATAATCTCCTTTATAATAGTAGGCCTGCCCCATGATCATATACAGGTCATCCTGCCATTTGCCGCGGGGATCATGAAGCTGGATGCCCATAGAGGTCTTCTGGATGATGGTGTCCATATCCGACTTCAGCTTTGCCGAGTCCACGTCAGGATTGAACGGGAAGAGCGTGATGAGCATATCGAAATTGTCCCGCTTGACCCGCCGCATATTCTCCTCCGCCTCCTTCATCTTAAGGTTGGCGTTAAAATAATAATTATACCGTGTAAAGGTGTTCTGGAGCACTTTACGGGGAGCGGTCCATCGCTTCTTCCTGAAGCGCTCATTTGTATACGCCTTTTTCTCAGATTCTATCTTCATCTCAAAGGCCAGTTGCTTTTTCTTCTCCTTTTCCTTTACTTTCTCTTCCCGTTCCTTAACACGCTCCGCCCTCACCTTCGCCAGGCTGTCGCTTATCACCTTCCTGGCTGCCACGGCGCTGTCCCTGATGCGGGCATTCTCTGTCCGTATCACGTCCAGGGCGGTCCGCATACTGTCCGACACCCGCAGCCTTTCCGCCTTCAGGCTGTCATTATAGGCTACCTGCGCAGCTCTCATACTGTCCGCCGTCTGCTTCCGGGCGGCCGACATGCTGTCCAGGATGTGCCGCTGCGCGGCCCTGACACTGTCGTTATAGGCTACCCTTACAGCTTTGATGCTATCCAGCCGCAGCTTATTGACCGCGGCCACACTATCCTTGAAACGGGGCGATTGCTTGTAGGCTCGTATCAGCCCCAGGCTGTCCGATACCCTTTTCCTTTCCTGGCGCAGCAGCTCCGCTTCCGCCACTCTTATAGCCCTCAGGCTGTCATTTACCCGCCGCAGGCTGTCATTCCTGGCTATGGTGATGGCCCTGATGCTATCCTGCTCCTGCTTTCTCTGTACCCGGAGCGCTTCCATTGTCTTGGCCCTCACATCGGCAATACTATCCATGCGGAACTGGCGGATTGCCGCCACGCTGTCCTTGTATTGCTTAGAGGCCTTATAATTACGGATAAGGGCAAGACTGTCTGTTCTTGCTTTCTGAACGGCCCTGATACTGTCTGCCCGGTGCTGGTTGGCGGCTTTTATGCTGTCAACGGCGGTCCTGTTCTGTGCCAATCCCTGGTAGCCGGCCAACATCCCTGCTATCAGGAGGCTTATATATAAAAGAAAAGATTTCAAAATCCGGTGGTGCTTCATTACTGTTATCCAACAAAAATATACGGCTTGAAAATCATCAATCCGTATAAACGACTAAAGGTATATAAATCGAAGTAAACGTTAAATCAAGTGTTAATAATTATTTTTACAGGATGCTTGGAACAGTTTCGCACAATAGGAACGAAACAAAGTCAAAAATATTACTTTCTGTTTTAATTATATCATAACATTTCGGGCAATTTGAAGTTTTCTTGCCTACTTTTGTCAAAATCTATTGCAAATATTATGAACTGGCCCGTATTTTTTAAGCGGCTCGGAAGCGCTGTCGTTTTCTGTGCCGTTATCCTGGCAGCGCTGACCACCACTTTCGAGGTTCTGCTTGCCGTGACCATGCTCATACAGTTTTTCTGCATCAAAGAAACCTGGCAGCTTTTTAAAAATATATTCCCGGATACCACTTTCCCGGATACCCTGTACACCCTTACCCAGCTGTTCGGGTTCGGCCTGACGATCAGCATCGCTATGGCCTCGGCCCTGGGAGCATTCATGTTCCTCACCCTGCTTATTCCCATTATCCTGATATTCATCAGCATCCTGCATCCTAAAAATACGCTTAAGGCCGGGATGGCCGCTATCTTTGCCCTCCTGTATGTCAGCATACCCCTGGGTGGCATGATCAGCATGTATATGCTGTACCACAGCGGGCACCTTCCTACCAATATCCCGTTGGCGCTCATACTGCTTATATGGACCAATGACACGATGGCCTATATTACCGGCTCCTTTATCGGTAAGACCCCTTTTTCCAAGATATCGCCCAAAAAGACCTGGGAAGGCACCATCGGCGGCATGGTATTTACCGTGCTCGGCGTGGTCATCCTCAGCTATGCCGACTGGCTGCCCGGGCTCCGCCTGCAGGACTGGATCATCCTGGCGGTGCTTGCTGCAGTGATCGGCACCATGGGCGACCTGATGGAGTCCAAACTCAAGCGGCTGGCCAATGTCAAGGATTCCGGCAATATCATGCCCGGCCACGGGGGAGCGCTGGACCGATTTGATTCCTTATTAGCCACGATGCCGTTCGTGTTCTGCTATGTGCTGATCTTCATGGTACGGTAACTATTATTATATATATAATTAACCGGCTGCCGTTATACTGCCTCCCTCCTGCCAGGCTGAGACCCGTCGAAGCCCGAGCATGGCCAAAGCATTATACACCACATTTCGACAGGCTCACATTTCGACAGGCTCAATGTGACAGGGTGCTCTGATATGACCCAAGCCTTACCCGGTGCAGGGCAATGAAATTAACGGGCTAAGGTTGTCACTTAAAATTATCTTGTCACTAAGGAATCGTACGTTTTTTAGCGTACCTTTGCCCTCAGAATCCACAACGGGGTGCTTTTAAAGGCTGAGATCATACCCGATGAACCTGGAACAGGTAATGCTGTTTAGGGAATCCGCTCAAACAGTAAAGCATACGTGGGCATACACGCTTACGAACACTTTACATAGCCATCTCACCCGGTTGTTTATTATTTAACCATTAATGATAGTAACAACTGATGAAAAAAACTGTACTCTTCATGGGAGCTGCCTTACTGCCCTGGGTGCTCCGGGCCCAGTCCGAAACTGACAGTATAGCACGTGATGCCATCGGGTCCGCAGACCTGGAACCGGTCATTATCCTGTCTATAAGAGCTTCACAGGTAACGCCCTTTACAGCCGCCACACTAAAAAAAGAAGACATTGCCCGGCAAAACCAGGGGCAGGATGTGCCTTACCTGTTGCAGCAGGAGGCCTCTATCGTCGTATCTTCCGATGCCGGTACCGGGATCGGCTATACCAATATGAGCATCCGTGGCACCGATAATACGAGGATCAACTTTACCCTGAACGGTGTTCCCGTGAATAACCCTGAATCGCAGGGAACTTTCCTGGTCAATATCCCCGATATGGCCAGCTCCACCCAATCCATACAGATACAGCGCGGCGTAGGCGCCAGCACCAACGGCGGCGGCGCGTTCGGCGGCAGCGTATCTGTCAATAATATGGTCAATGAGGAACAGGCCGGAGGCAGTGTGAACGCATCCGCCGGCAGCTTCAATACGTTCAAAACGACCCTCCAGGCGCATACCGGCCGCCTGCAAAATAACTGGGCATTCGATGTCAGGCTGTCGCAGATCCGGTCGGACGGCTATATCGAACGGTCGCAATCCAATTTAAGGTCGCTGCAATTCCTGAGCTCCTGGAACATCAATGACAGGTCCAGGCTGACGCTTAATTATATGCTGGGCCACGAAAAGACCGGCCAGTCCTGGAACGGCGTTACCGAAGAGGAGATGCGAGCCAACAGGCGCTATAATCCCCTGGGCAGCATGCCGGACGGGAAATTCTATAAGAACCAGACGGATAATTACCAGCAGCAGTTCTTCCAGGCATTTTATGACTACAGGTTCAGCCGGCACCTGAAAGCCCAGGCCGGGCTCTTCCTCACCAGGGGCGCAGGCTATTACGAGGAATACAGGATGGATGAAAAATACAGCAGCTACTGGCTGCCTCCACATACCACACCGGCTGGCGACACGTTCACCCGTACGGACATCATCCGGCAGTTGTGGCTGGATAATTATTTCTATGGCGGGGTTTACAACCTGATGTACGAAAAGGACAAGCTGGAAGTTACTTTCGGCGGTATGGTTTCCCGCTATGACGGCCAGCACTTCGGCGAGATACTCTGGGCCGGCCGGGGCGGCATCGATCCGAACCACCGCTGGTACAACCTGGATGCGGACAAGACAGAGATCAACCATTACCTGAAAGCTTCCTATTATATAACGCCGCGATGGAACGTGTACGGCGATATACAGTACCGCCACGTGGATTATAATATGTACGGATTCAGGAAGAATCCTGAGCTCCGCCCCGGCGCCGTATATAATTTCATCAACCCCAAAGTGGGCACCCAGTATATCCTGGGCAACCGCGGACAGCTTTTCCAGAAATTATACCTGTCCTACGCTAAGGCCAATAAGGAGCCGAACCGGGACGATTTTGAGACCAATGGCGTGGAAGTGCCGAGGCACGAGCAGCTGCACGACCTGGAACTGGGCTATAACATCAAAGGCCGGAAGTTCAGCTTTGATGCCAACGTCTATTATATGCTGTATAAAGACCAGCTGGTGCTCAACGGCCGTATCAATGACGTGGGCGCCTACGCGCGGGTCAATGTGGACAACAGCTACCGCGCAGGGATAGAGCTGAGCGGGCGGTATAAGGTGCATCCTTCCTTCCATATATCGGCCAATGCCACCTTCTCTCAAAATAAGATCCGCTCTGTTAATGAGTATATAGATAACTGGGATACGGGCGAGCAGGAGATACTGGTGCATAACAATACGGATATCGCCTTCTCACCGAATGCCATCGCGGCGCTGAACGCAGAGTTCCTGCCGCTTCAGCTTACGCAGATCGACCCGCAATACAGGCAGCTGAGCATCCTCTTCCAGCATAAGTTCGTAGGTAAGCAATACCTGGATAATACCAGCAATGACGCCCGCAGCCTGGACGCCTACCAGGTCAGCCACCTGAGGTTCAGCTACAGCCTGCCATTCAGGAAATATACCCTACAGGCCGGCATTGCCATCAATAACCTGTTCAGCAGCCTGTATGCTTCCGGTGGGTATACCTACGCCTATTCCGAGGCCGGCACACTGAAACAGGTCAATAATTATTTCCCGCAGGCACCGCGGTTTGTGCTGTTCAATATAGGCATACAATTTTAACCAATAACCCACACATACTGTCACTATGATACAACAGGAGGCTCCTTAGGGAGCCTTTTATCGTAATAAGATCATTGCAATCTGCCTTCCTCCTTCAGTTTCCAGTATCGCAGCAGGCCGTTCACGGACATATAGCTGGGATTGGCATATTCATACTGCTCTATCATATGCCGGTCCAGTCCGGTATGGGCCAGCTGCTCCCGGGTGTATTGCACAAAGAGGGATACCAGTTCCTCCCGGGGCGTTGCATTTTTGTAATGGGGATATATAAAGCCTGCCCAGTCGTCCAGGATATTCCTGAGCGCCGTACAATGCTCCTCAACAGCCGTAACCGGCCCGAAATGCGTAAGATACAGGGTATGGGGACGGGCCTCTCTTATTTTATCAACAGATCGTTTCCATAATTCGATATCAATATCCGGAGGCGGGCATGGCGGCACTACCGGACCCTGCCCGATCTTTATCCCTCCGGCATCACCGGTAAATATATTGCCTTCGATATCATAGGCTACCTGATGACTGGCATGACCGGGTGTATAAAGCACCTTAATGACCAGGTCACCGACCGTGATCCGGTCGCCGTCCCGGAGCGCTGTCAGTTGCACCGAAGGGATCGGCTCCATTTTACCCCACAGGCTGTCCATCTGGTCACCATAGATCATAACTGCCGAGTTCCACAGCTTTTCAGGCCGGTTCAGATGCGGCGCGCCTACTTCGTGTACATAGATCATGGCACCGTGGCGGGCAAAAGCCCAGGCGGCACCGGCATGATCAAAATGGATGTGTGTCAGGAATACATGCCGGAAATCCCCGGGCGTATACCCTTCTTTACGGAGGGCATCCTCCAGGTGCTCATAAGTAGCGTAAGCACCTGTTTCGATCAGTATCTTATCCGCTCCTTTCCTCACAATAAAAGAAGCGATGACCTGGTCTGTGTCCCGGAAATGATGATCCAGCGTAACGATCTCTACCATATAATAACGAAGTGGTTTAATTGGAAATGATGACCGCTTGCGCAACACACCATAATAAAAGTATAAGGATTGTAAATATAAAATTTTATAAGGAATGTCCCTCTGACTAACTAGATATTCGTGCCACTAAAAATAAGCGGTACAAATAATAAAACAGATCGTTTTACGTTAGTACAAAAAATATAATCTATATAATCTATGAAACAAATCTTATTCTTTTGCACAACATTGTTCCTCTTTTTCAGTTCCTGCTCCAAGCATCCCGAAAAGGTCTTACCACGGAAAGACGGGAAATGGGACTATATCTCCACCGTGGAAACCTATGAAAACGGTTACTGGGAAACACTGAAACTCACAGGGGCAGTTTTACTTTTCACAAAAACGGCACCTTTACCTTCACAGACAACGGAAATCCCGAAACCGGCACCTGGAGCGCTTCGGAGAACAGGGTTACCTTGGTCATAGACGGCAGTCCCATTCCTTATGAGGTCACCGAGAAAAAAAAGAATGCAGAAACCTGGCAGCTTAATCATACATTGACCGTGATGGGTGTTCACTATGAGTCCAGGAATACCACCCGGCTCACCCGTTCAAAATAAAGCCTGCCTCCATAGCTTCGTCCCAGGGCAACATTTTTGTGTCAGCCAAGACAAATAAACATTTATCTTTGCTGCATGTTGTTCAAAGATGTAGTTGGCCAACAAGCTGCCAAACAAGGATTCCTGAATTTCCATAATGCACACAGGCTGCCGCATGCCATTCTGATCAGCGCCAGGGACGGCATCGGCGGATTGGCGTTCGGGCTGGCCATGACACAGTTCCTGATGTGTGAAGCGCCCTCAGCAGATGATGCCTGCGGCGCCTGCAATGCCTGTGTGAAAATGCAGAAGCTGGTCCATCCCGATGTCCACTTTTCCTTTCCTACCATTCCTCCCAAACCGGGAAGCAAGGCGGCCAGCAAGCATTATATGGCCGATTTCCGGAACGCGGTACTGGAAAATCCCTATATCTCTACGTTCGACTGGCTGCAGTATATCCATGCGGAAAACAAGCAGGGCAATATCACCGCGGAAGAATGCCGGGAGATCGCCGACCAGCTGCAGCTCAAATCCTTTGAAGGCGGCCATAAGATACAGCTGATCTGGCGGCCGGAGTACCTGGGCAAGGAAGGCAATATCCTGCTGAAGCTGATAGAGGAGCCGCCTGCGGATACCTACCTGATCCTGATTGCCGAGGAGCTGGAAAATATCCTCAATACCATCCTGTCACGTACCCAGCAGATCAACCTGCTGCCGGTAGGTTACCAGGATATTGCAGCCGCACTGACCAGCCGTCTCCAGTTGGATAGCGCCAAAGCGCACCAGATAGCACAGATAGCGGAAGGCAGCTACGGGCACGCGCTCAGGCTGGCAGCGGAGTCCGGCAACGACCTGCTGTCCCTGATGAAAGAGTGGTTCAACGGCATTTTCACCAACAAAGGAGTGCTCATCAACGAGTGGGTGGAAAAGATGGCCAAGACCGGCCGGGAGCAGCAAAAGAGCTTTTTCATGTATGCCCAGCAGATGATAGCCCATACCCTGCGCTACAGCAATATTACCGGCTACCAGGCGCCCCTGACGGAAGAAGAAAAGGTATTTGCGCAGAAGCTGGCGGCCAGGGACTATTCCCTAAGCGTATTCCAGCACCTGGACGAAGCCCTGACCAGGGCCGCCTACCATATAGAGAGAAATGTCCACGCCAAAACCCAGTTGCTGTACACCTCCATACAGATACAATACATATTGCAGGGCAAGAGCCTTTAACACGACAGGGACCGCGGTTAGCCTAATACATATATAAGAGCAAATGGACGGACACCCTTCGTCTGCAGCCACATTTTGTCGGTTCCGGGCTGCACAGGCAGCCTGACTATACCCGTTCTCCGGGGACAAAACATTAATTAGTGCTACCTGCTTACAGGAAACAACCCCTTTTACAGGCACGCTTCGCTGAACAATGCCCTCTATGCAGGACCGGAAACGCTTTTCCTAATAAAAGATGCTGTAGCATGCCGGTCATTCTGAACGAATGCATTAATTATTTATAAAATATATCCGGTCTTACAGAAATTTTTTAGTTGTCACGAATGCAGTAACTTTGCACTTTAGAAAATCTACATAAATATTTTCTCTCAATGATTCATTTCTTCGTGAACCCCAGGAACACTGTTTATGGTGTTCAGACTGAGCAAAACCTTTCTGCAGAAGACACTCAAAAGCTGAACTGGCTTTTCGGCAACGCCCAAAAACTCGATGATACCAAGCTGAACCACTACTATGTGGGGCCCCGTGCCGCCATGATCACGCCATGGAGCACCAACGCGGTGGAGATTACCCAGAATATGGGCATTTCGGGCATTATCCGTATCGAAGAGTTTCAGCCTGTACCGGCCGATTTCAATGATTTCGACCCGATGATCTCGCAGAAATATGAAGCATTGACACAGGAAATGTACACCATTAATATCACGCCCGAACCGATCCTGGAGATCGAGGATATTGATGCCTACAACAAGCAGGAGGGACTGGCATTGAGTGCGGAAGAAGTGGCCTACCTGGACAATCTTGCCGTAAAGATCGGCCGTAAGCTGACCGACTCTGAGGTATTCGCCTTTTCACAAGCCAATTCGGAACACTGCCGTCACAAGATATTCAACGGCACTTTCGTGATCGACGGTGAGGAAATGCCGACCTCTTTATTCAAGCTGATCAAAAAAACGTCTGAAACGCATCCTAACGATATCGTTTCGGCCTATAAAGATAACGTGGCTTTTGTAAAAGGCCCGAAAGTCATCCAGTTCGCCCCGGGATCTGCCGACAAGCCGGATTTTTACGAAGAAAAAGAATTTGAATCGGTGCTGTCCTTAAAAGCGGAAACGCACAACTTCCCTACTACGGTGGAGCCGTTTTCCGGTGCCGCGACGGGTTCGGGCGGTGAGATCCGCGACCGTCTTGCCGGCGGACAGGGCGCTTTACCCCTGGCAGGAACTGCCATTTACATGACGGCGTATTCCCGCCTGGAACAAACACCTCTGAATCTGCAACCGGGAACGATCACAGAACCGGCAAAAGTGTCTGAGAATCCAAGACCCTGGGAAAACGGTATGCCCGAGCGCCAGTGGCTGTACCAGACGCCCATGGATATTCTCATCAAAGCGTCCAACGGTGCATCTGATTTCGGTAATAAATTCGGACAGCCTTTGATCACAGGTTCGGTATTGACGTTTGAGCACGAGGAACATTTCGACGAGCTCAATGTGACACGTAAATTAGGTTACGATAAAGTGATCATGCAGGCGGGTGGTATCGGTTACGGGAAATTAGACCAGGCAAAAAAACATATACCGCAGCCGGGCGATAAGATCGTTATCCTCGGCGGTGAAAACTATAGGATCGGGATGGGCGGCGCTGCAGTTTCCTCAGCAGATACGGGTGCTTTCGGCTCGGGTATCGAGCTGAACGCCATACAGCGTTCCAATCCCGAAATGCAGAAACGTGCTGCCAATGCCATTCGCGGCCTGGTGGAGTCGGACAATAACCCGATCGTGTCCATTCACGACCACGGTGCGGGCGGACATCTGAACTGCCTGTCGGAACTGGTGGAAGATACGGGCGGCCTGATCGACCTGGATAAGCTGCCGGTAGGCGATCCTACCCTTTCCGCAAAAGAGATCATCGGCAACGAATCCCAGGAAAGAATGGGCCTGGTGATCAGCGAAAAGGACATTGAAATCCTGCAAAAGGTAGCCGACCGTGAGCGTGCCCCGATGTACACCGTGGGTGATGTTACGGGCGACCATCGTTTTACTTTCGAATCGAAAACAACCGGTGAAAAGCCGATGGATTATGCCCTGGAAGACTTCTTCGGTTCGTCTCCCAAAACCATCATGAAAGACAAAAAAGTGCGGTATAACTATGCCGGGCTTTCTTATGATGCTAAAAATATTCCAACATATTTAGAACAGGTATTACAGCTCGAAGCCGTGGCCTGTAAAGACTGGCTGACCAATAAAGTGGACAGATGTGTGGGCGGTCGGGTGGCCAAGCAGCAATGTGCAGGTCCTTTGCAACTGCCTCTGAACAATGTGGGCGTCATGGCGCTGGATTACAGATCCACCGAAGGTATCGCCACCACGGTGGGACATTCACCGTTAACGGCTTTGGTGGACCCGGCCGCGGGCTCGAGAAATGCCATCGGTGAAGCTTTGTCCAACCTGGTCTTTGCCCCGATCAAAAACGGTCTGAAAGGCGTGTCGCTTTCCGCTAACTGGATGTGGGCGTGTAATAACGAGGGCGAAGATGCCCGCCTGTATGAAGCCGTAAAAGCCTGCTCTGATTTTGCGATCGCTTTGGGCATTAATATTCCTACGGGTAAGGACTCCCTGTCGATGAAGCAGAAATACCCGGACGGCGAAAATGTGATCGCCCCGGGAACGGTGATCATTTCGGCTGCGGGCAACTGTACCAATATCCGTAAAGTAGTGGAACCGGTGCTGCAGAAAGATGCAGGTTCGGTATATTATATCAACCTGTCGAAAGATGCGTTCAAACTGGGCGGTTCTTCCTTTGCACAGATCAACAACAGGATCGGCAATGAAGTACCGACGATCACGGACGCAGATCATTTTGCCAAAGCATTCAACACCGTCCAGGACCTGATCAATAACGACCAGATCGCTGCCGGGCACGATGTGGGTTCGGGTGGCCTGATCACCACCTTACTGGAAATGTGCTTTGCAGATGTGAACCTGGCTGCCAGCTATGACCTGAGCGGATTGAAAGAAACCGATACCGTAAAAGCGCTGTTCAATGAAAACATCGCGTTGGTATTACAGGCAAAAGATGATAACGCATTTGAAAATGCTCTACAGTCCGCGGGAATCGAACCCGTCAAAATCGGTTCGGTTATAGCCGGCACTGATGTTACGGTTAAAAACCATACGGACAGCTTTACTTTCAATGTAGCCGCAACACGCGATACCTGGTATAAAACGTCCTTCCTCCTGGATCAGAAACAATCCAAGAACGGCATGGCACAAGAGCGTTTCAATAACTATAAAAATCAACCTTTACAATATACTTTCCCGGCACATTTTACGGGTAAGAAGCCGGGTCTCCGACAAGCTCAGGCTGACAACGGTGTCGCTTCGATTCTTTCCTCTGTCACTTCGAGCGGAGTCGAGAAGTCTCGCCCCAAAGCCGCCATCATCCGCGAAAAAGGTTCCAACTCCGAGCGGGAAATGGCGAACGCGATGTACCTCGCCGGGTTTGATGTGAAGGATGTGCATATGACCGATCTGATCTCAGGTCGTGAAACCCTGGAAGATATCCAGTTTATCGGCGCTGTGGGCGGCTTCTCCAACTCGGATGTTCTGGGTTCGGCAAAGGGCTGGGCAGGCGCATTCCTCTACAATGAAAAAGCCAAGAAAGCCCTGGACAATTTCTTTGCCCGCCCGGATACGCTTTCAGTGGGTATCTGTAACGGCTGCCAGCTGTTTATGGAGCTGGAACTGATCAATCCCGACCACACCGAGCACGGCAAGATGCATCATAACACTTCCGGCAAGCACGAATCCAATTTCGTATCGGTAAAAGTGCAGGAGAACAATTCCATTATGCTGAAGACCTTGGCCGGCAGCACTTTGGGCGTCTGGATCTCGCACGGTGAAGGTAAATTCAACCTCCCTGAAACGGAAGACAAATACCATATCGTAGCCAAATACGGTTATGATGCTTACCCGCACAATCCTAACGGATCGGACTTCAATACCGCGATGATGTGTGACAGTACAGGCCGTCACCTGGTGACGATGCCGCATATTGAACGCTCTATTTTCCAGTGGAACTGGGCGCACTATCCCGCCGGCAGGCAGGATGAAGTCAGCCCGTGGCTGGAAGCCTTTGTGAACGCAAGGGAGTGGTGTATAGAGAATAAGAAGTAAGTTGCAATTGAATAATATTGACTAAATTAGCATAAATATAAAAGACAAATGTCAACAAAACAACCATATTTATCTTCTGTCAGCCTTTCTGGGTATAAATCAATCAATGGCGTATCAATTAAGTTTGTTGAAGGTTTAAATATATTGATTGGTAAAAATGCTGCGGGTAAAAGTAATTTTCTGACATTTTTAGATAAAGCAATTAATTTAAATCTTGATGACATTTTCCATTTAAATGCTAAAATTAATTTTAATAATAATAGTCAGTTAAATAAAATAGATATTAAGAGAGGATTGCGTTTTAATGAAAATAAGAAAGATTTGAGTAGTTTTTTAAACATTTTAATAAACGAAGAAACAAACCTCGTTAGTAAAGAGGACGTTCAAGAAAAGAAAATTTTACCTGAATCTGTTTTCATTAGGCATGGTATTCCACCACAATATCCGTTTCTGAATGAATCAGTTTCTTTTCAAATTGATTCATCAAACAAGCTCTTTGTTGCATTACCTAAAATTATTTCAAATGAACAACTTCCTCTTTTTGTAAGAAATATGGCATTTGAATTGTCTTGGAAAATTGTAACTATATTTTTTGGAAAAAACTCAGCAAAAAGTATTTCAAGCTTAAATCAAATTGTAGAAGATGTCTTTGAATATTGTAAAATTGTTCAAAAGTATTTAAAAAATCACACTCCAATTTCTGGGTTTCGATTGACTGAGGGCTTTAATATTAGCCAAAAGGAAGATGAGTTTAACGTAACAAATTTAATTTTTGAGTTTGAAGTTGATGGTCTATGGTATAATTATAGAGATTTATCTGATGGGACGAAACGATTGTTTCATATTATATCGGACGTAGTGAGTGCTAAAGAGTATGCTACTAAAAAGCATATTTTTTTAATTGAAGAACCCGAATTAGGCATTCATCCACACCAATACTTCAAACTGTTAAAATTTTTAAAACAAGAATCCCGTAATTTTCAGATTATTATAACCACACATTCTCCACAATCTTTAAATATTTTGGAAAATGATGAGTTGAACAGAATTGTTTTAGTAGAAAATAAAGATAACAAAACTGTGCTTAGACACTTAACCCAGGAAGAACAAGAGAAAGCAATTGAGTACAAAAAAGACAATATGTATTTAAGTGATTATTGGTTGTATTCTGATTTAGAAAATTAAAACAATTTGTCTATGAAAATTGGATTAGTTGGAGAAAACCCTTCAGACACAAATTGTATAGAGGTCTTATTAAAGAAAGAATTTGGTGATACATTTAGTTATGTGCATTTAGTAAAAAATATTAACGGCTCAAACTTAGAAGAACAAAAGACAAAACATATTCTCAGAAAGGAATATGCAAACCATAAGCCTGATTTAGTAATATTTGTAAGAGACTTAGATTCTCTAAGAGATAACAAAAAACAGTGGAATATGCGGAAAGCATATTTTACAGACTTTAATAGTGTAGTAGACAGGCTGGGAGTTCCTTTTATCATTATTTATGAATTGGAAGCAATTATACTATCCGACATCAGTGCCTTCAATCAAAAGTATGGGACTCAATTAATTATAAACAAAGCTCCCGATTTATATCTTGAACCTAAGGAAGTACTAATGAAAGCCTATAAATATTATGATACAGGAGATAACATTGATTTATTCAATAATTTAGATGTAAATATTGTGAAGCGAAATTATAAGTATTACGATCTTCTTGTAAGAAGAATAAAACAAAAAACAGGTCAGATATAAAATTAATTTTCAATAAAACTCGCCGGCAGGCAGGATGAAGTCAGCCCGTGGCTGGAAGCGGTTGTGAATGCGAGGGTGTGGTGTGAGGAGAATGGTAGGTAGGAGTAGATAAATGATCTTACATATAAAAAGCGGAACAAATTGTTTCGCTTTTTGTATTATACGAAACAATCTAAGCAGTTTTTAGTATAATTGCCCTTTAATAAACTATACAATGAACCACATTTTTTGCAATTTGTCAGGTGAAGACAAAAATAATTTAATTAATATTTTTAAAACATCTTTTGATATTCCAAATGATGGTATAGATGCATTGTTTGAAAAATATACCGCTTTCAAAAAAGAATTTGATTCTAATGAAGAACCCAGTCTGGGATATATTACACTTCAAAGAGATTGGGTGCTTCCAAAAACGACTGATAGTGAATTTTTATCAAAATATAAAAATGAAAATGAATATAATATTGGGATTGATTTACCTATTCTATTAGAACCACAAATTCCCAATGGTAAATCGATAATGTTTATAGCTGAAGACCCATTAAGAGATAATATACCTAAAATTTGTCAGGACGTCGTTCTAAGTACACCTTTTGGTGTTCACATTAAATCCTGTAGAGAAAAAAAACTGAAAGTGTATTGGAGGATTTTTGATGAATTATTAAAGCGAGGCTATAGAATTTATGTAACGGATACCTATAAAGTTTGGATAAAACAATTTACCAAGACTGGTAGGAATGCCAAAGAAAAAGTGGAGAAGGTTGATGATTTATATCAAGCATTTGTAACCAGTTTACAAAAAGAAATTGAATGGATTAACCCTTCGAAAATTGTTTGCTACGGTAATGTGGCATTAAATTCAATCTCAAACTTAAAACTTCAATCAAATGTGATTCAAATAACACACCCAGCGGCAAGAAATAAGGTTTGGATCAATAACCTGCTAACATTAAATGAGGGAGACCTCAAAGCGACTCACGAGAACAAAATCAGATATATACTCTCAATGATTAATAGTAAATAAATAAAATAGAATAGCTATTACTTGGTAAATCACAAAACGCTCTATTTTCCAATGGAACTGCGCACATTATCCCGCCGGACGCAATGACGAAGTTTCGCCCCGGTTGAAAATCTTTATAAAGACAAGGGTGTAGTGTGAGGAGATTTCTAATGTATGAAATACAAAAATTTAAAAAGGAGTATAATGAGAATAGTCTAAAAAAATAAGATATAATTATGAAATGGTTCTACACAATAATTTTCATTCTGTTACATGCTTATCTCTTTGCCCAGGAAAGCCGGCGCCAGACACACAGAGAAGCATATTTTAATTATAACTCCTTGCCGATTGTTATAGACAGAGACACTGACTTTTTGGCCGGAAACAGTGCTAATAGCCTGTTTTACAGCTACAATTATGACAAGCAATTTGATAATGATTTTAAAGACAGAATTACCATTAATGACGCTGATCTGTTCAAAATCAATGGTGTAAAAAAGTTAAGTGTGAGGGATAGATATGACCGATTGATTTATGAGCTGTACTTTGATATCTCCGGAAGAAAAAGCCTGGAAATTACGTATTCTAATAATGGTATTAAACCCACAAGGAAAGAAGTTTACAAGCATTATGCTTCGGGTAAGCTGGTATCTGATTCCATTAATTACCTTGTCAATGATCAATTATTAAAAGTAGAAAGCGTCCATTACATCCCTCAAAGTGAGCACATAAATTGTAAGCTCACCTTGACTACTAACGATTAAAAGTAGAGTTTTTTTGTTTTACGATCATACTTTTTGCCCTATAAACCCTGGAGCCAGGGAAAAGAAAATCTCTCATACTGTTGCTGCGTTTACCAAG